>Ga0208102_1000005_pt1 | contig 190910 bp, 180 predicted proteins | sample CryBogmetaGMA17M_FD_184549 | JGI IMG/M metagenome (GOLD analysis project Ga0208102, IMG submission 184549) | Freshwater microbial communities from Crystal Bog, Wisconsin, USA - MA17M (SPAdes) | ecosystem: Environmental > Aquatic > Freshwater > Lake | place: Crystal Bog, Wisconsin, USA...
CCTTTTATTCTGTACTGAACAAGGCAAAGTTCAAAGAGAAGTTCGGGATGAAAATACCTTATTGGAAGGATAGCCTGGAAGAATGTATAAAAAGGCTAAATATCGAAGTAGCAAAATAAAAAGCGAGAAGCGAGAAGCGAAATAAAATAAGCGTATCAGATTATATTATAATTAGAAAGAATAAAAAGCTGGAATACATCTGTGAATCAATGGAGTAAAAAACTAAATTTCGCTTTTCACTTTTCACTTTTCGCTTTTTGCTTTTAAACATGAACATTGAATCTAATCAACAATATGGACCCGATCATATTAGAAAAAGCGCAAGCCTGGACTTCAGGCAATTTCGATGAAGAAACAAAGTCCAGGGTGAAGGAAATGATTAAAAAGAACCCGTCGGAACTAACCGATTGCTTTTACCGTATCCTCGAATTCGGGACAGGCGGACTTCGGGGGCTGATGGGTGACGGCACCAACCGTATGAATAAATACACTGTTGGCATGACCACACAGGGCCTTGCGAACTATGTGATGCAGATGTTCCCCGGCGTCAGGCATAAGATGGCTATCGCTTATGACAGCCGGAATAACAGCAGGTTTTTTGCCCAAATTACTGCAGAAGTCCTTGCCGCAAACGGGTTTACGGCATACCTGTTCGATGACCTCCGCCCTACCCCTGAACTTTCATTCGCTGTGAGGCAGCTGGGCTGCCAGAGCGGTGTTATGATCACGGCCTCGCATAATCCCAAAGAATACAACGGGTATAAAGCGTATTGGGACGACGGGGCGCAATTCATAGCTCCTCATGATGTGAATGTGATCAAAGAAGTTGAAAAAATATCCTCCATCGACCAGGTAAAATGGCAGGGTAACAGGGATAACATCATCAGCATAGGCAGGGAAATTGATGAGGCTTACCTTGCCAGACTGAAAACTCTGTCACTGTCCCCGGATGTCATCCGGCAGCAAAAGGATTTAAAGATAGTGTATACTCCCTTGCATGGCACCGGACGCATCCTTGTTCCTGAGATTCTTAAGCGATACGGGTTTGAAAACATCCACCCTGTTCCTGAACAAATGATAGCCGATGGAAATTTTCCTACCGTTCATAGCCCTAACCCTGAAGAACATTCGGCCCTGGATATGGGGATCAAACTTGCCGAAAAGCTCAATGCCGACCTGGTAATGGCCACCGATCCGGATGCCGACCGTGTAGGAATTGCGGTGCGCGACAACAACAACCGGATGATCCTTATGAACGGAAACCAGACCGCTGCTCTGCTGTTTTATTACGTGATAACAAAATGGAAGGAAAACGGCAAACTGACAGGAAAACAGTTCATTGTCAAAACGATTGTAACTTCAGAACTGCTTAAGGATATTGCTGTCTCGTTCAAGCTGAAATATTATGACGTACTGACAGGCTTTAAATACATAGCCGACATCATTAAAAGGACCGAAGGCAAGGAAGAGTTTATCATTGGCGGAGAAGAAAGCTATGGATACCTGGCTGGTGATTTTGTCCGTGACAAAGACGCTGTAATCGCCTGCGCTCTGATTGCTGAAACATTGGCCTGGACCGTTTCCCGGGGGAAATCCCTGTACGATCTTCTGCTTGACATTTATGTAAAATACGGGTTCTACATGGAATCACTGCTCTCGATAACACGCAAAGGACAGTCAGGTGCTGAGGAAATCAAACAGATGATGATCGATTACCGTGCCAATCCGCCTAAAGTGATCAACGGCAGCAAGGTAGTAAGGATCAAAGATTATAAGTTTCAGGTTGAAAAGGATCTTTGCAGCGGGGCTCAAACAGCAATTCAGCTCCCGACTTCCAATGTGCTTCAGTTTTTTACTGAGGATGGCAGTGTGATCAGCATAAGACCATCAGGGACAGAACCAAAGATCAAGTTTTATTTTGGAGTTCGCGAAACCCTGAGCAGCAGGTCGGCATACGCAGAAACCGAGAATAAGCTCAATGAAAAACTCCGGGGGATTATTAATTCCCTCAATTTAAAGTAAAGCTGGCAATACAGCGATGAAACGCAGGGGCAGACAAGCAATGAACTATGGTATTCTGACCCTGTGCCTGCTTTGCACGCTTTCCTTCACTTCTCTTCGTGCTCAGGTTCCCGAAAAGGAGAAGTCTATCCTTGCACCGAAGGATGACAGCCTGATGAACAAAAAGCAAACCCAGAAAACAAAAATATTCTACGACTCCGTATATCAGCGCTTCAAACGCCACAAGGTCACGAAGCTGTTGTACAGTCTGGCGTTTGCTGCCCCACAGATCAGTTCCCTGCCTGATACGGTTCAGGCATTGGCCAGTGAAAATCCTTACAAGGAGTATGAAGGTAAAATAATCCGTAAAATCCATATTGTTTCCCTCGATCCTTTTGGACCCACTGTAATAGATACAGCAAGAAAACCACCTCCCGGTGTAGGGAAATTTCTGAACGTTGTGCATATTCAATCGGCACCTTTTGTTATACGAAAGATGATACTGATCAGGGAGGGTCAGGCTGTAGACCCTTATGTAATGGCCGACCAGGAGCGTATTTTAAAAGATCTCAATTACATTACGGATGCCAGAGTAATGGTTATTCCGGCTGAATCAGAAGATTCGGTTGACGTGCTTGTTGTGACGAAAGATATTTGGTCTATCGGGGTGGTCGTTCCAACCATTACTCCCAATAAAATAAACTTCCGTTTATTCGATGCCAATTTTGCCGGTCTGGGCGACCGCCTTTCCCTGAATTTTTCCTTTGCCACATTGCGTGCACCCTTTGCCAGATTTGACGGGTTCTCCTATACCTATACCAACATCTTGGGCACATTTACCGATCTGACCCTTAACTATTACCAGGATGACCTTCACCAGGTGAACGTAGGCTTCTGGCTCGATCGTCCCTTTACAACAAACCGTACAAAATACGCGGGCGGGTTATCATACCAGTATAATAAACTCGCCTATGGCCCTGATGAGGAGAATCCCAGGTACAGTAAAGCCAATTCAGGGTATATATGGCTGGGACGGTCATACCAGATCCCTGAGTATAAAATCCCTACCCGTTTTATAGTTTCCGCTTGCTTCCAGGCCACGACATTCCTGCAGGGGCCAACAATCAGCCTGGATTCAAACAGGGGTTATTATGATGTAAGGCAATTACTTGCCAGTGTTGCATTTTCAAGAAACAACTATTACCTGATCGATTATTTTTTAAATTTCGGAAAGACTGAGAACATACCGTATGGAAGACTTATGCAACTTACGTTCGGGCCCCAGTACACTAATTTTTACACACGTCTGTATACAGGATTGACATATGCCCAGGGAGATTTCATAAAGAAGTTCGGCTATCTTCAGGGCCGACTTGATTTAGGTGCTTTTTTTAACCGCAGGACCTTCGAGGATGGTGTTTTTGTTGCCAGGCTGAATTATATGACCTATCTCTACTTCACTCCGGGTAAACGTTACAAATTCAGGACCTATATATTCTCGGTATACAGGCAGGGATTCCTGCGTACGTCGACGAACGGCGATTTTGCCTATTTAAACCAGGACATGCGTATCAACAATTATAGTTCCGACACAGTTTTCAGGGGAGTGAGTTCCATCTCAGCCTATTTTGCAACCGTGGCCTTCACTCCCTGGTACTTATATGGGTTCAGGTTTGCCCTTACCGGTATGTTTGCAGGCGGTTTCAGGAATGATGGCTATTCGAAGCTCTTTATGACCAAATTTTATACGGGGGTTGGATTCGGGCTTCTGATCAAGAACGACAACCTTATCTTTCCCACCTTCCTCATCAGCGCCTATTTCTATCCTACTCCGGCTGAAGGCGTACCATGGCTTCAGCTGAATTTTTCAGAACCGCCTGATCAGCAGTTCAGAGATTACAACTCTACGGTTCCATCGGTCGTTTCATTATCACAATAATTATTGCCAGCGAAAACTTAATTATTTATATTTGCAACAAACGTTGAATTATGATCGATAGGCAGAAATTAAACCAGAACTTCCAGTATTTCGATAATGAGACGATTATTGAGATCATCGATATCTTCCTCGAAGAATATCCTGAACGTTTTGAAAAGATCGAGAAAAACATCCTCGATAATGATTTTGTCCAGCTGAAGTTTAATTCTCACAGCCTGAAAGGGGTTGTTGCCAACTTTCAGGACCCTGAAACCATCGAGCTGTCACGTAAACTGGATGAAATGGCGAAGAATAAGACCTCTGCAGGTTTGCAGAAAGTTGTTGAAGATTTGAAATTGGCTTGTACGAAATTAATGGATGAACTATCTGCTTTAAAAGCCGAACTTTCCCGAAAGTAAATTACCCGCTTGTGAGACCCGGGAAAGGTTTTGAGTTTTCAGATGCTCCGGTGATGCTCCCTATTTTCTGACCCATTTATCGAGCCTGTTCAGGCCTGTAATTGCTTTTTCATAATTCACTTTCAATTTCAGGCTCTTCTGGTAATCATCATAAGCTTTCTGGTATTCCTTTAGCTGTTCATAGCTTAATCCCCTGTTATACCATGATTCGGCATATTTAGGATCTCGCGCTATAGCCTTTGAAAAATACTCCACAGCTTTTGTAAAATCCTGAAGGTAAACCAGGTTGATATAACCGATATTATAAGGCGCATCCCTGAATGTGGTATCCGCCTTGCCCAGCACTTCATAAGCAGCGATTGCCTTCTCGTACTGGCCGCTTTCCTGGTAGAACATCCCCAGGTTATAAAGCGCTTCTTTACTGTTAGGGCGCACCCTCAGGGCATTATTGAAGTAAGCTGCAGCCAGGGGATCTTTCCGGATGGCAAACAGCTCACCTAACTGCATATATGCTTCAAAATATGATTGATTCAGTTTAACCGCATCCATCAGGTCGCCGACAGCATGTGCTGTATCACCGGTTTCGAGCAATGCTATAGCCCTTGTAAACCGGGCCGTTGAGTTAGTTTTATCCAGGCTTAGAACCTCCTTTACATACTGGTCGACCTTCTTATAATCCTTAACGATCAGGTAAAGGTTCGCCAGTTTCAGGTTGGCATTTATATTTTTCGGATCCAGCGACACTGCCTTCTGAAGCGATTCCTCGCAGTTCTGCGGTTGTCCCATAAGCAAATAGATATCCGACAAGGTTATATAGGAAGCGGCTTTCTTCGGATCAATCTGCAACGACTTGTTAATATCATTTAAAGCCTGGTTGATCTCCTTCAGGGAAATATACAGTTTCGCCCTCTGTTCATAAAGCCCGGCGTCCTTTTCATCAGCAGCGATCTGCCTGTTCAGTTCCGCCAGAGTGACCCTGAGCGAGTCCTCCCCGCTTAATTTGCCGTGTTTTTCAGTCCCCCTGGTACAGGCCAGGTTCAGGATCATCAGTAAACAAACAGCCCAAAGAATGAAAATTCTCATGCTATTTCTGGGTTTTAAGCAGTTCTTTGATCTTGACTTCGAGCTCGTCCATCAGTTCAGGATTATCCTGTATGAGTTTTTTCACCGCATCCCTGCCCTGCCCCAGTTTCGTATCTCCATAGCTGAACCAGGAACCGCTTTTCTTGATCAGGTTGTTTTCAACGGCAAGGTCTAGTATTTCATAGGGTTTCGAGATACCTTCACCAAAAATGATATCGAATTCCGCTTTTCGGAAAGGAGGAGCAACCTTGTTCTTCACCACCTTCACCCTCACACGGTTTCCTATCGCTTCTTCACCATCCTTTAACTGCGTTTGCTTGCGGATGTCAAGCCGTACGGAGGCATAGAACTTAAGCGCATTTCCGCCGGTGGTCGTCTCCGGATTTCCGAACATCACACCGATCTTTTCACGGAGCTGATTGATGAAAATACAACAGGTCTGTGTTTTGCTGATCGTCGATGTGAGTTTCCTCAGTGCCTGAGACATAAGGCGGGCCTGCAAACCCATTTTCGAATCACCCATTTCCCCTTCAATCTCGCTTTTTGGGGTAAGAGCTGCGACCGAATCAATGACAATAATATCAATGGCTCCGGAACGGATCAGGTTTTCTGTTATTTCAAGCGCCTGTTCTCCATTATCTGGCTGAGAGACCAGCAGATTCTCAACGTCCACACCCAGCTTCTGTGCATAAAACCGGTCGAAAGCGTGCTCAGCATCAATGAAAGCGGCAATGCCTCCTGATTTCTGGGCTTCGGCGATCGCATGAAGCGCCAGGGTAGTCTTTCCCGAGGACTCAGGTCCATAAATCTCAGTCACCCTCCCTTTCGGCAATCCGCCTATCCCTAAAGCAACATCCAGCCCGATAGATCCCGTTTTGATCACATCCACAGCTTCAATTGCATTATCGCCAAGGCGCATGATAGTGCCTTTTCCGTATGCCTTTTCAAGCTTATCGAGTGTAAGCTGAAGGGCTTTAACTTTTTCTTTGTTTACTTCCTGTGACATTTTTCCTCCTTTTCTTTAAATTCCCATCTCATCAGCAAACTGCTGACAAATGTTTACTCTTTATCCGGGATGAGGGCAAAAAGTGATATGTATGCGTGCTAATTTTTATTCAAAAATATTAAAACCTGTCCGGATTTTCCGACGGATTAAGATTTAGTTTTCAACAAAATATGATGCAGGATGTAGGATATGGGCTGCGGGATGCCTGATAACAAGCATCCTGCATCTTAGCTTTTGCTTTGATAATATTTACAGATCGCTTGCAGTCCGCATTCATCGCATTTCGGTTTGCGTGCCTGGCATACATATCTTCCGTGCAATATAAGCCAGTGATGAGCCAGAGGGATAAGATCCCGGGGGATATGTTTTATCAGTTGCATCTCAGCCTGGTAGGGGTTTTTAGCGTTGACCGTAAGTCCTATCCTTGCTGCGACCCTGAAAACATGAGTGTCTACAGCCATAGCCGGCTTGTTGAATATCACGGCTGCCAGTACGTTTGCGCTTTTACGGCCAATGCCCGGAAGCTTCTGAAGCTCGTCGATATCTGAAGGCATTTTACCGTTAAAATCGTTGACCAGCGCCTTCGCCATACCGATGATGTTCTTTGTTTTATTATTCGGATAGGAGCAGCTTCTGATCAGCTCAAACACTTCCTCATGTTTCGCCTTCGCCAGGCTCAGAGCCGTAGGGTATTGCCTGAACAGGGCAGGCGTGATCATATTCACGCGTTTATCGGTGCACTGTGCCGAAAGTATCACGGCAACCGCCAGTTCATAAGGATCGGTATAAACAAGTTCTGTTTCAGCCTGGGGGCGGTGTTCCAGGAAATAAGCAATAGCCTGCTTAAAACGTTCCAGCTGACGCATCTATTCCTTGATCATTTTAATTGTCTCAACGGTGTTTCTGTTTATCAGCCTTACAATATATACACCTTTCTTAAGATCGCTGATGTCAACGCAGTTCACCGCTTTGACGATGGGTTGTGACCGTAATTCCACCCCGTTAAGATCCAGCACCGACAGTTTACCCGGGAGTTGATCTTCCGAAATTTCAACATTGATTTTGCCGGCTGAGGGGTTCGGGTATATCGAACATACCTTGTAAGAATTCAGATTCTCTACCGACAAGGTATCGCAACCCGCTTTCACTTCAGGTCTGTTGTTGCAACCAACCGCATTATGATAAATAGAAACGCTGGCGTATGAGATTTCCAGGTAACGGCAAATACCATAAACGGAGCAAACCGACAGGTTTTCGTTATCATAAATGACCAAACCACCTATGGAACCGGCATTGATACTGTCAAGACCGTTTAACCTTATGAGCGAAGGGTTCGAATTGATGATGATCTCCCCGCCTATCGATTTCAGGTTGTCAAGCTCCCTCAGGTTCGTTAATGAAAAGTTGTCATTGATCTGGAGAAGCCCCCCAATGGCAGAAAGGTTTTTCAGTCCTTTCAGGCTGTCGAGGACAGGGTTGGCGCCGATCCAGAGATTTTTCCCTATAAACGCCAGGGTGTCAAGACCTTTCAGGTTTACAAGATAAGGATTGCCAAATATCTCGAAAACCCCTCCCACCGACTTTAACCTGCCCAGGCCCTCCAGGTTGAATAATCCAGAGTTGGCATATATTCCGAAACGTCCGCCTATGGTTTGCAGGCTGTCAAGTCCTTTTAAAGACCACAAAAGCTCGGTATGCGTAATATCAAGATATCCCTCGATGGAAGTCACCCCCATGAGGCTGTCGAGGTTTTTGATATCCCCTCCGCTGATGATGATATCCCCCTGTATCACCTTGCAATTCGGATTATCGGTCGGAAACTTATCGACATCCTCCTGCGTATAGAAACCTCTTCCGTCATGCAGGCAGTACTGGGATGAAACTGTAGAAGAGAGCAGCAAACTGGTTATAAGAACGAATAACTTTTTCATAAGGCAGCCTGATTGGAAAAATATAAAGGCAGTAGCATAGCGATAGAAGACATACAAATTTAAATAAATCAACTGTTTTAAGCAACAAAAGTTTTTCACCATATTTGCAGGTCGTCCTGTTTTTGACCAAGCCCTCAGACCATGAAAAAACTCTTTTTTCTTGCAGCTTTGCTTGCGGATATCTTTTTCGCAACCGCCCAGCAGACTGCACTCATCTCCTACGTAAAACCTCTGATAGGCACCCGCGAAATGGGGCATACCTTTCCCGGGGCCTGTATGCCTTTTGGATTCGTTCAGCTCAGTCCCGATACGGATACCATCCCTTACGATGCAGAGGGGAAATACAATCCTAAGGTATATCGCTACTGCGCTGGCTACCAGTATGATGATAAAACCATTGTGGGCTTCAGCCATACTCACTTTAACGGCACGGGGCATTCCGACCTCGGCGATTTCCTCATCATGCCCGCAACAGGACCTTTGCATCTCAATCCGGGCACCTCAGACCATCCGGAAAAAGGATACCGTTCGGTTTTCAGCCATGAAACAGAAACAGCTGAACCTGGATATTACCGGGTGCATCTCGACGGCCCCGATGTGACTGCCGAACTTACAGCCACCCAACGATGCGGCTTCCACCGGTACACCTTCCCCCAGGCTGACTCGGCCCGGATCATACTCGACCTCATTCATGGCATTTATAATTACGACGGTAAAGTCCTTTGGGCCAGCATCCGTGTGGTCAACGACACTCTGATAACAGGTTACCGCATTACCAGCGGCTGGGGAAGAAGCCGTTATATGTACTTCGCGCTTGCCTTTTCAAAGCCGTTTACAACCTGCGGATGGCGAAACTGGGATAAGCCGGTCTACCGTGGATTTTGGCGCAGGTTCAGCCAGTACCAGGACTTTCCGGAGATGGCCGGTAAAAAGATAAGGGCCTGGTTCGGGTTCAGCACATCACAAGGGGAACAGGTAGAACTTAAAATCGGACTCTCTGCCGTGAGTATGGAAGGCGCCCTCGCAAACCTCAAAGCGGAAATACCGAACTGGGATTTTGACTGGATATGCCGGCTTGCACAGCAAAACTGGGAGAAAGAGCTTTCACGGATTATAATTACGGCTGACAATAACCTTAAGGTGAATTTCTATACAGCTTTTTATCATGTGCTGATGAACCCTGTGATTTACGAGGACGTGGACGGGAAATACCGTGGCGTGGACCAGGATATCCACACGGCAAAAGGCTTTACCAATTACACTGTCTTTTCACTCTGGGATACATACAGGGCGCTGCATCCTTTTTATACATGGCTTTATCCCCAACGCAGCGGAGACATGATCTCCTCGATGCTTGCCCACTATTCCCAGAGCGCCGAAAAGATGCTGCCCGTATGGTCGTTTCATGGCAATGAGAACTGGTGTATGAGCGGCTATCACAGTGTTGCAGTGATTGCCGATGCCTGGGTGAAAGGAGTAAGGAACTTTGATGCCGAATATGCCCTGCGTGCTTGTATCGGTACATCCACGAACAGGTATTACGAAGGAATTACAGATTATATGAAGTTCGGTTATGTTCCTGTTCAGCGAAGCGCGAACTCGGCTTCGGTGACGCTCGAATATGCCTATGACGACTACGCCATTTCAAGGCTTGCCGAAGCTGTTTCGGACGATTCCGTCTCAGGCCCGCTCCTCCAGATGTTCGCCGACGGGGAAATGATAAAATACCAGAAACGTTCGATGAATTATAAAAATATTTTCGATCAGCGCACAGGCTTTATGAGGCCAAAGAACATTGACGGGACATTCCAGGCCGGCTTCGATCCGCTGAGTACCAGCAACCAGGGCTTCATTGAAGGAAATTCCTGGAATTATTCCTTTCACGTACAGCAGGATATCCCGGGACTGATCAGGCTCATGGGCGGCGACAAAGCCTTTATCAAAAGGCTGGATTCTTTGTTTACGATGCATCTCGACGATAAGTACTTTGCCGAAACCGAGGATGTTACCCGCGAGGGCCTGATAGGGAATTATGTTCACGGCAACGAGCCCAGCCACCATATCCCCTACCTGTACAACTGGACTTCGGAGCCCTGGAAAACCCAGGAAATGATACATAAGATCATCGATTCGATGTATCGTAATTCAGTTGACGGGCTTTGTGGGAATGATGATTGCGGGCAGATGAGCGCCTGGTATATCTTCAGCGCACTTGGCTTCTACCCTGTCTGCCCGGGTACCGATGCCTATTCGGTAGGCAGCCCCTGCGTCTCGAAAGCGATTATAAAGCTTCCAAATGGGAAAACCCTTACAATCCTGGCAAAGAATCTCAGTAAAAAGAATATTTATATAAAATCTGTAAGTTTACAGGGCGCACCTTTGACCGGGCTTGTGGTTCATCATAAAGAGCTTATGGAAGGAGGTTTGTTTGAATTTGAAATGGCAGGTACCCATTAGTCGCTGATGACCCCGGGGCTTCTTGCGAACGCCATTTACTTCAGTATCGTGATTGACCCATGGTGCATATCATCCCCGTAGAGGCCGTGACCCTTGAAAACATAATAGTAGGTCCCGTCGGGAAGCTTTGCATCATCCCAGGTGCTGTTCACATAATTGATTGTATGGTAAATCCTCCTGCCCCATCGGTCATAGATCCATAATTCATTGCTGAGGTAAACATCGCTCAGAATAATATCCGTATAATTCTTGTCAGAGATAGTTTCCTTGAATGTGAGCTTGTCATTGGGCGTATTGGACGTCATCACATTAGGAATAAACAAATTGATGATCTTGACAGTCAGGGTATCCTGCAAAGTGGTATCGCAACCGTTTTTATCCCTGAACCTCATCATCGTAAGCATAGGGCCGCTGCGGTCGTATATATATGTGACCGGGTTTACATTTGAAGTTGTTACCGTGCTGTCGACGTTAAAATACATATACCATTTCCAGCTGTCAATAAACTGCCTGGATGAATCGTTAAACTGCAGGGTTGCTGTTGGATTTGTGAGATAAATTGTATCTGAAGGAAGAATGGTATATCTTACTTTCGGGGCTTTCAAAACATCTACGAAATAGTTCGAGTCGATTGTGCAACCCAGCGAATCAGTCACCGAAAGCCGGTGTTTCCCCGGGCAAAGCCCGAAACATAGGGTATCCTGGGAATGGCCTCCATGCCAGTTATAATAGTAAGGCGGGTAAGTTACATTGGGAGTCCCGCCCGAGACCTGCGCCTTGAATTGTCCCTTGCACTGAAGCGGACAGGCAAGTGCATTGTATCGTCTCAGGGTATCGAATTTCATGGCCGGATGCATCTTCAGGATCACGATGTTGCTGGTATCCACCATGGCCCATTTGCTTGCAATGCAGCGGTATTCTCCGGTATCGGAAAGTTTCGCAACAGAAAAATACAGTAAAGCTGAATCAGCCCCGAAAATATCTAACCCATTTTTCTGCCATTGGTAACTCACACCCGATGTGTCAGTCCCCGTAATTTTTGCCGTATAGCCCACACTATCCTTATAACACCAGGTATACGTGCCCGTAGGTGTTACAGTGACTTTGAGCTGTGCTAAAGAAGTGACGGAGGCAAATAAAAAGAAAAGTATAATGAGACGTTTCATCCGTATCAGAAATCGGCAGCTAAGTTAAGAAAATAACGGAAAATCCGAGGAAATATTACGGACATTTAGTAGCGAAATGCGAAATGCGAAAAGCGAAATAGCGTTCGGCGCAGCCTTAACGAGCACACAAATGAAATAAGCAATTGGTGCGAGTAAATAGCGAGATAGTGAAATTGTAATAATTCCTAAAAGAGATGGTTGGATAGCATGATGAGGGTGCAGGCGTGGGTTACATGAATACCGGCATCGCGAAGTTTCTTCTCAAATTCAACATTTTGAGTACCGGGGTTGAAGATAACACGTTTTGGAGCCAGACTGATGACATACTCATAATATGACTGCTGGTTTTTTGCCCCTACGTACATTGTCACCGTGTGGATGTTCTCGAAGGAAGTTCCTGGAGGATTGATTTTCACTCCATCGACCTCTCCTTCCCTGAGTCCAACGGCACATACAGGGAATTCATACTTAAGCAGCTTTTTGACTGCAAGATACGAGTACCTTTCGGGGTTTGTGCTCGCTCCTAATACCAATGTCCTTCGATGGTGCAAGGCCTGTTAAAATAACTGTTACAAAATTAACAATTCCTGAGAAACTGGCAGGATTTTTTCTTACTTTTCTGACAAATATGCAGATTTTGAGATATGGCAAGGGGTTTGAAGGAAAAAGTGAAAAGTGAAAAGCGAAAAGCGAAAAAAAAGCCTCATTAAAGTTTCGTATTTCGCCTCTCGCCTCTCGCTTTTTGTTTTAAAAGGAGAAACAAACTATGAACTTTAACAATTTCACATTAAAAGCCCAGGAAGCTGTGCAAAAGGCCCAGGAAATCGCCAATGCGCTGCAAAGTCCGGCAATCGAAACAGATCATCTTCTCAAGGCAATGTTTAATGTAGATGAGAATGTTTTACCCTGGCTGTTCAAAAAGCTCAATGTCAATTCAGGCATTTTAACGAAAGCCCTGGACAAGATGGTTGAATCACATCCCAAAGTCAGCGGGGGAGAGATATACCTGTCAAATGATGCCAACAAGGCATTGCAGAAGGCCACGGCCATGATGCAGGAGATGAAGGATGAATTCGTTTCGATTGAGCATATGCTGCTGGGGATACTGTTAGCCGGAGATGCCACATCCAGGCTGCTGAAAGACTCGGGTGTTACTGAAAAAGAGCTCAAATCGGCCATCAGGCAATTAAGACAAGGAAGCACGGTGAACAGCCAGAATGCTGAGGAAAACTACAATGCGCTGAACCGCTACGCCCGCAACCTCAATGAACTGGCCAGGGACGGAAAGCTGGACCCTGTTATTGGACGGGACGAGGAGATCCGCCGAATATTGCAGATATTATCCAGGCGAACGAAGAACAACCCTATACTTATAGGCGAACCGGGCGTTGGCAAGACAGCGATTGCCGAAGGACTGGCGCATCGCATCATTGACGGGGATGTACCTGAGAACCTGAAGAGCAAGCAGATCTTTTCACTCGATATGGGCTCACTGATGGCCGGGGCTAAGTACAGGGGAGAATTCGAAGAGAGGCTGAAATCGGTGGTCAAAGAAGTCATCAATGCCAACGGGGAGATCATTCTCTTCATCGACGAGATCCATACTTTAGTGGGAGCTGGCGCAACCGAAGGAGCCATGGATGCAGCCAATATTTTAAAACCCGCGCTGGCCAGGGGTGAATTAAGAGCTATCGGCGCTACAACGCTCAAGGAATTTCAGAAATATTTTGAGAAAGACAAAGCTCTTGAGCGCAGGTTCCAGCCTGTAATTGTGGACGAACCTTCGACACTCGATGCCATCTCGATTTTGAGAGGGCTTAAAGAGAAATACGAATCCCATCATAAGGTAAGGATCAAGGATGAAGCCATCATAGCTGCCGTTGAGCTCTCACAGAGATATATCAGTGAACGCTTCCTCCCCGATAAAGCGATTGACCTCATCGACGAAGCTGCATCAAAACTCAGGCTTGAGATAAATTCATTGCCCGAAGAACTTGAAATTATAGAGCGTAAGATCCGCCAGTTAGAGATCGAACGCGAAGCCATCAAACGTGAAAACGATGCTTCCAGGCTTAAAAGCCTGAGTGAAGAGATTGCTAATCTCAGTGATGAGCGCAACCAGCTCCGTTCGAAGTGGCAGGCCGAGAAAGAGATTGCCGATCATATACAGACCAGTAAAAAGGAGATCGAGAACCTTAAGCTGGAGGCCGAACAGGCCAATCGCAGCGGGAACCTGGGACTTGTTGCCGAAATTAGGTATGGAAAGATCCCCCAGGCCGAAAAAGAGATTGAACAGTTTAAGGCCAGGCTTCAGGAGATCCAGAAAGATTCCCCCATGGTGAACGAAGAGATAGGCGCAGAGGAGATTGCCGATATCGTATCACGCTGGACAGGTATCCCTGTGAGCCGGATGCTTCAGAGCGAACGCCAGAAGTTACTCAACCTTGAGACCGAATTACATATGCGCGTCGTGGGTCAGGAACAGGCGATTGCCGCTGTGAGCGATGCCATCCGGCGAAGCCGTGCAGGATTACAGGATACCAGGCGCCCCATAGGCTCTTTCATTTTCCTTGGAACCACCGGCGTTGGCAAGACCGAGCTTGCAAAGGCCCTGGCCGAGATGCTGTTCAACAACGAGAACAGCATGGTGAGGATCGACATGAGCGAATACCAGGAAAGGCATACCGTTTCAAGACTTGTCGGCGCACCCCCGGGCTATGTAGGTTATGAAGAAAGCGGACAGCTCACGGAGGCCGTCCGCCGCAAACCATACAGCGTAGTCCTTTTTGACGAGATCGAGAAAGCCCATCCCGATGTGTTTAACATCCTCCTGCAGGTGCTCGATGACGGCCGCCTGACAGATAACAAGGGACGCACTGTCGATTTCAAGAATACTATTATCATCATGACTTCAAACATTGGTTCCCACATTATCCAGGAGAACCTCGAAAAAGTAAACGACAGGAACAGGGATGAACTTCTTAACCGCACCCGCGATCAGGTGTTCGACCTGCTGAAGAAAAGCATCAGGCCTGAGTTCCTTAACCGGGTTGACGAGATCATTATGTTCGAGCCCCTCACAAAGGAGCAGATCAGCAAGGTGGTTGAGCTGCAACTCAGACAGGTTGAGAAGATGCTCGATAAGAATGACATCCGCCTCAGCGTGAGCAGTAAAGCGATTGACCTTATTGCTACGCTGGGCTACGATCCCCAGTACGGTGCACGCCCTATCAAACGGGTGATCCAGCGTGAAGTGCTGAACGAGTTGTCAAAAATGATACTTTCGGGAAAGGTGGATAAAGATGCCATGATCCTGCTCGATGCAAAGAATGGCAAACTCATCTTCCGTAACGAATAATGAAGTATCTTGCGACCTTTTTCAACAAAAGAATTTCAGGCGCATGAAAATCATAACAACCGCAATTTTACTGGGAATTACCTTGCTGGCAGTTCCTGTGTTCAGCTACTTCTTCGGCACAGCTTTGGGACCATTGGAGTGGAAAGCTTTGCATACTCTCCTCATCATTGCCGCCATCGTTATCGCTTACTCGTTCATACTTGGTGAACTTACAAACAACAACAGCCAGGTGGATAAGCTCTGGAGCCTCCTGCCAATAGGCTATGCCTGGATCGTAGCTGCATACGGAGATTTTGCACCAAGGCTTGTCCTGATGAGCACCCTGGTAAGCCTTTGGGGCCTGAGGCTGACCATTAATTTTGCCATGAAAGGAGCTTACAGCTGGCGTTTCTGGGCCGGCGAGGAAGACTACCGCTGGCTTGTCCTGCGTCAGAAACCCGAGTTCACCCCCCGCTGGAAATGGACCTTGTTCAACCTGTTCTTCATTTCGGGCTACCAGCTCGTGCTCATTCTGCTTTTCACCCTGCCGACAATTATCGCTCTTCAGAATATTAACACATCCATAGGTATTTTCGATTACATCGTGGCAGCGCTGATGTTCTTTTTCATCATCTATGAAACCACAGCCGACATCCAGCAGTGGAATTTTCAAAGTAACAAATGGGCAAAGATAAAAGCAGGAGAAGAACTTACTGCTGACTATAAAAAGGGATTTCTCGATAAAGGACTGTGGGCCTATAGCCGCCACCCCAACTACTTTGCTGAACAATCCATCTGGGTTTGTTTTTACCTTTTCAGCGTGGCAGCAAGCTCACAATGGTTTAACTGGAGTATTGCCGGTTGCCTGCTCCTGATCGTGCTTTTCCAGGGCAGTTCAAGTTTCAGCGAGGAGATCAGCGCCGGGAAATATCCGGAATATTCAGATTATCAGAAAACAGTTCCGCGGTTTTTTCCATTTGGCCCGAGAAAAAGCGGGTTATAGTCTGAAAATAAAAAGGAATTGATAACTTGGCATTATGATAAAAATTATGCATAAAGGGATGTCTTTTGCAATAATCATCCTTCTATTCCTGCATCAATCCAGCCTTGCTCAAGCCATACAGATCAAAGGAACAGTAAGAAATGAACTTGACTCGAAGCCCGTTCCCGAAGCCAATATCAGTGTTTACGGCACAAGGCTCGGAACCTCGACCGACAGGTCCGGCAGATTCGATCTCCAGCTTCCGAAACTGCCATCCACAATCATTATCAGCTGCATTGGTTATGAAAAGGCCAGATATGTCATCCTGCATATTCCGGGCAAACCGCTTGAATTAGTAATGAGACCAGCGGCATACAATCTGAAGGAAGTTGAAATATCTTCAGCGAAGCATTCCATTTTATATGAGGACAAATCGTATTCTGTTCTCGATTATGAGCTGATGGATGACAATGTCGCATTGCTTGTGTTTCGAAACGTATTGAAGCAGTCTGAGTTCGTATTGCTGGGCCATGGCGGTGACACCCTTGCTGCCGCAATTCCACCAGAACTCCCTCCGGGCAGGCTGTATAAGGATTTCCTTGACAACGTGCATTATTATTCAAAAGCAGGTTATGCCTGGCAATGTTATTACGATACAGATAGTCACCGGTTCGACTTCCTGTATCCGACGCCCGTTGATTCATTGGAAAAGGTCGTCGGGCCATTCCTGTTCCGCATCTCCGGCCGCCTCTACTTCCAGGAAAAAACGGCAAACGGATTCGGGACCATGATAGGATATTACAGCAAGGGTAAAGGGAAGCAGTTTATTAAAATCTGCCTGTACGAAAAAAAGATCTTCGAATATTTTGACGATCAAAGGTTTTATCTTGGATGGAATGGCTTTACAGGCGCTGAAAATGCCCTTGATTCGGGTGAAATCGGAAGTCCGTCAGAGTTTGATTTTTCAATTCCAGGCGATGAAGGGGGAGGCTACGGCAAAAATGAATTGAGGGCTCACAAATTTGAATATTTCAACATGATCTTTCCGCTGATTAAACTCAGTGATCAAAGCATCGCATTTTTCAATTTCGGCAACGATCTGCTCGAGATTCTCGATCCTGACGGCAAAATTATCAGGACCATCCCGATCAGTTTTCATAAAGATCACCCTTCAAGCGACCCTGTAAAAAAGAGAAACCATTCAGAAAGTTCAGGCTGGAGGTGGGGAACAAAGATACTGACCGACGGATCTGCACATACCCTCTATACCATCTTCCTGAAGAACGGAATGGTGAAAATTCAAAAAATCGATCCCCTGACCGGGAACCTCAGTGCCGGTACCATCCTGCCCTTCCTTTTCCCCGAAAAGATCAAGGTATACAAAGGCGAAGCATTTTTTCTCTGCAAGGACAGTGGTGGCAGCGGGAACTGGAAACTGGTCAAATGCAAAGTTGATTGATGAGGATCAGCCGGATAGATTAATACGGATCTTTGATACAGCGCACCGAAAGACCGTGGCTTCTAAACGTTGTGAACCTGTATACGCCTGTGTCCTGGTCGTTGATGCCGCGGTATATTGCAAGAGTGTCTATTTGGGTAGCTGTCCAGTACAGGGCATTCCTGAGCAGGCTTTGAAAACTGCCGTGGGTATTCCTGTACCCGCCCGGTAAGACTGTGAACCCGCTGGAGTTGCTGCAATTGGTGTCGTTGGTCCAGCCGAGTGTGGACTTCAGCTTTTTCCCTACTTCTCCTGAATTCCTTAAAAACACCGAGTCGGCTTGATGCTGATCCATACCAAGGGTGGTTTCAAGCATTTTCCAATCCTCATCATAAGGCAAATGCCAACCGCCGGGACAAACGTCCTGAACACTTTTCAGGGCTGATGATTTTTTGCCCGGTGCATTTATCGCAGCCGGCCAGTTATAAAGCACGCCGTAACGCTTGTAGTTTTCAGTGTTTTTTGCTGCGGCAACAATACTGTCTTCGTAGCCGTACACATAATAAAACTTCAGGGAGTCGGATCCCTTTGACGCGGGCTTTACTGACGGCAACCAGGCAAGGTTCTCGGCCATCCACCACTGGTTCCCTGTTTTAACCACGGCATAATTCTTTCCGTCACTGTCCCTGCAAAGAACAAATTCAACGATATATTTCTTTGAAGCTGTGGGTGAATCGGTAAGGATCGTGATATAATTACCGCCTCTGCACCTGTAAAGCAAAACATCCCCGATCTTATATCCAAGATTGTAGGTTTGAATCCCCTTTAAAGCTGTGCTTTTTGAAGCAGAGCCGGCCCCAAGGTATACAACCCGGTCGGCCCCGCCTGAAGTTTCAGTGCAAACAGCCTTAAACCCTGATCTTCCACGGCTTGTCGTAAGACTAACCAGATAAACCCCTGTTTTTGTAAGGAAGAGGGAGAATTCTGCAGAACCTGCCCCGGCCCGGGCCTGGGTATGGGCAATTTTTTGTCCTGAAAGGTTATATACATCCACTTCAACATCCTGGGCTTCGGGTAAATTGGTGAGAAAGCTTGATATGCCCGAAAACGGGTTGGGGAAGATACTTCCGTTCTGATTCGTTTTACCCGGGTCTGCAATACCATCGTTCACATTAAGTACCAGGGTGTCGCTGCCCGGTAGGGTAACATTCTCATTTGTCCTGAGATTGGTGGCTTTCACGCTGTCCACTGCATTGGCTGCTCCGGATGCGGTGAATGTCATGTAGAGGGTTTGCCCGTCAAGGAACAAAGCGCTCAACAAAAAAACCGAAAGAATAAGTTTTGTTTTCATCAGTAGCCGTCTATGCTGTAATTAACTAAACCTGTATCAGGATCTATGTTAGGGATCTCATCAGTCATGATGATCTGAACTGTAGGATCACCCACTGGAATGGTATGGGCCTCATCCTGCCATTTCCAGTAGAGTGGAGTGTTCACGCTATCGGGAGGAGGGCTTGGCGGATAAAAGGCATAGGGTGAAACAAGGGCACGCCTCTGGAGAATCCGGCTTGCAGAGACATTGATCACCAGGAAATCCGACGCAAAAGTGAGCTCACCCACAGGCGCATGGTTCCTCACGCTCCTGATGGCCGAGGTGATGGTATCGTCTTCGGCCTGAAAATGTGTTGCAACCGTAAGCCTTGGAGGAGGTGTGATCTGGCTCATGATATACCCGAAAGCTCCCTGGGGTGTATGCGAACTGTTCTGCACTTCCAGTGCATAATTATAGGCCTGTTCATAACCGGAATCCCCGGGTTTCAATCCGGAGTTTTTTTGAGCCCAGACTGCGGCAGGCATCACCATCTCATGGATCAGAACATCCACTCCCTTCGCATGGGAGAGCATTTCCTGGTTGGGCTTCGAATCACCGCTGAAGATCATCGACAGCCCTTTCCAGTCGAGCCTGTAACTCACCGATCCCCTCCTGGTGTGGATGGCCGGGAAATGAGTGATCCTTACATCGGTCGTCGGGTTATGGTATGCAACATTATCCCCCGGGACCTTACCGAAATTATTCCAGTTGAGTTCAATGGGATAGATGCAGAACCCATCATCGAAGTTGTCATCCGATACTTTCGAGAGGGGAGCCGGCAAGCCCCAGTCCTCTTGCTTGGGGAGCTCATAACCCGGGAGGCTGGTCACCCCGAAGCTGAAACTCTCGGTATGCCAGCGGTTCATCTCCCTGAAGTTTTCGCAAAACGCCCTGGTCCCGTCATTGTAAGGCCCCCTCTGGTTTCCCTTCGGGTCATAATAGGTCCAGCCTGAATCCATGGGCCCAAAAATGAACAAAGGCGATTTACGGTCTTCGGCCGGTCCGAAACCATAAATGTGAGTCAGGTCACTGGTGTGATCGGCATGGAGATGGGTGAAGAATATCTTGTCCATCTTGCTCATGGGTATCCCCATGGCATTGTATTTGGCGGCAACTCCGGTCCCGCAGTCAAACACGAACTGGTCCCCAGTACCAACTTCTACATAAACGCTGGTGCATTCCTGGGAAAGGCGGGGAATGCAGGATGAACCAAGGATAGTGATCCGCATCTCATCCGCGGCCAGGGCCTCAGGGGGAGTAAAGGTTGGCAGAGCGTTGAAATAGGAATTGGTTTGGGAAGGATCCGAACTTTTAGTTCCTGGCGGGTTGTTCCCCAGGGCCTTCATGCCGGGGGACAGCACAAGACTTCCCAGGGAAGCCCCGGAAAGTTTTAACATGGCTCGTCTGCTTAACTTCATATAATTATCTGCCTTTAAAATGAAACACGTAATAAAATTATAAAATATTTTATTATTATTTTTTTTAATAAAAATCTGAAATATTTTGACTGCAAATAAATGAGCAACTTATCAAATTTGCTTAATTTTAGCATATTACTCGAGAACCCGGGCTGAGATGCGCAAGTTTACTATTTTGAGTATGGCATTATTATGCGGTGCCCTGAAGCTTTTTTCCCAAAGTAACGGTTTTGTTGCCGCATATGACTCAATGCATCAGAAGGTTAGTGTTTGGTATGCTTTCAGCGAATGGAAGGCCATCGACTGGAATGCCCTTAACAACCGCATAAGACCAAAAATACTTAATGCAGGCCCGGTTAATGACACCAATGCTTTTTACCTTGCTTTGAAGGAATATGTGGCTTCGATTCACGATGGTCATGTCTCAATACGTGGTGCGGGCTGGGATGGCCACAAAGCTTATGCAAGATATCAGCAGATCGGTGGGAGTTACGGGTTCGCCCTCACCGCACTGGATGATGGCCGGGTTGTGGCACGTCTTGTCAACCCCGGTTCTCCTTCAGCGCTGGCCGGTATGGTCTTCGGGGCCGAGATACTTGAAGTGAATGATCATCCGGTGAATTCAGTTCTTGATACCGTTTCTGTGTTCTGGGCTGAAGCAAACCCGGCTACCCAGGAATGTAAAAGGCTGAATCAGTTCCGGTTCATTGGCAGGGCTCCAGTTGGGAAAACGATGAAAGTAAAATTCCTGAACAGGGGGACTTCCATTCCTGTCAAAGCGACCCTTACCGCGGTCGACGACAACTATGCAACATTTGATCAGACCTCCCTCCTGCCGATAGATCCCGGGCCAACGATATCGTATAGCATACTTCAGCCTGGCGGCTACGGCTATATTAAGCTGACTTCCGAACCCGGGGATTCAGCCGGCATGGCCCAGGTTTACGTCAGTTTCAGGCAGGCAATTTCTTCATTCATTACTGCTGGAGCCCGTGGAATGATACTCGACATGCGGGTGAACACAGGGGGCGAAGACCTTTTGTCGGCTGCCCTTGCGGGATTTTTCACTACCGATACCACCTTATATGAATACCGCAGTTATTATAACCCCGGCAGCGGACAGTTTGATATATGGCCCCTGCCCCTGCCCCATTTCAATCCACAAACCCTGGGCACATACATCAACCCGAAATATCCTGTCGGAGCGCAATATACAGAGCCACAGGGAATATATTTTTCAAAACCTGTCATGATCATGGTCGGCCCCAGGAATATCAGCAGCGGTGAAGGTGTGCCAATGGCACTTCAGCGGCTGCCAAAAAATAAAGTAATCAGCTTTTACGGGAGTAACGGTTCTTTTGGCATGATGGAGAACTGGTCGTACCACTATCTCTACCTCCCTCCCAATGACCTCTATTTAAGGTATCCTGTTGGCCGGTCCCTCGATAAGAACATGAAGATCCAGGTCGACAGTGATTCCACGATGCAGGGCGGGATCCGGCCGGATATCAGGGTTCCGTTAAATGATACGGTGATCGATCAGCTGTATATCGACAGCATTGATGTTGAGCTGAAGTACGCTTTAGGAAAACTGACTTCCCTGCTGGGAATCAATGAAAACGTAGATGGCCTCAACAGTAACCTGCTTGAGCCGGTCTTTCCCAACCCCGTTCACTCAATGGCAACGATTCACTACAATCTCGAAGAAGCATCCATAGTTTTATTAGCAGTTTATAACACTTACGGCAAGCTGGTCACAACCCTTGTCGATGAAACCCGGCAGGCCGGAAATTACCGTGTGAACTGGAATACAGGGGATCTTGCTCCCGGAATATACTTTTACCGCATACAAACAGGCAGTCAGAGCATGACACGCAAATGTGCTGTTCTGTAACAGGCATTAAACAAAACAATTGATGAGATAGGCAGCATTAAAGTAATCTAAAGTATTCATACTGCATGATCAATGGTATATCGTACATAGTTTTTTCGTTTCTCCTGCTCAGCACATTATCGCCCAAAGCCCAGACCTTGAAAGGAGACAGCGTGAAAGATATTGATGGAAATATATACAGAACCGTTATAATTGGTAATTATGAGTGGATGGCCGTTAATCTTAAAACCACCACTTACAACGACGGCACAAAAATTCCTAACATTACCGACAGCATTGTGTGGACGGGTTTAACTACCGGCGCTTACTGCTGCTATCGCAATGATGAAAGCAATGCGAAAACTTACGGGGCACTTTATAACTGGTACGCAGTAAACACCGGCAGGCTTTGCCCCAATGGATGGAGGGTACCTTCAGATGAAGAATGGAAATACCTTGAGGGGTCTGTCGACAGCAGATACGGCGTTGGTGACCCTGTTTGGGATAAGTCAGCAGGGCGTGGAGTCGATGTTGGGGAACGCTTAAAAACACGATCAGGCTGGAGTTTTCAGGGAAGTGGCACTGATGATGCCGGGTTCTCCGCCCTCCCGGGTGGTGAACGCTGCAGTCATGGGCGCTATTTCATTATGGGCAGGAGCGGCTTCTGGTGGAGTAGCACCGAATATGATTCCACAGGCGTCTGGTATCGAAACATAATTTATGGTGTGGAAGATGTAAACCGCCTGATCCATCCTAAGTGGATGGGATTTTCGGTACGTTGTCTCAGGGATAAGTAACAGGAAATATCGTGCAATTATCTGATAAAATACATAAATCAATTTGAAAACATGACACAGCTCTATTCAAAACTGGCGACTATATATCATGAGATGTATCAGCATATTTTTAATTATGATAAGGAATTTAATTTCTATGATGCATTATTGAAAAGGAATAATTGCCGGAATATTTTAGAGATCGGATGTGGTTCAGGTATGCTGGCACGCAGGTTCCTTAAAAATGAATACGATTATCTTGGCCTTGATCTGTTTAATGAAATGCTGGACATCGCAAGAAAGGAGACAAATTCAGACAGCTTCATTCAGGGTGACATGCGTAACTTATCTTTTGAAGAGCAATTTGATGCAGTTCTGATAACAGGCCGTTCCATTGCTTACGTAACAGAAAATCTGGGGATACTTGACACTCTTAACGGAGTGTCAAGGTCCCTTAAACCTAAAGGACTGTTTGTATTTGGCGTTTTCGAGGCAAATGGGATATTCGACAATTTTGATGATTTTGAACAACTCATTGAACACGAAAATAAAAAGATCAGAAGGATAAGTAAATTACAAAAAAATCTGTCGACCGGCTGGACTTACAACTGGCATGCCAGGTATATCATCGAGCAGGATGACAAAATATCTGAATATGATGACGTAACAACATTGAGAGCTTTTACAAAGGATGAGATTTTGTTATTTTTAAAGTTAACAGGCTTTAAAATAAATGAAATACTTGTTGAAGGAAAAGCTTTAACATTTATAGCCGAAAAATCATGAATATTGAAATGGCGGTATTCCGCTTCCGTTCGTAATTATAGTCTTATGATGAGCAAGTTCATTTCCAGAATTTACAACACTTTTACCGAATACTATTACCTTCTTCCTTGTAAATGGGTGCAATTTTGCGTAGTCAAAATTTAAACATATCAACAATATGAAAACTATTAGAAAAATTGATCGCCATATAAAAGGACAGCCCACATCGGATGGAGCTGGAGTAAGATTAACAAGGATTCTTAGTAACCACACCCAGGAATTATTGGATCCGTTCCTGATGCTGGATTTTTTTGGTTCGGACAACCCGGATGACTTTATGTCTGGCTTTCCCTGGCATCCTCATCGTGGAATGGAAACGGTTACCTACATGATCGATGGAAAGGTAGAACATGGAGATAGTATAGGGAATTCAGGTGTGATCGGTAAAGGAGATATTCAATGGATGACTGCAGGAAGCGGGATCATTCACCAGGAGATGCCTAAATATGAAGGAGGGAAAATGTATGGATTCCAATTGTGGGTGAACCTTCCGTCAGCATCTAAAATGATCCCTCCCCGTTACCAGGACATACCTTCAGGCAAAGTACCTGTTGTAGAGCTTGAGAATAAAACCAAGGTAAGGGTTCTGGCGGGGACTTTTAATGGAATACGGGGGCCGGTTGAAAATATCATTGCCGACCCTGAATATTTTGATGTTGAAATGCCTGAAAATACTGAACTCATAGTCCCGGTAGCTGAGGATCATACCGTGTTTGCCTATATTTTTGAAGGATCTGCCGGTTTTGATGAAAACAGCAAAGATTTATTGCATGCTGGCACAGGGGTATTGTTCGGACATGGAGATCAGGTATTAGCACAGACAGGTAGTTCAAAATCCCGATTCATCATGATTGCCGGTAAACCGATAAAGGAATCCATAGCATGGCAAGGCCCGATAGTCATGAACACACAGCAGGAATTGTCACTCGCATTCAAAGAGCTAAGGGAAGGTACTTTTATTAAAAAATCCTGATAACGGGAACTTCGGTAACAGTAATGGAAAAACCGGGTACTATTCACGACTTTGGTGGATTCCCCCGGAAATTATTTGAAGTGCAGTATGCCAACTCAGGCAAACTGCAGCAAACAGGATTTAAAATTCCTGAACAAATAATAACCTCTGCATGTAACAACAGTGACCTATGAAAAAAACGATTTTATTATTCGGAATAATCTTTTTAGCAACTTTGGCTTCATTCGCCCAATTCTCTTTTATTCATCTCAGCGACATGCATGTGTCAACCACCCCTTCAGCAAACAGTGACACCAATGGCCAATACTTTCAGTGTGCAATAAAGGAATTTGCCAGCCTTAATCCCAAACCCGCGTTTGTTCTTGTTACAGGCGACATTTCCGACATAGGCAATATGCAACCGTTGGGCATGTATCCTGCAATTACACAGCACCTGTTCCCGCCCTCACTTACAAACCCGGCTGTTGGTGATTATTTTATTGATTCTGCCAAAACCATCCCGATTTATTATACACCGGGTAACCATGAATACTGGACGGGATTCGATTCAATCGGCCTGCCCATATCAAATGATACGCTTTTTTATTACCCGAAATATATTACGCCAGATACGGATTATGTAATTCAAACTGCTTCCGCCATTATAGTGTGTATGCGTTCAGGACATGACAGCCCGTACGGTTATCCCCCGAACCCTGAAGTCATCATGGGAACCGGGCTTACAGATGCACAGTGCAGCTGGCTCAGGAATATCATGAAAAGTAACAGCAACAAGCGTAAAATTATCGTAATGCATCATCCCCCTGTTAATGCAGTCGGCACAAACTCTGATGGCAGCCCGTATACCGCTTCTGTTATTGCAGATACGGCTACCAACTCCCTGCAAAACAACCGAACAAATTTTCTTAATATCTGCGATTCCAATCAGGTGGACGTAATACTTGCCGGGCATGAACATCAGAATGTAGTTGCAAACAGGAAGGGAGATACGGTCAGCGAAAACTGGCCCAACGGCACACGCTATGTACAGACGGCAGCAGCGTTTAACCGTTCTTACCGTATTATCACCGTTGATCCGGCATTTGTAACGGTAAGCGCCCCCATGCGAAGCTGCCTGGGGACGGGAGTTAACGAGGTCAACAATTCAGTAGACATCAGTGTTTTCCCCAATCCCGCGAAGAATAATCTTACAGTAAAATGTATAAAGAAATCCGAAATTGAGGTTGTAAATCCCGAAGGAAAAATACTTGAAAAATCAGCGTCAACCGGGATGTTTACCACGGTAGATCTGTCAGCTTTATCATCCGGGATTTATATAATCAAGGTCAAAACTGCAGAAGGGATTACAGTAAGGAAATTTATTAAACAATAACGGGTATGCAAAGATTCAGATAACCGGATCTTGCTTTGCCACAACCATTTTAGCCTTCTTCATTGCAAGCCGGCAGATAAAAATTAAATCCATATTTACTTCTTCAGAAACCCGTCAAACCAGTCCTTCTGGTGTAAAACCGCATAGACAAAGGTCGCACGGTGATCGGCCTTATCACCTGCATACACGGCGGTGGTTGCTCCGCAACCCATCACTTTGTGAAACTCTTGTGGAAGTTTTGCTATGAACACAGGAACTACTTCATCCGATCCTCCATAATAGTTATGTATCGGCGTATGGCTTCTCCAGCGGTAAGCCTGGCTTTTTTCAAGGGTTTGCCAGTATGGTCCCTCGCCTGTATTCCCCCCGGCCATGAACTCAGGCTTTATATAATCCTGGAGTTTCGTGGGTGTGAGTTTACTGAATGCGGTATAATCAATTGTTCCGTTGTAAAAATCCCTTGCTGCCTTTAGGTATTGACTGCGGATGGCCGATTCGGTCAATCCGGTCTGCTGGCAATAATATTCCTGCGACTGGATCTGTAATGAAACACATGCCGGAAGATACACCGCATCGATGGGTTGGTAGTTATTCATCCATCGGTCAACAGTCGTGAAAATATCCGTGGGGGCGCTGGCGGTTGCTGCGGCTGTTACCGGGATCCCGATGGATTCCAGCTTATGCAGGTAGGTCATAGTAGCCCATCCTCCCTGTGACCATCCGCTGATAAAAAATTTGCCGGGTTTCAGCTTCATTGCAGCAAGTATGCTTCTGGCGGCAAACAGCATGTCAACACAGGCCTGCTGGGTGCTGCTATTGACGAGGTAACTGTCGGGAAGATCCGAAATACCTCGTCCGAAGTAATCGGCGCCAATAACAATATAGCCCTGGGCTGCGAACCGGGCAATCATGATCTTCGTTTCCTCTGAATTGTCGGGAAAACTGGGAACTTCGGTTTTGGAAAACACAGTCCCGTGCTGGTACATCACCACAGGCATTGAATCCAGACCGTTCTGCGGAATCACAACCAGTCCGGAAGCAAGCGTAGGCCTGTTTGCAAATTCAGGAATTACCGAATTGTATTTCACACGGAAGAGTTTTACCGGATATTTTGCGGCAGGGAAGCTGTCGTTAAACGCTTTTGCCCCCATGGTGGAGGCGGCTAAAAATTCCTGCAACTCAAGCTTGAATACCTTATCCAGTTTGCTTAGATCCCAGGTCCCGATCAACAGGTACTGAACCCCGGAAGACACATAAGTATACAAATCCGTTGACTGTGCAAACGCTGGCAAACAGAATAATACTGTTATCAGGGAAATCATTATAGTTTTCATAGGTTTCCGGTCTTTGGATTACAAGAATAAGGCTTTTTAATAAATATTTCTGCATTAGCTTTTGCATACAAATCATAGTTTTGATAAAGTATTTAACTTTATCGGATAATAACCGCATACTACATGAGCCTTTACCAGCAACTGCAACAAGCTAAAAGCGAAGAAGACGTCATTTTGATGTTTGACAATCACTTAGCTTCCATAATAAGCCTATTTACTTCTTCCTTCAGCAAGGGAATATGCTTTGAGATAACAGCCCAAATAATTTCGTCGGAAATGTTGTCATAGGAATGTATGATCTGGTTTCTGAGTCCGATAATTCTTCGGGCGTGTACAAGTGGGAATTCGCTATCAGCCTTAAGAATTCTGTTAATGGCTTCACCTATAATTTCCAGGTCGCGTTCTATCGCTCTTTTAATCAGGATATTTGACTTGTAGGCATCCAGATTCTTGGGGTATTCAATGAAATAACCTTCAATTTCTTGAATGGCATCCTTAATATCAAACAACCATTTTAGAATCCGTTCGTTCATATATTGCCATTTTGTTCTTATTAATAGATTGCCTGAGAATAGGATTTTTGATCGTTTGCACTTCTATCAAATCAACATTTCTGAGGAATAACGTCTCAAGGGCTTGCTTGAAATCAATATAATTGTCATAGTATTCCTTTGGGTCAACCTTTCCGAATCTTACCAGAAAATCGATGTCACTTTCATTAGTAAATGATTCATTAAGCACCGATCCAAAAGCATATAATTCCTCAACAATATGCTTTTCACAGAGTAAAATCAGCTCATCTATATGATTGTCGAACAGTTCCATAGATGCAAATATAATAAAAGGAAATCAAACCGTGACAAGTCGTCACGGTTTGAAACAAAAAGTATAATACTTAGTGAATGTGAGAATCCTAATAATTTAAGGCACCAGGATTACTGTATATGATATTCCGGGTTGGCTTGCTTCAGGAATGAATTATGAACAAATTCTATCTTACTTCCCTGAGTTAACCATGGAAGATTTTACTGATTAAGAAACCGGGAAAAACTGGCTCAAAAAAATTGAACAAGAATATTTACATTTGATATTCAGGTGAAGTTGAGCAAAGCGCAATTAATTTAAAAATGACTTAAAAACTGCAAGCGGTTTCAACTATTCGAAAAATTCGAATAACTCAAACTTTGCGCAGCCGTAGCATTCTCTATAACTTAGACTTAAATTCCTTTTATGAAAACAATCTGGTTTAAGAAAACAGGATGGATTTACATCCCGGTTTCAGTCATAGGAGTGTTAATCAGCCTTTGTGTTGTCTTTTTCTGTGTGACGGTGTTTATCGCTGTTGACCGCCACTCTCATTCAGTGTCTGACACAATTTACGGAATTTTTCCGTTTTTTGTATCGGTTTTTACAATCCTGTTCTGGATCGCATCGAATACTTCAGACCGTAAACAGGACAATTAATTCATTGACAAACATCATGTATTCTTTATAAATCCTATCATGAAACAAATAATCACCCCCTGCCTCTGGTTCGACGGTAATGCGAAAGAGGCTTCAGAATTATACACTTCTGTCTTTCCCGGCTCGGCGATAAAAAACATATGCTACTTCGGGAAAGAGGGCTTCGAAACCCACAAACAGGAAGAGGGACAAGTTCTCACGGTGAACTTCACTCTCCACTCCAAGCCCTTCACTATCCTCAACGGAGGGCCCATGTACAAGCTCAATCCCTCGGTTTCACTGTATGTTGCCTGCGAAAAAGCAGGGGATGTCGATTTTATTTATAATGAGCTGGCGGATGGCGGGATGGTTATGATGCCGCTGGGCAGCTACAAGTGGAGCGAACGATATGCCTGGTTCAGCGACCGTTTCGGGGTTTCCTGGCAAATTGCCCTGGATGCCGTAACCACCAAAAAAATAACTCCCGCTTTTCTTTTCATGGGCAATCATCATCCGCAGGCCGATCAGGCAATTGAATTCTATACCTCTGTTTTCCCGGGATCAGCCATCGGCAGTATTCTAAGGTATGCCAGGGGCGGAAGTGAACCCGAAGGATCGGTACAGCATGCACAATTCAGCCTGAACGGCAACGGGTTCATGATCATGGGCAATTCGATGCAACATGCCTTTGACTTTACCGAAGCCTTCTCTTTCCAGGTCTTCTGCGACAGCCAGGAGGAGATCGATTACTTCTGGGACCGGCTCAGTGAATGCGGTTCGGAACAGCAATGCGGCTGGCTTAAAGACCGGTTCGGCGTTTCCTGGCAGATCGTTCCTTCGGTCCTGGAAGAACTTCTGTCAGACCCTTCCCGTGCGGGAAAAGTGACGGAAAAGTTTCTGAAAATGAAAAAGTTCATCCTGGCTGATCTTTATAAGTAAGGGTTCATTATCCCAAACATCCTGCAAGCTGGTTAAAACCCAATCCGACCCATTAAATGAGAAAATTCCTGATCCCTGTCCTTATCCTGTTTGCCTTGCAATGCCTGGCTTCTCCGGGGGACGAACCCGGCCTGAATATCCCACCCGATGCCCCGGCAAAGGTGTTTTTACGCGGACAACACCTTGCGGTGGTTTATGGAAACGACACCATTCTCAAGGCTTTCATCGACTGCGATCCGTCAGCCTTTTACTTCAGGGAAGTTGTGGACATTGCCGGGGGAAAGATCTTCCAGGCCTTCACAATCACCTCTAACAACGGAAATCCTGTCTCAATGGAAGGAATGATCACTGCCAGCTTCTATGCATCAGGGAGAAGGAGGACCATCCCCAGCTTCTTGCGACCAGCCGCCACATTTCCTGCGGCGGACTTGAACTTGAAGATTATTCATGGAAGGAAAACATCCTTAAAGGCAGGAGCAGACTGGTTGCGGGGGATCCATACACAATCTACATCTTTGAGACTGAATGCAGCACGTTTGCAGGATTTGAGTGCGAAGGAGCCAGGCTTCTCAGTAATACCCTGCAAGGCAGGGTGAGGGCCATCAGCATTCAATCCGACAGCGATACGACGGTGAACTGGGAAGTGAAGTCAGGAAATCAATAAAATTGACGTGCTGTCATTTCTCTACAATACCAAGGGCTGCAAGTCCGCCTTCGGCCGTTTCTTTATAAATGCGCGGAAGGTCATGGCCAGTTTGTTTCATGGCCTGAATCACCCGGTCGAAGCTTACCAGGTGATGCCCGTCGGAAAGCAGTGCATACATATTGGCATCGAGCGCTCTGGCTGCGCCGAATGCATTCCGTTCTATGCAGGGAATCTGGACCAGGCCGAACAAGGGATCGCAGGTCAGCCCAAGGAAGTGCTCCATGGCCATTGAAGCGGCATATTCCACCTGGCCGGGAGTACCGCCAAACATCTGTTCGGCCGCAGCAGCCGCCATCGAGCTGGCGCTTCCAACCTCACCCTGGCAACCTACTTCGGCCCCTGAAATGGAAGCATTGGTTTTAATGAGATTGCCTATCAGTCCTGCCGTGGCAAGTCCCCTGAGGATCTTCCTTTCGTTGAATTCGTATTGTGTTTTCAAAAGGTAAAGTACCGAAGGGATCACGCCGCAGGACCCACAGGTAGGCGCGGTCACGATCTTCCCGCCGGCAGCATTCTCTTCGGAAACGGCCAGTGCAAAGGCGAAGGTGAATGCACGACGTGAGAGTGTTCCCTTGAAACTTCTGGCTTTGGTATAAAAAGACGAAGCTTTACGGGGCATTTTCAGCCGGCCTGGCAGCACACCTTCCGCATCAATACCCCGCATGATGGATTCCTGCATGATATTCCATACTTCCGCCAGGTAATCCCAAAGCCCGGCCGGTTCGTGAATCTCAACAAACTCCCATAGCGTCCTCCCGTTTTTTTCGCACCACTGAAGGATGTCCGATAAAGTAGAAAGGGGATAAATGCTGGCTGATGGGTCACGTTTCCCGGTTTCGCTGATATCACCTCCTCCTATGCTGTATACAGTCCATTCATCCCTCACCGTACCTGCTTTGTCAAGGGCTTCGAAACACATCCCGTTAGGGTGTGCAGGGAGAAAAATTTCGGGTTTCCATACGATCTCTGCAGGTACTGGTGACAGACCTTCAGTCAATGCCTTATCGGTCATATGTCCCTGGCCTGTTGCTGCCAGGCTTCCGAACAGGGTAATCCTGACCTTTTTAATTCCGGGGTTCCTTTTACTGAATATCTCGGCAGCCTTTCGGGGGCCCATGGTATGGCTGCTCGAAGGGCCGTACCCGATCTTGAAGATTTCTTTGATTGATTCCATACTGGCAAATGTACATTATATTTACACTATGAAAAACCTGCCTGGCCCCCGGTATTAAAACAACGTCATCATGAAAAAACTCCTTCTTCTGACCGTTCTGCTCGGTTTGATTTCCTGCACGAGCAACAGAGACCGGTTTTACATGCCAGCCGAATGGGAACACCAGGACGTGGTTTGGTTTGGCTGGGAAAAGACCGAGACTTTCTTTTACCCTGTGGTTGCCGAGATGATAGCCGCCCTCATGCCTCATGTGAAAGTCAAGATTGCCGTTTCTACCGACAGCCTGATGAAATATATGGCAACAACAAAGATAGTATCGCCTTTTACTCGGCCATGGACATCGACACAAATACGGGGAATGTCTCGGCTATGATGGCCAAAGTGTGCGGGGCGAAACTGATCCGCTGCAATGCTTTCCACGAAGGAGGCGGAATGGAAGTGAACGGCAAAGGCATGCTCATCCTTTGCGAAGCTACCGAAATGCAGAGGAATCCCGGCCGGACTAAGGAAGAACTCGAGGGCGAATACAGGAAAGCTCTGGGTGTTACAAAGATCATCTGGATGAAACAGGGCCTGGCCGATGATCCTGAATGGATACTGAGGCGGATAAGCGGGAAGTACATCGGGGTGGGTATTGGAGGACATACCGATGAATTCGTGAGATTTTCGGATCCCAACACCATACTTCTAGCCTGGGTGGATGAAAAAGAGAAAGACCTCAACCCCGTGAACCGCATGAATTACGAGAGGCTGAATGAGAATTTTAATATACTGCGGATGTCGACCGACCAGGACGCCAGGCCGTTTATTATCGTCAAGGTCCCCCTTCCTGATATCGTACCGATGAAAGTCGTGGCCAGGAATAAACTTACACAGCCCTTGTCCTTACCACCCACCGAAGTGCCAATCAGCGCCTTTGTCCCTTCGGAAGCGCCCAGGGAAGGCGATACCCTGCTCTGGCTTCCGGCCGCCACCTATCTGAATTACCTTGTCACCAATGGAATGGTTTTATTACCCACTTACACATCCGCAGGCACAACAAAAGAAAAAGAAGATGCAGTTAGGAAGATATTCAGCGAACAGTTCCCCGGCCGCGAGATCAGGTTCTTCAATATGATCTACCAGAATTATTCAGGCGGAGGGATACATTGCTCCACCCAGCAGCAGCCTTCGGTAAAAAAATGATGAGAAATATGATAAGAAGATTGTACCGAATCACACTTACAGCTATCCTCCTTTGTATTTCAGCGGGGTTTGTTAATGCCCAGGCCGATTATGATCATCAATGGCCCGGATTCCGCGGCCCCTGGGGCAGAGGGTACGTCGATGGAGCGGTAACTCCCGAAAAATGGAGCATCGACAGTAATATCAATATCAAATGGAAGACCGCTATCCCGGGTCTGGCCCACTCTTGCCCCGTGATATGGAATGATTACCTGATTGTGACATCCGCAGTCAACCTTAAAACTGAAGAAACCCTGAAAGTCGGCCTTTACGGGGATATCGATGAAGCGGATGATTCCCAGGAGCATGAATTCAGGGTTTACTGCCTCGACAAGCATACCGGAAAGGTTATTTGGGAAAGGGTCGCACAAAAAGGGGTACCTAAGTCAAAGCGGCATACGAAATCTTCCCAGGCCAACTGCAGCCCGGCGACGGACGGTCATTACATCGTTGCTCTCTTTGGTTCCGAGGGTCTGTATTGCTATGATTTCGAAGGGAAGCTCGTTTGGAAAAAAGATCTCGGGATACTGAATCCGGGGCCGTATACCGAAACCGGAGTTGAATGGGGTTATGCCAGTTCACCGGTCATTTTCAACGGCACAATCATCGTGCAGTGTGATATCCCGGCCGGTCCATTCATTGCCGCGATAGACCTGGCTTCAGGAAATGAAAAATGGAAGACCTCACGGGGAGATGAGGTTTCAACATGGTGCACCCCTGCGGTCTTTACACATAATGGTAAAACCTTCGTTATAGCCAACGGATACAGGCATATCTGCGGATATGACTTTGAAACGGGGAAAGAGATCTGGACGATGAGCGGAGGAGGAGATGCCCCCGCCCCCACCCCGGTAATTGCAAGGGACTATATTTACCTCAACAGCGCCCACGGAAAATCATCACCCATTTTTGTAGTAAGCCCGGATGCCGCAGGCGATATTACACTGGCACCCGACAGTACCCACAGCAAATACATACCATGGAGCGTCAAACGCGGAGGCGCCTATATGCAGACTCCCCTGGTTTACGGAGGTTACCTGTATAACCTCCAGGTTAACGGGATGCTGACCTGCTATGATGCTCTTACCGGTGAGATCAGGTATAAGGAGAGTTTGAAAGAAACGTTTTCGGCTTCAGGCATTGCAGCTGACGGCAAACTCTATTTCAGCTCCGAGGAAGGAAATATTTATATAATAAAGGCCGGCCCTGAGTTTAACATGATTGCCAAAAATCAGTTAAAAGATATTTGCATGGCCACACCGGCAATTTCAGAAAATACTTTATACTTCAGAACCCGTCATCATTTGATTGCCGTTGAACAGGATAAATAAAAACCATTAAACCCATAAAAAGCATAAGTACGACGAATAACTCCGAAAACATCCTGCAACCCACGATACAAAGTCCTTAACCTGATTAATAATAGTTCAATGAATAACAGATCTGTAACCACTATACTGTTTTTCTTTTTGTTTTTGTGCCTGGGCCAAGCGAAGGAAACGGACAAGGAACCTGAACGCTCCTATTTTAAACTGACCACTTCCAATGGCTTGATCGTGGCGGTGTACAATGCAAAAGAAAACAGGATTGATTACGTTTATCCTCATATTTTCACTAATTATGATTCGGGAAAATACGTGCATCCTTTTGTCGGAAACATTACGTTAAACAGTACCGAACACCCGGTAAAATCAGGTTACCTGAAAAACACTCATGTCATTACTGTGATGTATAAAGGGTTCACTGTAAATTATTTTACCTCCTTCACGAAACATGATAAGATATTCTACATCATCGTGAGGGGTGAGGAACAAAAAATAAAGGATCTTACGTTTAATGCCGAAAGCGGGAAAAGAAAGGCTGTGAGCGGTATTTCTTTGCTTGAAAACCCTCTCGAAGACCTGCCCGTCCGCATCAGCGGGAATATTCTCACCGGAAGCATACTGCGCAGGTACGGCAGGAATATCTGTGAGAAATACTTTTTATTTTCCTTCACGGACTCCCTGCATACCGATACTGCTGTTGTGAGCAATGCCATTATGAGGCTGAACCATGTGAACAAATCATTACTTGACGACGAACTCAGGTATATGCAAAATCTTTTTTCGGACTGTATCATCCCCGGGAATTTGTCAGCAAAAGAAAGGAATGTAGTTGAACAATCCATCTCAATTTTAAAGATGTCACAGGTATCTGATTATGAAGTATTTCCTTATTCTCATGGGCAGATACTGGCATCTCTGAGGCCCGGCTTGTGGCATATAGCCTGGGTAAGGGACGGATCTTATTCGATACAGGCAATGACACGGCTGGGCATGTATGCCGAAGCCCGGAAAGGCCTTGAGTTCATGCTGAAAGCTCCGTCGGGCCATTATAAACATTACATTTATAAGGACGGGAAAGATTATGGTGTGGGAATGGATTACCAGATCTCGGTGACGAGGTATTACGGCAACGGCAGGGAAGAGAGCGACTTCAACGAATATGGGCCCAACCTTGAATACGATGATTTCGGTCTGTTTCTCTGCGCTTTTTCCGATTACGTGATACGCAGCAAGGACAGCACTTTTTATGCCAAATGGAATCACATTATGTGCACAAAAGTAGCGGATGCCACTATCAGCTGCATAGATTCCAATTCTTTGATCAAAGCGGATTCCGGTCCATGGGAGCACCATCTTGAGATGCCCAAACAATACACTTTTACTTCGGGTGTTTGCGCAAGGGGGCTGGAGCAATTCGCAATGTTGCAGCAGAAATTCCATCTGCCTTTCGAAAAATATAAAAATGCCGCTGAAAGATTGAAAAAAGGAATATTAACACATATGCTCTGCGATAATACATACATCAAAGGGAATGTAAATGATATGCATAAAACCGACCATGAATACTATGACGGAGGCGTTTTTGAAATTTTCAGTAACGCATTGGTTACCGACAAATTGTTGTTTCTGTCAAACATGAAGGAATACGACAAGGTCATGAGAATTAAAGGTAGCAGGCCTGGCTATATCCGGCTGATCAGCGCCGATCCTTATGAAAACCAGGAATGGGTATTTATCAATCTGAGGATTGCACTGGCCCATTTATTATTTCAGGAAAAAACTGAAGCAGGCCGGTTACTGAATTTTGTCACTGAACAGGCTGCAGCAAACAATAATATGATCCCCGAAATGTACAGCAACAAATTACAGATGGATAAAGTCACCGATGATTTCAAATCAATGAACATCTGGTGTAATTGTATCAGGGATAAAGACGATCAATATATTGGAACTATCCCGATGGTCGGCTATGGATCAGCGGCATATGTCCTCACATTGTATGCTTACCATGATGAGCTTTTAGGAATAGAAGGGCATCTTTAAAGTACTCCGCTCACGAAACTACCAGATCAGAACTATTGACAATTCCCGGGTAGTTAAAATCTTAAGCGCCCTGGATCAAAAAGAGATACGTAAAGTCAAAGAAGTTATCAAGGAAGCCTTTGTGGATTAACCTTTTTCTCTCATCCGTTTCAGCCGCTTCTGACGTTTAAATACTGTGGTATAAGCCAGGCCTGAGATAATGATCACCAGGCTTAACCCGAACCAGGCCCATCCTGGAAGGTTTATCAATGAAGTCCTTTTGACTATGCTCAGGACCACCGACAGGCTCATCAGTGAAGCCCAAACGATTGTCATCTGCTTGCAGCCATCAACGAATCCCGGTTCACTCCATCTGTCCTCAGGCTGGCCCTTCCTCGCATATTGTAATACGAAAGGTTTACCAAGAAATAATGTAAGCCACATCACAAAGGCAAGGGCTGAATTGGACAGCAGATCCATATATAACGCCACCCACATCACATGAAACAAATTGATGGTGACAGCACAAAAGCTGAAGAAGATCAAAGTCCCCCAGGTAAGGATGAACCCTTGCTTAAGCTCTCCATAACTAAAAGCCAGGCAAGAAACAAGGCTTATTATGATGGCTCTCTCAAGGCTTAGAAGGGTATTGCCCGAAAGAAAAAGGAAAAGTATCCAGGGTAAAAATCCGAGTACTAACCCGCCAAGTTCTTTTAAATCAGGAAGTATACTGTTTGAAGACTTCATGTAGTTTAGTCAATAGTTATCCGGGGGGGTGATCACCCGCTTATTTAAGTTCCAGGTCACTGGTCAGCACTCCAATCAGCTTATTGTCCTTACCGAAGAGCGGCACAGAATACGTTATCATCACCACACCTCCCCCGCCTGCATCGTAATATGGGTTGCTCCAGCAGGGTGCTTTGGTTTTTACAGGAACAGCATACCAATCACTGGCCGTATAATCATACGCTTCCGGAAGTTCAGCCTGTTTGAATTCATTGCCCGAACGATAGAAATAGGGAGCAGCTTTCTCACTTTTTCCGTCAACTGTTACCGGAGCAAAGGCAAGTGTTGTTCCATACACCGAAGGATATTTTACCAGGAAAGCAGTGAGTAAAGGCTTCATATCAGCTGGTTTTAAGGTCTTCGCAGAAAGTTCCCCGGCCAGTTTACTGAGAGCCGCTTCCACAAGCTTTTTTTGTTCCTGGGCCGGCATCCTCAAAATTGATTCATGGTAATGGATCACCTTCCAGCCTGCAGGTTTGCGCTGCCATACCCAGGTTTCACATAAAAACTGTTCAACCACCTGGTCTGACTTTGTGATGAAACTGCATTTCAAATTCCCTATCCAGATGGCAATGCCAGGGGCAGGAATTTTAACGTCGGAAAAGATGAGGCTGATCTGCTGGCTTTTAAACCCGCTATACATACTTTGAAAAGCCGTCTTAAGGCTCTCATATGAATAAAGCATGCCTCCTGACATGTATACAGAACTGCTGTCGGCATTCAGAAATTTAAAGGTCGAATCAGAATTTAACTGATTTGCGTAATTGGTGATTTCCGACATCAGCCCGTTAATCGTATCTGTAACAGCGGAGTTGTTTTTTTCTTCGTTTCCGGTTAAGGGGGCTTTACAGGAATTCATTAAAACTATTCCCATCAGCAAGGTGAAAGAAATTAATACAAAAATCTTTTTCATAGGGTCGGGCTTTAGATATGGCCGATAAAAATAAAGAATATAGTTATATAAACAAAGTCGGATATAATCTGATACCATCCTGAATCATGAATAGAATAATTATTAAACGCCTCTCCCTTATCAGCAGACGATAACAAAATTCTATTATTTTTGTGAAAAATTTCACAAAATGAAAAAACAACCTACTTTTCTGATTATGACACTCATCGTGATGACATTGTTCCTCACCAGCTCGTGTAACAACCATAAATCACTGAATACCGGAACCAAGGTTCCTGCCTTTGATATTTCAGGCATTGACTCAACGATAAAACCCTGCGCCGACTTCGATGGTTTTGCCAACGGCAACTGGAAAAAGCATAACCCTGTTCCTTCAACTGAAGGTGCCTGGGGTTCGTTTGAAGTCCTGGACAAAGAGAACCGGGAAGTGAAGATCAAAGGGATCATCAATGAACTGCTGAGCCAGGAAAATCTGAAGAAAGGAAGCGAAGCTCAGTTGATAACCGGGTATTACCGCTCATACCTTGATACTGTTACCCTTGCTAAACGAGGCATTACTCCCATTATCCCCTTGTCAGAAAAAATTGTTGCAGCAAAAAGCAATATGGATCTGATTGCGCTTGCTGGCGAACTGGCCAGGTTAAATATTTCCGGGCCGTTTGAAGTGTATGTTAATGCAGATGACAGGAACAGTACAATGAATGCCATCTTCATGGGGCAGGGCGGTCTTTCGATGCGCGACCGTAATTATTACGAAAACAAGGATTCTGCCATGGTTAAGATCAGGGCTGAATTTGTGAAACATGTGGATAAGATGTTTTCGATGGCCGGATGGAATGAGAAAGCGCCAGGGCAAACGATACTGGATTTCGAAACGAAGCTGGCTCTTATCCAGCTTAAGAATTTCGAAATGCGTGATCCGGTTAAGATCTATAATAAAATCCCGTTTTCAGAACTTCAGAAACTGGCAGCAGGGATAAACTGGGCTGATTATTATAAAAACTATGGTTTGCATGCCGATACTGTAATCGTGCAGGATAAAAACTACCTGAAAAACCTGGGTTTGCTCATTAAGTCAACCCCCGTTGAAACACTCAAAACCTATTTCCGCTGGAGACTTCTTACAAACTTTGCCAATGTGCTGCCATCACAATTCAATAAAGAATCATTTCATTTTTTCAGTACCGTCATGTTTGGTGTTAAAACGCAGCGCCCCAGGGAAGAACGCGCTGTTATGAGTGTCAACTACAGGTTGGGAATGCCACTTGGCAAACTTTATGTTGCAAAATATTTCCCGGAATCTTCAAAGAAAAAAGTTTCCGAGATGATTGAAAACGTTCGTTCCGTATATCGTGAACGTATCGACAAGCTCACTTGGATGAGTGCGCCCACGAAGGAAAAAGCAAAAAAGAAGCTGGCTGCCTTCACCTGGAAAATAGGCTATCCCGATACATGGAAGGATTATTCAAGCATTGATATCCAACCCGACAAACTGATTGAAAACAGTATGAACATCACCTTGTGGGAACACAACGACATGATCTCGAAAGCAGGCAAACCTGTTGATAAAAAAGAATGGGGAATGTCGCCTCAAACGATCAATGCCTATAACAATCCCACGAACAACGAGATCGTATTCCCGGCAGCCATTCTTCAACCGCCATTTTTCAACCCTGATGCCGATGATGCAATCAACTATGGAGCCATAATCGGGGTTATCGGACATGAGATGACTCATGGCTTCGACGACCAGGGGGCACAATACGACGGCAATGGGAACCTGAGTAACTGGTGGACCCCGGAAGATTCTAAAAATTTCATTTCACTCGGAAAAAAACTGGAAGAATATTTCAGTTCCATTGAAGTAACGAAAGGTTTTAACATCAATGGCAAACTTACATTAGGCGAGAATATTGCCGACCTGGGGGGATTAACCCTCGGTTATTATGCCCTTGAAAAGTCACTTGAAGGCAAAAAGAAACCTGAACCTATTAACGGGTTTACATACCAGCAACGCTTTTTCCTGGGATGGGCCCAGGTCTGGCGCGAAAACATGACAAATGAGAGCCTTATCAACCAGGTGCAGACCAACGAGCATAGTCCGGCACGCTGGAGGATCAATGCCACCCTGCCTCTGATGAAGGAATTTTCTGATGCCTTCGGATGTAAATGTACCGTGGCTGATTCACTAAAGATCGTGATCTGGTAGTGGTATGGTTAAAGAAGGTAATGAATGGCAGGATGGTTGTTATCCAGTTAAATCAAGATTCAACCTTTACTGTATTTATTAACCATTTTCAATAAATCCTCTTCCATATCTTTTCCCCAACGATTCCCTTCAGAGTATAGCTGGATACTTCAACGATAAAACACCCTGAAAGGAAAAAAAACAGCACATGTTTGCTCAAAGAATAAATTTTCATACTTTTGAGTATTACTCTTTTTCTTTATCAGGACTGATAATCCAAACCCCAATGAAGAAGAACCCATCGAAATCCAAAGTCAAAGCAAGCACTGATGAGAATGTAAGGATGCTGCTTGAAAGCGAAGAAAATTTCCGTTTGATTTTTGAAAACAACTCTGCAGCAATGGCCATTATAGAACCGGATACTACGATATCAATGGTTAACGAAGAATATTGCCGAATGAGTGGTTATACCAAGGAGGAAGTTATTGGAATGAGCTGGACTCAGCAAATACCTCCCGAAGACCTTGAACGCTTAAAAGAATTTAACCGACTCAGACTTCTAAACCCAAAGGATGCCCCTGATAAATATGAATTTTCATTTTATAAGAAAAATGGTGAAATAACGAATGCTCTCATGTCAATATCAATGATTGGCAATCACAAAATAATAACATCGTTTATTGACATTACCGAACGAAAGAAAGCCGAAGAGGCGCTGGAGGGCCGCGACATACGATTCTTGAAACTGTCATCTCATGTTCCGGGAATGATATATCAGTTTATGAAGAAACCCGATGGAACTTATTGTGTACCTTTTACAACAGAAGCTATAAGAGATGTTTTCGGATGTTCCCCCCAGGATGTTCGCGAGGATTTTTCTCCAATCGCCAATGTAATATTGAAGGAAGATTTGGAAAAGGTAATAAGTTCCATTGATTATTCAGGGAAAAACCTGACCACCTGGAAATGCGAGTACAGGGTAAAGATTCCCGGTCAGCCGGTAAGATGGATGCTGGGTCAATCCACCCCGGAGAAACAGGCTGATGGCAGTATTATCTGGCATGGATTCAATTCAGACATTACCGATCGGAAGCAATCAGAAATGATGTTACGCAAGCTCAACCGGACATATGCCCTGCTGAGTGAAATTAACCGAACGATTATATGGGTGCATAAACCACTGGAGTTATACGAAGCGGTTTGTAATATTGCCATCGGAGAAGGGGGGTTCCGTATGGCCTGGATAGGAATGGTGGACCCGCAAACAAAGAACGTGATGCCTGTGGCAAGCGCCGGCAAGACCGAAAACTACCTGGAAAAGCTCCAAATCACCCTGGACAATAGTGAGCGGGGTCTTGGACCTACTGCCATTGCGCTGCGTGACGGAAAACACAGCGTGGCAAACGATATAGCTTCTGACCCCCGAATGACCCCCTGGCGTGAAGATGCTCTGAGACTGGGTTATCGTGCATCTGCCGTTTTTCCGTTTAAAATTGCAGGTAAGTTAAGAGGCGCCTTGACCCTTTACGCCTCTGAGGCGAATTTTTTCAATGATGAAGAACTTACATTGCTTGACGAAATGGCCGCAAACATATCTTTTGCGATGGAGTTTGCTGAGGAAGAAGAACAACGCATAAGAGCAGAAAAAGAACTTCACATTGCCAAAAACAAAGCCGAGGAAAGCGACAGGTTAAAATCCACTTTCCTTGCCAATATGTCACACGAAATAAGAACCCCGATGAATGCCATCGTTGGTTTTTCAGATATGCTTTCCGATCCCGACCTTTCTTATGAGGATCGCCGCCGGTATTCAGGCATTATCCAATCGAGATCCGACGACCTGATGCATCTTATCAACGATCTGCTGGATATATCCAGAATTGAATCAGGAAATGCTACTATTTATAAAACCGCTGTTTCCCTGAATAATGTCCTCGATGAACTGGAGGTGGTATTCCAGCAAAAGATTGAAAAGAATAATATAACGGGTATTAAAATCAAAGCAGAAAAGAAACTCCCGGGCGAGCAGGTAATCATAAAAACTGACAGATTTATTCTCAAACAAGTCTTTTCGAACCTGATCGATAACGCGATCAAATTTACCGATGCCGGGGTAATCCGTTTTGGATACCATTCACCGGAAGACAATACAATTACCTGCTATGTGGCTGATACAGGGATTGGGATCTCTGCCGAAAACCAGGAAGTGATCTTCGAACATTTCAGGCAGGCTGCTGTTCAAAACCCTAAAAAACTGTATGGAGGTACAGGACTTGGGCTTTCTATCTGCAAAGGTTCCCTTGCCCTCTTAGGCGGTGAAATCTGGGTGGACTCAGTGCCCGGAAAAGGAAGCACCTTCTTTTTCAAATTCCCTTATGAACCGGAGCAGGAAAAAAATCAGCCTGCCACAGCTGATCCCGGTACTATAAAAACCGAAGCCAGTTACAACTGGTCAGGTAAAAAGATTTTGTTAGTGGAGGACGAGCAATCAAACATGGATTATCTTACTATAATCCTAAAAAAAACCGGAGCTTATCTGACTTCTGTCTTTAGCGGAAAAGAGCTGAGAGCATTATATGAAAATCTCGGCTCTTATGACCTTATCCTGCTGGATGTCAGGTTGCCGGATGCCTCAGGCTGGGAATTGGCCAGAGAGATCAAAGCACTGCGCCCTGAACTTCCTGTAATTTCACAAACAGCGTATGCCATGTCGACCGACAAGGAGAAGAGCAAAGAATCTGGTTGCGACGGGTATATTTCGAAACCGATCAATAAAAGCGAATTGTTTATGACTATTTCAAAACTCATAACGAAAGAAAAAACATCCTGAGACTTCCACCAGATCATGAAAAACATATGTTATTTTTCTTCATCTGTTATTTCCGTGTCCCTGATCCTTGTCTTTTCTTTTTCAGGCCTTTGTCAGCAACGGGAAATGACAATATCAAAAGACCGCTTACTGGACAAAATTAAAGGAGGCTGGTCAGGGCAGACGATCGGCGTATGTTATGGCGGGCCCTCTGAGTTCAAATTTGCCGGCCTTATACAGGATTATTATCCTATTCAGTTTGACAGCAGTATCGTGGCAAAATATTATAACAACGATGATATCTATATGGACCTGACGTTTGTCGGAGTGATCGACAGGCTGGGACCTGATGCTCCGGTCGATTCTTTCGCGCTTGTTTTTGCCCACGCAGGATACCAATTATGGCACGCCAACCAGGCTGGCCGTTACAACATTCTTCATCAAGTTATGCCCCCGAAGTCGGGCTATTGGAAAAACAACCCCCATGCCGACGATATTGATTACCAGATTGAATCAGATTTTGCCGGATTGATGTCGCCAGGCATGCCCAACTATGCATCGGCCATTTCAGATAAAGTTGGTCATATCATGAATTATGGCGACGGCTGGTATGGAGGTGTGTACGTGGGGGCAATGTATTCCCTGGCTTTTATTTCAGATGATCCGGTGTTTGTTGTTACCGAAGCATTGAAAACCATACCCCCCCGGAGCGAATTCCGTAAATGCATTCAAACCGTGATAGATTGTTATAAAAACAACCCGGATGACTGGAAATCGGCATGGTTTGAGACTGAAAAAAAATGGACAGAGGATAAGGGTTGCCCGGATGGCGTTTTCGGAGGATTTGACATCGACGCTAAACTCAATGCTGCATATATTGTAACCGGGCTTCTTTATGGCCATCGTGATTTTGCAAAGACCATTGATATTGCAACAAGGTGCGGGCAGGATTCAGACTGCAACCCGGCCAATGCCGGAGGGATACTCGGAACAATGATCGGCTACAATAAGATCCCTGCAAAATTTATTGAACCTGTAAAGTCTATCGAAAATAAAAAGCAAATCTTTACACCGTACTCCCTGAACGAAGTCTATACGACAAGCCTGAGGCACTGCCTGATAAGCATAGAAAAAAACGGGGGTAAAATAAATGGGGATGAGGTAACTATTGCCCTTCAGACCCCTCAGCCTGTAAGGTTTGAAAAAAGCTTTTCAGGGATCAAACCTGTGGCAATGATTGGCAGTCAATGGGAAAGCCAGACTCTGGCCAGTAAAAACGACCTGGTTCAACTCAGCTTTGAAGGATGCGGCATTGCTATCAGGGGTGAATCGAAGACTGATGAAAGGAAATTAAAAGAATACATAAACATGGTCGAGATCAGCATAGACGGTAAACCTGCAGATACCGCCGTGATGCCATCCGCCTTTCATGACCGGAAAACAGATATCTATTGGAATTATGAACTAAATCAGGGAAAACATGAAGTGACTCTGCGGCTTATTAATCCTGCAGATGGAGCCTGGGTAAAGGTCAATAACAGCATCGTATATGCAAAAGAATGAGAGGCTGGACATGACAAAAAACAAAAAAACAGTTCAATTCTTTTATTCGAAACTTCTTTCCGAGGAGGTCAGGAAAAAAAGCGAAGGAATCATTATTTCCGTCGCCATCATCAGTTTCATCCTTCACCTCCTGCTCGTTGTACTTGTAAACCTCAACCTTCTGCATGTTAACGAATACTCAACATTATTTACAAACCCCATAGCTGCAATCTATACCCCTTTCTCGTTCATACTGATATACGAGGTATACCTCCTGGTATTTTACCTTCCGAAGTCAACCACAATCTATATCGGGAAACAATATGAAATCATTACACTGATCTTAATCCGCGGGATTTTTAAAGACCTGGCCAACCTGGAATTCACAAGGGAATGGTTTAGGGTAAACTCTGATCTGAAGTTCACCTATGATCTTATAGCAACACTGGTGTTATTTTTCCTGATTTTTATTTTTTACAGGCTGAACGACAGGAAGGATGAAGAGCAGCATAACACCAGCCCTTTGTCAGATGAGATCCTGAAATTCATCCGAATGAAAAACATTATTGCGATGTGCCTTATACCAATTTTCCTGATCCTTGCTGTATTCGGTCTGGGCAGGTGGATCCATCAAAGTTTCATTTCAATTACCCGCATGGTTGACTCATTCAAAGATATCAATACAATATTTTTCAATGATTTCTTCACAATACTAATCCTTACGGATGTCTTGTTGCTGTTACTTTCATTTTCACATACCGACAAGTTCAATAAAGTGATCAGGAATTCGGGCTTTATCATCTCAACGATCCTTATAAAACTTTCGTTTGGCTCGGAAGGGCTTCTTAACACTATCCTGATTGTGACAGCAGTGCTTTTCGGGGTGATGATCTTACTGATCCACAACCAGTACAAAAAGATAACTTTGCCCGAAAACCATTGATTATGTCATTACGGCTTTAACATCTTTAAATTGCAAATAGGTTTCATACCTGAACTAAAAAACAACACCATGAGAAAAGTAAAATTCGCCCTTCTGTTCGCGTCAATGGTATTTTTTTTCACATCTTGCCACAAACACAATGATTGTCATGATAAACCTTCATCCCAGGCGAATCTCCGGATAGGCGCATTACTTTCAATTACCGGGTCAGGGGCTTCCACAGGCCAGAGTTCACAGGCGGCCGTTCAATTTGCCCAGCAGGATATCAATGCCTGGCTCAGTTCAATCAACCGGAATGCGAGAGTTCAGATCACGATGGCCGACACAAAGACTGATACAGCCGAAGCGCTGAAACAGCTGAAACTGCTCTATGGGCAAGGCATCCGTCTTTTCGTCGGTCCATACAGCAGCGCTGAAGTTGCGGCCATCAAGCCCTTTGCCGACACACATGGGATCCTTATTGTAAGCCCTTCGAGTGTAGCGGTCTCCCTGGCCATTCCCGGCGACAATATTTTCCGCTTTGTATCAAGCGATGTCATTCAGGGGCATGCAATGACGGCCATGCTGATAGCCGACAGTATCAGGGCGATCGTTCCCATTATCCGCGACGATGTATGGGGAAACGACCTGCTGGGAGCTACAACGAAAGATTTTTATGCTAAAGGAGGCGTAATATCATCCGCGGTGAAATTCAGCCCCAACACAACTGATTTTGCAAGCGTACTTGCAATGGCCGACTCGTATGTGAATAACCTGATGACCACATACAACTCTGAGCATATAGCTGTTTATTTATGTGCTCTTGGTGAAGGCACCAGCATACTTCATTCGGCATGGGCTTACACGCATCTGAGTAACGTGGCCTGGTATGGCAGTTCAGCCTTCGCCCATAATGCTTCCTTGATCGCGGATACCGCTGCCTGCCGGTTTGCTTTTTCCCATGCCCTCCCCTGCCCTAGTTTTGGTCTGGACGAAACCGCGATAGACAAATGGCAGCCGCTGACCGAAAGGATACAATCAAGCATCGGCAGAAGCCCCGAAGTATATGCCCTGACAGCATATGATGCAGTATGGGTGGGCGTAAAAACTTACCTTGCTGCCGGCACTCAAACTGATATTGCAACACTTAAACTTGCATTCGTCGATGAATCGTCAAATTACTTCGGCGCTTCCGGGAATACCACCCTTGATGTAAACGGTGACCGGGCATACGGGAATTATGATTTCTGGGCCGTACGTCAAACCCCCGCCGGATATATCTGGCAGATATCAGCACAATACAATTCAGCGACAGGAGTTTTATCCAGACTGATCAGGAAATAGATTATTAACAGATGAAGTCAGAATTTATCAACAAAGCATGGGAACTGATATTCCAAGAACTCGCGGAAATTATCCCGCAACATGAATTCGTGGAATATTCGGCTCATAAAACACAAGGGGACCAGGTAACAGAAACAATATTCAGGCTATTTGAAGCAGAGAAATTAAGCCGGATTGTCCTGGAACAATATACCATCAGGAGCAAAATGTATGGCATCGTTCTTAATATTTACTCAAAACCCGGGTATGGGATTCCTATTCTGACCTTCCAGCTGGGCGGCCAGATCCCCGATAAAACAATTTTCGTACTGGATATCATTCCAATATGCAACAAGGAAAAAGTAAATCAGTTGGTTTCCGGTTTATATCAGCAGGAATCCCTGAAATTTGAGAATTTAGGGTCAGGCCAGAAATGGTTACATGAGATCACTTCTCCCAATCTGATCGTTTGCCAATACAAAGCCTGCGATCCACAGAAAATCATTGATGCCCTGGGCGGGTATTTAAGGTACTGGCGCGATAAGTTTTACAAACCTGCCTGTAATTTGAATGAGGCCGTCTTAACAGATCAGGCTGTTGAAAGCCTTTTGCACTATAAACAGGTCCTGCATGCCAATGATTCTGGGCTTGATATCTATCTGAGAAATTTCGGAGCGGCGATGGTAAATGTAATTGAACAGGCCGCTTTTGGAGGTGAACCTGCTTTAGTTGATGTGGGAATTAGCGGGTCCCCCGGCCCCATCGAAGCAAAAGGATCAGTGATTGAGCCGGCTGAATTGAGATGGACCCCTGAAGCAACACAATATTTGCAGGAAGCTCCCCGCTTTGTAAGATCTGCGATTAAAGAAAAGGCAGAGTTAAAAGCAAAAGAGCTGGGATTAAAGGAAATTACTGCTGAGCTGGTCGGGAGTCTGAGAAAATAGCCAATAGATACATTTTTCGATGATTTATGAAACTTTTTGTTTGCGGAAAATATAATAAAAAGATCTCTATAAAATAACAAGTGCGGTGTCAGCACTATAATCACTGACAAAAAGAAAATGAAAAAGTTACTCGTATTATTTTGCGCAATTGCATTGATCTCTGTGACGTCATGCAAGAAGGACACATCATCATCTTCAACTACCGGTCTCGACAACAAAGATATCGTCAGCGCTATATTCACTGCCGGGATGACATGGAACACTCATAAAAAAGACCTTAATTCGACGATTCCAATCAACATGACCGTCGACAATACCGTTCAAAGCCCGGAAGGGGGCAACATCCATGTATTGGGAAGCATTACGGGTTCAATGACTCTCGACGACCATACGAGCGCCGTGCTTTACGGTACCATGTTGCTCGGGTTGACCGAAACGATAAACGAGTATACGTTTAAATCAAATGATCAGACATACACAATGAACGGGGCTCCTTATATTTCGCTTACCGGGACATTTACACTTCTGCCGGGGGGTGTCATGTTTGGGACAGCTTCCAGCATGCAGATCGGAGGCGGTGTCAGGGTAACCAGCACGGGTTTTGACCAAACCATCAACTTCAACCTTACTATTAACATTAACTCAAGCGGTACAGGAGGTGATGTAAGCGGGACTATCGGTGGAGTGCAGGTCAATTACAAACTATAAGCAGTCAGCTCCTGTTGAAACAACCACGCTTAAGGATGATTCTGTTATGATTTCAAAATCCGGTGACAAGAAACTGATCATTATATCTGTTTTCTTGGTTTTTTTATTGTTCGCAGATAAAACATCTGCCTGTACAACATTTGTTATTTCGGGCAAACATACGGCTGACGGGAAACCCGTCAGGCAGGTCAGGCCTGCCTCGATCATGCTTACCGCATACAGTACTACCCTTCTGGCCGATGGGGAAGCCCATACAATGCTGAGAATAGCAGTTACCGACAGCAGTATGCACGAGATTGCATCTGCCGGGGATTCGATCCGGATTTATATGACCGGTGAAGGGAAACTTAAGGCTGCCGACGGCAGAGAACTTGTTTTTCTCACTGATACCGCAAGCCGGCAATACGCCGTATGCAGCCTGGAAAAAGGCATAGAGGGCGTCGAGGCGGTTGATCCGAAACTACCGGTGATGCTGCATCTTGCCCTGGGCGGACAAAATGAGGAGGCTGTTTTCTGGCTCGACAATATGATTGCCCGGGGCGTGAAATTCGATATCATCGGGCTCTCCTACTATCCCCGCTGGCACGGAACCCTTGAAAACCTTAAATTCAACCTGAATGACCTTTTGAAACGTTATCATAAACCGCTTAACGTAGTTGAATACTCCGACTTCAAACGTGAAGTGAATGATATCATTTTTGCCTTGCCGGGCGGCATGGGAAAAGGCGCCTGTATCTGGGAGCCGCTGAACAGTTGGAGCGGACTTTTCGACCGCGGGGGAGCCACCACCCAACTCATCCGGGTTTATGATGACCTGAAGACCTTTATAAAGAATTAAACAGAATGAACAAATAAACATACCATGTCAACATCATTAAAAGGCACAAAAACAGAACAGAACCTGCTGAAATCATTTGCAGGAGAATCCCAGGCCAGGAACCGCTATGAGTTCTTTGCCAGCGTAGCTAAAAAGGAAGGCTACGAACAGATCGCAGCTATCTTTATGGAAACATCAAACCAGGAAAAAGAGCACGCTAAACGCTTCTTTAAATTCCTCGAAGGCGGGATGACCGAAATATCGGCATCTTACCCGGCAGGGATCATCGGGACCACGAAAGAAAACCTGAAAGCCGCCGCCGAAGGTGAACACGAAGAGTGGACCGATCTGTACCCTCATTTTGCAGAAGTTGCAAAAGAAGAAGGGTTCATGGAGGTCGCCGTCGCTTTTCAGATGATATCAAAAGTTGAAGCAGAGCATGAACGCCGGTACCTGAAGCTTCTGCAAAACGTTTCAGAAGACAAAGTGTTTGTGAAAGACGGCAAGGTTTGGTGGAAATGCCTGAATTGCGGCTATGTGTATGAATCTGCAAAAGCCATGGAAAAATGCCCGGCCTGCCTGCATCCTAAAGCATATATGCAGGTAAGAGAGGATAATTACTGATCACTCCTGAAATTGACTGAAGCGGGTTTTGATATCGCCTGTTAAGGATGGATATTGTAACTCATGCCTCCGAGCAGTTTCCAGCAGGAACCCGATTTTATCCAGGTATGCGTTATACGCGATGAGACTTTTTTTGCTCCCCCTGCATCGTCGGGGCATTCGACTTGTATGACATACTGGGTTAATGCAACATCCCCCAGCAACCGTATCCCCTGACGGTCAATTTTAATACTGCATTTTGAAGGCCCGGGCATGAGTTTCCTCATAAAAGCTGCGCTCTCGCTCTTGTCGATCGGCCTTAATTGTGTGCCTGGCCAGCCAAGGAATTGCTCATCCACAAGAGATAAAACACCCTTGTAATCGGCCTTATAGAGGTTTGTGAAATAGGCCTCCTCGAGTTTCCATATTTTTTCTTCGGCCGTGTCGCTTTTTGGAATTACGAACATCTGTGCTGAACAATAAAATGAACACAGCAACAGAAAAAATGACGGGAAGCTTGCTTTCATAAAATGCTGATTTTTGTTGTAAAACTACCAATAATTAAAAAATATTTTCAAAAAATTGCATTCGGTAATTGATATTTGTTTTATCTTTGACCGACCGTTCAGTCATACCGTATGTGCCCAAGAACAAGCGAACAGTTTGAAGAGATCCGCGAGAGCAAACGCCGGCAGATTTTATATGCCGCCATTGAATGTTTTGCCACTTCCGGTTATCATTCAGTGTCGATCAGCGACCTCGCAAAACATGCAGGGATCTCAAAAGGGCTGATGTATAATTATTTCAGCAGCAAGGAGGAATTACTTAAGACCATTTTCAATGAGGTTATGGAAGAGATGATGGGGCTCTTCAATCCTGATCATGTTGAGGAACTTGACAGAACGACCCTGCTGAGATACATGGACAACCTTTTTGAACACCTCAGCACTAACCTCATGCTATGGAAAATGCACATGGCAATTTTCAGTCAGCCTGCCGTTTTGCAGATCCTTGAGAAAGAGATCATCTCCGTTGCGGATCAGCCCACGGTAATGCTTGAACGGTATTTTGCAAAGCAGGGATATAAGGAACCTGCCCTTGAAGTGTCATTCCTGGGCACCCTGACCAGCGGCGTTATCTATGAATTTATAGCCGATCCGGGGAAATACCCGATTGACAAGATAAAAGAACGTATCCTTCAATTATACTGAGATATCATCCGCAGTCAAATTAAAAAAATGAAAAAACTGGTTTTAACAATTCTGATGCTGGCTTCAATGCAGCTCACTTTCGCCCAGGGCCTGAGCGCAAAAGAGATCATCAGGAAGGCCGACGACAAGAACCGCGGGCTTTCGAGCCAGGGGGTCATGACCATGACCGTGATACGGCCCGACTGGACAAGGACCATCACGATGAAGACCTGGTCAAAGTCCAGGGAATATTCTCTCGTGCTGATCACCGCACCGGCCAAGGACAAGGGACAGGTGTTTCTGAAGATAAAAACTGAGATGTGGAACTGGGTGCCATCAATTGACAAAACCATTAAGATACCACCTTCGATGATGCTGCAAAGCTGGATGGGCTCTGATTTCACGAACGACGACCTTGTGAAGCAGTCGTCGATCGTGGTGGATTATACACATAAGCTGTTGGACCGTGAGAAGGTCAGGGATATGGACTGTTACAAGATCGAACTCACTCCCCTTCCCGATGCCCCGGTGGTTTGGGGCAAGGTGATCATGTGGGTGACCGTAAGCGGTTATGATGTCTGGATGGCCGAGTATTACGACGAGGATAATAAACTCGTGAATGTTTCAAATAATTATGATATACGGCGGATGGGAGACCGCGAAATCCCTACCCGACTGGAAATGATTCCGGTGAACAAGAAAGGCCAGAAGACTGTAATGCATATTGATGAGATGAAGTTCAATACCGGCATCGATGAGAGTTTCTTCTCCCAGCAGAACATGAAAAAAATTAAATAACATGGGTGATCTCAGGCTGGCATGGCGCAACATATGGAGGAACAAGCGGAGGACCCTGCTCACGGCCGCTTCGATCTTCCTCGCAGTATTCCTGGCGCTGATGGTGCGTTCGCTGCAAATGGGACTCTTCGACAATCTCATCCAGGTTGCTATCGAATCACATACGGGCCATATGCAGATACATAAAAAAGGCTACTGGGACGACAAAACCATCGACAATACGATGCTTTACAACGATTCGATGGCAGGGGTCGTGAACAACACAAAAAATATCCTGGTTACCGTACCCAGGCTGGAATATTTTGCTCTTGCTTCCACGGGCATACAGACGAAAGGTGTGATGATCATAGGCACCGACCCTCTGAAGGAAAATACACTTACCCACCTGAAGTCAAAAATGCTCAGCGGGCTTTACCTTGATCAGTCGGGCAGAGGCGTCTTGCTGGCACAGGGATTGGCAGGATTTCTCGGCCTGCATACCGGCGACACCCTGATCCTTATCGGCCAGGGTTTCCATGGTGTGAGCGCCGCCGGAAAGTTCCCCGTGAGGGGGATTCTTCACCTCCCTTCCCCCGTGCTCGACAACCAGGTGGCGTATATGAACCTGCCTTCGGCCCAGGATTTCTTCAGCGCCGACAACAGGGTTACTTCCCTTTCAATCAGCCTGAAGAACCCCGATGAAATAGGCCAGACCCTTGGTGAACTGAAATCGGCCGTAAACCTTGATAAGTTCGAGGTCATGCCCTGGGACGAACTGATGGTGGAGGTTATGCAACAGCTCAAGGTCAAAACTGCCAGCGGGATGATCATCATTTCAATACTTTATATGATAGTGGGTTTCGGTATCTTCGGCACTGTGATCATGATGACCAACGAAAGGATAAAAGAATTCGGTGTGATCGTTTCGGTGGGGATGCAGAAAACCCGGCTGGCAAAGATACTCGTGCTGGAGATGGTCTTCATAGGCCTCACCGGAGCTATGAGCGGCGTGGCCGGGGCTGTTCCCATCATGGCATGGTACCATTTCAACCCCATCCACCTTTGGGGAAGCATGGCCCAGACCTATATTGCCTATGGCATTGAACCGTTACTCCCGCTTGCGCTGAAACCAGGCTTTATAATTTACAATGTCGCTACTGTGCTTGTCATTGTCCTCTTAACCTGCATCTTCCCTGTGCGCAGGGTGCTCAGGCTGAAAGTGGCCGAAGCCCTTCACAAATAATCAACGTATGATCTTTCGAATTGCATTCAGGAACATCTGGAGGAACAAGGTCAGGAGCCTTATCGTGATCACTGCTGTTACGCTGGGGCTTGCCGGCGGACTTATGGCTGCCGCGGTTATGACAGGCATGATTGACCAGAAGGTGAGATCAGTGATCAACACCGAGCTCTCGCATATACAGCTGCACGACCCCTCTTTCCTGAAAAATTACGAGGCCCGTTTCGTGATCGCAGGGCCAGCTGAGTTGATGCAAAAAATTTCAGGAATGCAGGGAGTAAAGTCTGTGTGTGGAAGGACCCGCCTCACAGGAATGGCGGCTTCACCGAATTCGGCTGCAGGGGTTCAGATCATGGGAGTTGATCCCGATAGTGAAAAAAAGGTGACCAACCTGTATAAACTCATCCCCGACAGCAGCGGGGGCTGGTTCATTGGCAGCCGTAAACACCAGGTGATGATCGGGTATAAACTGGCCGAAAAACTGAAAGTAAGGCTGAAATCGAAGATCGTTTTGAGGTTCCAGGGCACCGACGGGAACCTGAATGAAGCGGCGTTCAGCATTGGCGGGATCTTCGGTTCTTCCAACTCGGTTTTCGACGAAACTACTGTCTTTGTAAAGAAAACCGACCTGGATGCCATCACAGGCGGTGACAGCGGGATTCACGAAATTGCAGTGCTGCTGAACGACATAGGGAGTATACCCCTGATGCAATCCCGCCTGAAAAAACTTTTGCCGGCAACCGTGGTGCAGAACTGGATGGAGATCAAACCCGAGATGGGACTGCTTACTTCCGTTATCGCCGTGGAGATCTATGTGATCCTTGGGATTATCCTGTTCGCACTGGCCTTCGGCATTGTCAATACCATGCTGATGATAGTTTTCGAGCGGACGAGGGAGCTCGGAATGCTGATGGCGGTAGGGATGAGCAAGTCAAGGGTCTTCCGCATGATCATGCTCGAAACAGTCTTCCTGACACTCATAGGGGGTGTAATCGGTATGGTGCTGGGCGCTGTGCTGATCGCTGTGCTGCACCGTTTCGGGATAGACCTCTCGGCCATGTCCCAGGGACTCGCAGCGTACGGGGTCGACTCAAAGATATACCCCTTCATCACGAGGGAATTTTATATAAACTTAACTATAATGATACTTTCGACCGGACTGCTTTCGGCCATTTTGCCGGCGCGCAAGGCTTTGCAGCTGAAACCTGTGGAAGCGATAAGGATAGAATAGGTAGCGAAAAGCGAAAAGCGAAAAGCGAGAAGCGAAAAGCGAAAAGCGAGAAGCGAAAAGCGAAAAGCGAAAAGCGAGAAGCGAAAAGCGAAAAGCGAAAAGCGAGAAGCGAAAAGCGAAAAGCGAGAAGCGAAAAGCGAAAAGCGAGAAGCGAAATTTAATGCCTCATGGCTCATGGCTTAAAAATTGTCGGATAATAATATTTTAAAATTCACAATATGAACATCATCGAGATCAGGAATCTGAGCAAGGTATACGACGAAAAGACGATGCCGGTTTACGCACTCAATGGCGTGGACCTTTCCTTTAAACAGGGCGAATTCACCTGTATCGTAGGGCCTTCGGGATCGGGCAAGACCACGATGCTGAACCTCCTCGGAGGGCTCGACAGCCCCAGCTCGGGCGAGATCAGGATTGCAAATACCGATATCACCTCTCTTAAATCCAGGCAGCTCATCGATTTCAGGCTTAGAAATATCGGCTTTGTCTTCCAGTCATTCAACCTCATCCCTGTACTAACTGCAAAAGAAAACGTTGAATTCATCATGCAGCTGCAGGGGGTAAAAAAAGATCTGAGAGATAAACGGACGCTGGAACTTATGCAATCGGTTGGACTTCAAGAAAAGATCAATACCCGGCCGGCTAAGCTTTCGGGCGGGCAGCAGCAGAGAGTCGCCGTAGCCAGGGCCCTGGCTTCGAAGCCCAGGTTCATCCTGGCCGATGAACCTACAGCCAACCTCGATTCGAAATCCGCCGAAAACCTCCTTGAGATCATGGAAAAACTGAACAGGGAGGAAAACATTACATTCATTTTCTCAACCCATGATTCAAGGGTCGTAGCCAAGGCCAGGAGGGTTGTAACACTCGAGGACGGGAAGATCGTTTCGGATATTTCAAAGAATTAGGTATTCATTTTATGTTTAAACTTCTTCTTCGGCGGTTATATACGGCGCTTCCCGGGAACAATATGAGCCTGCCTGGCTTTGTTGTTTTCCTGCTTTTTTTTGCTGTCGGTGCTAATGCCCAGGATTCAGTCGTTGAAAAGAAAGAAAAGAGCTGGTCATTCAACGGCTATGTGAAAGACATGCAAACTGTTGTCATTCATAAGATCGACGAACCCTGGGTAACCGATAACCTCATCCACAACCGTAACAATTTCAAATGGAATATTTCAAAAAGTTTTACTTTCTGCCTGCAGGAAAGGAACCGCTTTTACTGGGGCGATTTTATGGCAATAAGCCCGCAGTATGCTGATTTCATTGCCTATGACAATGGCCTTGTAAATATGACCTGGAATGTTTTTTCGGGCAAATCCTATATTCTGAATGTTGCAATTGACAGGATCTGGCTCGATTATACGAAGAATAATTTCGAGGTCACTTTAGGGAGACAAAGGATCAACTGGAGCCAGACTTTCGTATGGAATCCGAACGATATTTTCAATACTTATTCATATTTTGATTTTGACTATGAAGAAAAGCCGGGAAGCGATGCTGTGAGGCTGCAGTATTTCACAAGCCCTTCTTCCAGGGCCGAAATTGCCGTCAAAGCCGACAAGGATCAAAAGATCACGGCTGCAGGACTTTATCGTTTCAATCGCTGGAAATACGATTTCCAGGGATTAGCCGGGATTTATACCCAGAGTGACCTGGTATTGGGCCTTGGATGGGCAGGCCAGATCGCAGGGGGAGGTTTTAAAGGAGAGATGAGCTGGTTCCAGCCACTCAAACATTTCGGGGACACTACAGGAGTATTCCTTTCTTCGATCGAATATGATTATACGTTCAGGAATTCCATCTTTTTACAGTTTGAAGGGTTTTACAACTCCAACCATACAAATTCAACCAATGTCCTGATCAACCAGTTCAATCCCGCACTTTTGAATGCGAAGAATCCCTTCCTGACCGGCTTTTCGATGTTCGGCAACATCTCCTACCCTGTTACGCCCCTGATCAGCATAGCCCTGGCTGGCATTTACAATCCAACCAATAAAATGTACTTTATCATCCCCACCTTTACTTTTTCCCTCATGAACAACCTTGACCTTTCGCTGATTGCACAGTCTTTTCAGACCTATGACCGGGCCCTGATGAGCTCATGCCAGACTTCGGTCTTCTTAAGGCTGAAGGGTTCATTTTAATAGTTTTTTATACTAAATTTGTTATTGAGATCAACATCCTGTTTTTTAACTTTGTGTTTATGAAGTCACATCCTGCCATTGCATTCACTGTAGTAATGCTATTTTTAGCAATTGGGCTTACTGCCCTTACAAACCAGGCTGTCACTTATCATATATCGGGCCAGGTAACAGGAAAAGACGGGCAAAAGCTTTCTTTGAGGATCCCCAGCCAGGATGAGGCAAACCGGCAAATAGTAGAAATAAAAGACGGAAAATTCGAATTCAGCGGTACTAACCCGACCTGTGAAAAAGCGATTATTTCCTACGAGGAGGATTTACTTGATAGTGATGGTATAACAAAGATATTTCAGTTATTCCTCGAAAAAGAGGTTGAATTGACAGCCATGCCTGACTCCCTGGGCATGTTCAAGTTTTTAAAAGGCAGGCTCAATATCGAAGCCGACAGCCTGAACCATAAATCCTGGCCGTATTATAAAGGGCTTGATTCACTTTACGCGAAGGTGGTCAGGGCAGGTGAAGCCGGTAACATGAAAGAAAGTGACAGTTTATATAATCTGTATAAAAAACAGAATATTGAACGCAGTAAAAGGTTCTATGAAGAGAACCTTTTACCCATGGGCAATTCGATAATTACCGTGGAGTATTTATATCAAAAATGCCTTAATAGCGACTATGGATTCGATGACGCTGCCATTGAGAAGTATTTTTCACGCATCAGTGTTTCATTGCAAAATTCTTTCTATTACAAGGGTATTGAAGAATATCTGAGGGGGAAAAAGCTGATGCTTACCGGGAAGAGGTATATTGATACCCTGCTGCAGACCCCCGGCGGCAAAACTCTCAGGCTGTCATCCGCCATCAAAGGAAAAAAACTGGTACTGCTCGACTTCTGGGCATCATGGTGCAGCCGTTGCAGGTATCTTACAACCCAGCTTACAGGCCCTTATCAAAAATACAAGTCGAAAGGATTTGAAATTGTCAGCATTTCGATAGATGAAAACAGCAGGAACTGGTTGATGGCAAATGCGAATGACAGTATCCCCTGGATAAGCCTGAGGGCAGAACCGGATCTCCATATCACCATGCTATACAATACAAATTCTCTTCCGCTGACACTGCTGGTTGATCAGGATGGAATTATCATTGCCAAAAATATTAAGCTGGAAAATCTGATAAAGATCCTTGACTCATTGCCATGAAAAAGCTTTGCCTGACTGCTGTATTAATTACAGTTCTTTTATACCTGGATGGCCTGCTGCCGGTTTTCGCGCAGCAATCGGAATTCACCAGGGTATTCTACGACCCCCTCCCCATGAGGTCAGCCCAGGTTTACAGCCTGATCAGGACCCCCGACTCAAATTACCTTCTCGGGGGCTACAAGGATAACAAACCATCAGTCATAAAAATGGATCCCTCGGGCAATATTATCTGGAGCAGGAATTACAGTGATACAACGGGAAACATTTTTAGCATGACGCAAACGAATGATGCACATTTCATCCTGGCCGGCAATATCACTGATTTGAACGGAACGCAATCTGATCTCTTGTTTATGAAGATCAGCCAGGAGGGTGATACAACCTGGTCTAAAATAATTACCATGGGGTCATCTGCTTCGGCATTGTTTATTATCCAGACAAGCGACAATGGCTTTATAACCGGTGGTTTTTTTGAAGACAGCTCACCCCCCTATCCGAAAGCTTTTATCATGAAACTTGATGCCTTTGGAAACTTAAGCTGGTGTAAGGGATTTTCTTCAGGGAAATACAGTAATACGGCTTTCGCTGCAGCCGAACTTCCCGGCGGCAATTATATAGTGACGGGCTCTGTAGGGAATGGCACGGGATATTCCAGCAGTCTTCTTCTTATGAAGGTAAACCCTGAGGGGGAAATCCTTTGGTCAAAAAAACAATCCGTTGCCAATAATTACATGTCGTCAGGCAATGACCTGCAGATCCTTCCTGATGGGATCTTATGCTATTTCACAGATATTAACAGATATATGGCCCTGATGAAAACCGACACATCAGGGAACGTTTTATGGTCCAGGGACGTTGGGTACGAAGGGTCCTATGCGTATTCAAGGCCTGGCGGGAAAATCTGTCAGACCTCCGACGGAGGATATATTCTTATGAATGCAGCCGAAATATTTGGACCGTTTGGTTCTGCAGTAAAAGTGGATTCAAACGGGGATCCTGTTTGGGCAAAGGACGTGTGGATCCTGCCCAGCATGGCAATCGAGGCATATGACAAGGGTTTGATCATCGCTGGAAACGGACCCATCTGGGGTGTTAGCATGGGGATGACTAACAACCCCCAGATCGGGATAATTAAAATGAATTCATCAGGAAACAGCAGTTACTGCGTACAGTCTTCCTCTTTCCCAGACATTCCCGCACAGGTCACGATGATCCCTGTTGACCTGGCGAATGTATCTGCAGGCATTGAAAGCAATTTATATCCCCCGAAATACAATGTTACACTTGATTCAGATACAGGCTGTGTTGCATATACAGGAGGCATTGCCGAAACTGCTTATTCCAATCCGTTAAAGGCAATTCCAAACCCTTCGAATGGTGAGTTCCGTCTTGAACTGACAAGCCGTGAAGATGTTGAAATAAAAAGTTTTGAGGTTTATAATACCTTTGGGGAATTGGTTTCAAAATATGATGAACCGGGGAGTCATGGATCAAGCATGAACCTGGTGTTTCTGCCTGACGGAATTTATGAAATCAGAGTAATCATAAAAGATAGAGCTTATTTTCAAAAGTTCATCATAATACATTAGCGAATGAAGATAAAACCTGTTATCACGGGAACAACCGGTATGGTTGGTAAAGGTGTCCTGCTCGAATGCCTCGACAGCCCTGATGTCGAATCGGTTCTGGTGATTAACCGCAAGCCTTTGGGCTTGCAGCACCCTAAACTCAGGGAAGTCCTGCATCAAGACTTTTTTGACCTGTCGCCTGTTGCTGCAGAAATGCAAGGATATGATTGTTGTTTCTTCTGTCTCGGGGTTTCCTCGGCGGGCATGAAGGAACAGGAATACACCCGTCTGACCTATGGGCTGACGCTTACCTTTGCAAAGACCTTCATTTCACAGAACCCCGGTTCGGTGTTTTGCTATGTTTCCGGAACCGGCACTGATTCTTCAGAAAAAGGAAGCATAATGTGGGCCAGGGTGAAAGGACGCACCGAGAATGCTTTGCTGGCCCTGCCTTTTAAAGCCTCATATATGTTCAGGCCCGGATTTATTGAACCTTTAAAGGGCATCGAATCCGCTACGAGACTTTACAACGTCATGTACATGATCCTCAGACCGTTTTTTCCAATAATCCGTGCCTGGCCGAAATTTGCCACCGATACCGTCAGGGTTGGGAAAGCGATGATCAATGTAGCTTTGAAAGGCTATGAAAAGAAACATCTTGAATGCGCTGATATTAACATCATTTCAAAATTATAACCTATGAAAGTTAAATTTTTTTTCGGACTGCTGGGTCTTTCAGTCATGGTCCTGTTATTATTCACCGGATGCGCTCACCGGGAGATCGTGACACACTGCCTGCAGGGTCATACTTATGGCTTCTGGGGCGGTTTATGGCATGGCCTGATCTCTCCCTTTGACCTGGTCGGGATGCTTATCTATGACGACGTAACCGTGTTCGCCCAAAACAATAACGGCGCCTGGTATGCATTCGGCTTTATTCTCGGAGGCGGTGGCTGGGGCATCCTTGGAGGGAACAGGCTGGGAAGGAAATAATCACCGGCCTGAATCTCGATGTTATGGGAAGTCTTTCTCAAACCGATATTGAGCAGATTGTAAAGAAACACCTGCTCCCTTCCAATCATTTTATATACGGTTTTGCCGATCTCCGTGGCTTGCTTATCCCGGAGTTCAGGGAATTTTCTTCCGGCATATCAATAGGAAAAAAACTGGATGACACAATCCTGGATTCTATTGAGCACGGCCCCACCCGGGAGTACGATGAGCATTACAGGGAAATGAACCTGGCGCTTGAGCAGATCATTGATGCCATCTGCCGTGATTTGAGAAAAAATAAGGTCAACTGCATAAAAGTTTCCCCGACTGTGGTTATGAACAGTAAGGAATTCAAACCCTACATTAAAGACCTGAGGTATAAGCTTTCTCATAAAATGGTGGCAACCAGAGCCGGCTTAGGATGGATTGGGAAGACTGACCTGTTTGTCTCGAAAACCTTCGGCCCCCGCCTCAGGCTCGCAAGTATCCTCATTGAACAAAACAGTAATCCGGGCAACAGACCGATTGACAAAAGCCGCTGCGGGACCTGTGATGTTTGCGCTGATAAATGCCCGGCCCATGCCGCAAACGGAAGGTTGTGGGATATCCATACCGACCGTGACCTCTTTTTTGATGCACAAAAATGCAGGGAACAATGCGGCAGGTTCGGGATGGATCTTTTTAAAAAGGAAATCCGGATTTGCGGAATTTGTGTTTCGGTTTGCCCCCTCGGGCGGATCCGGTCATGATCCTCTGAAACTCATTCCGGAAATGCATAATAAAAACCATCCCTGCAAATAATTCCGCCTTTGTGAAATTCCAAATCAGAAGCTTTATTCAATATTCCGAATTAATCCATAAATTTATCTGCTCAAAACCGTAAAACCACAAACATGAAAAAAACAGCTGCTCTATTTTTTTTAATCTTTATAATCGGCCTCATCACGCCAATCCTTGCCACAGCAGGTGGAGGAAAATTTGAAGGAGTAATTCATTATACTATTAGTATTCCCAACAGCACTCTGCCTGAAGAACAGATTGCAATGTTTCCGAAGGCATCGACACTCTCAATCAAAGGGACAAATACATGTAACGAGTCATCATCGGCCATGGGTAATGTGGTTGAGATCACCAATTATGAAAAAAAGTTCACGGTGACCCTTCTTGATATGATGGGGAAAAAAATTGCGATCAAAAAAACCCTTGACGAAATTACGAAAGACAACGGCAAAGGACCCAAACCCACTGTCCAGGTGACGAATGAGACAAAGGAAATTGCGGGTTATAAATGTAAGAAAGCGATCATTACCCTGGAGAAGAACGGGAATAAGAGCTCTTTGGAGGCATGGTATACCAACGAACTTGGAGGAAAGGAAAGTAATTTCGGAAACCCCGTTTACAGTGATATTGACGGTATTCTTATGGAATTTACCCTCCAGGAGCGGACGATCACGATGAAATACTCAGTATCGAAGGTTGAGATAAAGGCAGTAGCCGACAGTACCTTCGAAATTCCAGCGGATTACAAACTCATGACCCAGGAAGAGCTTAAAAGCATGTTCGGGGGAGGGATGTAAACAGGCCCTGACCAAATCAGCCAAATGCTGTTAGTACGGTATTGTGTAATATATTTTCTTCTTGTTTGTTCACTGACGGCATTGTCGCAGCAGGCATATAAGGGATTGGTATATGATACTAAGACCGGTGGTCCCGTTCCCTTTGCCACCCTGAGGCTCGTCGGGAAGGATGGCGGGATGATTGCCAATGAGGATGGCCGCTACTACCTTCCTGCCGGTGTTTTCATGAAGACAGATACTGTAATGGTTTCCTGCGTGGGTTATCAAAGCAGGAAGATCCTCATAAGGTCACTCAGGGACACATCCAATATAGGCCTGAAACCAATGATATATGACCTGAAAGAAGTAAATATCGTAGCGAAAGGTCAGCCCGATTACCTGTACCGCATGGTCTATGATATCTGCCAGAAATACCGCAAAACCGATGAAAAGATATATTCGAAGGCATACTTCTCATTCCTGAGCGAATGTAATTATGAGCCCCTTGAAATCATTGAAGCATACTGCAACGCCTCGGTTTCCTGCGGCGACGGGATCAGCCAGCTCACGCCAAAGAATGGAAGGATTGGTTTAACCCTGAGAAATTTTTGGAGCCTGAACACAACCGATATCCTTAAACACCTGCTTCCGTTCACGAACGGAGGCCATTACACCATTCCTCTGTCGGCCGGGAACCTGAGTTATCACCACTTTAAACAACTTTATTATGTTAACCTGGTAAAACATTCCGGAGAGGGCAGCAATGTAAATTATGTTCTGCGGCTTGTTCCGAAGGGGGACAGCGTTAAGCTCTTTGAAAGCACAGTGTACCTGAATGAACACGATAACACGATCGAAAAGATAGAGTATTCGGCCAGGAACCTTGATTTTTACTATCTCCGTGCCCAGGTCCACGGTGACAGGGTTGATTCGGTGAACCTGTCATGGCTGGTAAGCTTTGACAATACCGATAACAAGAACCCAAAAATATCGAGGATGTCGCTCGATTATTCCTTGCTTTATATAGAACAGACTGACAACCTCACCACACGGCTATCAGCAAATGCAGAACTCATCTTTTACGATTACAACAAACCTTACCTGAATTCCCTGGGATACCCGGGCGACCAGCCGAATGATTACCAGAGGATCATGAGTATTCCTTATGATTCGATATTCTGGATATATCCCGGTGTTACGCCGGAAAGCAAGAAACAATCAAGGTTCAGGGACTTTTTCCGCTCAAACGGAGTGCTTCTGAACTACAACTCAGGCCTCAACAAATTTGTCAGGTCGGTTTACCTCCCATGGACATCAGAACGGAACCTCGAATTCTACGAGCTTGGCACTGCGCCTCCCGCATCAAAAACCACTTACATCCCTGCGATTTCAGGAAAAACAGATCAGAGAAGAGGATCCCAGATCCTGGGTATCATCCTGATCAATCCGGTCGACATCAACGACAGCCTTCATATAAGTTCGGCAACCCTCGTCAATGCCCGTGCTTCCTTTATGAGCGAAAGGCAGAGTTACAGGGCAACAGCAGTCATCAACATTATTTTTGATCTGTATGAACTGAAAAGGCGGGAAATTGTGAACCGCTTTCATTCGATGAAATACGGCTCCGAAAAATCCTGGAACGAATTTAAGGATCTGTACGAAAAAGAATTAGTTAACCTCCAGGACAGCATACGGCTTTTTTATAATGAAACCTGGGAGGGGACCAATGTGGAAATGATACGCTTATGGTACGATCATGTCTCGGCAGAACTTGGCGTAAAGCGCACTGACCTGATCCGGCGAATGATGGTTGAAGACCAGGATAAGAAGAAGCGAAAGAAGCCAAAATCCAGATGAAGTCGTGAATTCCAGGGCTACATGAAATTCGCTGATTAACGGGAGACATTTTGGGCGGCAGCATGTTCTGCGGCCTGTATTGCCTGCCTGAGGGTCTCAAAGGTGAATGGTTTGCTTACATAACCATCCATTCCTGCCTCTAAATAAAGTTCACGGTCACCTTTCATGGCGTTGGCGGTAAGAGCTATGACAGGCACATAGGTTGATGTGATTTTTTCTTTTTGCCTGATGGCTTTCGCAACCTGGTATCCATCGAGGACAGGCATTTGTATATCAAGAATTACAAGGTCAAAATTGATGCTGTCAAACTTGTCAAGCGCCGTTTGTCCGTTATCTGCCAGTTCAACTTCAAAGCCCATTCGTTTAAGCTGAAAACTGACGATTTTTTGGTTGATCAGGTTATCCTCTGCAACAAGTACCTTCTTACCGGTATAGTTATCTTCAATCAGTTCCATGCTATTATCAGGGTTCTGAAGTTTGGGGCCGCTCAACTCAAAAGGCAAATTGAACCAGAAAGTCGATCCTTTCCCCTGAACACTGGAAACCCCGATCTCGCCTCCCAGCAGATCGGTAAGTTTTTTACAAATCGAAAGTCCCAGGCCCGTTCCCGAAATGAGTTTATGTTTCTGCTGCTTTATCCTTGAGAAAACCCTGAATAATGAATCGATTGACTCCGGCGGAATTCCTATCCCTGAATCACTGACTTCAAATCTCAGTACTGCATGATCCGCAGTGCGGCTCAGGAGGTGGATGCGGATCCCGATCTGGCCCTGTTCTGTAAATTTAACAGCATTATTGGCTAGATTCAGAATGATCTGCCTGAGCCTTTGGGAGTCGCCATGAAGATGGTTAGGGACATTTTCATCGGTCCGCACCGAAAAGTCGATTGATTTTTCCCTGGCTTTTATGTTCAGCATCTGGAAGATATCCTCCAAAACCCTATCAAGCATGAATGGGTGAAAATCGAGCTCCATCTTGCCGGCTTCAATAGCCGAGAAATCGAGTAGGTCGTTCACCAGCACCAGCAAGTTTTCTGCCGACGAAACAATCCCTCTCAGCAGGTCTTCCTGGGGCTCATCGAGAGAAGTGTTTTTCAATATTTCGGCAAGGCCGAGAATCCCATTCATAGGGGTGCGAAACTCATGGGATATGCTGGCAATAAACTCATTTTTAGCCATTGTTCCTGCTTCCGCAAGTTCCTTCGAGTGCATCAATTCGGTTTCATAGTGCTTTCGCTCTGTTATATCCCAGGATATCCCGATAAGGCCAATGATCTGGTCATCTGCATTTCGTATCGGGGCCAGATTGGTATTAATCGCGCGTAAACGCCCGTTATACTCCACCTCCTCAATCACATCATAAACTGCTGTTCCGGAATCAATGACAGATTTTTCAGTAAGTATGTATTCGCTGTTGTTATAATCGAGGAAGATATCCTTCGCGCTCTTCCCCTTTATCTTTTCAGCCGGAATTCCAACAAGCTCCGCAAAACTTTGGTTTACCAAAATATAATTCAGGCTTCTGTCTTTGAAAAACACATAAGCCGGTATCGTCGTGAGAATTGTAGACAGTTCTTCCGCACGGACCTTTAATTTTTCTGAGACGTTCTTAAGATCCGCGGAAGTCCGCGTAAGCAAAGACGACAGGATGTTCTTCTCTTTATTTGACCGTTCATATTTAAAGTTCAGCTTCTCATATTCTGTCTTCGCTTTCAATAATTCTCCCATAATTCTTTCCCTGCTCCCTGCAAATTCTTCAGGAGTTTTCATCTTTCGCAGTTCTTCGATAAGGAGCTGGAAGTCTGTCAGCATCTCACTTCTGTTTTAAGGAAACCAAGGTAAATGTCTGATTGTAGAAATCGCAGGAATTCTGATAATTATTCCCAATCTCGCCGTATGTGAAAAATCCTATCAGGGGTTTTCGCCATTTTACCCATGCCTCCTCAATCTCTTCTGAAATCGTTGGTCCCAAAGCATTATGCCTTGCCATGCAGGAAAACAATATCAGTAAATCACATCGGGGATTAGACTCATAAAACTCATGCACTTTCTTCTTTGTATGTTCTATGATCTCGAATCCAGGTGAACTTGAAAAGGTCACTACGGCTCCGGCAGGCACTGTTCCCGCAAAGATGAGTGCTTTCTTTTCCCTGTCGACATTAAGCACAGCCCTGAGTACAAAGTCAGGATCGCTTTTTCTTATCAGCAAAGGATATTCAACTCCTATTTCCGGAAGATCTTCATCACTTACATTCAGATATTGTTTATATACATCGAGGGCAGGCTCATTATCTATGGTATATACAATATTGCCTTCTGAACTCGTGATGATCTTGTCGGCTCCTATACTGACCCAACCACTCGTTGCAATCCCGTTTATTTCATAAACTGACTTGTCAAGCACCAGGAGGATAGCTCCGTTTGATTCGGCCGAAGCCTCCGAAAAAACTGTAGTTTCTTTAAAATGGGCGTCATCACCTGACAATCCGCCGTACATCATGACGTCCTGGCCAAGCACGTTCTGAATGCCCCTGACCAGCTGTTCTCCATCAATTGTTAATCCGCTGGCAACTACAAGTATTGCAGGGTCCGCGAAAACTTTCTTCGCCCAGCTGCCTGATTTTTGACCAAGTTCAAAGGAAGTCATTCCGATCCCGTTAAACAGCCTGAGATCGAAGGATCCCGGGATCAGGTTCAACATGCAGCAGACTAATCCACCTTCACTGATCACCTTCCCGGTATTGTCGTACAAAATTTCACCACAGGAGCTGCTGCCAAGAACCCGTACCCCTTTAGGGCCCAGGAATTCAACGATCCCAGCCAGATCCAGCTCAACCGAAGAAAACACGATGGCAACATTTGGGATGAACCCATCAGCTGAGTTCCGATCCCATTTCTGCCGGAAATCATTTACCGAACCTGTACTAAACGTCCTGACCTGCATAGCCTTGATTTTATTGCTTGTTGTCTTTTACCAGCGCGCCCTCAGAAAATGTTTCAGATCTCTTCACGGCCCCGTTCTCTTCATAAAAAATCCAGGCGCCGTCTTTTCGGCCAGCCTTATATGCACCGGAGAATTGGATTTTTTGTCCCGGATAATATCCAATAAAAGGTCCTTCCTGCTCTCCACGTGAATATGATCCCTCGAATTTCAGATTACCGTCATTAAAATACTGTATCCACTCCCCATCTTTTTGCCCATCCCTGTAATTTATCCGTTCTGCCATTTTACCGTTAGGGTAAAATGTCAGGAAAACCCCGTTTTTAACCCCTAAGGTATAATTTTCTTCCGAGAGCAATGCCCCGTCATAATCGCTGTAATACTTCCACGTACTGTCTTTTTTCTCATTCCTGTAATTGCCTTCAGCGATCTTGCGGTCATTGTTCGCATAAGAAACAGTTCTTGCAGTTTGGCCGTCATCACTCATGACTGCGATTGCTTTCAGCTTGCCGTCAGTATAATAATACCTGAAAGTTCCGGATGGCACTCCGTCTTTGAACTGACCATCATAAAGTGCGTGCCCGTCCTTGTCATGTTTTTTCCATCGGCCCTGTTTCCGTCCTGACGGATCTGTGTAGTTGAGGCTGTCCTGACCGGAAACATGGCAAACCATCCCCAGGATAAAAAAAAGCAATAACACACGGCTCATCTTGAAACGTCTAAAAGATTACATTTGTAAAAATAAACAATTTTCAGTGAATTCTCTACCATCCAGGGTTTTTGAAACCGCAGTAAATGAATTGGCGAAACTTCCGGGTATAGGCAGGAAAACCGCCCTGAGAATGGCATTGCATCTGCTGAAATCCAGAAAAGAAGATGCAGAAGCATTTGGTATGGCCATTATCCGTATGCACAACGACATCCGTTACTGCAGGGAGTGCGGGAATATCAGTGATGATGAACTTTGCTCAATCTGTGGAAGCCCGAAACGCGACAAATCCATCGTTTGTGTGGTTGAGGATATCCGTGACGTTATTGCAATTGAGAATACAGGGCAATTTAACGGAGTGTACCATGTGCTCGGAGGGATTATCTCCCCGATGGAAGGCATAGGACCGGATGAACTGAATATTGAAGGGCTGATCGAAAAAGTAAACTCAGGCAGTCTTACAGAAATCATCCTTGCGCTCCCCACAACCATTGAAGGCGATACGACGAACTTTTATATCTATAAAAAGTTGCATTCATCGGCAATTCCGGTAACCATGATAGCCCGCGGCATATCAATAGGTGACGAACTGGAACATACCGACGAGGTTACGCTGGGCAGGTCAATAGTCAACCGTACCCCTTACGAGAGTATCATTCAGAAAAAAAATCAGTGATTTTTTATTCCAGGCTGAAAAGCTGTAACTGGTTAACCCTCGACGAAGTAAGGTTTACCTCCAGATCATGGTAATTCTCAAGAAGCGGTCGTATGGCCTTTTTGATGATCTTGTTCGGGGTGCTTTTTCTCGATTTGCAATAATTGATGAGTGATTTCTTCTGACGTGACGAAACCGTTATGGTCACCTGCTTGTACTTTACCGTCTTTTTTTTCTTTTTCTTACTCATCTCCCCTGATAATCTCGTCAACGTCGTGCAATATTTTCATGGTCAGATGATAAGCCTTTTCCTGCATATCGCTTTCTGCATATATCCTGACGATTGGTTCCGTGTTTGACTTCCTGATGTGGACCCATTCACCTTCAAATTGTATCTTTATCCCATCAATAGTCGAAACCGGATGTTTTTTATATTGGGTTTCCAGCTTCTTCAAAATATCATCAATATTCATTTCCGGTGTAAACCGCATTTTATTCTTCGAGATAAAATAATTCGGATACTCGTCTCTGAGCTGGGAACAATTCTTGCCGGTGCGTGCCATGTAAGATAAAAATAAGGCGATACCGACAAGGGCATCCCTTCCGTAGTGTAATTCAGGATAAATCACCCCGCCGTTCCCTTCCCCTCCTATCACCGCATTATGCTCTTTCATGCATTCCACTACATTGACCTCTCCTACTGCTGATGCAAAGTATTTCCCCTGATGCTTCTCTGTAATAACCTTCAGAGCCTGGGTGGATGAAAGGTTAGATACCGTATTGCCAGGTTTATGCTGCAAAACATAATCAGCCACAGCAACTAAAGTATATTCTTCACCAAATGGCTCGCCAAGCTGGTTAACGATAGCGAGCCGGTCAACATCCGGATCAACTACAAATCCGACATCAGCCTTGCTTTTTACCACAGCTTCACAAATGTCGCTGATGTTCTCAGGCAAAGGTTCCGGGTTATGGGGAAAGTCGCCTGTGGGTTCACAGTACAGGCAAACAACTTTGTTCACTCCGAGGGCTTCCAGCAGCATCGGAACCGCAATTCCGCCGGTACTGTTTACAGCGTCAATTGCAACAGTGAACCCGGCTTTCTTAATGGCTTCAACGTCAACAAGAGGAAGCTGAAGTATCTTGTCAATATGCTTTCCCAGGCACGAATCATCCGTAGTGGAGATGCCCAGGTCCTGCACTTCTGCGTATTTACGGTCTTTTCGTGCAGCCAGTCCAAGGATCTTCTCACCGTCGGCAGCTGAAAGAAATTCTCCCTTTGAATTAAGGAGTTTCAGCGCATTCCAATGTTTCGGGTTGTGGCTTGCAGTAAGAATGATTCCCCCATCGGCATTGTGAAAGCCTACTGCAAGTTCTGCTGTAGGTGTCGTGGTAAGCCCGATGTCGATAACATCAAGACCGCAACTCTGCAAGGTACCGCAAACCAAGTGATTAACCATATCGCCCGATATCCTTGCATCACGGCCCAGAATGATTAACGGAGTTTCTTTTCCGCTGTCATCTTTAACCCATTGGGCGTATGCGGAAGTAAATTTCAAAATATCAGCCGGAGTCAGACCCTGCCCTTCCTTCCCCCCTATCGTTCCACGGATCCCGCTGATCGAAGTAATTAATGGCATAAATAATTTTAAACAAATGTAACGTTTTCTTTAGGTTCTCAAAATCTTTGTGAAAAAAAACATAAAACTATATGAGGCCGGTTAGAGTAACGCAAGCAGGAATTGTTTATTTTTGCACTGAATTATTTGTTGCGCTTTACTCAAGCATCCTTTATGGAAGATCCCTTCGAATCCCAATTCGACCCTGAACTGATTGCTCTCGTAAGACATTACGAGGACATGATCAACCATAAGGAACATCTTTTCTTCGATGTTTTTGAATATGAAGAGATTATCGATTACTATCTTTACCTGAACGATCTTACTTCTGCCCTGGTTTGCCTGAAAAAAGCCCTTCATCAGCACCAGGACAACCCTCTTATCCTGCTAAAACAGGTACAATATTATATCCATTCGAAAAAGGAACGTGAGGCTCTGAACCTGCTCGATGAACTCGACCTCATCGGGATAAACGATCCGGATTTCCAGGTTCAGAAAGGCAACCTCTACAGTCAGCTTGAACGCTCAGAAAAAGCCATTCAGTCTTATAAAAACGCATTGGAAGGCGGCGAGGACCAGGACGACATTTATGTGAGCCTTGCGTTTGAATATGAAAACCTCGGCAAGTACAAGCAGGCTATTAAATACCTCACCGATGCCATCAGCGTAAATCCTGAAAATGAAGCTGCATTATTTGAGATCTCTTTTTGTTTTGAGATTACAAAACAATCCGATAAATGCATTGAATTTTTCAAGACTTTTCTCGATGAACATCCCTACTCGAAGGTGTCATGGTTTAACCTGGGTGTGGCTTACGGGAATATCGAAGAGTTTGACAAGTCGGTCGAAGCATACGACTTTGCCATCGCTATCGACGACTCCTTTTCTTCGGCTTATTTCAACAAAGCCAATTGTTATGCAAATGCAGGTTTGTACGAGAAGGCCATACAGACCTATCTCGAAACCTTGTTTTATGAAGAACCTGAGCCTTTGACCTATTATTACATCGGAGAATGTTACGAAAAACTCTGCCAGTTCGACTATTCGATTGACTATTATAAAAAAACCATTTCTCTCGACAGTGATTTTGCCGATGCCTGGATGGGCATTGGCATAGCATATGATGAGCTTCAAAAACCTCAGACCGCATTATCATATGTGAGGAAAGCCATCAAGTTATCCCCTGCAGTACCCGAATACTGGTCGATGCTGGGAGATATGTATATTAAACTGAATCGCTTTGATGAAAGTATTTCCGCATTCAAAAAAGCGATCGAACTGAATCCTGACGACCCTGATGTATGGCTTGATCTTTCTGTTACATATGCTGACGCCCGGCTTTTCCAGGAAGCTTATGACGTGCTTCTCGAAGGATTGAAGCATCATGACGGGAATCCCGATTTCTTCTTCGGGATGGCTTATTATCTTTTTTTACTCGGCCGCGGCAAACATGCGAACGAAACCCTTTCAAAAGCCCTGACCATTGATTTTAACGGGTATAAGAGGTTGTTTACGATGTTTCCCGAAGCCAGGCATAATCCTGCCCTGCTTGAAATTATTGAAGCCTATAAAAAATAACTATTATGTTGAACTTTGACCTTCCTTTATTACCTGAACGGACCTTAAAACCTCGTCAGACCGGCCTTGCCATGGTAATGGATAAAAGCCTCAGTGTGCGTGAAGCCGAAGATCTTGTATCCATTGGCAGCGATTATATTGATTATATCAAACTCGGGTTCGGAACTTCAATTGTCACCCGTGACCTGCAGAAGAAAATTAAAGTTTATAAAGATGCTAATGTCAAGGTATACCTTGGCGGAACCCTTTACGAAGCTTTTTTCATCCGTGACCGCTTCGATGATTACAGGAAATATATTGATCAGCTTGGTCTTGACACGGTCGAGATATCCGACGGTTCGATGAACATCGACCATGATGTGAAATGTGAACATATCAATATCCTTTCGAAACAGTATACCGTGCTCTCGGAAGTCGGCTCGAAGGAATCAGGGATCCTTATTTCCCCTGGCAAATGGATCGAAATGATGCAGAAAGAATTACAGGCAGGCTCTTTCAAAGTCATCGGCGAGGCCAGGGAAAGCGGCAATGTGGGCATTTACAGGCCGACAGGCAAAGCTCATGTGTCGCTGATCAACAAGATCCTCAGCAAGGTCGATATTCAGAAAATTATATGGGAAGCCCCTCTGAAATCCCAGCAGGTATGGTTTATTAAACATTTCGGCTCCAATGTCAACCTGGGAAATATACCACCCTCTGAAATAATTCCTTTAGAGACCTTGCGGCTTGGCTTAAGAGGCGATACCTTCTTCCAGTTCCTCCCGGAAAAACTAAAAAAATTCCAGCAGGTTTGAACAGCGAACCGCAACGGTACGGCCTGATCGGTTACCCGCTTTTACAATCCGCATCAGCTGCATATTTTGCGAAAAAATTTGAACGCGAAGGCTTAGCCGGGTATTCCTATTCTCTTTTTCCTTTATTGTCGGTGGATGAGGTAAGACCTCTGATCGCCGGCACTCCCGGCCTGCAAGGTTTCAATGTCACGATACCTTTCAAACAAAGCATTATTCCGTTACTTGACAAACTTGATGCTGCCGCCCAGGATATAGGAGCTGTGAACACTGTTGTGGTAAGGAACTCCGGCAAAGCCTTTGAACTCACGGGATACAACACTGATGCGGAAGGATTCAGAAAGTCTCTCAGCCCCGGTTTTTCCCATACCCATGCATTAATACTGGGCACGGGAGGATCCTCTAAAGCAGTTGCTTACAGCCTGAAAAAAATGGGACTTGAAGTCCTGTTTGTTTCCCGTACAAAAACAGCTGATGATATCATCAGTTATACTGATATCGGCAGTGACATCCTTAAACGGTACACCTTCATTGTAAACTGCACGCCTGCAGGAATGTATTACTGTCCCGAGACCCTTCCTCCTTTTCCGGTCAGCCTGTTAAATACCCGTCACGAAGTCTATGACCTGATCTATAACCCTCCGATGACAAAACTGTTGCAGATGGCGGCAAAGACAGGTGCCGGAACCCGGAACGGCCGGAAGATGCTCGAAATGCAGGCCGACCTGGCCTTTGAAATATGGATGAAAGCGGAATAAGTTGGAAAATAGTGATTTGGTGAAACAAGAAATCAGAGATATCACGAAAATAAATTCACCACCTATTCTTTCTTCTCTGTTTCCTTCTCATCCTCAGACCTGATTACTTCGATCTTCAAATTTGCCACCATAGCGGCAATAGCGCCCACCGCTGCAAGCAAGGGGGCGATGATTGCACCGATTACACCGAAAGTCACTGGTATCTCAAGATAAACCTTCCCGGTTTCATCCTTGATGATAAGCCTTCTTACATTGCCTTCGTGAATCAGCTGCTTCACCTTTTCAACAAGTTCTTCACCTTTGACCCGGAATTCTTCTTTTATATTTTCCATTGTTTTTCTTTATTTCTTTTGACGAAAACGCTGCCCTGACGTTACATTAAAACAACTTATCTTAATAACATTTTCAATATCCCCAGTTTACCCCTGTATGGCGGATACCTTACGGGAACATCTATCCTTGTCGATTTGCTGATCACCGACCGCTGATGTGAAAACGCCTCAAAACTGAACCGGCCATGGTATCTCCCCATACCGGAATTCCCGACTCCTCCGAATGGTATGTTTGGATTGGCAACATGGGTAATAACATCATTGATGCATACTCCGCCGGAAGAGGTCTTCCGAAGAATTTCATCCTGTTTGACACTGTCTTCGGAAAAATAATAAAGAGCCAGGGGCTTCTGATGAGAATTGATATATGTGATCACTTCGCTGATATCAATGAATTTGATGACCGGCAGTATCGGACCGAAGATCTCTTCCTGCATTATAGCATCCCCGGGCTCTACGTTGTCAAGAATAGTAGGCGAAATATAACGGTCTTTAATATCGACCTGTCCTCCGGCAATGACTGTTCCACCACCCAGGAAAGCAGCAAGCCGCTGAGTTTTGTCCTCGCTTACAATCCTGGGGAAATCATCACTTTCCTTTGGAATTGATCCGAAATACCGGGTAATTTTTTTACTCATTAATTGTAAAAGCTCATCTTTTACAGAGGCATGAACAAAGAGGTAATCGGGGGCTATACAGGTTTGGCCGGCATTCAGGAATTTACCCCAGGTGATCCGGCTTGCAGCCACTTTCAGGTTTGCATCGGCATCCACGATGCAGGGACTTTTACCTCCAAGTTCAAGCACGAGCGGAGTAAGGTTTTTAGATGCCGATTCCATGACTATCCTCCCCACGGCAGGGCTGCCTGTAAAGAAAATATGATCCCATTTCTCCTGCAGCAACGCCTTGCTCAGTTCAATCTCACCGTTATACAATGAAATGTAGCGTGGGTCGAAGAATTCGCCTATCATATCGGCCATAACCCCGGCAATGTTCGGTGTGAACTCGGAAGGTTTAAGGACGACACAATTTCCCGCCGAAATGGCCCCTACGAGGGGATTGATCAAAAGCTGAAAAGGATAATTCCAGGGAGCCATGATCAGGACCAGTCCATAAGGTTCTTTTACAATCCTGCTCTTCGACCAGAAGTGAAGCAGCTGGTTCGTGCCCGCCTTCTCTGGTTTTGCCCAGTGGTGAAGATTTCTTATATGCCTTCCAGTCTCTTCAAGTACAAGTCCCAGTTCGGTTTCGTAAGTCTCAAATCTTGACTTTCTCAGATCCTTCCAGAATGCTTCGTACAACCGCTCCTCATAGGCAAGTATTGCTTTCTTCAGCGTCTTTAACTGCTCAATCCTGAATTCCAGGGCTTTTGTCGTATGGGTAAAAAAGAAATCCCGTTGATTCCGGAGTTGCTGGGATAAGTCGTTCATCGATTGATTGATTAATTGATTGTTCGATTGAATGAATGGTTGATTGAAACTGTGATTAAGTGATCCGCTTATGGCTCATGGCTCATGGCTAATGGCTCATTCAAAGGTACAATATTTTGATTGCCTGAAAAAAATGGTTAAATTCTGCAAAACATTTGGTAAATCCCAAAGAAAGATGTAATTTTGCAGCCCGATTTTACTACCCTAAAAAATACGTTAAATTAAGTTGTCAGAAAATGAATTTAGCACCTGAAGTAAAAAAGAATGCATTTAAGGAGCACGGAAAATCTGAGTTTGATACGGGTTCAGCTGAGGCACAGATCGCCTTGTTTACGATGAAGATCCAGCATCTTACCGAACACCTGAAAGTGAACAAAAAAGACATGGCCACTGAGAAATCACTGGTAAGCATGGTTGGAAAGCGTCGCCGTTTGCTCGATTACCTGAAGCAAAAAGAGATCAGCCGTTACAGGGCTATCATCAAGAAATTGAATATCCGTAAGTAAATTACCCCGTTACGGAATAGTAAAAGAGGCAATTCGATAATTGCCTCTTTTACTGTCTGAAAGACTGTAAGAATTTCATCCCGGGCTTGCAGCTTCTTTTATTAATCCAAAAAATCCGGGCCTATACAAATAAGAATTATCTCAAATGAACCCTATTTTAAAAACTTTCCAGCTTCCCGACGGCCGAGAGGTAAGTATTGAAACCGGACGTCTTGCAAAGCAGGCCGACGGTTCTGTTGTTGTCAAGCTGGGCGATACCATGTTGCTGGCTACGGTGGTTGCCAGACAGGAAGCCGGCGAGAATATTGATTTCATGCCACTTTCTGTTGAATACCGCGAAAAATATGCTGCAGCCGGTCGTTTTCCGGGCGGCTTTTTCAAACGCGAAACCAGGCCCTCCGACCATGAAGTGCTTATCGCCCGCCTGGTCGACCGCGTTCTCAGGCCCCTCTTTCCTGAAGATTTTCATGCTGAGGTTCAGGTTATTATCACCCTGATCTCAGCCGACAGAAATATTATGCCTGACGCATTAGCCGGCCTTGCAGCTTCTTCTGCCCTGGCAGTCAGCGATATACCATTCCTCGGACCGATCTCGGAAGTCCGTGTTGCACGCATAAACGGCCAGTTCGTAGTTAATCCGAACATATCTGACCTTGCCAACGCAGATATCGACATTATGGTCGGCGCTACCATCGACAACATCATGATGGTTGAAGGTGAGATGAAAGAAGTTTCGGAAACCGACATGATAGAAGCCCTGCGTTTTGCCCACGAAGCGATTAAAGTACAATGCCTGGCTCAGGCTGATCTGGCCTCTCAGGTTGAACAATCGAAAGTAAAGCGCGCATATTGCCACGAGGTCAATGATGAAGGATACATGCAGAAAATGCATGCAGCCTGCTATAGCAAAATATACGCGATGGCAGCAAAAGGGGTTGCCGACAAACATGAGCGCAAGACGATTCTTGAAACGATAAAATCAGAATTTCTTGCAACCCTCACCGACGAAGAAAAAGTGAAGTTCACCCCGATGACCGGCCGTTACTTCCACAGCATAGAGAAGGAAGCCATCCGGAACGCAACCCTCGACGCACGTATCCGTGTCGATGGCCGCAAACTTGACCAGATACGTCCAATCTGGAGTTCGGTGGATTACCTCCCTGCAGCCCACGGTTCAGCAATATTCACACGAGGCGAAACCCAATCCCTGACTTCTGTCACCCTGGGAACGAAACTGGATGAGCAGGTGGTCGATGGCGCAGTTATTGACGGTAAAGCAAACTTCATGCTTCATTACAACTTTCCTCCTTTTGCAACCAGGGAAGTGAAACCCATACGCGGCATAGGCAGAAGGGAAATCGGCCACGGCAATCTTGCATTGCGGGCATTAAAACCTATGATCCCCACCGACAGTGATAACCTTTACACGATACGTATCGTTTCGGATATTCTTGAATCCAACGGTTCTTCCTCAATGGCGACCGTTTGTGCCGGCACTCTTGCCCTGATGGATGCAGGTGTTAAGCTGAAAAAACCGGTTTCTGGTATTGCGATGGGGCTCATCACAGATAAAAAGACCGGTAAATATGCCGTTCTTTCTGATATCCTGGGCGATGAAGACCACCTGGGCGACATGGACTTCAAGGTTTGCGGTACTGTCGACGGAATCACTGCCTGCCAGATGGACATCAAAGTCGACGGTCTTTCTTACGAGATATTGAAAGAAGCCCTGGACCAGGCAAAACGGGGAAGGCTTCACATCCTCGGCGAAATGGCCAAAACGATTACTGAGCCGCGTGCAGACTACAAACCGTTCGTCCCGCGCATTACGCAGATAAAGATCCCGCGTGAATTCATCGGAGCTATCATAGGCCCCGGAGGAAAAGTAATCCAGGAAATGCAGCGCGAAACAGGCACGACGATCGTTATCGAAGAAGTAGGAGAATTCGGCGTTATCGATATCGTTGCCGATAACATCGCCGCCAGGGATGCTGTGCTGGAAAAGATCAAGCGCATTGTAGCGGTTCCCGAAGTCGGTGCGATCTACAAAGGAAAAGTAAAGAACATCCAGCCTTTCGGCGCTTTTATTGAAATCCTTCCGAACCAGGATGGTTTGCTGCATATCTCCGAGATCGAGTGGAAACGCCTTGAAAAAGTTGAAGATGCTCTGAAGATCGGTGATGAAGTCGAAGTGAAACTCATTGAAGTTGATTCGAAGACCGGTAAACTCAAACTCTCGCGCAAGGTACTCCTGCCAAAACCTGAAGGCATGACCGACAATAAAGAAAGTCACCATGGAGGCTCCAGGCCGGATCACAGATCAGATCACCGTTCCGATCAAAGGCGTCCTCCGAATCAATAATTTTGTAACTTTAAAGGCTAATTTTCGTAAAACTGACCACACCAGGTTAAATTAAAGGAAATCGCGCATGAGGCAGCTGAAAATCACGAAACAGGTTACCAACCGCGAAACCGCGTCATTAGACAAGTATCTCCAGGAAATCGGGAAAGTTGAACTGATCACGGCCGACGAAGAAGTATCCCTTGCCCAGCGAATCAAGCAGGGCGACCAGGCTGCCCTGGAGAAACTGACAAAAGCGAATCTGCGTTTTGTGGTTTCCGTGTCAAAACAATACCAAAACCAGGGACTCAGCCTTCCTGACCTGATCAACGAAGGGAACCTGGGTCTTATTAAAGCTGCCCAGAGGTTTGACGAAACCCGTGGTTTTAAGTTCATCTCCTATGCCGTATGGTGGATACGCCAGTCAATCCTCCAGGCTCTTGCCGAACAATCGAGGATAGTACGCCTTCCGCTTAACAAAATCGGGTCTATCAACAAGATCAACAAGGCATACGCCCAGCTGGAACAACAGTATGAGAGGGAACCCAATTCCGATGAGATAGCCCATCTCCTGGAAATCTCCGAGAACGAAGTCAAGGAATCGCTCAGGAATTCCGGCCGTCATGTTTCAATGGATGCCCCCCTGATCCAGGACGAGGACAATACCATGTACGATGTTCTGAAAGGAGAAGAGAACACAACACCCGACAACGGACTGCTTTACGAATCCCTGAAAAAAGAGATAGAACGCGCTGTCTCAACGCTTACGCAGAGGGAAGCCGATGTGATCCGCTTGTATTTCGGACTGAATGGCAGCCATCCGATGACTCTTGAGGAGATCGGCGAACGTTTCGATCTTACCCGCGAACGGGTTCGCCAGATCAAGGAAAAAGCCATCCGAAGGCTGAAACATACGTCACGCAGTAAGATTTTGAAGACTTACCTGGGGTAAAAAAAGTAGCGAAGTAGCGAAATAACGAATATCGAATGTTGAATAAAATTATCCATATTTGTTTCGTTCGTAATTCGACATTCAATGTTCGACATTCGACATTCAAATAACTTCTGCTAATGTCCCATCTGCTTGCTCCCTCTCTCCTCTCTGCCAACTTCCTCAACCTCGGGAAGGACATCGAGATGATCAACCGCAGCCAGGCCGACTGGTTTCACCTGGATGTGATGGATGGCGTTTTTGTTCCCAATATTTCTTTCGGCCTCCCTGTTATTGAAAAAATCAGAAAGGCGGCTATAAAACCTTTCGACGTTCACCTCATGATCGTCGATCCCGACCGTTATATCGAAAGATTCAGAAAAGCGGGCGCAGATATCATCAGTGTTCATGCAGAAGCCTGTACTCATCTTCACCGTTCGGTTTACCTGATAAAAAGCTCAGGCGCGAAAGCCGGCGTAGTCCTGAACCCTCATTCACCGGTCAGCCAGCTCACCGATATCATCAATGATGCAGATATGGTGTTGCTGATGAGCGTGAATCCCGGTTTTGGAGGACAGAAATTCATTGAGAACACCTATCTGAAAATAAGGGAACTTAAAGAACTTATCCTTAAGAAGAACTCAGCCGCAATGATTGAGGTCGATGGTGGCGTTGACCTTAATAATGCTCCCTTGCTTGTGAGTGAAGGAGCCGATATCCTGGTTGCCGGGAATACCGTTTTTACTTCTTCCAACCCTGAACAGACAATAAGCCTTCTGAAGAATTTCTGACCTCCCCGCCTTTTTCTTTTCCTTTTTTGCTATTTTTACATTTCATTGTCCTGATCTGTTTTTATGGATTTTGATAAAGCCAAAGCATTTATTATCGATGAGCTTCGAAAAAAGCTTCCTCCCGGGTATACCTATCATTGCCTGGGCCACACTCTCGATGTCCATGCCGCCACTCAAAGGCTGATCGATTTGGAAGGCATTCGCGGACAAACTGCCAGGCTGATAGAAATTGCCGCTCTTTACCATGATTCGGGAATGCTTATCAGGTACAAAGATCACGAAGCTGCTTCTGCCGAACTTGCATCTTACTATTTACCCGATTTCGGCTTTACCAGAGAGGAGATCAGCATAATTAAAAACCTGATCATGGTAACCCGCCTTCCGCAGAAAGCCTATGTAATAGAAGAACAGGTGTTATGCGATGCAGACCTCGATTACCTTGGCAGGGATGATTTTTTTATTCACTCATTCGAATTGCAGCATGAATGGAACATGTTCGGGATAAAACAAACCAACCTCAGCCAATGGCTCGATCTGCAGATCAGATTTCTTAGTGAACATTCGTATTTTACAAAGTCGGCTAACGTTTTACGGAACCGGAAAAAATCAGATAATCTTAATGAAATAACATCCTTATGGCAACAAAACAATCAAAAGAGACCAAGTACAACAACATCATCCTGATCCCTACCGATTTTTCCGAAGTATGCGGAAATGCAGTCATTCACGGTATCCACCTTGCTCGTTTTCTGAAATTCAAGGCAGTGATCCTTCATGTGATCAACAATGAAACGAAAGCTGCTCTGAAAAAAAAGAACGTGGGGAACGATTACGTGGAAAAAAGGCTTAAAGAATATAAGTCCTACTACGAGAAAAAATACGAAGTAGAGGTTGATACTATTGCCGAAGAAGGCAGCATCTTCACAACCATTACCGAAGTGGCTGTCAGGATCAAAGCCAATATTATGATCCTCGGGACTCATGGGAAGAAAGGCCTTCAGCATGTGTTCGGCAGTTATGCACTCCGGGTTGTTTCCGAATCGCCTGTGCCCGTCATCGTAGTCCAGAAAAAATCGTTCAAGCAGGGCTATGAAAACATCGTTCTGCCGGTTTCGAATGATCTTGAAGCAAGGCAAGCCGTTCAATGGGCGAAACTGATCGCAACTCTCTTCAAATCGAAGATCAATATGTTCCAGGCTGTCGAAGCTGACCAGGGGCTTAACAGCCGCCTGAAAATAATCACCAGGCAGATCTCCGATGCTTTCAATGAAGAAAACATCAATCATGATGTTACTTATGCAGAGCCTAAAGGCGACTATGCAAAGCAGCTTTTATCCTATGCTGCCGCCAATCACGCCGACATGATCATGATTATGACCAGGCCCAATATCGATGTTCCCGGTTTCAGCATGTCGGCCTGGGACGAAAAACTGATGTTCAACGAAGCCCAGATCCCGGTGATGTGCATTAACCCCATTGAACTCGGTTATTATTATTACGAGTGGATCCAACTGGCCTGAGCAAATACAACATACAGATCCGCAGAATCTGGAATGATCAGCCCTTGCCGCTGATCATGGTTCTTGCCATACTCTTCCGCCTTCTTGCTGCAATTTTCGCAAAAGGCTGGGGCATGTTTGACGATCATTATATTGTGATTGAATCAGCCCAATCATGGGTCGACGGCCACGATTACAATAACTGGCTTCCCTGGAGCCAGGGGAATACGGGACCCACAGCACACAACTTCTTTTATCCAGGGATCAATTTCGTGTTCTTTACCATCATGAAGTTCCTTCATATTCATGATCCCCAGGTAAAGATGTTCTTTATGAGGCTGCTCCTTGGCACCTGGTCGCTCATCACGGTTTATTACGGTTACAGGATCACCGAAACACTCGGAGGTAGACGCCCGGCAACAAATGCAGGTATCCTTCTGGCCCTGTTCTGGTTCATGCCATGGATGAGCGTAAGGAACCTGGTAGAAATGGTCTGTGTGCCCCTCATCATCCTGGCGTACTGGTTTATTGTCAGGCCTGAGAATAAAACTAAACCTGTATTCTACTGGTTTATTGCCGGGCTTTTCCTTGGCCTGGCTACAGACATCAGGCTGCAAGCCGTATTTTTTCCGGTAGGGCTGGGTATCTGGCTGCTGTTCCGGGGAAAATTCAAACAGTTGATTTCCCTTACTGCCGGTTCCCTGCTGACATTCATTTTATTTGAAGGGGGGATTGACTTCCTGATCTGGGGCAAACCCTTTATCGAGATATATACATATGCCACCCTGAGCTTAACGGAAATCAACGACTATATCGTCCTGCCCTGGTATGATTACTTTTTAGTCCTCGGCGGATTACTGATCCCGCCGGTAAGCATTTTCCTTTTCTGGGGCTTTATCCGCAAATCAAAACAATATCTCCTGGTCTTCCTGCCCATCCTGCTGTACTTTGTGTTCCATTCATGGGTTCCGAATAAACAGGAAAGGTTTATTATACCTATGATTCCACTGTTTATAATGATCGGCAGCATTGGCTGGATGGAATTCCGGGAAAAATCAGCTTACTGGGAAAAACATAAAGCCCTGCTGCGCTCATGCTGGATATTTTTCTGGGTGCTTAATACCATTGTTTTACTGGTATTCACCTTCACCTATTCGAAAAGATCAATGGCTGAAAGCATGACGTATCTTTCGAAATACCCGGGAATAAACTATATGACCGCTATCGATGAGTCAAACAACCCGGAAATGTTCCCGAAATATTATCTTGGGCAATGGCCGGTCATGAGCAATGAAAAAAGCGGGGACCGCAGCCTCGACAGCATCCTTACATACTCGGTCAAAAACGGGAATAAGTATGCCCCGAGGTTTGTGTTGTTCACCGGCGATGCAGATATAAGTCCTATGGTAAAACAGACAAGAAAGTATCTTCCTTTTTTGGTTTACGAAACAACTATAAAACCGGGGTTTATCGACAGGCTGGTACGCCGGCTTAATCCCATCAACAGGAATAAAACCGTGTATATATACAGAAACGCTGAATTCTTTCCTGAAAAAAGATGATTGATAAAGGCATTGAAATATGAGTGGACAACGAATTCCTATAGCAAGACCCTCATTGCTGGGTAATGAAAAAAAATATGTGATGGATGCTGTGGAATCAGGATGGATCAGTTCCATAGGTCCCTACATAGACCGTTTTGAAAGGGACTTTGCATCATACCATGGCGTAAAACATGCCATTGCAACGCATAATGGGACGATTGCCCTTCATCTTGCCTTGTCAGCCGCAGGCATCCATGAGGGCGATGAGGTTATTGTTCCCGATCTCACTTTCATTGCCACCTCAAATTCAGTAAGGTATTGCAAAGCTCATCCTCTGCTTACAGATGTGGATCCGGATGACTGGAACATGGGTCCTGAGCAGATAATACATGCGATCACATCATCAACGAAAGCCATTATTCCCGTGCACCTTTACGGCAATCCGTCCATGATGAATGAGATCATGCTGATCGCCCGGGAGTATGGGCTGCTTGTCGTAGAAGACTGCGCTGAAGCTACGGGAGCTTTGCTGGGAAGCAAAAAAATCGGGACTTTCGGGCATGTCGGCTGCTATAGTTTCTTCGGAAATAAGATCATGACCACGGGAGAAGGCGGCATGTGCATTACAAACGATGATGAACTTGCTGAAAAGATGAGGATCCTCAGGGATCACGGTATGAACAGAAAGAAAAAATACTGGTACGACCACCTGGGGTTCAACTACCGTATGACCAATATGCAGGCTGCAGTGGGTGTGGCACAGCTCGAACAGCTCGATTCGCTTCTGGCTTCGAGAGATGCCATCCTCAGACATTACAAGGAAAAGTTATCATCACATAACGGCATAATGTTCCAGGAAACCCATGGTAACCGGAGCGTAAACTGGCTTGTAACGGTCAGGCTGAAAGGAATGGGCTTCGAAAGCCGGGATGCCGTGATCAATGAGCTGAACCGGGATAACATCGACACCCGGCCTGTCTTTTATCCAATTCATTTTATGCCGATGTACAGCGATCCGTCGTACGTCAACGGAAACAACGAAAATACCGTAACCATTGCAAGGGAAGGCATCAGCCTGCCTACTTACATAGGCCTGGAGGAAGAAAAGATTGACTATATTGCGGCCTGCCTGATAAAAGCCTTCGAAAAATATTCTGTATGAACCTCAGTATAATCCTTCCTACCTATAATGAGCGCGATGCCATAAACGCGCTGATATCTGAGATTTATGAGATCCTCGAAGTGCAGCCCTTCAATTTCGAAATTATTATTGTTGATGATAACAGCCCCGACGGGACTTATAAAGAGGTTGCTGAACAATGGAAAGGGAACCCAAGGGTAAGGCCTTTACTGAGAGAAAAGGAAAAAGGACTGGCTACGGCTATTCTGCATGGGATCAGGCACAGTGAAGGCGAAAAGGTAATTGTTATGGATACCGATTTTAATCATCCGCCAAAACTTATACCCCTTCTGGTTAATATCACTGATTATTTCGAAATAGCTTCCTGTTCACGTTATGTGATAGGAGGAGGCATGGAAACATCGCGTTTCAGGTACTTCGGCAGCAAGGTGTTCAATAAATTCGTCCATTATACTCTGAAAATGCAGACCACCGACAACCTGAGCGGTTACTACTGTTTCAAGAAAGAGGTACTTGACGGTTTACCTGCCGAAAAAATCTTTTTCGGTTACGGCGACTATTTTATCCGTTTCCTTTATGTGATGCAGCGGATGAAACATCCTATTATTGAAATCCCCGTGGTATACGAGGACAGGCTTGGGGGATTATCGAAAACCGATCTGAAAAGCGAATTTTTTCGTTACTTCCGGTCTGTATTGAATATTAAACTCGGGATCTGGAAATTAAACTGAGAATGGACCGGGACCTGGCAAGGCAAAGGATCGACGAGATCTCCGAAGAGATCAGAAAGCATAATTACCAGTATTATGTGCTTTCACGTCCGCTGATCAGTGATCAGCAGTTTGACCTGAAACTTGAGGAGCTGTCCAGGCTTGAAAAAGAGTTTCCTGAATTCCTGTATCCCGACTCCCCTACCCGTCATGTCGGGGGTGAAATTACAAAAGAGTTCCGCCAGGTTGTCCACAAGCATCCCATGCTTTCCCTAGGTAACACATATTCGGAGCAGGACATCCGTGATTTTGAAGAGAGGGTCCATAAACATATCGGGGAGGATATTGAATTTGTGTGTGAACTCAAGTTCGACGGGGTTGCGATAGGACTTACATACAGGGAAGGGCGTCTTGTACAGGCTGTGACCCGGGGCGACGGCATTCAGGGCGACGATGTGACGACCAATGTCAGAACCATTCGCAGCATTCCGTTAAAATTGCGGGGCCGGGATTACCCTCCTGAATTTGAAATACGCGGAGAGATCATTCTTCCCCATGCAAGTTTTAAAGCCCTGAACATTCAAAGGGAGGAAGAAGGGGAAGAGCCGTTCGCCAATCCACGCAATGCAGCCTCGGGCAGCCTGAAGATGCTTGATTCGGCCGAGGTTGCCTCCCGCAAACTCGATTGTTACCTGTATTACCTGCCCGGCCCCGGCCTGAACTTCTCAACCCACTACGAGTCGATCCAGGCAGCCCGCAGCTGGGGCTTCAAAGTTTCCGCTTACGTTGTACGCTGCAAAACCATTGACGATATTTTTGATTATATCAATACATGGGATACGGCCCGTAAGGAACTCCCCTTCGATATCGACGGGGTCGTGATCAAGGTCAATTCAATTGCCAGCCAGGAGCAGCTAGGTTATACCGCAAAATCACCCCGCTGGGCCATCGCCTATAAATTCAAGGCTGAGGAAGCTTCCACAGAGCTGATTTCTGTCGATTTCCAGGTCGGCCGTACAGGGACTATAACGCCTGTAGCAAACCTCAGGCCGGTTTTACTTGCCGGAACAGTGGTGAAAAGAGCAACCTTACATAATGCCGACGTCATTGCAGAATTGGACGTTCGCACAGGGGATACTGTATTTGTCGAGAAAGGAGGCGAGATCATTCCAAAGATCACAGCGGTGGATCTTTCTCTCAGGCCAGGCGGGTCAAAGTCCCTGGTGTTTCCCGGTATTTGTCCCGAATGCGGCACAAGCCTCATAAGACGTGAAGGCGAGGTCGCCTGGGTCTGTCCGAATGAAACCGGCTGTCCTCCCCAGATAAAGGGGAAACTGGAGCATTTTATAAGCCGCAGGGCGATGAACATCGACAGCCTTGGCGAAGGTAAGATCGGTATCCTGTTCGATAACAAGCTCGTACAGTCCCCTGCCGATCTGTATGAACTTAACTATGAACAGCTCCTCGGACTCGAGAAACTTTACAAGGGAGAAGGAGATAAGAAAGACCGGGTAGTAAAATTCCGCGAAAAGACCGTGGTCAATATCCTGAATGGTATTGCTGCTTCGAAAACCGTTCCTTTCGACAGGGTTTTATATGCATTGGGGATACGTTATGTTGGTGAGACCGTTTCGAAGAAACTTGCCCGGCATTTCATGTCTTTTGATAAACTGCGGACAGCAGAGCCCCCGGAGCTTACCGATGTTGAAGAAATCGGCGAAAAAATTGCCCGGAGTCTTCGTTTATGGCTTGAAACGCCGGGAAATATAACTCTTGCAGAGAGGCTTCAGAACCATGGTGTTCAAATGAAATTCACAGAACACCCTGTTGCAAAGAAAAGCAACAGGCTTGATGGGATGACCTTCGTCGTGAGCGGTGTATTTGAAAATTTTTCACGGGATGAGATCAAACAGGCCGTTGAAGATCACGGGGGGAAAAATGTGTCCTCCGTATCATCACGAACATCCTGCCTGCTTGCAGGTAACAACATGGGGCCTGAAAAACTCAGAAAAGCCGAATCTCTGGGAGTCAGGATAATCAGCGAAACAGAATTTCTGAAAATGATTGAATAATGAAAGGCATCGTATTTTGCAAAGCATTTTTGAAAAGCCTCCCTGGTTTTTCAAGCAAAGCATTTTGCAGAAGAATCATCAGTTTATCTGAAGTGAAATATATCGCAATTGTTTTCCTTATGCTGCCTTCCCCTGAAGTTTTCTCTTTTACGAGCGCAAAAACCGATAAACCGGGGGCTTTATGCTACATGATCAACAACACCATATCTTTTACGATAAGCGGCAGCAGCCCTGGGCAGTCTGGCTTGCCTGATGAAATAACAATTCCCCTGAAACGTGCAGGAAGGCTGCTTCTCATCGAAGCACGGATTGATGATGAAACGGGGAATTTTATTTTCGATACCGGCTCTTCAAAACTGGTTCTCAATAACACTTATTTCAGAAAATATGTGAGTATCGAATCCGGAGAAAGTGGTGGAATAACAGGAAGCGTCGCGGGAGTGAGGCAGACAAAGATCAAAGGGATCCGGATCTCAGGGCTTTCATATACTAATATCATGGCCGATATGGCTGACCTCGGCCATATCGAAAACAGAAGGGGTGTTAAAATTCTCGGTTTATTTGGGTTCAGCCTTTTGAAAAATATGGAAATCCTGATAGACATCAGCCATAACGAACTTCATTTGTACAGGCTCAATAAAAACGGTAACAGGATCAGTTCAGGTTCAAAAGAGTTTGTAGCCGATATAAGCGAGAAGGTTCAGATGTACCAGGATGTATTATTTGTCACTTCGCAAATCAGTGGAAAGGTCCTGAGTTTCTGTCTTGACACCGGGGCAGAATCTAATGTGATAAGCTCGGGAACTCCTAAAAAAGTGATGAACACTGTGAGTATTACCCGGCGGTCGGGGCTTGTCGGTTCAGGGAGACTTTCGACAGAAGCCCTGTACGGAACCCTGAATGACTTTACGATGGGCGGGCACCAGATAAGCGAGATGCAAACCATCATTACAAATCTCGACAATATGTCGGCTGCCTTCGGATTCACAATTGACGGCATGCTTGGCTATGATTTCTTTGAAAAAGGGCAGGTTTGTATTAATTTGGTAAGGATGGAAATGAAAGTCTGTTTTAACAAAAGCTAGAGAAGGTGAAAACACTTTTACGGCCTGTTATCCTTTTCGTTTTCTTCGTTGCGGCTTTGGCTGCCCGGTCTCAGTATGATCCAAAAGATATATGCCGGATCGACGACAATCAGGTGATCCTGAAGCTTGACCGTAACTGGACTTCCACTCAGACCAGGGAGGTGATGAAACAGTTTGATATCGACAGCTCCTTCCTTTCCGAAGCATTCAGCGGTAAAGCTGAGATCATCGTCAATGGAGTGAAATGGAGTGTAAAGAAGCTTGACACACACAGGGTGGAATTATCAAAGCCTATGGATAACGGGGCTGCTATGGTCAGAAATGACGTCTATATGCTCGATGACCGCTGGATCAATGCAGCCGGCATAGAAGAACGTGAATCGGCGGCGTTTGGGATCAATGTACTTAGCCTGTACTCGGTTTTTAATTATCATAAAGGGGTGGCAAGGTTCTTTCTGCCTCAAAGGAAAAATGCACAGCATGTTTCTATTGCCGGGACGTTCAACAACTGGAGCACGATGCAGAGCCCCATGGTCCGCTGTGATTCAGGATGGTTCATCACCCTCAGGCTGAAACCCGGGAAATACTCATATAAATATATTATTGACGGGGTATGGAGCTCTGATCCATATAATAAACTAAGGGAAGACGACACCCAGGGAGGAGAAAACTGTGTTGTTTTCTGTTATAATTATCGTTTTTTTCTGCCATTCAGCAGAAGTCTGAAAGATGTGTTTGTTGCAGGAAGTTTCAATAGCTGGAATCCCCGGGAGCTGAGAATGTACCCGGTTGCAGGGGGATGGGCTCTGAACCTGTTCCTCCGCGAAGGGACCCATGCCTATAAATTTTTTGCCGACAATCAATGGTTTCTCGATCCCTCGAATAAAATTAAGAGGCCCGATGGCGCAGGACATGAGAATTCATTTGTCAGTATTGGTGACACAATGTATTTCACCCTGAAAGAGAATACAAACATTAAACAGGTGAATTTGGCCGGCAATTTCAATGCCTGGAACGGTTCGGAATTATCTATGGAGAAAGTTAATGACGGATGGCAGCTTCCCTATGTTCTGGCCGCCGGAAATTATGAATATAAATTCATTCTTGATGGTAAATGGATCACCGATCCCGATAACCCTTATTCTTTACAATCGGGGAATTCGTTCATTGCAGTAAAACCCAACCATCTGTTTGCCATTGACGGATATGCTGAAGCGAAGAAAATAATTGTTGCAGGAAGTTTTAACGGATGGAACAAAGACGGATACCAGATGGTAAAAAAAGAAGGTAAATGGGTTTTCCCCATTTACCTTAAACCAGGCAAGCACACTTATAAATTTGTTGTAGATGGCAAGTGGATTCTTGATCCGGGGAACGACCTTTGGGAAAATAACCAGTATGGAACAGATAATTCTGTACTTTGGATAGAACCATAAGAGGTAATAGTAATGAAATTTTTACTCATGGCTCATGGCTTCTGGCTCATTTTTAGTCCTCGTGCCTGATAGATCCTGCGCCCGAAACACTCTGGTTAATGACCGTGGGGTTCCCTTTATAACGTATACTGCCGGCACCCGAGATCTCAGCGTATATCTTTTTAGTCACATGGATCTGGGCTTTTCCTGCCCCGCTCATATCAACAGTGAAATTCTCACAAATCAGGTCGAACCCATAAATATCGCAGGCACCGGATAACTCGGCTGTCACATCGACGGCAGATCCTGAAAGCCTTAATTTGCTTGCGCCACTGCAATCCAGGCCAAGCTTTTGCGCACTCAGGTCCATGCGTATGTCAGATGCCCCGCTTGTATGCAGGCTGAAATCGTTCAGGTTTATCTTGTTTTCAGTCACGATATCAACAGCTCCGCTGACCTCAGCCTTCTTCAGATCTTTTAATGTGATATATACTTTCAGTGAAGTGGAATGGTTGATCGGTTTCTTTGTATCAATCACAAGTGTCGATCCATGAACCTCGGCACGGATGATCGGCTGAAGGTTGTCATCAGCTTCAATGATCACCTCCTCAATACTTCCCTGCTTCAGGTATACACTGAAAGCCCCTGATATGTCAATCCCATCGAATGAACTTACAACCCTGGTTTCCCTTACGACTTTTCCATCGCCCTGGACACCGTTAATCATGTTGCAACCTGACGAGATCCCTGAGATGCCTGTGAACAGCATCACGAACATGAACAGCCTGATAATGTTTCTTGTTTTCATAGTTTTTGATTTTAATGAGTCTGGATTCTGTTTGATGATATAATTCGGGTTTGGTTACAATTTATTTCGCTTTTCGCTTCTCGCTTTTCGCTTCTCGCTTCTCGCTTTTCGCTTTTATTCGCACCAATTGCTTATTTCATTTGTGTGCTCATTTTGGCTTCGCCAAACGCTTCTCGCTACCTCGCTACCTGAGCGACACGCTCCCATAATCACTTCTCACCACCACACTGGCTTTCGGCTTCGCTTCTTTGCTTCCAACAACACCACGGTATTCCGTTGAGGTTGGCGTTACCGAACGGTAGGTCAAAATGGAATTACCTTCAGGGAAATGGAGTTCGCAATATTTCAATGTGGCATCAAGGTTATATTCGGCATTTTCGGGAAGCCTCACATCGACATCAGCATATTTATTCTTAATTGTAATATTCGTGAAATCCGGTCCTACTTCGTGAACATTGAACCTTCCGTATTGAACATCGAGGTTCAGGCTCTGATCTATTTTATCAATATCCACATTGGAAAATTTTGAACGGCTTTCAACAGTCGATACATTCTTAACATCAATGGCTCCTCCTTCGAAGCTTATATTCAGTGCGATGATTTTATCTGCGTTAAGATTGGAGAACTTCGAATCAAGCCTGAGGCTTCCTGCATATTCTATATCCAGTGTGGAATATTTCAGGTTTATCACTGCTCCCTTAATGCTGCCCACTTTTGCCGAGCTGCAGAATTTAAGGTCAATCAGGTTGTCTGAGTTATCAAGTTTGTTCATATCCAGGCTGCCATAACTGAGATTGATCCTGGCTTTTCCCGATACCTCGTTCACATAGATATCGCCGAATTTATTCGTAAGGTCAATATTCATACTGGCAGGAAAGTTGATGGTATATTCCACCTGGAAGCTGTTTTTGCCCGATGTTTTCATCTCATCGATCGCAGTTGTAGCTTCTACGAGAGATACAGTATTGGTAAAAGTCACATTGATCTTTTCAAGCATTGCAGCCGCTGTATTATCGTTGGTGGCTTCCACGATCACCTTGACTTCAATCCCGACAACATTTTTATCCCAGTTCGAACAGTGGATCCTGCCGAATTTATTGGAGACCGTAAGCATCGCATCAGGATTCACATTGAATTCCTTTGTTATTATTCTTGTATATTCGTTAATACTGGCTCCTTTCATGTCAGTTGCAAAGTGGGTCAGGAGTATAATCAGGATTATTTTCAGCAAAGTTTTCATAGCAGGTATATATTAGTTTGTTAATGTTTATTTAATTGGCTGATGATGTTTGTCATCATGCCTTCTTTCATTTGCTGATTCTGGATGATAGCTGCCCTCAGCCGTTCGCAGTTAGGATTTTCGGCGAGGGATTTCTCGAGTTCCCTTGTGCTTTCATCGAGGGACTGCATTTCTTTAAGGGCATCCCTGTTGATCTGATCAGCCTGTGCCCGGTCGTTAGTGAGTTTGCTCACCTCTTTAAGCTGCGCCATGGCTCTGTCATCATAATATTGGATGGCCTCTGCCATCTCAGCAGAAAATTCAATACCGGCCCTGTCGGATGAAAATCTTTCCCGAATTGAACGCGTTGCCATATCGAAAACCAGGATGCTTCCGGTGATGATAACAAGAATGATAGCTGCAACCTTTAACAGGCTGAACCTTGAAGGCCTTGCAACAAATGGTTGTTCAGCAGCGCCAAGCCTTTCGCGAAACCTTTCAAAATGCCCGTCTAATGGCTCGATCCCATCAAACTGATCACGATTTTCATGTATTAGATTATCCAGGTTATTCATTTCTAATTATAATTAAAGGCATTCTGGTATTTATTCTCTTTTAAAATGGAAAGAAGCTTCTGGCGGGCCCGTGAATAACGGGTCCTCGATAGCTGGTTGCTTATATTCAGTATACCTGATATTTCTTCATGATCATACCCTTCGAGCAGAAAAAGGCTGATGATGACCCTGTAATCATCGGGGAGCTGTTGAATTGCCTTCATCACTTGTTTTACCTGTATCTGGATTGCAGCTTCATTGTTATAATCCTGTTCGTCGGGCAATTCTAAAATATCATCTTCGATCGATACGGTTTCCTTAGTTCTTCTCAGGGCATCAAGTGAATTGTTGATCGCAATTCGTTTGAGCCAGCTGCCGAAACTCCCTTGTCCGGTGTAGCCTTCCATCCTCTGAAAAGCATCCAGGAACGACTCCTGTATAATGTCTTCGGCTTCAGCTGTATCATTCACTATTCTAAGGCTGGTATTGAACATGGCTTTGTAATATAGCTTGTAAAGTTTGAACTGGGCGTTGCGGTCCCCCCGACGGCAGGCATCGATCAGATCCTTGTGAATATTTTCATATCGGGTTTCCAAACTCCCAGTTTTAGCCAATAGACTCAACAAGATACTAAATGTTACAACAATGTGATAAAATTCTAATTTTGCGTCAATTGAAAAAGATTAACATACCGGTACACTTTTATGCCCTGGCAGCCATGCTGTTCTGGGGAATGTCTTTTATCTGGACAACTCGTCTGCTGGCCCATTTTCAACCGGTCACAATCATTTTTATACGTCTGTTGATTTCATCTGCTTTTCTGTTTATCCTGATGGTTGTGAGCGGACATCATGAAAGGATACATCGCGAAGACATTTGGCTGTTTGTCGGAAGCGCCGTTTTTAACCCCTTCCTGTACTTCCTTGGAGAGAATTTTGGCGTTAAATTTACTTCGGCGACCGTTGCAAGCGTCATCATAGCAACCATTCCTGTTTTTTCTCCTGTGATAGCCTGGTTTACGTTCCGGGAAAAGATCTCCCGCCTCAACATCTTCGGGATATTTGTTTCCTTTACCGGTGTTGCAATCATGCTCGGAACAAGAGACCTGTCCTTATCAGGAGAAGGGAAAGGTGTATTATCACTTTTCGGGGCGGTTTTTTCATCCCTTATCTTTTCAGTATTCCTGAGAAAACTTACACTCAGATATTCACCTTTGACCATTATTGCCTGGCAAAACATTATCGGCGCTCTGCTATTCCTTCCCGTATTCCTCATATTTGAGAGAAACAGACTGGGAACCACACATCTGACCAGTGATATTGTTTCTTCATTTCTCTTCCTTTCCATCCTGGCATCCTCAGTTGCCTTCGTTTTCTTTGCGAGGACCGTCAAGGAGATCGGGATAAGCAAAGCAAATATTTATTCCAATCTTATACCTGTATTTACTGCCGTTTTTTCATACCTGCTGCTGTCTGAACCTTTCACTATTCAAAAGATCGCCGGGATTACTATCGTGATCGGCGGGGTATACCTCTCAGAACGCAATAAGGCAGAACGCAAAACGCATTAACGCAAGAACGCATTAACTCAAGAACGCAAAACGCAAGAACGCAAAACGCAAGAACGCATTAACGCAAGAACGCAAAACGCAAGAACGCTATCTTTTCGTACCTTTGTACGCCGGTTTAACCTGCCCCAAACTACCATACATGATTTTCAAACCTGAGAAACTTAAAATTAAGGATCAGCGCATGAAACCCTTTTTGGATCCTGATGAGATCCGGGGTTTCATTAATAATGCCAGGCCCTCAAAAGAAAGGGTAAGGGAGATCATTGCCAAATCGCTTGACAAGCAGCGCCTGACGCTCGAAGAAACTGCTTCGCTTATCCAGGCTTCCGATCCTGAGCTGATTGAAGAGATCAAACAGGGGGCGAAAATTCTGAAGGATACCATTTACGGCCAGAGAATTGTTCTTTTTGCCCCTCTTTATGTAGGGAACCTCTGTATCAATACCTGTGCTTACTGCGGATTTAAATCGACCAACAAAGCGATCAGGCGGGTCACTCTGACGAAAGATGATCTGGTTGCTCAGGTTAAAGCCCTGGAGGATGCCGGTCAGAAGAGACTCATCCTCGTTTACGGGGAACATCCCAAATACGACGCGAAGTTTATTGCGGAAACCGTTGGTATTGTGTATTCGGTGCGAAGCGGTCCGGGAGAGATCAGGAGGGTTAATATCAATGCAGCGCCCATGGATATTGATGGTTTCCGTATTGTAAAAGACGCAAAGATTGGTACCTATCAGATCTTTCAGGAGACTTACCATGAAGAAACTTATGCTAAGGTTCACCTTCAGGGTATCAAAAGAAATTTTGAATGGAGGTTAACAGCCCTCGATCGTGCCCAGGAGGCAGGAATAGACGATGTGGGAATAGGTGCGCTGTTTGGATTATATGACTGGAGGTTTGATTTGCTAGGCCTGCTGAGGCATGCCAATCATTTTGAGGCAGTGTATAATGTAGGGCCCCATACCATTTCATTCCCGAGGATTCAATATGCATCCCAGCTTAACATAGACAAATCACATTTGGTCAGTGACGCTGATTTCACCCGGCTTGTCGCCATCCTGAGACTTGCAGTTCCTTACACAGGACTTATCCTTACTGCCAGGGAAACGGCGGCTATCCGTGATGAGATTATGCAGTTCGGGGTATCACAGATCGACGGGGGAACCAATATCGAAATGGGCGGGTATGCAAACAAAGAACATGCAGAAACCCAGGATATAGACCTGGAACAGTTCCAGATCAACGATAACCGCAGCCTGAATGAAATCATCGATGAACTTCTTCAGCATGATTACATACCTTCGTTCTGTACTTCATGTTACAGGAAGGGGCGTACAGGCGAACACTTTATGGAGTTCTCTGTTCCCGGATTCATTAAACGCTATTGCCAGCCCAATGCCCTGCTCACACTGGCTGAGTACCTTGAAGATTACGCCCCGGAAGATACCAGGGAAAAGGGATATATACTGATCCGGAAGAAATTAAATGAAATTGGGCAGGATTCATTCAGGCAGGACCTGATCAAAAAGCTTGAGCAAATCAAAGAAGGAAAACGAGACGTTTATTTATAATCATCGATTATGAAAGAGATCCGAATTATTGGATTGCTGATATCTGACCGGATCAAAGAAGCGGGCCGGGTGCAGGAATTGCTTACCGAATACGCCTGCCTTATTAAATCAAGGCTGGGCTTTCATGAAGTAAGTGAAGATGTCTGCAGCAGGATAGGCGTGATCCTCCTTCAACTTGTCGGAGACCCTGAAGAGTTTGAACGTTTTGAAGAAAAACTTAAGGAAATAGGCGGTGTTGAGGTTCAGCATATGATATTTAAAACCTAGACAGCTTAAACGTTAAGCGATGGTGCAGCAGTCACGCAAAAAATTGGACATGGAATTCGAGGAATATTACCTTTCCTCCTCCATTCCAAGCATGAAGGTTGGCCTGATCATCACATTACTGCTCTTTCTTGTATATACCGTTTTCAACAGACTGCTGTTAAGCAATGTGCACGAGCAGGATTATTTCTTAAGATTCGGGTTTATCGTGCCGATTCTTCTTGTTTCCCTGATCATACTTTTCATTAAACCACTGGCCAGGTATCTTCCCGTGATTTTCATTGTTTTGAACCTTTTCTCCTGCTTTGCCATTTATTATGTGGGGGTCAGTTCTGATATTTCCGATCCGGGATATAATTATTTCTACGCCTGGGTGATGCTGGTGATGATCGGAACGCATACTCTGTACCGGATCAGTTTCTGGCGCCTGATCGTACTGAATATCATGCAATTATTTGCCTACATTCTGGCAACTCTCATCAACCGCAGTTACAACATTCCATTCTTTTTTATCAACAACCTTTTCTTCGTGGTTTCGATGACCTCACTTGGCTTGTTCATCTCCTATTTTTTGCACAGCCTCAGCTGGAAAAGTTTCGTTCATCAGAAAGCCCTGACTCAAAATTATCATAAATTAATCCTTGAGAGCAGGGACCGAAAAGAGGCCGAAGATGAACTTGTACGATCTGAACTGCAGTACCACGAAGCGCTTGATTCTTTTCCCGACTGGGTTATTGTCGTTGACCGGGGCCTGAACATTATCATGGCCAACTCAATGCTGAGGCAATCGGTTGCTGATGCAGGGCTTCCCTCTGAGCTCAAAGGGCGCAATCTTGTTGAAACCTTCCTTTTATTAAAGCAAGCAGAAATCGATGAAATGAAAGCTGTTTTTGAAAACGGAAGGATTTCTATAGGAGAAATCAGTTTTGAATTCAGGGGTCAGCAGTTTTTTGTCGAGACCAGGAAAATCCCCATCTTTCACAACAACATAGTTGAACAGGTAATGATCGTTATCAGGGACCGGTCGAAGGAGAATGAGATAGAATTGCTTAAATTACGCAATGCCGAAACGAAAGAGATCATGCTCAAGGAGATCCATCACAGGGTCAAAAACAATCTTGCAATAGTTATAAGCCTCCTTGATTTGCAGGGAAGAAAAAACCCTGATCCCAATTTCCAGAAGCTGGTCAGGGAAGTTGAACTCAGGATCAGATCGATGGCTTTGATCCATGAACATTTGTACCGCAGCGTAAACATTGACAGGATACCTCTTTCAAATTACATACAGTCACTGGTTGAGATCATCTCAGGAACTTTCCGCAACAATAAGATAAGGATAGAAATACAGCTTGACGACATTCTGGCTAATATCGAAACAGCTCTGCCGATAGGATTGATCACTAATGAACTGCTTACAAATTCATACAAATATGCCTTTCCTGAAAAACAGGCAGGCATTATAACAATTAAACTTGAGAAATACTTTGCAACTGGTTTTCAGCTTACAATTTCAGATAACGGAGTCGGACTTTCCGAAGGGTTTGATCTCCGGAAACAGGATTCGCTTGGTATGTTTATCATTAAACTTTTAGTTGAGCAGATGGATGGCAGGATCAGGATCACATCCGAGAGGGGAGTCAAGGCATCTATTATTATTCCAACTGTTTAAGATAATATTAAGATATGAAAGAAAAATGGGTTCTGGGGATTAACATCACCGACAGGGTAAGCGAGGTTGCCCTGGTTCAAAACATCCTTGCAAAGTTCGGATGTTCAATCAGGACCAGGCTCGGCTTACATGGCACAGATCCCGGTACCAATGCGGGATGCGGGCTCATCTTACTTGAATTATACGGTGATCCCGCTGAATTCGTCAAACTTGAGAATGAGCTCCTGAAAACGGAAGGCATCGAAGTCAGGAAAATGGTCTTTAAACAAGGGTGATCCTTGTTCCTCCATTATCGATCCCAAGCATTGTGGTTTTGGTAATTATGGTGTCCTTCCCTGAATTTTCGACAAAATGGATTGCAGCCCTGATCTTTGGCCCCATACTTCCTTCGGGGAATTGCCCTTCGTCAAGATACCTTTTCGCATCAGCAATGGTCAGGCGGTGAAGTGCCTCCTCCTGGGGAGTGTTGAAATTGATACAGACTTTTGGAACATCCGTCAGGATAAAGAATTTGTCGGCATTAATCTGCGAAGCCAGCAGCGCTGAAGCGAGGTCTTTGTCGATGACAGCATCAATTCCTTCCAGTTTATTGGGCTCAACATAATACACCGGGATGCCCCCACCTCCTACCGCAATAACAATATTATCCTGCCTGGCAATTTTCTCAATCGTTTTTTTATTCAGAATAACCAGGGGTTTTGGCGATGCCACGACCTTTCTCCATCCTCTGCCGCGGGCATCTTCCATGAAAACCGATTTGGATTCAGCCATGGTTTTATCAGCTTCTTCTTTAGTATAATAAGGCCCAACAGGTTTTGTGGGGTTCCTGAAAGCAGGATCGTCTTTATTTACAAGCACCTGAGTGGTTATGGTGATGATATCCCTTTCCATTTCATGCTTTTCAAGGACATTTTTTAGCTGCTGCTCTATGATATAACCAATGAAGCCCTGGGAATAAGCTACGCAAATATCGAGGGGCATTTCAGGTATGCCGAATAATTTGTACCCTGCTGAGTTGGCAAGCATGATGTTCCCGACCTGGGGTCCGTTTCCATGGGTCAGCACCAGGTTATAATCTCGCTTCATGAGCTTTACAAGGCATTCGGATGTAGCGTAGGCATTTGCCTCCTGCTCTCCTATCGTCCCTTTCTGGTCGGAGCGCAGAAGGGCATTGCCTCCAAGAGCGACAACAGCTAACTTTTTCATAACAGAGTGTTTAGAGATACAAAAATAGGACTTTTTTGAATCCCCGCGAGCATATTCCCCACTGCTTGCGGCGGGGTTAGCGGGCAAAATTCAAATTCCCAGGGGATTGAAGAAACCTCGCCGCTTGCGGCGGGGTTGGCGGGCAAAAATTCAAATTCCTGTGGGATCGAAGAATCCCCGCGGTTTGCGGCGGGGTTCTTCAATCTTTCTTACCTTCGCGTCGCGATGAAAGCTCAGAGGAAAGCATACTTGTACGCATTCTCGGCTATAGCCTTCTGGTCGACCATCGGGTCGGCTTTCAAGCTCAGCCTTCGTTACCTTGATCCCCTGGAGTTGCTTCTTTTCTCCTCGATCGTGGCCTGCATCGTGTTGCTGATTATCCTGCTTGTACAGGGAAAGATGTCTTTACTCACAAAAATCAGCTTCAACCAAATTCTGATGTCTGCCCTGATGGGCATGCTTAATCCTTTTCTTTATTATGTTGTTCTGCTTAAAGCCTACGATTTGCTGCCAGCCCAGGAAGCAGGAACCTTGAATTACATCTGGCCTTTGGTCCTCGTCCTGCTTTCTGTTCCTCTTCTCGGGCAAAAGATAAGCGTCTGGAGTATCGTTGCTGTTTTTATCAGCTTTCTTGGGATACTGGTGATTTCCAATCACGGAAACCTGTTGCTGCTCAGATTTACAAGTATCCCGGGCGTTCTGCTTGCCCTGGGTAGCGCCATTTTCTGGGCTCTTTACTGGATCATTAACCTGAAAGATAAACGAGAGGCAGTGAGTAAACTGTTTCTGAATTTCTGTTTCGGGTTACTTTATATCGTCATAACCATAGCAGCTGCAAAACATTTCAGGGTCCCGCCCTGGTCCGGAATCGCTGGCGCCTTATACATCGGCCTGTTTGAAATGGGCATCACCTTTGTCCTGTGGCTCAATGCCCTCAGGTACTCCAAAACCACGGCCGGGGTCAGCAACCTGATCTACCTCTCCCCTTTTATTTCACTGATAATTATACACTTTACGGTAGGTGAAGCCATTTTGCAATCGACAGTTTTCGGACTGGCATTGATCGTTTCGGGGATACTGATGCAGCAGTACCTCAAGGACTGAATGTCGCTTTTCACTTTTCGCTTTTCACTTCTCGCTTTTCGCTTTTCACTTTTCGCTTCTCACTTTTCACTTTTCGCTTTTCACTTTTCGCTTCTCACTTTTCGCTTTTCGCTTTTCACTTTTCGCTTCTCACTTTTCGCTTCTCGCTTTTCGCTTTTCATTTTTCGCTACCTCGCTACCTCGCTACTTGTTATCTTTGCACCATGGATCCCACCAGTATTGCATTTCACCATTTCGGTTGTAAAGTAAATTTTGCCGAAGCTTCCTCGATCTCCCGGCAGTTCCGGGAAAAGGGGTTTGAGCTGAAGAACCATCATGAAGTCGCCGATATCTATGTGATCAGCACCTGTGTTGTCACTTCCGTAGCTGAGAAAAAATGCCGCTCTGCCATCCACCAGGCCCACCGGCTGAACCCGAAGGCTAAAATCGCGGTCATTGGCTGTTTCTCAGAGCTGAAACCTGGTGAACTCCTGCTTATGGAAGGTGTTGACCTTGTCCTGGGCAACACTGCAAAATATAACCTTCTCGAAGAGCTGATGAAACTGAAGGCTCCGGATTATCACGGAGGACTGATTCCTGGTATCAGAGAGAACAGTGATTTTATGCCATCCTTTTCTTACGGCGACCGCACCCGTTCTTTTCTGAAGATACAGGACGGATGTGATTACTACTGCTCCTATTGCACTATCCCCCTGGCCAGGGGCCACAGCCGCAGCGACACTGTTGCGCATCTGACCGGCAGCGCCTGCGAGATTGTAAATCACGGGATCAGGGAAATAGTGCTCACTGGAGTGAATATCGGGGATTTTGGCAGGAATAACGGAGAGAATTTTCTGCAGCTCATACAGGCCTTCGAGAAGATTGAAGGGCTGTCAAGGATACGGATATCATCGATTGAACCTGATCTTCTTTCTGATGAGATCATCGGTTTTGCGGCCTCCTCGAAGAAAATCATGCCTCATTTTCACATCCCGCTTCAATCCGGATCAGATAGGATTCTTAAAGCGATGAAACGAAAATACAATCTTGAACTTTATTCCAGCCGTGTTTCACAAATAAGGCAGAAACTGCCACTGGCCTGTATTGCTTCAGATGTGATAGTGGGTTTCCCGGGAGAAACGGATGAAACTTTCAGGGAGACATATTCTTATCTCGAAAACATGCCTGTTTCATACATGCATGTTTTTGCCTATTCGAAAAGGGAAAACACACTTGCTGCCCAATTTACTGATGTAGTTCCCGAAAATGTAAAAAATGAGAGGAGCAAACAGCTTCATCATCTTTCGGAGATGAAAAAGAAGGCCTTCTATGAGCAAAACAGGGGTACGGAAGTCAACGTATTATTCGAATCAGATAATTCAAAAGGCTGGATGCACGGCTTCTCAGAGAATTATATCAGGGTAAAAACGAAGTACCTTAATTCACTGGCAAATCAGCTGAGGAATGTTATTCTGAATGAGACCGATAGCGACGGCATGTATGTGTATCGCCAACAATGAATCCTGATTTAAAATTCAATCAATCAATTTCTATGAACCTCCGGCAACTTACAAAACAAATCTGCGAAATCGCCATCGAGGCAGGTGAGTTTCTTCGCAGTGAAATCAGGAAACTGAATTCTTCCGATATAGAATTAAAGGGTTTTAACAACTTCGTGACCTATGTCGACCGTGAATCGGAGTCCCTTATCATGGACCGGTTAACTAAGATCCTGCCGGGTTCAGGCTTTATTGCTGAAGAGAGTCCACAGCTGAAAAGCAGTGAACTTACCTGGGTCATCGACCCTCTTGACGGGACTACCAATTATATCCATGGTGTACCCATGTATTGCGTAAGCATAGGACTGATGCAGGATACACGGATTCTTGCCGGGGTTATATACGAGGTCAACCTGAATGAATGTTTCTATACCTGGGAAAATGCACCTTCTTACAAAAACGGTGAGGTGATAAGGGTTTCAGATACTGCGACCGTCTCAGACTCTTTGTTTGCAACCGGCTTTCCTTATCACGATTATGGACGGATGGAGGATTACCTTGATATTTTCAGGTACCTGATGCAGCACAGCCGGGGCATCAGGAGGCTGGGGTCAGCAGCAGCTGACCTCGCATATACCGCAGCCGGAAGATATGATGGCTTTTATGAATACGGCTTAAGCCCCTGGGACGTTTCAGCTGGTGTGCTGCTCGTACAAAATGCCGGTGGCAAAGTATGTGATTTCTCGGGTGGGGACAACCCTGTCTTTCAAAAAGAAATCATCGCCACCAACAACCTGGTGCACAACGAATTTAAAAACCTTTTCAGGCTATGGAACAGGTGATCGGCCTGAGGTCAGATTATGGGATTATTATACCACGAGACCGAACTTCTTCAGTTTTTTCGACAAAACCGTTCGTTCAAAAGGTTTCGAAATATAATCGTCGCATCCGGCTTCCCTTGCTCTCTTTTCATCTCCGCTGAGTGCATATGCCGTAACTGCAATAACGGGTAAGCGCGGTCTGATGATTTTTATTTCACGGGTGGCTTGCAAACCATCAATGACCGGCATTTTCAAATCCATTAAAACCATCGAGATTAAAGGGTTCTTTCGGCAGGCCTCAATGGCTTGCTGACCATCCGTTACAACGAGCACATCCACTCCTTCTTTATTCATAATGCGTTCTGCTAAAAGGCTGGCCGAGGGTTCGTCGTCAGCAACAAGAATAAGTGGTTTCGCCTGTATGCCTGCTTCTGTTTTATATTCATGCTGATTCTCAAACCCGGCCATTTCAACCGGTATGCTAAAAAAGACTGAAGAGCCTTTGCCTTTAACTGATTCAAGCCAGATGCGGCCTCCTAAAAGTTCCACTATCCCTTTAACAATTGATAAACCCAAGCCGCTGCCTTCATGCCCTCGGGTGTTGGATACATTCTCCTGTGTAAATTTATTAAAGATGCTTGCCTGGACTTCATTGCTGATTCCAACGCCCGTATCTTTGACAAAAAATTCCAACTCGTTTCCTTTCACCTCAATGCCGAAAGAAACAGTTCCCTGTCTCGTAAATTTAACTGCATTATCCACAAGGTGGTATAATACTTTATATAATAGTTCACGGTCAGAGATTATTTGCAGTTTACCTGCTGTTTCCGGAGTTTGAAGGGTTAATGCAAGATTTTTACTTTTACATGGTTTCAGGAACCTGTTATAAATGTCATCCAGCAGATCGCTGAGATTGAACATGTTTTTCCTGACTTCCTGGTTCCCGGAAGCAAGGAGTGAGATATCCATATAATCGGTCACGGTGCTCAGCAGCCTGTCGCTGCTTGATTTTACTATTTCATGGTATTGGGATCTTTCAGTCGGAGTCAGATCCGGATCGGCCATCAATTCGCTGAATCCGATGATGCCATTCAGGGGTGTACGGATTTCATGAGAGATGTTATTCATGAAGGCGGTTTTCAGGCGGTCGCCCGACTCAGCCTGCTCCTTCGCAATTAATAATTCAGCATTCATCCGCTGCAACACCTCCTGGGTTTGTTTATGAGCGATCATTTTCTGATAAAGTTCAAGAGTTCGCTCTTCCACAAGCCGCTTCAACTGCTTGCTTTGGAATCTGGCCATGAAATAATATGTTACAAAAAACACCAGCAACAGCAGAAAGACCGATACGATGAGATAAAACGGGAAAGAACGGTAAAATGGAGGTTTAAGGTGAAATTTCAATTCTTTATAGGACCGTAAATCCCATTGGCCACTTTCATTCGAAGCCATCACCTTAAATGTGTAATCGCCACCCGAAATATTGGTATAATCAGCGCTTCTTCGGGTACCATTATCAATCCAGTCTTTGTCGTATCCAGCCAGCATGCAGCGATATTTAATTCTTTCCGGGTTCGTATAATTCAAGGCAGCGTACCGGAACTCAAGCCGGTTCGAATATGAAGGCAAAGTCAAAGGGGTGGTTATTTTGACAAACTGTCCATCAACCAGGACTCCATTAATGAAAAGAGGGAAGAAATCGGAAGAAACTTTTTTCATTAAATCAGGATCTATGATCGACATTCCCTTAATCGTAGGGAATAACAGCTTGCCGTCGCGTGTTTTACATCCTGCAGGCGAAACGCCTCCATTGCACTCGACAGATTCCATGCCGTCTGTTTTCCCATAGGCAACAGGGTTCAATGATTTTATTTTCAAATCCGCAAAATCCAGTAGATCCTGTTTTTTTATTTTATAAATTCCTTTGTTGCAGCTGATCCAGAAATACCCGAAGTCATCTTCAAGAATTTTAAGTACTACCTCATTGATCAACCCATCATTCATAGTAAACATTGTAATTTTTCCACCACGGATCAGGTTAAACCCATTTCCGGCAGTTCCCACCCATAAGTTTCCTTCACGGTCTTCGTATAAGGACAGGATATAATCATCCGATAAGCCATTTTCCTTGTTTATTACTGAAATTTTACCATCCCTGATCTTGTTGAGACCGCCATTGGTCCCAACCCATAAATTTCCCTTGCAGTCCTTTAGAATACAGTTTACATTATCGTTTGACAGGCCATTTTTAGTCGTGAAGGCGGAAAACCTGCCATGTTCAAACCGGTTGATCCCGCCCCCGGTGGTACCTGCCCATATGATGCCGGAACTATCGCAATACACCGCATTCACGACATTGTCGGATAATCCGTTTTTAACAGTATATGACTTGAATCTCTTGTTTTTATAACTGGTAAGCCCGCCCCCGACAGTACCGATCCACAGTGTATTTTCCGCATCTTCACATAAAGTGAGAACAAGGTGATCAGGCAGTCCGTCTTTTTGTGTAAAGGTTTGCAGCTTGCCATTCTCGAGTCTGTTGAGCCCTTTTCCTGCAACACCAAGCCAGATAACTCCTGCATGGTCTTCAAATACGGGGAGAATGACCTCTCCAGGCAGGCCATCCCTGGCTGAAATGGTTTGAATGGATTTCTTTTTAATCCGATCGATCCCGGCTCCGGAAGAACCTGCCCATATATTTTGTTGGCGGTCTTCGAATAAAGTAACGATAAGGTTGCTCGAAAGACCGTCTTTCGTGGTAAATGGGTAAAATTTCCCACCCATCATGCGGTTAATACCACCACCATTGGTTCCTATCCATAACATGCCATGCATGTCGAAGCGAAGAGAAGTGACCGAATTGTTCGTAAGCCCGTCCCTTATGGTGTAAACCGAAAATTTATTCTGTTTGAACACAATAAGACCTCCTCCCTTCGTACCGATCCAAAGGTTCTGGTCTTGGTCCAATGCGAGTGCTTCAATAAAATCATCGGTAAGTCCATCTTTCGCATAATAAGTTTTAATCTTACCATGATCGATCACCGAGAGCCCTTTTTGCGTTCCGACCCAGATCCTGCCTTTGGCATCCAGCGCCAACGAGCGGATATAATTACATGCTAATCCGTTTGTCGTATCGTATTTACTTATTTTTCCATCCCGTAAATAATTCAGACCTCCTCCTGATGTGCCAATCCATAGTCCGCCATACGAATCTTCAGATAAAGCAAAAATGCGGCTGTCAGATAATCCATTGGCTTTATTATATTTAACAAAAGCGTTATTCTTATACCTGATCAGGCCATCGCCTTCGGTTCCTATCCAAAGGCTTGTGTCCCTGCTCCCTAAAAGTGCACTGATGAAATTCACATTTAAACCCGGAATGTTGGATTTGTCCATCAGGGAAAAGGCAAAACCGTCAAATCTGACCAGTCCCTCTTCCGTACCAAAAAACATCCAGCCATCCGCAGTTTGAGCGACTGCCATGATGGAGTTCACGGGCAATCCCTGATCCATCTGCCAGTTATCAACTTTCAGCCTGGGCATCGCCAAAGTACCCGGCTGCTGTATTTGCGGGTATGAAAGACAAACCGGAAAACAAGTCAAGATAATAAACAGTAATGCACGGTCAAATACCATGTCTTGATTTATATAAGTCAAATATAATTGAATTTACGCCCTCAGTTACGTTCGGAATGAAAAATCTGAGACCAGGGCCACCCTATTCCGGCCAACCGGTTTTGATCGTTCCGTTTTTAATTCCGGTTTCTATCGCAGTGATAGCCGTTTTAACACTGTCAGGGATGAGGAGACCGTAATAGTGAAACGGAGCCATTCCCACGCCCTGGTTGCTCAGATCTCCGCGAATGACCGTGCCTCCCGGGAACTTATTATTGTAATAATTCCCGAGAATGGTATAGGTCATCAAACCGAGCTCTTTTATGCATGAGGTAAGTAATATGCTGCCGACCTGCGGAATCGAATAGTATTGGTCCACATCAACACCAATAGCCCATTTACCGGCCTCCTTGACTTTATACAAGGCGCCGTTTCCGGTTTTACCGGCAAATGTAAAAATAACACTTGCGTTTAGTTTCAGCAAACTATCGGCTAGCCTTGCCCCCTGTAGTGTATCAGAAAAGGAAGATGCATAACACCCTACAATGCTCACATTTTTGTGATACAGGTTGTTAAAGTAGGATACCCCGTTCGTAAAGCTTACCGAGAACTGGCGGATTTCAGGGATCTCAGGACCGCCCACAAAACCCGTAACAGGATTCATATTGTTTTGATTGTAGGCCCACCAGGCGGCGAGGAAACCACAGGGAAATGAACTCTGGTCCACGTCGAAAGTAGCACACAACAAATTGGCAGGCGGTGAGGTCGCCGAATAATCAAGGATCACAAAATCCGTTCCGGGATGCGCCTGGGCGGCTTCGAGGATGGCCTGAGACGACTCGTAACCTGCCGTCATAATCATCTCGAAACTGTTCAGCAAATAATAATCGATATTGACAGGGATGTCAGAGGCAGTTTTACTTTCCCGGGCCTGGCAATACATCGGAAAATCATTTGCTGCATGGATAAACCCTGTAAGAATGCTCTGATTAAATCCGGCATCGTTGAAACCCCCGCTGCCTCCCACGAGACCAATCCTGAGTACCGGCTGGGGAGTAGGGCCCGATGTTTTAAGGCAAGACGACAGAAACAGCCCCGGCATCAGAGCAATGCAGAATAAGAGAAAAGAAAACTTTTTCATCACACAATAAGTTTAATATGCGCACATTGTCAATATTCCCATCTGTCACCTGATTTCACTATAATCTACAAAAATAATAATTGCCCTTCGATAAATTATCAGAGAGGATAGAATTTATTACAAAACCCTGAATATAAAATTAAAGGAATGCCTTAAGCCTGTGTTAACAGGTCAGAGTTTTATGTTACCTTTACGATAACTAAGGACAACCAAAATAATCGCCTGCTAAACGATTTTTTATCGCAAAAAAGGAGTCATGATGAAATCATTAAAAAACAAAAACCCAAAAGAAATAAAAGTTTATCTTATCGGAAGCGGAATCGCTTCGCTTGCCAGTGCCGTATACCTAATAAAAGATGCCGGGGTTCCGGGTGACAACATCCATATTCTGGAAAAAGACGGAATACCGGGAGGGGCGCTGGATGGAGGCGGTGATGCAGACAAAGGATTTGTCGTAAGAGGCGGACGAATGCATGAAATGCATTATACCTGCTATTGGGACCTGCTTTCTTACATCCCTTCTTATGAAGACCCGAAAGTGTCGGTTAGAGATGAATCCTTTGATTTTAATAACCGCTTCGTTTCCAATGCCCAGGCAAGGCTGTTAAAAGAAGGTAAAAAGCTCGATGTTTCTTCTTACGGGCTTAATCTTCATCAGCAAACAGAATTGCTGAAGCTGACTTTTGCATCTGAAAAATCGTTGGGTAATAAACGGATTGAAGACTGGTTTGACCAGGATTTTTTTACAACTAATTTCTGGTATATCTGGACCTCTATGTTTGCATTCCAGAAATGGAGCAGCCTGGCTGAAATGAGAAGGTATATGAAACGCTTTATTCATCTTGTTGAAGGGCTTAACAGATTAGGGGGGGTGATGCGAACCAAATACAATCAGTACCACTCTGTTGTCCTTCCCATGAAAAATTTTCTTTTCGAAAAAGGAGTGCATTTTGATTTGGGGATAGAAGTGGCTGACATTGATTTTAACCTGTCGGCAGATAAAAAAACAGCTACTGTTATACATTTGAAAGATAAAAATGAAATTGTACTCGGGGAAAATGATTATGTTTTTATCACGAACGGTTCACTTACCGAAAGTACAGATAACGGTGCCTGGGACAGGCCTGCAATATTAAAAGGAATAGCTGAAGCCGGCTCCTGGCAGTTATGGAAAAAACTTGCAGCAAAAGACCCGGCCTTTGGCAACCCCGGTCCTTTCTGCGACAATATCGACCTTCAAAAATGGTACTCATTTACGGCTACAATAAAAGACAATACTTTCCATGATTATATGGAAAATTTTTCCGGTAATGTTGACGGAACAGGAGGATTAGTAACTATGACTGATTCAAACTGGCTGATGTCTTTTGTAATTGCCCGCCAACCTCATTTTCCAAATCAGGCGAAGGATGTTAAAATATTCTGGGGTTATGGCCTCTATCCTGACCGGAAAGGGAATTTTGTGAATAAAACCATGGCAGAATGTACAGGAAAAGAGATGCTGGAAGAACTATGGTATCACCTGAAAATAAGTGATTTAATGAAGCCGGTAATCAACGCGGGAAAAGTAAACTGTATTCCGGTGGCTATGCCTTATGTCGACAGCCTGTTCATGCCAAGAGAAATTGGCGACAGGCCTGAGGTTTTACCAAAAGGAGCGACAAATTTTGCGTTTTTAGGCCAGTTTGCCGAAGCGCCGAAAGATTGCGTTTTTACCGTAGAATATTCTGTGAGGACTGCTCAGATGGCAGTGTATGGATTGTTTGAAACCGGAAAGGAAGTTATGCCGGTTTACGATTCCATTCACAGGCCCGATGTTCTTATTAAAGCAGCTCAGGCGATCAGCAGGTGATCATATGGCATTTAAAAGCACTGTTTATAAAGAGGAAAAAATCCGGATAGCCCGATATGCAAAAGCATTAAGTCATCAGGCCGGAATAGCAATTGCAAAGAACTGGAAAAACGCCCGGAGGTTATTCAACGATTTCCGGGAACAATCAAATATATTTGATTCCTGCCTGCTTAAAATAGAAGGTATTTCATATCCCTTGCCAAAAGAAGTTCCCGGTTTATTGCAGAAAGGAGCCATGATTGTAGATCTGAGGGAGGAACTGGAAACAGAGATCAAAGCCTTCGGAGTCGATCAGATAGTATTTCTGCCTCATAGTGAATTTGAGGAGAAGTGGATGGCACTTCCCCTCGATAAACCACTGATCCTTGCAGATGCTGTTGGGATATGGAGCAAGAAATATGCTGTTCTCTTAATATCAAAGGGATATAAGAATATCGCCAGCCTTGCAGGTGGAATTGCAGACTGGGAAAAAGATGGTTTTCCGATGAAAGCAGGAAAATACGAACCATTAAATGGTGTATGTGCCTGTATGATAAAACCAAAAGAAAGAAAATAATTTAAACAGATTGCGAACAATTAAAACCATCAACCAAAAAACCAATCTCACGTTGGTCAGGCGTTCCGGAGTTCCGGACAAGAGCCAGCTCTTGTCCTTGCAACACTTTATGATAAATAATTGTCTTATTCTTTATACTTTGTTTTCTTATTTTTATCGTGATTTTTATTTATGAAGTTTAAGACTAACTTTCCAGGTGGGGATTTCCTTCGAAAAAAAGCGGAAAAACTGCTAACAAAGAATTCGGCTGAGGCCGGTAAACGACCATCAGAAGCTGAGACTCCGAATCTCGTGCACGAAATTGAAGTGCAAAAAATAGAACTGGAGTTGCAGAATAAAGATCTTCGCCACGCCTGGTCAATGGCAGAAGTTGCTGCTGCCAGGTACTCTAAATTGTATGATTTTTCGCCTACCGGTTATTTATCTCTTTCAAAAGAAGGGAAGATCACCGAGATAAATATCTATGCAGCAAAAGTGCTTGGGAAACAACGCCTGCATCTGCAAGGTGCATATTTTGGCATTTTTGTTTCCGATAACACCAGGCCAATATTTAACACTTTTCTTGAGAAAACATTCTCCGGCAATGTAGAAGAAACATGTGAGATTACAATTTCGGCAAACGGGAATTCTTCAGCTTTTATAAACCTTACCGGAATCACAATCGATAATGGGGAACAATGCCTTGTTCACCTTGTCGACATCACTGAGAGCAAACTGAAGGAAGCTGAAATTAAGACAATCCTTAAAACCACGATGGATGGGTTTTATCTTGTCGATATGGAAGGGCGGTTTCTAGATACTAATGATTCGTATTGCAAAATGATCGGCTATACCCGTGATGAAATTCTTAGGATGGGCGTGAAAGATATTGACGTGATAGACACACAGGAAATAATTAATAGCCGGATCCTGCGAATTTTAAAGAATGGGTATGAACGTTTTGAAACCAGGCACAGGCGCAAGGATGGCAGGGTCATTGATGTCGAAGCCAGCGTGAATCTTTTAGTAAAGGAAAAACCTGAGCTTTTTTGTTTCATGCGTGATATAAGCGATCGAAAACTAGCCGATGAAGCCCTTCGAGAGAGAGAGTCGGAACTCAGGGAGACTATTGCAACAAAAGACAAATTCTTCTCCATCCTTGCTCACGATTTGCGCAACCCGTTTAACAGCCTTCTTGGGTTTACTCAATTAATGGATGAAGAACTATCGACAATGTCCACGGAGGAGATTCAGAAGGTTGTGCGTTCAATAAGAAACTCAACTACAAACCTTTACAGCCTACTCGAAAATCTTTTGGAATGGTCACGGCTGCAAAGGGGTTTAACCACATTCAGCCCTGAGTTATTTTTATTATTGCCGAATATTAATTCAAGTCTGGCAATGACCAGGGAACTGGCAACAACAAAGGATATACAAATAATTATTGATATACCTCCTGACCTTTCGGTTTTTGCAGATGAAAAAATGTTTGACAGCATCCTCCGCAACCTGTCTACAAATGCAGTGAAGTTTACTCCGAAAGGCGGAATGATCACCGTTGCCGCAAAACCAGGTCAGGAAAACCGGGTTGAGGTTTCAGTTAAGGATACGGGAGTCGGAATAAGCAGGGAAATGGCAGAGAATCTTTTGCACCAAAATGAAAAATCCAATCGCTTAGGTACCAATAATGAACCCGGCACAGGATTAGGATTAAATATCTGCAAGGAGTTCATTGAAAAGCACGGCGGCAGGTTTTGGGTTGTGAGCGAGGAGAGTAAAGGAAGCACTTTTTATTTTACATTACCAGTGGATCCCCGTTTCAGCCATTGATTTCTTCCATTCATCACTCCCCACTGTACACAATCATCTGGTGTAAAAGCTGCAGAAAGTTATGCTTTACTATATTGCTAATTATAAAGATGTTATAAAAGAAATTAGGATGGGGAAATAAGACATTGGTAAGCCCGTTACTCATTGTACTATATAAGAATCTGGTCGTACTATATGCTTAACGGGTTTGCTCCGGAACATTCCGGGATATTGACGTTCGATAGTTTGCTTGGACACTGGGAACAAAGCGAGGCAAAATACTTCCTGAGAAAGGCATTCGGCCTGATGCTGAACACTTCATCAAAAAGCGAAGAGCCTGAATATGCACAAATGGTTTTGGAGACTTTGGGGATCATCCTTTTTGAAATGAACCTGGGTCTTGAATCCGTACTATGCTGCATTCTTAAAAATGTAGCTGATGGCGGGAAACTTGCAACGGATGCAATAGAAAATGAATTCGGTAAACCAGTCAGTTGCCTTATTGACGGAATTCATAAACTTGAAAAACTTGATACAAGCAAATTTTTAACCAATAAAGAAAACTTAATCGGATTGCTGATTACCCTGAACGAAGATATCAGGGTACTGCTCATCAGGCTGGCTATGCGCCTGTATGATATACGGCATGTTACAGATTATCCCACTGAAAAACAAAAACTTATAATCGGAGAAACCAGGATGCTTTACCTGCCAATTGCACACCGGCTTGGTCTTTACCGGATTAAAAACGAGTTGGAAGACCGGCTCATGCGTTATATATATCCCAAAACCTATAAACAGATTGAAGAGAAACTCCGGCAAACAAAATCAAACCGTGACCAGTATACTTCTCATTTTGTAATTCCGATCGCTGAGAAACTAACTGAAAACGGATTTGATTTCGAAATTAAAAGCCGGGTTAAATCGATCCCTTCGATTTACCGCAAAATGATCATTCAAAAGGTAGATTTTGAATCGGTTTATGATATTTTTGCCATCAGGATTATAATAAATAAAACGATCGAAAATGAAGTAGCTGACTGCTGGAAAGCATATTCCCTGACGACAGATATCTACGCTCCTGATCCTGGCCGGTTACGTGACTGGATATCTCTCCCGAAACCAAATGGATATGAATCACTTCACATTACAGTTATCGGCCCTGGCGGAAGATGGGTAGAGGTTCAAATACGCAGCCGGAGAATGGATGACATTGACGAGGAAGGGTATGCTGCACATTGGAAATACAAAAATACAGGAAAAGAAATTTCAAAGGAGGACATCTTTAGCATATACAGGGAACTGCTGGTAAAGCCATTGCAGGTTTCGCTCGACAAAATAATTTCGCAAGGCAAACAAGAATTAAATTCTGATGATGTTTTTATTTTCACTCCGAAAGGCGATCTTAAAAAGTTAAAAAAGGGGTGCACTGTACTTGATTTTGCCTATGCCGTAAGTAGTGAACTTGGATCAACTTGTACGGGCGCGATTATAAACGGAAAAATAGTTTCACTTAAATATGTTTTAATTAATGGTGACACAGTAAAAATAGTGTCATCAAAAACCCAGAAACCACATAAAGACTGGCTTGAAATAGCAAAAAGTCCTCTAAGCATTTTCATGATCAGGGAAGCGCTGAAAATAGATGTGAATCATGAAAAGGAAAAACCTTCGCCACGGATGCCGGAATCAGCAAAGTCTTTCCCTGAGAGCATTTCAAGGATTAAAGCCGGGAAAGAAAATTATGTTATTATAGATTCCGGGATAAATTCATTGCATTACCAGTTCGCTTCCTGTTGTGAGCCTGAACTGGGGCATACTATCTTTGCTTTTGTAAGCGTAACGCAGGGTATTAAAATTCACAGGACATCATGTTCGAATGCACGTCAGCTGATTGCTCGATTTCCATACCGGGTACTTGAAGCACGTTGGAAATGACGTTAATTAAATGTTAAGAATGCGAACCCCGGAGAATATTTCACGGAAATTGTGGTTGTATTAAGTAAAGAGAGGTTATTTATTCTAAAACAAACCATCCGCTAAATTCAGATACAATGAAAGCTATTCAGCATATACCGGAAAATGATGTCATTGATAACAGGCTGAGCTTGTCAAATCATCACAGAAGAGTTCCAAAATCCAATCTTTCAACAGGTTCCTTAACAGGCAAATATCCGATAATACTCGATGGAGGCAGGACGATTATTTATGTCACCGATAAAAGCAGGGAAGAAGAAATAAGGTCAAAGTATGCCTTGAGGAAATAGTATTAAGAATTTTCTTTTAATTTGTTGACTGAAGAAACCGATTCTATCGTCCACTGAAGGGATTAATAGGAAAATGCTTCCGTATTAAGCCTTTAAGATCATTATTATCAATCGGTTTTAAAATGTAATCATTAAGTACTGTTTAATTGTTTCAGATAACGAATTGTCATCCGCAGAATAACCTAAAATAAAAAAGATGAAAACAAACAAGAACTTTTCGTCTCATTTATTGGCGATTGTATTATTTGCAGGTTTTCTTTTCCTGCTTTCGGGATGCAAAAAGGAGGAGCCCGCTCCCGCTCAGCCGGGAGTTACCTGGCAGTATATCGAAACTTACGATTTGCCGAAACTGAATCATATCCTGAACGCGGAACTTGAGGAGTTCCTGGCGACTTCAACCATGCATCTGGCCGATTTTGAAGGACAGTTTGTAGTACCGGCATACCCTGTAAAATTATACCGGGTAACCTATCCCACGGTAGTTCCTGAACTCGGCATACCCACGGTGGCTTCAGGTCTGGTGGCCATTCCCGACAACGGGTTGGATTCCATGCCCGTCGTCTCGTATCAGCATGGAACTCTTGCGGTCAAGACTGCATGCCCTTCCTACCCCGATTCATCGCTGGAAACCAGGCTGATGCTCGCGCAATTTGCTTCCCAGGGCTATATCGTGATCGCAGCTGATTTCATTGGTCTCGGAGTTTCAGATCAACCCCATGCAGATTTCGTGAGACTCAGCACAGAACAAGCCTGCATCGACATGCTGAATGCAGCCGATAAAATTCTTAAAGATCAGAAAATCAGGAAGGGACCCCTGTTCCTGCATGGCTGGTCGCAGGGAGGATGGGCAACCATGACCTTCCTGAGGAAACTGGAAGATATGAACATCCGCGTGACGGCTGCATCAACAGCCTGCGCCGCAGCTGACTTTTTAGCCCTGATGGATCGCTGGATCAACAATCCCCAGCCCGGCGATTCTCCGGCTCTGCCGGCTGTGGTTGCCAATTGTCTTTTCGCGTATGCATATTACAACGGGCTGACAAGCTTTCCTTCCTCAGCAATCAGGCCTGAATATTTACAAGCTTCCAAAGATCTTTTCGAGTGGAAGATGGATCTGGGTACCTTCCTTTCACAAACGACAATCCATGTCAGGGATTTACTGCAGCCTGATTTCATGCTGACCGGAAATACCGCAAGCGCTCCATTCTGGCAGATCCTTGATCAGGCCCAGGCTTACCGCTGGCGATGTCAAACCCCGCTCAGGATGTATTATGGCGAGGCCGATGATATCATCCCCTTATATCTCTCCACGCTGCCGGCAGCTTATCAGAATCAATTGGGCAGCAATACCATTGCGATTTCGGCTGGAGCGATAGCTGATCACAGAGCCGGCTATGTTTACTCACTTATTCATGCAAAACCATGGTTCAATGAATTTTTGAAAAAATAATTATTAACACATGAAAAAACTGGTATTGACATTACTATCGGGTTTCCTGCTCTTTGGCTATTCCCAGGGAAAAACGGTTAACGAACAGCATGCCCGAATTGTTGCAACCAATTATCTGGCTTCATATTCTGCATTTTCCCTGCAGGGAAAAACAACACTCCTTGAATTGTGCTATGCCCCTGTGGAAGCTGCCGGCACAAAGTCAAAGGCGGAGCAGGCTCCCTTGTATTATATATATAATATCAATGGCTCCGGGGGCTTTATCATTATTTCAGGAGATGACGCGGTAATTCCGGTTCTGGCCTGTTCATCAGAAGGAAAATTTTTCCCCGATAAAATACCACCGCCTGTTGTCTCCTGGCTGGAGGGTTACGGGGAACAGATCAGCTATGCAATTAACGAAGGGCTGGAAGCCACTGAGAAAATCAGGTTGGAATGGACTTCACTTTCAGGCGTTAACCGGCCTGTAACTGATCCGGGATCACAAAAGGGAGTCAATCCCCTTATGACCACAAAATGGGGACAAGGTGATTATTATAATGCATTTTGCCCTATCAGATTTTATCCACCTCCAAGTGCATTTACACTCACCGGATGTGTCGCAACGGCCATGGCTATGGTTATGAAGTATAACAACTGGCCTCTCCGAGGACGCGGCATGCATCAATATAATCCGGGGATTTACGGGACAAGGGCGGCCAATTTCGGACTAAACAAATATTTCTTGAATTCCATGCCGGATATGGTAATATCACGGAATGACAATGTTGCAAGATTGATGTATCATTGCGGGGTAAGCGTCGAAATGAACTATGGTGTGACATTCAGTGGGTCACAAATGATCAGCGCCAAATGCCCTCCACCTGGCATTCATTGCGCCGAATATGCACTTAAAACTTATTTCGGTTATGATCAGGCCTCTGTCAGGGGTCTTGAGCAGGTCAACTTCGCCGACACGGCATGGTCGGGCATGCTCAAGAGAGAACTGGATGCCGGAAGGCCCGTTATTTATGGAGGATATAACAATTTCCCGCTCGGAGGACACTGCTTTGTTTTGGATGGTTACCAAAGCAACATTTATGGTGTACTATTTCATTTCAACTGGGGATGGGATGGCAAATATAATGGTGACTTTCTAATCGACAACATGAACCCTGACGGGCAAGGGGTCTATACCCATCACGAGGCCATCATCGGAATAAAAAAGCCCGCCGGTGCAAAGGATGGAAGTAAAGAGTTTTACAACCTCTGTATGAATGCACCCATCAGCAGTAAATCCGACACGATCAGTTACAAAGACACACTCTCCTTTCATACCAACATCATCAATAATGACCAGGTGGCATTCAACGGCGACATCTGCGCCGTCATCTTTGACACCAACGATATTTTTATCGATTATGTCAGGATCATAAAAGGGACCTCGCTTCAACCGGGAGCTCAATTCCCTTCCGGTATCAGCTTTACCAATCCGCGGATCACAAAAATGCTGCCCGGGACCTATTATGTTGGAATAATGTACAGCCTGGGAGACTCCGTCTGGATAGGTGTCAACGATACAAATTCATATCTGAACAGGAAGCATATCGAAGTGGTTTATAAGAATGATATAGAGCTGTATTCTGCAATGAATATCAATGGAGGAACGTACATTCTTCAGGGCAGTCCTGTAAGCGTTCAGCTTGACATAAACAACCTGGGGCTCACCGACCTGCATGGGACTCTGGCCCTTACCCTGTACGATGCCGATGGAGATTCCATAAAGGTTATCGATGAAAAAACGAATTTCACTCTCCTCTCCAAACAGCATACAAACGGGCTCATCTTCAGCAATCCAGGCCTGAATACACAGCCCGCCTCATACCAGCTGGCACTGCGGTATCTGCCTGAAGGTACAGGTGGATGGCAATTGACAGGATCAGGTTCGTATGAGAACCCTGTGGAAATTATCGTTATGTCTGCCCCGCTGACAGCCGACCGTTATGAGCCAAACAATACAAAGGATTCTGCTTATGTTCTTCCGGTCAGCTTCGTATCAAATCCTGCGGTAATCATAACAGACGGTGCAAATTGTCATACCGGCACAGATAATGATTTTTACAAAATCACCCTGCCGGGAGGTTACACTTATGTGCTATCCTGCATTCTCTATGATGCCTGGAGCGACACATCACATACCTGCACGCTTGACGGGCTTTGTTCTTACTCTTCTGATGGAACTACGTGGTCAGATCTGCCTGAAGATACAATACCTTCCAATATTGTTATGAATAACGGAGGGACATTTCTGCTGCATCTCTGCCCGGGATTCACAGAGGAGCCCGGGACATACAGGCTCAAATTAAGTATTGCGAGAAATCCGCTGGGGATTGGTGAAACGGATCCACATGATGATATCGCAGTATACCCAAACCCTGCATCGGAAAGACTGATCGTTAAATCCAGCGACAGTCAGGGGTATATTTCAGGGTACCGGATGAGCGATATTGAAGGCCGGGAGATTGTGAAAATAACGTTGCTCGTCCCGGTCCCTGAATGCGCCATTAACACCTCGGAATTAAATACAGGGTTTTATATCCTCAAAGTCACGACTGCTTCGGGTTTGATTAACAGGAAGGTGATCATCCGCAGGTAAAAAGGAGCAAATTCCCTGTTGGAATTACTTTTGTCACGATAAAAGATTCTGTTTCCAAAAACACTCCCGGCATTTCCGAAACCGGTGTTTAATGACGAAAACGAAATTTCTCGTCAATCCAGTCAAAAATTTTCTGATTGGCGAGAAGCTGGCCTCCTGCCTGGCAGTGAAGTTCGCTGCCTTCCCCTGTTTTAAAGACCATATAGTTTTTAGGGCATTTAAGGGCATCATAAAGTTGTTTTGGCTGTCCGCCAAAAAACTGTTCTGCATCGGAATCAATGACCAGCGTGGGACAGGAAATCAGATGGGCACAATCTGCTGTGAGCGGTAAATGGGACTCGAACCCACGACCCCCAGCTTGGGAAGCTAATCTGCATGTTCTGTATCATCTGTATTTACTGATGTTTTAAAGATTCATCTTACTTTGCGCATAACATATATTTATTCAGTCTTTCCTGGTTTGCTTCGGATTGCTTAGTAAAATCAAGTGTTTCAAGAAAAATGAGGTCTCTGGTTCAAAGGGCCAAAGGCCCCATTTACTGCTACCCCCAGATTTGATAACGGGGAATATCGTTTAACAGGATGAAGTTGCGAAGTTCCCGGGCGGTGGCAAACTTATACATGGCTGCAGTTTTGCCGTTGGGTGCATAGATGTTGAGTTTGAAGATGGCGCTGGGCTTTTCGCCTGGGCCGAATGAGTTGATGGCCTGTTCCATGGCCAGGCTGGCCTCATTGGTTTCAAATGCCGGCCGGTATTGGCGATTGATTGGGTAATGCTTGCCTGATTTGGCGTTTTTGCTTGAATTTGTTTTTGATTTCATGTGAACCTCCGCTTTTAAGTTTTACAAATGGTTTAATGCATAAAATGCAAATCGTAAGCAACTAAACAGCGGAGTAAATTTTAATACGCAAGGCTGCCGGTCATTTTTTTACCCATAAAAAATAAGAGAGTAAAAAAAATGACGGCACCCGAAGGGCATGGCCTTGAGAATTAAAATTTATGAAGCTAGCTTGCGTAAGATTTGCATTGAAGCACTGGCAGAAGCAATACTATTTACTAATTTCGCATAGGACTAAATCATAGCCATTGATGAAGGAAAAACCAAACATAGAAATAACTGAGAATGATGTCCAGACCATTCTACAGACCAATTACCAGGATTTCAGAGGAATCGTGGCCACTGGCGTTTATTGCTCGCATTGTAAACGTGAGCATTTGAATGTTGGCATAAAGGAATACACCATTACGCTGAATGACCTGAATGATGTTCATTTAAAGGGAAAATGTACTATCTGCGGAAGGGATGTAGGGCGATATATTGCGTATGGAGAGATGGAGAAAGTGTATCAACGGGCGGAGGAGTTTAGAAATGCTTATAAAAGCCGGGTGAATATGAAGATTGTGAAGAAAGATTAAGAATTTACAGTCACATATATTTACTATATTTGTGACCAGAATATTTAATATACTGAATCTTGAAGATTGAAGAACAGATACTTAAAAGGATGAAACGGGCAGAACCCGGGACATTATTCTTTCCTGAACAATTCAGAGACCTTGGGGAAAGTACAGCAATACGCAAGGCATTTCAACGTCTTTCACAGAATGGGAAAATAACACGGGTGACCCAGGGCATGTATGTGATCCCAAAAGAAAGCTTGCTGTTGGGTAAAATCTTGCCAGGAGCCGAAGAAGTAGCGGAGGCAATAGCCAAGAGGGATAGGGCACGGATTATACCTACCGGTGCACAAGCGCTTAATCTTTTGGGATTAAGCACTCAAGTACCTATGAAGATTGTATACCTTACCGATGGAGCAGCCAGAATTGTAAAAGTCGGGAAACAAACCATCAAATTCAAAAAGGCCGCACCCAAAAACCTGACGACAATAGGGCCGATCAGCAGTTTAATCATTCAGGCACTCAAAATGATTGGGAAAGGGAAAGTAAGCGAAATCGAATTGAATAAAATAATTGAACATCTGCAGAAGGAAAAACGTAAAAACATTTTGCATGATATGCAACTTGCCCCATTATGGATTGCTGAAATTATGAAAATGGCAATAAAGACAAAGGAATGAAGGGTTTATTAAGCTTATCAAAAGAAGACCAGTTATTAGTTTTTGAGCAGATTCGTTCGGCAACAGGAATGAGTGTGGCTGTTATCGAAAAAGACTGGTGGGTAACACAAACCCTCAGAATTATATTTGCCATGGACGTCGCGAAGTCTCTGGTATTTAAAGGTGGAACCTCATTAAGTAAAGCATGGGGACTGATAGAACGATTTTCGGAAGATATTGACCTGGCGTTGGACCGTACCTTTCTTGGCTTTGATTCGGAAATGACGCAATCACAAGTTAGGAAACTCCGGGAAAAATCATTCAGTTATATTTCAGAAGGTTTCTACCCACAACTCACATCGGAGTTTACAAAAACCGGACTTAAGGGTGCAAGCCTCACACTTGGGGAAATCAAAGATCACGACCAGGATCCTTTAATGATTGAAATTTATTATCCTTCGATAGTAAAACCAGACCAATACGTTCAGCCCAGAGTTTTGGTGGAGATTGGCAGCCGGTCGTTACGTGAGCCATTCACATTACGAAGCATATGCTCAATAATAGGTGAACATTCAAAAGGAAAGCCTTTTGCAGATGAACCCATTGAAATACCGACAGTAAATCCGGAAAGGACTTTTTTAGAAAAAGTGTTTTTATTACACGAAGAATTCCAGAAACCTGTGGAAAAAATCAGAGTAGTCCGCCTTAGCCGGCATTTGTATGATCTGGAAAAGATAATGGATACTCCCTATGGGAAAGTCGTAATGGAAGACAAACAGCTATACCATACCATTGTTGAACACCGGAAAACAATAACCCGCATCAGAGGGATTGATTATGACAACCACAGCCCTGATAAAATTGATTTTCTTCCTCCAAAAGAATTAATGAACGACTGGAAGAAGGATTATGAAACCATGCAGGAGAGCATGATCTATGGAAAATCTCTTCAATTTGAGAAACTGATTGAACGGATGGAAGAACTAAAAAACCGGTTCAGACATTTCGTTTGACCTGATAACACTTATTAGTGATTCGCAGGGACAAAGGATATGTGCCGTCGTTCTTTGCACGGCGTTTATCCAGAATGATTTTTGTTGTTGTTTTCATGGGTTATTTGCCTAACGATTTGCCTAACAAATATAGCTTTTTCTTTCTTTTTTTTGCTTTCGATTGCAAAATATATTTTCAGGATGGGGCATAAAAAGAGCCCCGTCAACCTTGTTTTCGTGAGGTTTACGGGGCTTTTGCGAAGAAATCGGGTGCAATCTGCTGTGAGCGGTAAATGGGACTCGAACCCACGACCCCCAGCTTGGGAAGCTAGTGCTCTACCAACTGAGCTATTACCGCGGTTTGGTGGCGCAAAATTAATAAAATTCAGAGTTTCTTAACGGTGCATACATTGTTTTTTTAACTTTACATTTGCTATTCTCACTCAATCAGAACGTATATGGAATTAACCAGGCTGTTAGATAATCTGCCGGGAATTGTTTACAGATGCAGCCACGACCTCAAATGGACGATGGAATTCATCAGCGATGGTTGCTTTGAACTTACAGGCTACCAGGTAAGCGACCTGCAAAATAATGCAAAGCTTTATTACAATGACCTCATCATTCCGGAGGATCGGGAAAGTGTTTCAAAGAAAGCGGAAAAAGAAATTGAGTCCCGGCAATCCTATACTTTAGAGTATCGGATCAGGACAGCCGGCGGGAAAATTAAATGGGTTTTGGAGAAAGGCAAAGCTATTTATTCTGAGAACGGAGAATTACAATTCCTTGAAGGATTCATTTATGATATTACTGAGCAGAAGCATTCGGAACTGGTTCAGCATGTAGTAATCGAGATCTCGAAAGCAACCCTGAACGCTTCTTCGATTGACAGTATTTACGCAATACTTCATCACGAATTAAGTAATGTTCTCGATGTTCAGAATTTTTATATTGCAATTTATGACGCAGAATCAAATACATTATCTTTCCCTTACCATGTTGATTACAAAGACCAGTTCACTTCGGGGCCTTTAGGCAGTGGCCTTACAGGATATGTGATCCGGACCAGGAAACCATTACTGGCAACGGAAAGCAAGATTGCCGATCTGAATGCCAGTGGAGAGATTGAAATCATTGGAACACCTGCAAAGGTCTGGCTGGGCGTGCCCATGATTGTTAATGAAAACGTTTTCGGTGTTATGGCTGTTCAAAGCTATACTGACCCTAAACAGTACGATGAAAGGGAACTTGAACTCCTGAATATTATCGCGGGACAAATTTCAACGATGATCTCACGCAGGGTGGCCGAAGATGATGCAGCCAGGCAGAAAGCCTTTCTTGAACAGCTTTTTGAAGCCAGTATGGAGGCGATCGTCATGATCGACAATAACGGTTCCGTACTTACAGTGAATTCCGAATTTACCCATTTGTTCGGATATCTTCCCAACGAAATCCTGGGTTGTAATATAGATGAAAAGATCACCAACCAGGACATCATGGATGAAGCACTTTCAATCACCCGCCTCGCAATGGTCGGAAGCGTTTCAGATTCGGAAACAAAACGGGTACATAAAGATGGTCACGTTATTGATGTTTCAATTATCGTCACCCCTATCAGGTTAAACGGAGAAGTCGTTGGTGTATATGGAATTTACCGTGATATTACTGACAGAAAAAAAACTGAAAAGAACCTGATCGCTGCAAAAGAAAAAGCCGAAGAATCAGATCTCCTGAAATCAGCATTTCTGTCGAATATGTCGCATGAGATCAGAACTCCGATGAATGCTATCCTTGGTTTTTCCACCCTGCTTTCCGATTCCTCCGTGACAGAACAGGAACGACAGGAATTTATCAGGATCATCAAGGAGAGAGGCAATGATCTGATGAGAATTATAGATGATATTATCGATATTGCGAAGATTGAAGCCGGTCAGATCAAAATTGAGATCAAGGAATGCAAAATCAATGCGCTTTTTTCCTCCATCTATGTGACCATGAGCGAAGTCAGGAAAAAATATCTTAAAACTCACCTTAACCTCATCCTTAAGCCTTTTCCTACCGACAATGAATTCACTGTGTTGACTGATGGCAACCGTTTACGCCAGGTCATGACAAACCTCATTGAGAATGCCTATAAATTCACCGACCAGGGTTTCGTTGAATTCGGATATGAGATCAAACCTGATGAAAAACCAGAACCACTCATTGAGTTCTTTGTCAGGGATACCGGGATCGGAATCCCAAAAGACAAGCAGCATCTTGTTTTCGAAAGGTTCAGGCAGGTCGATGACTCGAGTACAAGAAAATACGGCGGCACCGGTCTTGGCCTTACAATCTGTAAAAACCTGATGACTCTTCTGAAAGGGGATATCAGGATTGAATCGGAACCTGGTAAAGGCGCAGCATTCTACGTCACCCTTCCCCTGACCACGATTTCAGGTTCCCAGGTTCAAAAACCTGCTCCAAAACGAGTATCCGAGTTTTCTGAAATGTTAAGCGATAAGGTATTACTGGTTGTTGAGGATGAAGAATCGAATTATTTCCTGCTTGAAAGAATACTTAAACGTACCAATGCGAAGGTCGTTTGGGCTAAAAATGGTATTGAAGCCGTAGATATCACCGCGAAGGGTGAAATCGACCTGATCCTCATGGACATCAGGATGCCGGTTATGGATGGCTATGAAGCAACCGAGGAGATCAGGAAATTCAATAAAACAATCCCCATTATTGCTCAAACAGCCTATGCCCTGAAAGGTGAAAAGGAAAGGAGTATAGCGGCCGGATGCGACGGGTATATTTCAAAGCCTATTGATCCGAAGGAACTTCTTGAAACAATTATCAGGTCCATCAAACCCGAAAGATAATATGCGGGCTCCCACGAAGAATAACATCAGTCTTTACAAAATACATAAACAGATACGTATGAATAAATTTGCATGTTTAATACTTATCATGGTCCTGTTGACCGCATGGGCCTGTAAAAGAGAGAATAAAGCTTCCGAGGTAAAAGCTCCTCTAATTACGAAAAACGTAATAAAAGTACAGGGAGATCTTATGACACCTGAAGTTTTGTGGTCATTCGGAAGACTATCAGAACCTGCTGTCTCTCCTGATAAAAAGACAATCCTCTACGGTGTAACATGGTACAGCATTGAACAAAACAAAGGGAACCGGGAACTGTTCCTGATTGATACCGATGGGAAAAATTGCAGGCAGATAACTCATACTCCCTTCAGCGAAAACCAGGCTGAATGGTCAGCCGACGGTAACAAGATACGTTTCATGAGCACTGAAAGCGGTTCAATGCAGCTTTGGGAAATGGCTTCAGACGGGAGCAACAGGATACAACTCACCGATATAACTGACGGCATCTCTGGTTACCGTTTTTCACCCGATGAAAAAAAATTACTGTACACTGCGGATGTAGCTGCCGACAAGCCATTACAGGATCTTTACAAGGACCTGCCGAAGGCCACGGGAAAAATCTATAATGATTATATGTACAGGCACTGGGATACCTGGGTAGAGTCTTACAGTCATGTATTTGTGACCGATGTCAACGGGCAAATGATCAAAGGCGGGACTGATATTCTTAAAGGGGAGGCTTACGAATGCCCGCTGCAGCCTTTCGGAGGTATGGAACAGATCACCTGGAGCCCCGACAGCAAGACCATTGCTTACACCTGCCGCAAGAAGAAAGGCCTCGCTTATACCCTGTCGACAAATTCCGATATTTACTTATACCAGCTTGAAAACGGAATCACGACCAACCTTACCGAGGGCATGATGGGATATGATGTTGTTCCGGTCTATTCTCCGGATGGCACGAAACTGGCCTGGCAGAGCATGGAACGCGACGGATATGAATCAGATAAGAACCGCTTGTTTGTTTATGATTTCAACAGCAAAGCCAGGACCGATTTTTCGAAAAATTTTGACCAGAGTGCAGAAGGCCTTATTTGGAGTGAAGACAATAAATCAATTTTCTTCATCAGCGATTTTCATGCAACGGATGAGATTTACCAGCTTACCCTGTCTGATGGCAGTATCCGTAAAATAACTGAAGGTATTCACAATTATACTGGTGTGATTCCTGCAGGCAATAACCTGATCGCGACGAGGGTTTCGATGTCATCGCCTGCCGAGATATTTTCGGTGGATCCGTTAAGTGGCAAGGACACACAGCTGACCTTTGAGGACAAGGATATTCTTGATCAGCTTGCCCTGGGTAAGGTCAAACAGAGATGGATGAGGACTACTGATAATAAGATGATGCTCACCTGGGTCATTTATCCCCCGCATTTTGATTCGACAAAGGTATATCCTACTCTTCTTTATTGCGAAGGCGGACCGCAGAGCACGGTCAGCCAGTTTTGGTCGTATCGCTGGAACTTCCAGATGATGGCTGCCAGCGGATACATTATTGTCGCTCCCAACCGCCGTGGATTGCCTGGCTTCGGAAAAGAATGGAATGAACAGATCAGCGGGGATTACGGAGGGCAAAACATGAAGGATTATCTAAGTGCAATCGATGAAATGTGTAAAGAAAAATATGTTAATAAAAACAAACTGGGTTGTATCGGAGCAAGCTATGGGGGATTTTCGGTATACTGGCTTGCCGGTAACCATAACAAACGGTTTAAAGCCTTTATTGCCCATGACGGCATGTTCAACCTCGAAGCTCAATATCTTGAAACAGAAGAAATGTGGTTCGCAAACTGGGACCTGGGTGGGTCTTTCTGGGATAAAAACAACAAGGTCGCACAGCGTTCTTATGCCACATCTCCTCATAAATTCGTTCAGAACTGGGATGCTCCGATCCTTGTAATTCATGGAGGCCTTGACTTCAGGATCTCCTATACACAGGGGATGCAGGCATTTGATGCAGCCTTGTTAAAAGGTATCCCTGCAGAGTTTCTCTTTTTCCCGAACGAAAACCATTGGGTATTGAAACCCCAGAACGGTATTCTCTGGCAACGGACTTTCTATAACTGGCTTGACCGCTGGCTGAAATAATTCATGAAGGATCCGCAAAGGAAGAAACGAGAATGGGTTACAGGCGGCCTGGAATTCTATTTGCCGCGTCCCTGGATAATGATTAGGATTGTATAGATCAGGATCTTGAAATCCATGGCCAGTGACATGTTTTCAATATAAAGCAGGTCGAACTTAAGACGCTCGATCATCTGCTCAAGATTCTCTGCATAACCGTATTTAACCTGGCCCCATGAAGTGATTCCTGGTTTAACTTTGTGCAAAAGCTTGTAATGCGGGGCTCTCTGGGTGACCAGGTTAATATAATACTGACGTTCCGGCCGGGGGCCAACTATACTCATTTCGCCTTTAAACACAGTGTAAAACTGGGGGATCTCGTCGATACGGAACTGCCGCAGCACTTTGCCTACACGTGTAATCCTCGGATCATCCTTTGAGGAAAGTTGAGGACCGTTTTTCTCTGCATCCTGAACCATGGTCCTGAATTTATACATGATAAAGGATTTTCCATGCAACCCCACTCTCTCCTGTTTAAAAAATGCAGGGCCCGAAGATGTCAATTTAACGATGATTGCGGTTATTATCATGACAGGTAAGAGCAGGATCAGCGCAATAAAGGAAAACACAACATCAAAAACACGTTTTAAAGACAATTGCCAGTCAGGCATCAGGTCAGGATAGATCTGGATGAGCGGGGCATGAAAGATAGAGGTGGTTTTAACAGAGCCCATTATAATATCCTGCATCGCAGGAATTATTTTAATGACGACATCAGTGTCTTCAAGCTGGGTGATAATATTTTCAATCGTGTGATTCTCTGAATGCTCAATTGCAATAATAACTTCTTCAATGCTGTATTGCTTGACGACCACGTTGAGGTCTTTCGTTTCGCCTATATGTGGCAGGAACTCTGCAAGCTTGTAATTCGTATACCCTTCTACATTCACAAAGCCTACAAACTTGTTTCCTGAAGATTTTTCCTGATTCTCGATCTCTTTGTAGATCGATAAAGCGTTTCCATTACTTCCTACGATAATTGTATTGAACCCTATAATTTTATTATGGATCCTGTATGCCGTACGGGATGTGAGAATGAACCGGAATATCGAAGTAAAAAAGACATGCAGCAGGAAAAGCACAAAGAAGAATTCTATATAAGTTCTCTGCGTGATGATCATATCATCCAGGATAAGTGCAAAGAAAATAATGGTTACGCCAATAAAACTTATCAGAAATGTCTGGGCAAATTCTCGTAAACGGGCTTTGCGGTATATCTGCCTGTAGGTTCCGATAAGTGAGTACAGGGCAAGCCAGAAAAGTCCGATAACGAAGACCCCATAATACAATTTCGGGTCGTCAAATACCACGCGTAAATGGTCCACCATTAAATTGTCGACCCTGTACTTTCTGTATATGAAAAATAATGTCCAGGCAAGGATGGCAGCAAGAAAATCAGCTGTTATATATTTAATTACCTGAACGCGTTTATTCATCGTTTAATTATTTGGTGGTCAATACTTTGATATTATCAAGAACCATGATCCCCTGTTTGAGGCCCGCATCCTTAAACGCTCCGAAATAGACCCTGAAATGATCGATTCCTGATTGTGAATTAAGAGCAGGCGTTAATTCTATGTAAATCTTTTTTGATTTGTTGTTTGTAACATTCAGGTTTAAAACAGGCATCTGTATAAACGCGGATGGTCCGGTCATGATAACACCAACGGTGAGAGTCGTATTCACGTTATAATTAAGTTCCAGGTATACCGGTGCATATGGGATCACAAACGCATCATGCGACTCGGCCTCAGCAAAATCATTCACTGAATCGGTGACCATGATACCCGAATGCAGTCCCTCAATGGTAAGAGGTGAACCTGTACTAGTCACTGTTATTGGGACTGTGCTTCTGTTTGTGGTATCAAGCCTGATAGAGGTCCCTTCAAAATCCTCTTTCCATAAGAAATTGGAATTTGAGGCATAGGTGGTTTTCTGGGTCTTCAGTTTGGTCACACTATCTACCCCGAACTTTACATTAAAATTTATAGGGGTGTAAAAATTATAGATGACCCTTGTACTTGAGATACCATTATTTTTAATACCTGCCATGATCGCTACTTTATGAGTGCCACTCTGAAGAACAGGAAATTTAGCAGGCATCTCAAAGGCGCCAATCAGCTGTCCGTCAACATATACCCAGGCATCGGTAATGTTATGTGAGGCCGACCCCTGAATGGCATAATCAGTATAAATGTACACAGAGTCAATACTCAGATAGGCCGGGACCTCCTGACCCCCCTTGAATTTCTGACAAGAGGTCAGAACAGCTATACCAAGAACAAACAGGAATAAAATTCGAACAAACCTGGTATCCGGCATGAGCATTAAAATAACTCTGGTTTCAAAACGCCTGTTCCGCATTTATATTGTCAAAAATTCTTAAAAAAGAAACTAACATTCAGATGTGATTAAACAAGCCTTTTTAATGAGTGGTTTATTTCATTAATGATCATATAAGCCACTTCAAGTGCATGATAACCATCCTCAATAGTAACCGGGGGAACTGTATTATTAATGATTGCCGAACAGAAACTTTCCAACTCTGTTTTTATAGCGTTATTGGTTTTGACTTCCGGCCTGATAAAGGATATCTGTTTTATCCCTTTACCCGGCCCCAGGTCCAGTGGGATCCCGAATTCCGAACCGGCTTTTCCCTGTTCCTGAATCCGTATTACTTCCACTTCTTTCTTCAGAAAATCTATCGAAATATAAGCATCCCTTTGAAAGAAACGTGATTTACGCATATTCTTTACGGATATCCTGCTGGCTGTCAGGTTTGCCACGCAACCATTCTCAAATTCGATGCGGGCGTTCGCAATATCAGGTGTATCACTTACAACCGCAACTCCCGATGCACTGATATTCTTTATTCCGCTTTTAACTACAGAAAGAATAATATCAATGTCATGGATCATCAGGTCAAGGATCACAGGAACATCAGTACCCCGCGGATTGAATTGCGACAGACGGTGGCCTTCAATGAACATAGGGCCGGCAAAGAAAGGCTCTGCAGCCAGAAAGGCGGGATTGAACCGTTCAACATGGCCCACCTGCACCTTAACCTTAGCTTCCGTGGCGATCTTGATCAGTTCCCGGGCCTGCTCCAGCGTTGTCACGACCGGCTTCTCGATAAAAACATGGCGGCTTTTCAAAAGGGACTTCGAGGCACAATCAAAGTGAGAAATTGTCGGAGTTACTATATCTACAACATCAACAGCATCAACCAGTTCATCGAGTGAAGCAAACTGCCTGACACCAAATTCCTCCTCCACCCTTTGCGCAATATTCCGATCCGGATCATAAAATCCGCAGAGGTTGAACTCCTTGATTTCCTTTATGCATTTAAGATGGATTTTGCCCAGATGTCCAGCTCCCAGGACTCCAATTTTCAGCATACCGGTAAATTTTTTACAAAGTTAGTCTATTAAGATTTTGAAATCACTATTTTCGTGAAAAATTTACCGGGCAAATAACTATGAAAGCCTCTATCAGACAAGACACTTATCGTCACCAGGGACTTAGAAATCAGCTGATAAGGACTATCCAAAAGAAAGGAATTTCGGATCCTGCTGTTCTTGCTGCAATGGAGAAAGTTCCAAGGCACTTTTTCTTCGATTCATCCTTTCTTGAATATGCCTATGAGGACCAGCCTTTCCCCATCGGAGCCGGTCAAACGATTTCGCAACCCTATACTGTTGCCTTTCAGACCTCCCTGTTAATGATATCCAAAGGAGAAAAAATTCTTGAGATAGGGACGGGCAGTGGTTACCAGGCCTGCATTCTCGCAGAACTCGGAGCCAAAGTCTTCAGCATTGAACGCCAGAAAACACTTTACGAAAAAACGAGCAGCCTTCTTGCAGAGATGGGATACCAGAGGATAAAACTTTTTTACGGGGATGGCTATAAAGGGCTTCTTTCATATGCACCCTTTGATAAAGTCCTGGTTACTGCAGCCGCGCCTCGAATTCCTGAAGCCCTGATCCGCCAGATGAAACCAGGTGGTATTCTTGTTATCCCTATAGGCGATGACATCCAGATCATGACCACAATCCATAAAATCTCCGAAACAGAGATCCGGAAAGAGGAGCACGGGCACTTCAGGTTTGTACCAATGCTGGAGGATAAAGCCAGGGATCATTAGGGAATGAGGGATGTCAAGATATCAAACAGATGCTCTTCGCAGGCGTAGCCTTCTCAGGGTTGAGTATGTAAGCCCGAACACCAGCAGCAGGGCGCCTGCCCATAAAACGTTGATAAAAGGATTCATGATCGCCTTGATAACAATATAATCAGGCCCCTCCCCGACTTGTGCGATATAGGTATAATAATCGATCAAGGGGTAATGCCTTGTTGCAGGATTATATACCGCTCCCATCCTGGGATGAACATTCACCGAGGGATACAGGCTGAATTGTTGTTTTAACTTGCCCTCCTTCATCCGAAGGAAATCAACACGGTAAAAGGTAGTGTTGCCTGACCTCGACTTGTTCACGTAAGTAACATAAAAACCTGCCATGTAAAGGGTATCATTTTTGACCAGCATCAGGTTCTCGGCATTGGATTTCTCATTGCCCATATCATACCTGGATGTGTTGGTCGAGATAACCCTTGAATTGGAGAATGTGATCAGGGTCCCGAGCAAAAAAATAATAAAACCAAGATGGGCAATTAATGCTCCTGTATTACCGGGGAATGACGTTTTGAATATAATATTAGCTATAATGGCAAAGAATCCAAACAGTATAAAGTAAAGGAAAAGGACAAAGGCAGGCTGGGTCACTATTCCTGAGATCAGGAATGGCAGGGAGGCCAGCAAGGCAAGGATTGCAGGCAGGGCTAGCTTTTTCAGGGCCTCTTTCAACCGGTTCGATGAATAGTTCAGGAACTGGCTGAACCCAATGAATACTGCGACCAGGAGAGCATACGGCATTTGCCAGCGGTTATAGAAGGCAACATTATCGGTGGGGGGAGCAAGGTGTGTCCCTAACACCTTGTTAAACACGGGGATGGAAGTTGTAAAAATGATCTGGAATGCAGCAAGGACGATAATAAGGGAACCAATGAACATCCAGAATTCCTTCGAAAGGATTTCATCTTTTTTACGATCTATGATTTTTGTGATGTTCATTCCAAAAAGCACGATCACAAGCGTTAAAAAAAACAGTAAATAGACCAGCAACTGTGCTGTGAGCCCGTTGTCTCCGAATGAATGCGCCGAAGTTTCCGACAACACTCCGCTTCGGGTCAGGAATGTCGCGTAAAGCACGAGGATATATGAAAGAAGGCTGAAAAGGAATGCAAAAAGTAATCCAAAATGCTGCCGTCTTGAAATGATGATGAAATGCAGAGCAGCAACCAGGGTCAGCCAGGGCACCAGGGAAGAATTCTCAACCGGGTCCCAGGCCCAGAACCCCCCGAATGTTAGAGAAACATAAGCCCAGGCGCCACCGAGTAAAATCCCTGCGCCAAGAAAGGTCAGTGAAAGCAGAACCCAGGGCATAGAAGGACGTATCCACCCCTGATAATCCTTTTTCATTAAGGCAGCTATCGCATATGCGAAGGGCACGAGGGCCAGTGCATATCCAATAAAAAGTATAGGCGGATGAATGGTCATCCATATATTCTCAAGCAGGGGATTAAGGCCATTGCCATCGTTCAGGTACTGAAGATAATCGGGATGCCCGAAAATTGATCCAGGCTGGCCTGCGTATGTTTCACGCAAAAGGGTAAACGGGCTGCTGCCAATCTGGTAGCCAAAAATACTTACTCCAAGCAACATGGAAGTTACAAAGACCTGTGACAGGGAAACAATGCCCATGACAGGTGATTCCCACTCCCCGGCCTTTCTGATGAGAAACAAGCCCAGAACAGCCTGGCAAACTCCCCAAACCAGGAAACTTCCCTCCTGCCCTGCCCAGAAACACGAAATGATATATTTAATGGGAAGAGTACTTGAGGAATATTGCCATACATAAGTATATTCAAAATAATGTCTGAAGATCAACAAGTACAGCACTACGATTACAGCAAAGATTGAAACAACATGCAGGAGGTAAAAACTCCTTGCAATACCGCGGATCATGCCGAGCGGATTTTCTTTCCGGGAAAAATGAAACAGGAACAGCACGGTGGAGATCAGAGATGCAGCAAAACTTATCCATACAAATGATTTCCCCAGTACCCCGTATATTAAATGTTCTCCTATAAAATTCATGTAAAATGGGTCTTTGATTGAATCGGCAAAGATACAATGTTGAAAACTCCCAACAATTTGTTATTAACAAAATTTAATGCCATTGCATCAGGCTGCTATTTCTATTAAATTCGCTTAAATTTATTTTGTGGCCAAAATAGGACTCATCGGAGGTTCCGGACTTGAGAAATTGAACCTTCTCAAGGATACCAGAGAAGTTGTTGCTGATACTCCTTTCGGTGCTCCAAGTTCGTCATTTTATTATGGCAGGGTTGCTGATAATGAGGTATATATTCTTTCAAGGCATGCCAGGGACCATTCCATCACACCTTCCCATGTTAACTATCGTGCAAACATCCATGCATTAAAGGAAATCGGTTGCAGCTTTATCATTGCAACCACCGCTTGCGGGAGCCTGAGAGATAAAATACGCAGGGGCGATATTGTATTTCCCGATCAGTTTCTTGACTTTACGAGGAAAAGGATCAATACATTTCATGATCATTTTGAGCCAGGTGTCACCGGACATGTTGCCATGGCTGACCCTTTTTCAGAAGAACTCAGGAAGAAGCTGATACGCAGCGCTGAGGCCCTGAAATTATCATATCATCCGAAGGGGACCGTCGTTACGATAGAAGGTCCGCGCTTTTCAACGAGGGCAGAGTCCAATATGTTCAGAACTATAGGCGCCGATATTATAAATATGAGTATTGCCCCGGAAGCTGCCCTGGCCAACGAAGCCGGAATAGCCTATGCGGCCATTGCGCTTTCTACCGATTATGATGCCTGGAAACTTGATGAAAAACCGGTAACCTGGGATGAGATTCTGAGAGTTTTTGAAGAAAATGTCAAACATGTGACAGCATTACTTGTTAATGTTTTAGAAGATTTTACAGCATAAATTGTTGCGGATGAAGCAATACATTTTTCTGTTAATGGGATTGCTCATTGGAAGCTGCGTCTTTGCCCAGTTTCCGGTTCAGCCTGGTTATGACAAACAAAACTCAGATGACCTGAGCAGGTCGATGGCTAATTTGCCAATGATCAGCGAGACCCGGTCATTGCTTGAGCTTGCATCAGGCTGGATGCTTCAGGATAACGGTGAATGGATCTCAAGTCAGAATCAGATACCCTGGAAAGACCCCGATCTGAACAGGTCATCAAAACCATCATTCAAGCTTGGAAAGGAGAACTTCATCAACCTGGAGGTACGCGATGTCCTCGTCAACAATGAAATGTATGCCGTTATTATAATTCGCTTTAAAAGCGGCTGGTATGAGTTTCCAATGCTGATGGAATCATGGCATAAACAAACAGGCGTATCCTATTTCGTATGCAAACTTTCCAAATTCCAGGGGATAATACCCGAGAAAATGGAATTTAACAAACCCTATGTTCAGAATCTGGATGTCCTCTGTGATAATACCCTGATGGATTTTGATGAGCGTTACCTGAATTCCACGATCGCATATAATATTCACCAGATACTTACTCTTAAAACAATCACACCTCATAATCTGATTATCGCGTTTCTGCCAGTCCAGGCCGGAGGACAAACAACAGCAAGGTTCAGAATTATCCAGGTCATGAATAAGGAAAAGTTTTACCTTCCCTATCTTGATCTGAAAAACAGGGACAAGCTTTTCAAAGGGTCTTATTATGAATGTGATTTCGGCAGTTTCCGTTCCTTTGTCAACTACGGAGGAGGAGCTTATATCCAGTCTTTTACCGGAGCCCCGAAATCAGCAGATGAATATTATAAACGGGGTTTGTCGGACTACGCATCAGGCAATTACTCCCAGGCTATCTCAAACCTTACTGAAGCCTCGAAATACCAACCTTATTCGACTTTCTTCCTTACTTATGCCTACAGGGCAAATGCCCATCAGAAGGTGGGTGATAATGCCGCAGCCATGATGGATTTTGACAAGGCCATTTCGCTAAAACCTGCTGAACAGAATTATTACTCGGCATGGCTTACTGTAATTTACAACAGGGGTGTAGCCAGGTTCAATAATAAAGACAGGGATGGTGCCTGTGCAGACTGGAATACCGCCTTACAGTTCGGGCTAAAAGATATTGCCAATGACAAGGCCATTAAAGAGCACTGCCGTGGTTACCGCTATACAGGGCCTTCTGTATCCATGACGCAAAGTGTTGTGACAAATTTTTCGGATATGAGCGGCCCGGAATCGATGACTGATTACTTTAAAGTTTACTGGGAAGGTGTGTGGAAATACGAACATGGGAACTTCCAGGATGCGCTCAGGTACTTTAACCGTGCAATTGAATTAAGGCCACAGGACAAAGCCTTTATGGTATATTACTACAGGGGCAGCTGCAAACTGAAGATCTCAGATTTTAACGGAGCGCTGAGCGACCTTAATGTTTCACTTTCATTCAACAGTGGCAGCCAGGGAGACCCTTCAATGATGAAATTGGTTTACTATAACCATGGCATGGCAAATTACATGCTGGGAAATTACCCTATGGCTTGCAGCGACTTCCAGAAAGCCGTGACTGCCGGGCTCACAACTCCGGAATCTGTGGATTTCATCAAACAGGTTTGCAGGTAGGTTATGCGCAGTTCCCTTACGCTGCATTTCAGTATACCACGACATGGTGCCTTACACCATGCTGATATGCAATCACCCAGGCATCATGAATCCCATCCTTCCTGAACCGGTCACAAAGCTCTTTTGCAACATTAATATCCTTATAATATTGCCCGATGATGTAACGGTTAAGACCGTTTTCACTTTCCTTTATGACAGGCAGATCAACATGATAATGCTTCTTCACCCATTCCACCGTGTAATCATGCTTTGAATAGGCACAGATCTGCACTACATAGTCATAAACTTCCGAGGCCGATGGTATTTCAATTCTGGGTTTTACAGGTGCAGGTATAGGTTCAGGAGCCTTCGGCTGAGGCTGATAGCTTACCGGGGTCGTATAGGGATACTCCTGAACGTTGAGTTTCTTTTTTGAAGATCCAAACCTGTAGGAGGCTGTGAATGACAACAGGTTTACAAAATCACTTTTAAATCCTCCCTGAGTCTGGTCGACAAAGTCTGAAAAGACAGGACGAACAGTATATTCAACGCCCGCGCTGATCCTGCTCGTGATGGCATACTGAAGCCCTAAACATACAGGAATGACAAGTGCAGCCCGGGTGGCTGTGTTTGTATCCACCAGGAACGATTCACCGTTAATCGTTACTGAGCGATGGGAATTCCAGACGTCTATTCCCAGGCCCAGGCTGGCATAAACAAAAAGCTTCCTGCCCTCATGATATGGAGAAAGAAGGTTTGATATATTTAAAACTCCATGAACGGAAAAGTCAAAGAAAGCACCTTTGAACGATACTGTATAGGGGGATGTATTATCAGGATAATCCCTGTTGCCATTAAGTCCGCCAACAAGAAGCTCCCCCTTTACACCGATCACATTCGTAAATTGCCTGGTTATATAGACCCCTCCTGCAAAACTCACACTCCTGGAGGGCAGGAACTTTTTTACATTCAGGTCACCGTAATAAAAATCAGGGCCAAGCATGGCACCGGCTTCCCAGCTACCGGCAAACGAAGTCCCGACCACAGCTTTTTCCGAACTGCTTTCGATGGCCGATCCCCCATAGGAGCTAAGAGATTGTGCACATAAAGTAATTTGGATGAAGGCCAATACAAGCACAAAGGCTGAATATCGGAAAAAAAACTGCATAGCCTGAATTAGTAGCTTCAAATATATGAAAGCCTCTGTTTCTCAGGTGCAGTCCGGAGAGCTTACTTTCTACGATTTGTTAACAAAAATTAGCGGGCGTATTTGAAATCCTTACCCAGGTACCTCCCGGTAATGCCAAGTTGCTCCTCAATTCTGAGCAACTGGTTATACTTCGCGATCCTGTCGGTACGGCAGGCAGAACCTGTTTTGATCAATCCGGTATTCAGGGCTACGGCAAGGTCTGCGATGGTAACGTCCTCAGTTTCCCCCGAACGGTGGCTGATCACGGCAGTATAACTGTTACGGTATGCAAGATTGACCGCATTGATGGTTTCGGTAAGAGTACCGATCTGGTTTACCTTGACAAGGATAGAATTGGCGACACCTTTTCTGATGCCTTCTGATAACCGCTCTACATTGGTAACAAAAATATCATCGCCAACAAGCTGGATCTTGTTTCCAAGTTCTTTTGTCATCAGTTTCCATCCACTCCAGTCATCTTCAGCCATGCCGTCTTCAATCGAAATGATGGGATAACGTTTCACCCAGTCTTTCCAGAACGACACCATGTCGGCCGGGCTGAGTTTCTCTCCTGTCGATTTTTTCAGGTGGTAAACGTTCTCCTCAGGAATATAATACTCTGAAGAAGCCGGGTCAAGGGCTATATAGATGTCTTTCCCAGGTTTGTATCCTGCAGCTTCGATAGCCTTAATAATAAATTTTAAGGCTTCCTCGTTCGACTTCAGGTTGGGAGCAAAACCGCCTTCATCGCCCACATTTGTGGAATATTTTCCTTTTTTCAGAACTGCTTTAAGGTTGTGAAACACTTCGGCTCCCATCCGTATGGCTTCAGCAAATGAACCAGCTCCAACCGGCATGATCATAAACTCCTGGAAATCTATCGAGTTATCGGCATGCGATCCGCCGTTGATGATGTTCATCATCGGAATAGGCAAGGTATTGGCTGCTGTGCCGCCGATATACCTGTACAGCTCCTGGCCGGTTACCTGAGCTGCTGCATGTGCAGCTGCCAGGGAAACACCCAAAATAGCGTTCGCGCCAAGTTTAGCTTTATTTGGCGTGCCGTCGAGCTCGATTAACCTGTTGTCTATCTCGATCTGATCCGTCACGTACATTCCGATCACTTCTTCAGCAATGATCTTGTTTACATTATTTACAGCGGTAAGAACACCCTTACCCATGTATAATTTTTTGTCGTTGTCGCGAAGTTCAACTGCTTCATGAACTCCTGTTGAAGCTCCTGAAGGAATTGCTGCACGGCCAAGAATGCCGCTATCGGTGATCACATCGACCTCGATGGTAGGGTTTCCCCTTGAATCCAGAATCTGTCTGGCGCGGACTGATAATATCGTGCTCATATAACCGGGTTTTCTTCTGTTGAGCTATCTTCTTCTTCAGCTGGTTTCGCAGCTTTCTTTGATTTTTTTACTTCCTTCTCTTCTTTCGGAGCCGGGGTCTTTGCTTCTGCTGTTTCTTCTTCCTCTTTCTTCTTGCGGCTTCTGCGAGTTGTCTTTGCCTTCACTTCTTCTTTCTTGCCAAGCATTGCTTCGTTGTAGTCGACAAGCTCGATAAAACACATATCAGCATTATCACCTGCCCTCATTCCTGTTTTCAGGATACGGGTATAACCACCTGGTCTTTCCATGATCTTCTTTGATACTTCGCGGAACAGTTCTGAAACAGCTTCCTTATTCTGAAGGTAGCTGAATACGACCCTGCGCGAATGTGTTGAATCATCTTTTGACCTTGTGATCAATGGCTCGACATAGGATCGGAGCGCTTTTGCCTTTGCCAGCGTGGTAGTTATACGTTTATGCAGAATAAGTGAGGATGCCATATTTGAGAGCATGGCTTTCCTGTGCGCACTGGTCCTGCCTAAATGATTGATTCTCTTTTGGTGTCTCATCGCTATTAATCCTTATCTAATTTATATTTTGCTGTATTCATGCCGAACTCAAGGCCTTTTGATTTTACAAGTTCCTCAAGTTCAGTAAGGGATTTCTTCCCAAAGTTCCTGAACTTCAAAAGATCGTTCTTATTAAATGCAACCAGGTCTCCCAGGGTTTCAACGTCGGCAGCTTTAAGGCAGTTCAACGCACGAACCGAAAGATCAAGGTCAACCAGCTTCGTTTTTAACAGTTGACGAATGTGCAGTGAAGTCTCGTCGAATTCTTCAGTAACGGTCTTTTCTGCAGTATCGAGGGTAATCTTTTCATCGGAGAACAACATGAAATGATGGATCAGTATCCTGGCGGATTCCTTTAAGGCATTCTTCGGTGCAACTGAGCCGTCGGTAACAATTTCCATGATCAGCTTTTCATAGTCGGTCTTCTGCTCAACACGGTAGTTTTCGATGTTGTAGGTAACATTCTTGATGGGCGTATGAATGGAGTCAATTGCAATCCGCCCGAGTGAGGTTGTCAGCGCTTTGTTCTCATCGGCGGGAATATACCCTCTTCCTTTATCAACAGAAAGCTCAACAGTAAGTTTAACCGAAGGCTCCATATGACAAATCACGACTTCAGGATTTAAAACCTGGAAAACAGACAGGAACTTGTTGATGTCTCCGGCTTTGAATTCTTTCTGCTGAGCAATGATCACCGTTACCTTTTCAGAATTCTCGGTCTCAATAAGCCTTTTGAAACGGATCTGTTTGAGGTTAAGAATGATCTCGGTGACATCTTCAATGACACCTTTGACGGTTGAAAATTCCTGGTCCACACCTTCAATCTTTAATGAAGTAATGGCAAATCCTTCAAGTGACGACAGAAGAATTCTTCTCAGGGCATTTCCGATGGTAATACCAAAACCAGGCTCAAGCGGACGAAATTCAAATATTCCGCGACGATCATCCGATTCAAGCATGATCACCTTATCAGGTTTCTGGAACGGTAAAATAGCCATAATATGATGTTTAAAAGGTTTATATCAAAATGAATACCCGTTATTTCGAGTACAATTCAACGATCAGTTGTTCCTTGATGTTTTCGGGGATCTGTGACCTTTCGGGATAATTCATGAATTTCCCGGTCAGCATGTTGGAATCCCATTCCAGCCAGGGATACTGGCTTCCCCTTCCGCTGACGGAGTCGGTAATGACCTCAAGTGATTTTGAACGTTCGCGCACCGAGATAAGATCGCCGGGGCGGAGTTCAAAAGAAGGAATATTCACTACTTTACCATTGACCATGATATGCCGGTGGCCGATAAGCTGGCGTGCCCCGTCCCTTGTGGGTGCAATGCCAAGACGGAAAACGGTGTTGTCGAGACGTGCTTCAATAAGCTGAAGCAATACTTCGCCTGTGATACCTCCTTTATGCGATGCTTTATTGAAGATATTCCTGAACTGCCTTTCCAGAATACCATAAGTATATTTGGCTTTCTGTTTTTCCATCAACTGCGTACCGTATTCCGAAGCTTTTGCGCGTCGTTTGGTTTGACCGTGCATACCCGGAGGGTAATTTTTCTTCTCGTAATTTTTATCAGGTCCGTAGATCGGATCTCTGAATCTTCTTGCAATTCTTGATTTCGGCCCAATGTATCTTGCCATGGTATAGAATGTTTATTTATTATTTGTGATTATACACGCCTGCGTTTCGGAGGACGGCATCCGTTATGAGGAAGTGGGGTAATATCCATGATCTCCGTAACCTCAATGCCGGCTGCATGAATGGTACGCATGGCTGATTCGCGCCCGGCGCCGGGTCCTTTTATAAACACCTTAACCTTGCGCAGACCCAGGTCATAAGCGGTCTTTGCTGCATCCGTCGCAGCCATCTGGGCAGCGTATGGAGTGTTCTTCTTCGAACCTTTGAAACCCATTTTACCGGCAGAAGACCATGAGATCACCTGGCCGGCATTATTCGTTAATGAAATGATAAGGTTATTAAAGGAGGCATTAACATAGGCCCTGCCTATTGCATCCACTTTGACAACCCTTTTCTTTGAACTTTTTTCAGACTTTGCCATATTATTTATTAATTCTTTGTTTCGCTTTTCGCCTTTCGCCTTTCGCTACTTTTTTTTCGCTACTTCGCTGTTTCGCTTTTCGCCTTTCGCCTTTCGCCTTTCGCTTTTCGCCCTTCGCCTTTCGCCTTTCGCCTTTCGCTTTTCGCTACTTTTTTTTCGTTACTTCGCTACCTGTTTTAACCTTTGGTTGCTTTCTTCTTGTTCGCTACAGTCTTTTTACGGCCTTTGCGTGTACGGGCATTATTCTTTGTACTCTGACCCCGTAAAGGCAGTCCGATACGATGGCGGATTCCACGGTAGCTGCCAATATCCATCAGGCGTTTAATGTTCATCTGGACCTCAGAACGCAGCGCACCTTCGATCTTGAATTTTTCATTGATGATCGTACGGATCTTATTCTGCTCATCATCAGTCCAGTCCTGAACCTTCTTGTTCCAGTCTACTCCTGCTTCTGTCAGGATCTTCTGGGCATTACTTCTGCCGATACCATAAATATAGGTTAGACCAATCTCTCCCCTTTTTTGTTTGGGTAAATCAATACCTGCAATTCTGGCCATATAAGTGTTGTTTAATATTAATTATCCTTGTCTTTGCTTGAACTTGGGGTTCTTCTTGTTGATCACGTACAAGACCCCTTTTCTGCGGACGATCTTGCAGTCGGCCGATCTTTTCTTAATTGATGTTCTGACTTTCATTTTTCGTTTCTTTATTTCTATTGATAACGGAATGTAATTCTTCCTTTTGTCAAATCATAAGGTGACATTTCGATCCTTACCTTGTCCCCCGGGAGGATCTTAATATAATGCATCCTCATTTTTCCGGAAATATGCGCAGTAATTACATGGCCATTCTCCAGTTCGACCCTGAACATTGCATTGCCCAGTGATTCGACTACGGTGCCGTCCTGCTGAATTGACGCTTGTTTTGACATATTATATAAGTTGAGGTCCGAGAACTTCTTCAATATATTTAAAGGTGGAAAGAACATCTGCCTTATCCTTCCCTATTACGCCTGTCAGTTCAAAATGTGCTGAAGGCATACGGTCGGCAGTCCGGATCGTCCATCCATCGTTTGCCTGGACCACATTTTTTGTACCCATGTTTATCATAGGCTCAATACATATAACCAGTCCTTCAGGGAGTTTCTGCCCGGAACCTCGTTTCCCGTAATTGGGAATATCCGGCTTTTCGTGCAGGGTCTTCCCTATTCCATGGCCAACAAGTTCTCTCACAACCGAATATCCGAAACTCTCCACATAATCCTGGACAGCAGCGCCAATATCCCCTGTCCGTTTCCCTGCCACAGCAACTGCCATAGCTTTGAAAAGAGATTCCTTTGTCCTTTTCAGCAACAGTTTCACTTCAGGCTTTACCTCTCCAACCATAAAAGTATAGGCAGAATCGCCATAGAAACCGTGCTTTAAACATCCGCAGTCGATCGAAACAATATCACCATTTAAAAGAACTCTCTCTCCAGGTATTCCGTGCACTACTTCTTCATTCAAGGATATGCACAGGGTTGCCGGAAACCCCCGGTACCCTTTAAAACCTGGTACCGCCCCTTCAGACCGAATAAACTCTTCGGCTATTTTATCAAGTGTCTTCGTTTGGACACCTGGTTTTATTTCTTTTGCAACTGCAGCCAGAGTCCTGCTAACAATCAGGGCATTTTCCCTTAGTAACTCTATTTCTTCCGCAGTCTTTATTATCATTCAGTTTCAATTTAGTTTCTTCAGTTCCCGACACCGTATGACGACCTGCCCTTTATACGGCCTGATTTGGTAAGACCATCATAATGACGCATCAGGAGGTGGCTCTCAATCTGCTGCAGGGTGTCAAGTACGACACCCACAAGGATCAGGAGCGAAGTCCCGCCATAAAACTGGGCGAACTGGCCGGTAACTCCCACGAGCCTTACAAAAGCCGGCATGATGGCGACAAAACCAAGGAAGATTGAACCCGGAAGGGTAATCCTTGACATCACGTTGTCGATGAACTCTGCAGTTCTCTTTCCGGGTTTTACACCGGGGATAAAACCACCGTTCTTCTTCATGTCCTCGGCCATCTGGTTTGGATTGATGGTGATGGCCGTATAGAAGTATGTGAAGAAGATGATCAGGATAAAGTAAGTTAAATTATATAATAAGCTGTTGTAGTCGGTAAATACTCTTGCAAAGCCGGACAGTGTTTCATTACTCGCAAAACCGGCAATGGTCAGTGGCAGGAACATAATGGCCTGGGCAAAAATGATAGGCATGACGCCCGCAGCATTGACTTTTAACGGGATGTACTGTCTTACGCCCCCGTACTGCTTGTTACCGACAATCCGTTTTGCATATTGCACCGGAATTTTGCGGGTACCCTGCACAAGAAGTATCGTGACAAGAATTACGAGGACCAAAACTGCAAGTTCTATGACAAAGAACACCAATCCGCCTCCTTTTTGTTCCATTCTGGATACCAGTTCCCCAAGCAGTGAAAAGGGCAGCCTTGCTATGATACCGATCATGATGATCAGTGAGATCCCATTTCCTATTCCTTTATCGGTGATCCTTTCGCCCAGCCACATAATAAACATTGAACCGGCAGTAAGTATCACTACCGACATGATTCCGAAAAAGGAGATGACCGAATGGTGAGTGATGTTCGGGTTGAACGGATAAACAGCTTCAGGTGGAAGCTGGGAAACAAGATTTGCAATGTAAGCAGGGGATTGAAGTATCAGGATTACCACGGTAAGGTACCGGGTGATCTGGTTTATTTTTTTCCTTCCGCTTTCACCTTCTTTTTGAAGTTTCTGGAAATATGGTATTGCCATACCTAACAACTGCATTACAATCGATGCTGAGATGTACGGCATGATTCCAAGGGCGAAGATGGATGCATTTGCAAAGGCGCCACCCGAGAACATATTCAAAAGCCCAAGCAAACCCTGCTTCGACTGGTTCTGAAGGTTGTGCAACATGTTTGGATCCACACCGGGAATTACCACATAAGCTCCAAAACGGTATATAAGAAGGATCCCAATAGTATATATAATCCTCTTCCTGAGATCGTCAATCTTCCAGATGTTCCTGATGGTTTGAATCAGTTTTTTCATTCAAACAGGTTTAAATTGTGTTTGCCATTCCACCTAAATCTTCAATAGCTTTCCTGGCCGATGCCGAGAAAGCATGAGCGGTAACTTCGAGCTTGCTTTTCAGTTCTCCGCGTCCAAGTATCTTTACTTTATCTCGCTTTGAGATGAACCCTGCTTCAATAAGGGTTTCAATGCCAATGACCTGAAGATTTTTCTTTTCACTAAGCTGCTGGATAGTATCCAGATTTATCCCCTTGTACTCAACGCGGTTGAAATTTTTAAAACCGAACTTGGGAACGCGGCGTACGAGTGACATCTGCCCACCTTCATAACCAAGTTTTTTCGAGTAACCGGAACGTGATTTGGCACCTTTATGGCCGCGGGTGGATGTACCTCCATGGCCGGAGCCGGTACCTCTTCCGATACGCTTTTCTTTTTTTATTGAACCTTTTGCCGGTTTAAGATTACTTAAATCCATGTCGTTATTCTTATCAAAGATTAAACTTCTTCAAACTTTACCAGATGTTTCACTTTTTCAACCATACCCAGAATCTGGGGGGTTGCATCGTGTTCAACAGTATGGCGGATACGTTTCAGCCCTAAGGCTTCCAGCGTACGTTTCTGGCGCTGCGGATGTCCGATACCACTGCGAACCTGAGTTATTTTTATCTTTTTCATTGCCGTAATGCTTTGCAATTTCTTAACCGTTAAATACTTTATTCATATCGATACCCCGCAACTGTGCTATTGTGTATGGATCACGCATCTTGATCAGTGCATTGATCGTGGCTTTCACAACACTATGGGGATTTGAGGAACCCTTTGACTTTGCCAGCACATCCTTGATACCGACACTTTCCAGCACGGCACGCATAGCACCACCGGCGATAACTCCGGTACCAGGAGCTGCAGGTTTAAGAAAAACCAGGGCACCGCTATACTTTCCAAGCTGTTCGTGAGGAATAGTATTTTTAAGAACGGGGACTTTAATCAGGTTCTTCTTTGCATCATCGATACCTTTGGCGATTGCTGCTGTTACTTCTTTTGCTTTTCCAAGCCCGTAACCGACCACTCCATTTTCATTACCCACCACTACGATGGCCGAAAAACTGAATGTACGCCCGCCCTTGGTCACTTTTGTCACCCTTTGGATGCTGACCAGGCGGTCTTTGAATTCAATTTCGCTTGATTTTACTCTTTTTACGTTAACGTTTGTCATACCTGATTAAAATTTAAGGCCGCCTTCTCTGGCTGAATCAGCCAAAGCTTTAACCCTGCCATGATATAAATATCCGTTTCTGTCAAAAACCACCGAGGAGATCCCAGCCTGCTGGGCTTTTGCGGCAATACTTTTGCCGACCAATTTGGCAATCTCCGATTTGGTACCCTTGGCATCCTTCAAATCCTTTTCGGCTGATGATGCAGAAAGCAATGTTTTATTCGCCAGATCATCAATGAGCTGAACATAAATCGATTTACTGCTTCTGAATACCGTCATGCGAGGCCTGTCAGGTGTCCCTTGTACGATTTTACGTATCCTGTGCTTGATCCTGAACCTGCGAAATACTTTTTTATTACTGGTAGCCATTCTGTTATGATTTTTATCTTTTGTTGAATATTATGCTCCTGCAGCGGATTTTCCGGCTTTCTTCTTGATTTCTTCTCCCTGGAATCGGATACCTTTGCCTTTATATGGTTCCGGCTTGCGAAATGAGCGGATCTTGGCAGCAACCTGGCCAATTAACTGTTTGTCGTGTGATTTGAGTATGATAGTTGGGTTTTTACCTTTTTCGGCAGTTGTCTGCACCGAAACTTCAACAGGCACTTCCAGTATCAGGTTATGTGAGAATCCCAGGGAAAGTTCCAGCGCCTGGCCAGTTGCCTGGGCTTTGTATCCCACGCCGACCATTTCCTGGATAATGGTATATCCTTCGCTTACTCCTTTGATCATGTTGAACAGTAAAGACCTGTAAAGACCATGCTTTGAACGCTCATCCTTAGCATCAGTCCCCCTTTGAACAAACGCTTTACCGTCTTCAACCTTTATTGTTATTTTCGGGTCAATCAGCTGACTGAGTTCACCGAGTTTACCTTTTACGGTAACCAGGTTGGCATCTGATACAGTTATCTGTATGCCGTCTGGTATTGCTATGGGAAGTTTTCCAATTCTTGACATATACTGAACCTCCTGATTAACTAATGTAACATAAAACCTCGCCGCCGATTTTCTTCGTACGCGCTTCTTTATCGGTCATAACTCCCTGTGAAGTGGAAAGGATTGCAATTCCAAGCCCGTTCAGTACACGCGGCAGATTGTCGCAATCGACATATTTCCTGAGACCAGGTTTCGAAACCCTGACCAGGGAGTTCAAAGCAGAAAGCTTAGTGACCGGATGGTACTTCAAAGCTATCTTGATGCTACCCGGGCGAGGTTCATTTTCGACCTTGTAATTCAGGATATACCCCTTTTCGAAAAGGATATGGGTGATATCTTCCTTGATTTTTGATTTCGGGATTTCTACTACCCGATGGTTTGCCATCACGGCATTCCTTATTCTTGTCAAATAATCTGCAATGGGATCAGTAACCATTTTATTCTATTTCTTTTTGTTAATATTCTATTCAAATTACCAGCTGGCTTTCTTTACTCCGGGGATCAGGCCCTTGTTTGCCATTTCGCGGAAGTTGATACGCGATATCCCGAAGAGTCTCATATAGCCCTTAGGCCTGCCGGTGAGTTTGCAACGGTTGTGCAGACGAACCGGAGAGGCGTTTTTGGGAAGCTTCTGGAGGGCGATATAATCGCCGGCATCTTTCAAAGCTTTACGCTTTGCAGCGTATTTTGAAACAAGACGTTCTCTTTTAACCTCCCTGGATTTAATGGATTCTTTTGCCATATTATTATCTTGTTTTAAATGGTATTCCAAATTCTTTTAGCAGTGCCATAGCCTCACGGTCGGTGCGGGCAGTGGTCACAAAAGTTATATCCAGACCGTTGATTCTGGTAACTTTATCGATGTCAATCTCAGGAAAAATGATCTGTTCGGTAATACCGACAGTATAATTACCCCGACCATCAAAGCCTTTGTCATTCACGCCACGAAAGTCGCGTACACGAGGCAATGCAACGGAAATTAAACGGTCAAGAAATTCATACATCCGTTCCCCCCGCAAGGTCACCCTGGCTCCTATTGGATTTCCTTTTCTTAATTTGAAATTCGAAATATCCTTCCTGGATTTCGTAGGTACTGCCTTTTGCCCGGTAATGAGGGTCATTTCGCTCAATCCGTTCTCAATGAATTTGCGGTCGGTGTTGGCGATACCCAAACCCTGGTTCAGGCAGATCTTGCTGATTCTGGGAACCTGCATATGGTTCTTGTAGCTGAACTGACTCATTAATGCAGGAACAACGTCCTTCTGATATTTTTCCTTTAATCTCGGTATGTAAGCCATTACTTTATTACCTCCCCTGATTTTTTAGAATAACGAACCAATTTCCCGGTTTTACTGTCAACTTTCTTTCCTTTACGGGTAGGTTTCCCTGTGTTATCAACAACTTTCAGGTTTGAAATATGAACCGGGGCTTCTTTCTTCACGATCCCGCCCTGCGGGCTCTTAGCGTTGGGTTTCGTATGTTTTGAAACCATGTTCACGCCTTCCACGATAGCCAATTCTTTTTCGATTTTGACATTCAGCACCTTTCCTTGCTGGCCTCTGGAATCGCCTGTAATAACCATCACTGTATCACCTTTGCGGATATGTAATTTCTTCTGCATGGTAGAATTCTGTTATAGCACTTCGGGTGCCAATGAAACTATTTTCATAAACTGTTTTTCGCGGAGTTCGCGTGCAACCGGTCCAAAGATACGGGTGCCGATAAGCTCTCCTGCATTATTCAGCAGTACAACTGCATTATCATCAAAGCTGATGTATGATCCATCAGCACGGCGGATTTCCTTCTTGGTGCGAACAACCACAGCTTTGGACACCGTTCCTTTTTTGATATTGCCTGAAGGCAATGCGTTTTTCACGGTTACAACGATACGGTCGCCTACCGAGGCATAACGTTTACGGGTTCCGCCGAGTACCTTTATACAAAGTACCTCCTTTGCGCCACTGTTATCTGCTACTGTTAATCTTGACTCTTGCTGTATCATGGCTATTTAACCTTTTCAATGATTTCGACAAGTCTCCAACACTTATTCTTACTTATAGGCCGGGTTTCGGCAATAATGACTTTATCGCCTTCGCTGGTCTCTTTCTTTTCATCATGAGCCATAAAGCGTGAAGACTTCTTGACGTATTTTCCGTATTTCGGATGTTTTACTTTACGCTCGACCTCAACAACAATGGATTTCTCCATTTTATTACTGACCACAATCCCGGTCTTTTCCTTTCTGAGTTTTCTGCTTTCCATAAGTTATTGCTTTACAGGCTTTACGATTTTTTCACCACCAATCACACGGCGACGCAATTCAGTTTCAAGGCGTGCAATGGTTTTGCGATATGCCTTGATCTTATTTGGGTTTTCCAGTGGGGAAACGGCATGGTTGAGTTTCAGCTTCGAAAGCTGTCTTTTTTCCTCGTCCAGTCTTTCGACAATTTCACCGGATGTTAATTCTCTGACTACTTTTTGTTCCATTTCTTTCAGTTTTAATCTGCGATAGCTTCAGGCTTTTTTACAATTTACGCTTGATCTTCTGCATAATCGCGGCGCTTGACAGTTTTACAGGCTACCGGCATTTTCTGGGCGCCGAGGCGTAAAGCCTCTTTTGCCACGGCTTCAGGTACGCCGTCGATCTCAAACATAATACGTCCCGGGGTGACCCTGGCTACGAAATATTCGGGAGCTCCCTTTCCTTTACCCATACGGACTTCCGCTGGTTTCTTCGTCACCGGTTTATCGGGGAAGATACGGATCCAGATCTGACCTTCACGTTTCATATGACGGGTTATGGCCTGACGGGCTGCCTCTATCTGACGGCCGGTGATCCATGCTTCTTCCAGAGTTTTGATACCGAAAGAGCCGAATGCAAGCTGATGGCCGCGCTGGGCGTTGCCCTTCATCTTCCCCTTCTGCTGTTTCCTGTACTTAGTCTTCTTTGGCTGTAACATTATTCAGGTATATTATTGTTATTCAACTTTTTATTTTCTGAAACGTGGTTTTCCACCTCCTCCGGGCCTCGGACTTCCGCCACCTTTAGGGCCGCCATGCTGTGAAGGCTTCAACTTAGTTGTGGCAACGCTGGGAACCAATTCAGGCCTGCCGTAAATTTCACCCTTGCAAATCCACACTTTGATACCGATACGGCCATAGGTTGTATGAGCTTCTGCAGTTGCATAGTCAATGTCGGCACGGAATGTATGCAAAGGAATACGCCCTTCTTTATACTGCTCCCTGCGTGCCATTTCTGCTCCGCCCAGCCTGCCCGAGATCATGATCTTGATCCCTTCTGCGCCTATTCGCATTGCCGAAGCAATAGAGGTCTTGATAGCCCTTCGGTATGAGATCCGGCCTTCGATCTGGCTTGCAACGGTATTGGCTACAATAACTGAATCCAGCTCAGGACGCTTGATCTCAGAAATATTGATCTGGATCTCCTTCTTCGTAATCTTCTTCAGCTCTTCCTTCAGTTTGTCAACTTCCTGTCCGCCTTTACCGATAATGATACCTGGTCTTGCAGTATGAATAGTCACTGTCACAAGCTTCAGTGTGCGTTCAATGACAATCTTCGAAATGCCGGCCTTTGAAAGACGTGCATGCAGATACTTGCGGATCTTATCATCTTCGACAAGTTTACTTTCGAAGGATTTTCCGCCAAACCAGTTGGAATCCCAGCCGCGGATGATGCCTAAACGGTTAGCAATCGGATTGGTTTTTTGTCCCATTAAATAGTCCCTTTAAAATTATTTCTATTTACTTTCATTTGTTTCTTCTTCAACCACCTCTTCAACTTCCTGGTTCGCAGAACCCAGGATAATCGTGATATGGTTGGAACGCTTACGAATCCTGTGGGCACGTCCCTGAGGAGCTGTGTTGATGCGTTTCAGGGTTCTCCCGACATCAACTTTGATCTCCTGGACGAACAAGTCTGCATCTTCAATGCGCAATCCTTCATTTTTCAATTGCCAGTTGGCAATTGCAGAAAGCAGAAGCTTACGCATTTTCTCTGCCGGCTGCTTGCTTGTATTTTTAAGGACATGCAGGGCCAATTCCACTTTCTTGCCGCGGATCAGGTCAGCAACCAATCTTGCTTTACGCGGGGAGGTAGGATTATTCTGAAGACACGCAATAGCTGTCTTCTTCTTAGCTTCCTTTCTGTTCTCGGCTTTAGTACGACTTTTGACTCCCATAATCTATATTTTTCCTTTATTTCTTTCCTTTATCTTTATTTCCGGCATGCCCCCTGAAAATACGGGTTGGGGCAAACTCACCAAGTTTATGGCCGACCATGTTCTCTGTAACATAAACAGGGATAAACTTATTCCCGTTATGAACGGCGATGGTAAGCCCGACAAAATCCGGAGAAATTACGGAACCCCTCGACCAGGTCTTGATGACGGTCTTTTTCTTGGTTTCCACAGCATCCTGGACTTTCTTTTCAAGCTTATAGTGGATAAAAGGGCCTTTTTTAAGCGATCTGCTCATAATCTTATTGATTAGCTGTTACTTTTTCCGTTTTTCAATGATATACTGGTTCGACTGTTTTTTCTTCGAACGGGTCTTGTAGCCCTTTGCAGGCATACCCTTGCGGGAACGCGGGTGTCCGCCTGAAGCGCGACCTTCACCACCTCCCATGGGATGATCAACCGGGTTCATGGCAACGCCGCGGTTTCTTGGCCTGCGCCCTAACCAGCGTTTGCGGCCGGCTTTACCGTGTTTCTCAAGGCTGTGGTCTGTATTCGAAACCATGCCGATGGTAGCCTTACAGGTCTGGAGTATCATACGTGTCTCACCTGAAGGCATCTTTAATATGGCAAACTTGCCGTCGCGCGACATAAGCTGAGCATAAGCACCAGCCGAACGGACCATCTTGGCACCCTGTCCGGGACGTAATTCCACGTTGTGAATCACTGTACCAAAAGGTATCTCACTAAGGAATAAAGTGTTTCCTATTTCAGGAGGAATTCCTTTCCCTGAAAGGACCGTCTGGCCCACTTTTAAACCATGAGGGGCAACGATATACCGCTTCTCACCGTCTTTATAAGTGATGAGGGCAATCCTTGCAGTCCGGTTAGGGTCATACTCAATGCTCTTCACCAAACCGGGAATGTCGTCCTTATCCCGTTTGAAATCAATCATCCGGTAAACCTGTTTATGACCACCACCCATATAACGCATGGTCATTCTTCCCTGGTTGTTTCTTCCTCCGGTTTTACGTGTAGGAGCCAGCAGGCTCTTCTCGGGGGTCATCGAGGTGATGTCATCATACGAACTGATCACTTTAAACCTCTGACCGGGTGTTGTTGGTTTGTATTTCTTAAGCGCCATTTTTTAGATATTGCTGTAAAAATCAATAGTTTCGCCTTTTGCCAATGTTACAATGGCCTTCTTTCTTGAAGAACTCCTTCCGGAGATCACACCGCTCTTCGTGTACCGGCTTTTTTTCTTTCCAAAAACGACCATTGTGCTGATCGATTCAACTTCAACTCCGTACAGGTCCTTAATTGCCTTCCTGATCTGAAGTTTATTTGCCTTGCGGTCTACAAAGAACCCATACCTGTTCAGGGTTTCTCCCTGCCGGGTCATCTTCTCCGTAATGATAGGCTTAATAATAATTCTCATCGTTTTATCGAATAAATTGTTTAATTCTGATGAATCTTTACAATTTCAGGAACTGAGCTTTCGGTCATTAATACCTGCTTAGCGTCAAGAATTTCATAGGTGTTCAGGTCGGCAGTGCGGACAATTTTTACCCGCTTCAGGTTTCTGGCAGCAAGTAAAAGATTGTCATCCGGTGCATTTACAACTACCAGTGTCTTTTTGCCGGTGAGCTGAAAATTCTTCAGCAGTTCGGAAAAATTCTTAGTCTTCGGTGAATCGAAAGTAAAATCTTCAAGCACAACCAGGTTGCTTTCCTTCACCTTGTAGCTCAGGGCAGATATGCGTGCAAGCTTCTTCAGTTTCTTGTTTAGTTTGAAATTATAATCCCTTGGCTGAGGGCCGAAAACCCTTGCTCCTCCGCGGAATAAAGGACTCTTTATGCTTCCTTTACGGGAACCACCGGTTCCTTTCTGGCGGTGCAGTTTCTTCGTACTGCCCGAAATCATAGACTTTTCGAGTGTAGCATGAGTTCCCTGACGCTGATTCGCCATATGCTGCTTGACATCCAGATAAATGGCATGATCATTGGGCTCAATCCCGAAAACCGTATCATCCAATGTGACTTTACGGCCGGTTTCTGTTCCTTGAATATTGAATATTTTTATTTCCATCTCTCTATAATTACATATGCACCATTAGGTCCGGGAATTGCTCCTTTAACGAGAACAAGATTTTTTTCCAGAATTATCTTTAAAATCTGAAGGTTAAGAACCTTCACACGGTTTCCTCCCATACGGCCTGCCATTCTTAAACCAGGCCATACCCTTGAAGGCCATGAAGATGCGCCTACCGAACCAGGGGCCCGGAGTCGGTCATGCTGTCCGTGTGTCTTTTCGCCGACACCGTGAAAATGATGCCTCTTGACAACACCCTGAAAACCTTTTCCTTTCGATGTACCTACAACGTCGATATATTCACCCTCCACAAAGATATCAACCTTGAGAATATCCCCGAACACTTTCTGATGGTCAGGTTCAAAACGAGTAAATTCAGCAACAACTTTCTTGGGAGTGATTCCTGCTTTTTTAAAATGCCCGAGCTCGGCTTTTGTAGTATATTTTTCCTTCTTATCCTCAAAAGCAAGCTGGATGGCATCATAACCTTCTTTTTCCTTGGATCGGATCTGTGTAACAACACAGGGACCTGCCTCAATGACAGTACAGGGAATATTTTTCCCGTTTGCATCATAGATGCTGGTCATACCGACTTTCTTTCCAATTAATCCAGACATTTCTTACGATTTTTTCGTTAGATTCAAATACAATTATACCTTGATGATCACACCTTGATTTCAACTTCCACGCCTGAAGGAAGTTCCAGCTTCATCAGTGCATCGATTGTCTTCGATGTCGTGCTGTAAATATCCAGCATGCGTTTATAAGTGCAGAGCTGGAACTGTTCCCTGGATTTCTTGTTCACAAAAGTCGAGCGTAAAACAGTGAAGATCTTCTTGTCAGTGGGCAAAGGAATCGGGCCGCTAACCACAGCTCCGGTAGCCTTAACTGTTTTTACGATTTTCTCTGCTGATTTGTCAACCAGGTTGTAATCGTAAGACTTCAGTTTTATTCTAATTCTCTGGCTCATATAAATGATTAATATACAGGCACGTAGCCTCTGATTTTAAATAACACTTCGTTCATAACATCCTGTGGGGTGGCCGCATACTGCAAAAACTCCAGCATGCAGGTTGCCCTTCCGCTGGTGATGCTTCTCAGGGTGGTTACATACCCGAACATTTCTGCCAGGGGCACTCTACCATGAATAACTGCATTTCCGATACGGGAATCAACATGTTCGACATGTCCCCGGCGTTTATGCAGGTCGCTGGTAACTTCACCCATGCTTTCATTCGGGGTGATTATCTCAAAGCGCATGATGGGTTCCATCAGCACAGCTTTAGCTTTTTTCGTAGCTTCCCTGAAGGCAATGCCTGCAGCGATCTGGAATGATAACGCATCGGAGTCCACACTGTGAAAAGCGCCGTCGAGTAATCTGACTTTAATGCTTTCCATCGGAAAACCGATGACAGGGCCGTTAGACATACCTGACTTAAGGCCTTTTTCAATAGCCGGGATAAACTCCCTGGGGATATTCCCGCCCTTCACGTCATTGATGAATTGAAGACCCTTGACACCCTTATCAGCGGGTGAAACCTCAATTGAAAGATCTGCAAAACGGCCTTTCCCACCACTCTGTTTTTTATATACCTCGTGGTGCATCACTGAATTGATAATAGCTTCCTTGTATGCAACCTGAGGGTTTCCGCGGTTCACTTCAACATTGAATTCCCGCCTCATCCTGTCGGCAATGATATCCAGGTGAAGTTCTCCCATCCCGCTGATCACTGTCTGGCCTGTTTCTTCATCAATTTTTACCTTGAAGGTGGGATCTTCTTCGGCCATTTTATGCAACACATTGGCCAGTTTCTCAACGTCATCCTGAGTCTTAGGCTCAATGGCCATATTGATAACGGGTTCCGGAAAACTCATCGTCTCAAGCATAACAGGATGCTTGAGGTCGCAGAGCGTATCCCCCGTATGAATTTCTTTAAATCCGACTGCAACGCCGATTTCTCCTGCCTCAATGTGCTTCAGGGGTATCTGCTTGTTCGCATGCATCTGCATAATGCGCAGCAATCTTTCTTTTTTATCGGTATTTACATTTAAGACTACTTCGCCTGCATTGAGGGAGCCGGAATAAACACGGAAAAAAGCGATCCTGCCAACAAAAGGGTCAGTGGCAATTTTGAATGCCAGGGCTGAAAAAGGTTCTTCAGGGTCGGGATGACGCTCTTCCTCTTTCTCAGTGTAAGGATTGATGCCCTTAATGGCAGGCATATCGTATGGTGAAGGAAGGAACTTAACAATGCTGTCAATCAGGGTCTGAACACCTTTATTTTTAAATGAAGCTCCGCAGATGACGGGTGTGATACGGTTCTGAATGGTCGCTTTACGCACCTGGACGATGATATCTTCTTCAGTTATTGTATCAGGACTTTTAACAAATTTATGAAGCAGTTCCTCGCTTTCCTCAGCCGCTCCTTCAATAAGCATGCCGCGGTATTTGCGAACCAGTTCTTTCATATCCTCAGGTACCGGAATTTCAAAATATTCCTTGCCGAGTGATACATCATCCCATGAATAGGCTTTTCCCGAGATCAGGTCGACGATACCCACGAAGTTTTCTTCAGCTCCGATCGGAAGCTGGACAGGTACGGGTTTTGCACCGAGTTTCTCCCTGATCTGTTCAATGACCCTGAAAAAATCGGCTCCTGTGCGGTCCATTTTGTTTACGTAACTGAGACGGGGAACATGATATTTGTCAGCCTGTTTCCAAACAGTTTCCGATTGAGGCTCAACTCCCCCGACTGCGCAGAATAAAGCAACGGCTCCGTCAAGTACCCTCAGTGATCTCTCCACTTCAACCGTAAAATCAACATGCCCGGGAGTATCAATGATATTGATACGGTATTGCTGACTGTTAAAATCCCAATATACTGTTGTTGCGGCCGAGGTTATCGTAATTCCGCGTTCCTGCTCCTGGACCATCCAGTCCATCGTGGCAGTACCGTCATGAACCTCGCCCATTTTATAATTGATCCCCGTATAATACAATATACGCTCGGTAGTAGTCGTCTTACCGGCGTCGATATGAGCCATAATGCCAATGTTGCGTGTATTTTCCAGGCCGGGCATTATATTATATATTGTATAGGGTTAAGTTTAATTATATTAAAATCTGAAATGTGAAAATGCTTTGTTGGCTTCTGCCATACGATGCGTATCTTCTTTTCTTTTAAAAGCAGCGCCTTCTTCTTTATAAGCAGCCATGATCTCCGATGCCAGTTTATGCGCCATGCTTTTTTCGTGGCGTTTCCTTGCATATCCAACCAGTGATTTCATTCCGATTGAACTTTTACGTGAAGGCCTGATCTCGGAGGGGATCTGAAAAGTTGCGCCTCCGATACGGCGGCTGCGTACCTCAACAGATGGAGTTACGTTAGCCAGGGCTTTCTTGAAAACCTCTAAGCCGTCTTCCTTCGTCTTTTCGCTGACAATGTCAATTGCCTCGTAGAAGATGTCATAAGACTGGTTTTTCTTTCCGCTGAACATCATGTTATTCACAAACTTTGTAACCAGGGTATCGCTGAACCTGGGGTCCGGAATAATAAGCCTTTTCTTTGGTCTTGATTTTCTCATATGCGCTTAAATAACAGCTTTGATTATGCTTTCTTTTCTTTGGGTTTCTTCGCGCCATACTTTGAACGGCGTTGCTTGCGTCCTTCAACACCTGATGTATCGAGGGCGCCACGGATAATATGATAACGAACGCCGGGGAGATCCTTAACACGACCCCCGCGGATCATCACGATAGAGTGTTCCTGAAGATTATGACCTTCACCCGGAATGTAAGCGTTCACTTCCTTCCCGTTGGTCAGACGAACACGTGCAACTTTACGCATTGCTGAATTGGGCTTTTTGGGAGTGGTTGTGTAAACCCTCACGCATACACCGCGACGCTGGGGACATGAATCAAGGGCAGGAGCTTTACTCTTGTCCGTCAATTTGTGTCTTCCTTTACGAACCAATTGCGAAATTGTAGGCATATTGAAATGTTTAAATTCTTTTCAAATATTGTGACGCTAAAACCGGCGCCTGTAAAGAAGGATATGGGCTTTTAAATATAAAAGGAGAGCTGTATTTCAGAGAGACTTTTTCATTGCAGCCGACGTTCCGGCTGCTGTTGAAACCTATAGATGTCTCGCTTTGTCAGGTTTCCTTACTATTTTCGGCTTGGTATCCCCTCAAAAACCAAAACTGATTTTTGAGGGTGCAAAATTACAAATCTTTTTCTTTCAAACAAGAGAATTAATGATTTTTTTACAAACTGTCCTGAAATTATTGTAAAAAATCCAATTTCCCACTATAACAAACTGATATTGAATTCATACATTGAGCATTGTACATCGTACATTTTTTTCGTGGATGACATCCGCAGAAACAGAAAACAGATGGCAAACAGGAAAATGTCAGAATTTATTCCTGATAATTATTACAGTGGATTCCATATCAGGAAGAACAGCCATTCCCTCAGGGATAGTTTTGCAAAATTCATCAACTGCTTTCAATACGCCTTCCCATTTACTATTGTAATCATGGACAAGGATGACCCCGCCCGGACTGAGCCGGGGGTAAAAAAATTCCAGACCTGCCTTTGTAGGGTTGTACAGATCGGCATCAATATTGACCAGGGCGAACTTTTCATGCACCAGCTTTATGGCCGAAGCGGGAAAATACCCCGGATGGATCATCACGTTCCGGTTACCGCCAATGTCTGCAATTACCTTATTTATATTGGTATCGGCAAAATTGCTGGTCGAATACGTTGCAGCTTCTCCTTTTTCAACAGTAAGGTCCTGGTCCTTAAACCCTTCGAAGGTGTCAAAAAGATGAAATCTCCTCCCGGGGTCCATATGATGGATAACCTTTGCACTATCTCCCTGATATACTCCAAGTTCTGCAAAGGCCCCGGGCACTCCTTCTTTATTAAGTCTTTCGACCTGGAACCACCAGTTGAAAAAACGGACCTTGTCGGGGTAATTCCTTTCAAGCCTGATCAGGATCTTTGACAAGCGTCCTTCCTTCCCGGCATTCTTCCACAAGGCAGGTTTGTAATTCCTGTCAAACAGCACATCCCACATATACCTCATAAAAAGAATCAGGACCAGGATGATAAGGGAATAGTTAATGATCTGAAAGACTGAAGGGTTCATTTATTTATTCTACGGATAGTGTATTTCTTTGTAAAAATAAGGATAAACAGCAAACGAGGAGACAAAAAAAGAAGCCACCCTTTTGAGGCGGCCTCTTTAAACCAAAAGCGGAGATTAAATATACATAAGTTTATTGATGCCAGATATAGGCTGAATTCCTGTATCCAGGCAAATTCTTGTACCAGTCTGCGTGCAGCAGTCCGTCGCTTTGCGCCCATGCTGCAAAGTAAGTATAGGCATCGATAACGCATGCTTTCTCCCAGGGATAATCAAAATCGACCGGAATATTCAGAGCCCAGGGAAGATTGTTGCTGGTCTTATAATATCTTCCGAGCCCGGGAATACTGTTATCATCGCCGGTACCAAAATAGGAGCAGTTAACTGCTTTCGATGTAGGTACGTAATTGGGGAGATGGATCTCCGCAACGCGTTCCATATTCCTGATAAGGAAAGGATTATACGGAGGTGTCCCAAGAGCTGTGGTCAGCATCGGATTGGTCAGGTGGACATTCAGAGTTACGACATCCGAGGTGCCCACAGGCGCCCCTACGACAGTATTGAAGAACATGCCCCCAACCTGATGGATCACATTGGCCGCATTGTCAAAAGCGATGATGACAGCCTTCGACTGCCCGCTTTCTGTACCGTTTGCGCTGAGTGTAATGTAACTGTATTTCAGGTTATACCCTGTAACCGATGCAATATCGGAAGGAAGGAGATTATCAAACTGAATGCCGAACCCGTTCTGATAGGCGGCGCCTACGGCTTTGACAGTCAATTCAATAGTAATGTCCGTGACCTTATTCTGGTTGTTCGTTATCAGCTTGAACTTATAAGACATCACAAGGTCATTGAGGTCATAGTCTCCTTTTGCAGGCCAGAGGTCTTCATAGACAGCCGTTCCGGTCCAGGTATTATCAACAGGAGGCGGGGGTGGCGTCGGCGGAGTATTACCCTCCGGATTACATTCAGTGACACTGATGGTGTTTACAATATGAGAAAAACTGACAAAAGTAGCTCCGCCCGTAAAGTTTGAAGGCCCTCCTGATACAAGTGTACCTGTTGTCTGGGCACACTCGATAGGTCCCGTGATCACATTGGGGCCGTCAAAACGCAGGTTGCCTGATACCTTGACCTCGTTACGTGTGCCAAAACCCTGGATATCATTATTCATCCTCAGATCTGTGGTTGAGATCATCGAGCCGTTATATAATTTCATGAAACCGCTTCCCTGGATAAAGGTTTCGAGATAAACTTTAAGATACCCGGTATTATTGGTGAACTGGCAGTTATTCAGATGGAAAGTACCATGAACGATAATGGAACAATCATTCGTCACGGTGCTATTGTTGCAGTTCAAATCGCCGAAGACTTCAATAGTGCCGTTATTGGTGACGGCGTTGATCAGATTCCAGTGGCTATTGATAGTAAGCAGTCCTGAATTCACAAGGTTACCGTTGTTCCCGTTCATATTATACTGTCCGTAAACAGTCATTGTCCCGAAATTCTGAACAAGATCCTGGGGCGTAAAAGTACCGGCAATATGGCAGGTACCCCAATTGGTGAATGTGGAATTATCATTTTTTGAAACCGTGACCGGACTTCCGGCAGAACCTATAACTCCTGTGGAACTTACAATGAGGTAACTTTTGGGTTTATTATTCCCGTTCTGGCCCATATCTACAGATCCGGTAAATATGCCGCAAATCTGTAATGTACCATCTGTAATGGTAACGTTACCGGAATAGGATCCTGTAACATACCAGGTATGTCCGTCATTAATAGTCTTGGGCGTGCTGCCACTGAGCGTAAACGGAGCTGTGGCTGCGCTGCAATCAGGGCCACCCAGATTAAGGTTTTTATTTACCGGGGTCTTAAAGGTATATGACATGTTCTCGCTTACCGGCATGGTTACGATCTGTTTCTGCCCGTTATAAGGAGTCAGCTGAATGAACAGCTGATCTGCTGCTGTCGGGATCCTGATCTTTGCAATCAAAGGAAAGTTGTTTCCGGCAAATCCCTGAAATGCGATGGCTCCGTTATTTGACGGATTCTCAAGGTAAACTGAAACATCATTATACTGGTACGAGACAGTTGGAATATCCACACCTATATTAAGTGTAACCTCCCTGGTCGTTTCCCAATTAAAGGTAGAGGAGACCTTCAGGTCATCCATCGATTTCACCTTCGCAACAGGATCCTGTGCTGCGATATCCTTACGGCATCCCGACAAAATCAATGAGGCTGCAGCAAGAAAAACCGAAAAAATTATAAGTTTTGTTTTCATAAGTTTGAGGTTAACGGATTGTCATCAGTTTAATCCTGATTATTCTCCAAAATCATATGTAAAATTATGATTTACAATATGTTAAGTCAATCTCAAATTGGTAAGTGTGGACCGCTCCGGGGTAAGTGTTGCCAGGTATTTCGTAAATGGAGCCGCATTTTTAAAATAAAAGAAGAGGCTGCCCTTTTGAGACAGCCTCTTCTTTTCAGATTTAATTTACAATACTCTAGGTTGATCAGGGGTCAAGCCTGATAAACATAGTCTGTATCGTCGGGTTTGGGGCATTGCCCGGAGTACCTGTCGGGATGAAAACAACTGCAGCCCATCCGCCGGTCGGGACCTTATACCCGCTGCCGTATGTATTGGCATCGTTTTTCATCTGGGTCATCACCGCGGATACATTAGGCACACCGCCTGAGGCAACACCATTCCATGCCGGAGATTCAAGTAACCATAATGCACCCTGGAGATCGTACCAATGATAGCCTGGATACCAGTCAAGATGGTTCAACAACCAGTTGTATTTGTCCCATGGCCTGGTTTGAGCAAAAGCCGGGAGCAGTGCAGGATATAATGATGAAAAAACGTCCATGTTGTAATTTGTACCAACAATGATATTGGTCTCGTGGTCACAGCACCAGGATTCATAAGTGCTGTTGCCAAATTCATATCCGGGGGCAATATTTGTGAGGGTTGCATCAACATAACCTCCCAATGAACCGGGAGCCCAACCTCCGTTAATAGTATATGTGGCCGTGCTCGGAAGATTGATCCATGGAGGAAACACATAATCGGCATTGGGATTACAATAGCCAATCGAGAAATCGAGAACACCATCATTGTTCTGGGGAATAACATTGCCATCAGTAGTGGTCCAGCTTGTGAAGTAAACATAGTCAAATCCGGCGCCTTTCCTGACTTTTACATAAAGTTTGAATTCGAAAATGTCGGGAATTCCGCTGCGGTCGGCATACTGTACCTTAAGAGGCTGTCCTTCGCCATGCCAAGCTTCATTGTTAAAGGTATTCATAAAAATAGTGTTCCTGTAGACATCTATTTTGAAAATGGCCGGGAGGTCGATTTGAATCCCGTTTGATTGCAGGAGATAAGGGGAACCCTGAATTGAATAATCGGCTATGCTTTTAATACAAAGGTCGCCAAAGAAGGGTTGTTCGCGGACAGTCACCTGTTCGATTTGAAAGTAGGTAAAGCCGAAACTGGAATAGTTGCTTGCCTGGTAGCATACTGCTTCAATCGGGAGCTGGGTCTTTTTGAAAGCTTCGACATTGAATACAATATCAGTGGGCGAAGCAACATAGGTTGCATAAGGTGAACCTTGATGAGGTGCTGCCGAAAGCATTACATCATCGCCGGGGAGATTAGGAGTCTGGTTATCACTCCAGATCGTAAATTCCTGAAGCGTATGCGTTCCTGGCGACAGTTGAATGGTATTCGTAAAAGGAGCGCCATTCACGTAGAATACATCGATTTTATACTCGATGCCATCTATAGTAGCCTTTACATAACTTGCTGTCTGAGAGAAGCAGTCGGTACTGGCCGTGGATTTCAGCCCCCCGGTATGGCCGGGTGCAATGGAGAAGTTAACGCCCTGCAATACTTGCTGGGAATTAGGTGTCGCAGTTTTGGACTTGTTACAACTTAACATTACAAGTGTCAAACAAATCACTGTCAAAATTAAAGTTAGCTTTTTCATTTGTTGATGTTTTGGTTGATAATTGATTTCTTTGTGGTTAATATCTTGATTGTTACTGATGAACGTAGATGTTCGATGTATTGCGGTAACCGGGTTTGTCCATATACCAATCCTGGTATAACAGACCCCCGCTGGTTACCCATTCAACAAAATGATTGTATGTGTTGATAATATCAATACCCTCATACGGATAAGCAAAGCTTTCATAGGTGCTGATAGCCCAGGGAGTGTTATCTGAACTTTTATAATACTTATGGGCTGCCGGATCTGTTTTGTCGTTGCAGGAGCCAAACAGGTTCAAACCTGCGAGGCTTGTGGGGGGATAATCAGGCAGATGGACTTCACGGCTTCTGTCAAATCCCAGAAAGATGAAAGGATTGAAATTCTCAATATTTATTGCTGACATCTGGTATGTCGGGCTGTTAAAGGTTATGTGGATTGTTACAGTTGCAGGGGTGACATAAGCACAGCCGGGGGTGGTATTGACACCGGTACCGCAACCCGGATTTGGCATCAGGTCAAAGAAATCATCAAAAACGATGATCGTGGGGACTGTCTGTCCATTTTCTAATCCATGGCTGTTAAGCGATATGATCCAATTGGAAAGATGGGATCCCGTTACCGTCATACTTGCAGGGTCGACGTTATTGGTCGGGATCTGGAATCCAAAACCATTATGATAATAGGCGCCGGAAGCCCTGAGAACGAATGTTCCGATAATCTCAACGACATTGTTATTATGGTCGGTAATGGTGTTGAAGCGGTAATCCATAACGACATCATTAAAGTCATAGTCTCCCTTGCAAGGCCACAGGTCTTCATAGGCCAGTGTAGAATAACCAACTGCGGGGAAAGGATTATTAAAACAGCGGGTAGGATCGTTGGGATAATCATCTACATTATCGGGGCATCCGTCGCAATCCGCATCCCCCGGGCATCCGCCTCCCCCATTTACAACAACGGTAATAATTGCCGTAGAACAGAGAGAATTGACGTCACAGACTGTATAATGGATTGTTGCAGTCCCGGTATAACCGTTAGCCGGAGTGAAAGTTACTATCCCTGCAGGAGTTTTTGTAAATACTCCGACTGCAGGAAGAGGAGCCGTTCCCGGCACAAATGTCACAGAAGAAGGAACAAGAGCTCCCGATCCTGGTATATCATTCAGAAGTATGCTGATGTTAACAGGAGTGTTAAGGACAGTTGTTGCATTGTCGTTTACTGCCACAGGAGGCTGAATAATCGCGCCATTCACTGTAACTGAGATGTTGGCAGTACTGCATAAACTGTTTAAATCGCACACTCTGTATTGTATCGTTGCAAGACCGGTAAAACCCGTGACCGGAGTGAATGTGACAGCGCCTGTGACCGGGTTCACTGTAAATGTTCCCACTGTTGCAGGGTTAGGCTGGGTTCCTGGTATAAATGCCACCGATGATGGCACCAGGGCTGTTGATCCGGCTACGTCATTGGAAAGCACATTCAGCGTAACAGGAGTATTAAGGGGAGTCGTGGCATTATCATCGTGAGCGGTAGGCCCTGTAGGTGCCCCGCCACCACAATCGGTATTATAGCAAGTCATTACACTCTGGAAATCTGCAGCAGCAAATGATGCAAGCTGGAGTAAAGCTCCGGCCCTGGCCGAGACCTGCTGAGCCTGAAATGCCCCGGTAAGTTTGTACGTTATTGTGAATACGCCTGCAACCCCGTTTCCTATCCCGCTGATTCCCTCAATCCTGAATCCGTCCCAGGGGTCTCCTGGCAATGTCGGGCCGGCATTGATACTGGTAAAAGTCATTCCACCGTAAAGAATACTTACTGAAATATTTGAATAAGTACCGGCAGCTGCCTGAACTGAAAAGCGGGAAATGGCCGGACAGCTTATTCCGTCACAACCATTGTGTTCAACCCTGAGTGTAATGGTATGAGAATGATCCGGTTCATTGCAAACCACTGATGTGAGCGTGGTTGAATACCCGCCTCCATTGCTTTTATAAAGGTCGCAAACAGTTTTTAGCTGGGCAAAACTGAATTGCGGTAGCATCATTACAATGATAAGTGTTACCGAAAACCTGATTGCGAGGAAATTACTTATTGTTTTCATCCTTACAAGATTTAAAATGAATGAACAACCCGGTTGTTTTCAATTTTCAGGATATATGAAACTCCGTTTACAACGAATGTCAGTTCCTGAGTGTAGTTCGGGATTGTTATTGCAGTATTATAAGCCTGGTTTGCTGCCAGCAATGCTTTTTGATAAACAATTCCGGAACTTGATTTGATCACAAGTGACGACCTGACCGTTGCTGTAAGCTGCAGTTCCACTTTCTGAGTGGTCTTCCAGTTGAAATCAGAAGAGGCTTTCATATCGCTCATCGATTTCATTTGTGAGGGCTGATCAGGTGAGATATCCTTGATGTCTTTTTTGCAGCTGAACATTATTAGTAATATAATTATTAATAATGAAGACCCTAACTTATTCAGATTTGATTTCATAGTCAAAATGGATTAAGGACACTTTACACTGCTCGCAAAATTATGTCAATCAAAATGTTAAGTAAAGTAAGAATTAGTATCTGTCGCAATAATTGATGCAAGTGTGGATAGTTATTAAGTAAATGTGTTATGTTGTTAAATTTTACCGGGAGACGGCAGGCCTATACCGGATTCCATTACCTTTGTCCCCATTGAAAGTATGTCGGAAATCCTAGAAAAACTTAATGAAGCCCAGCGCCAGGCCGTCGTTGCAACCGAAGGACCTGTGATGGTTATTGCCGGTGCCGGATCCGGAAAAACCAGGGTGCTTACCTACAGGGTTGCTTATTTGCTGGAACTTGGAGTTGATCCTTTTCATATCCTGGCTTTGACTTTCACTAACAAAGCGTCAAGGGAGATGACCGCAAGGATTATAGCGCTTGTCGGCAACAGTGAAGCAAAAAACGTATGGATGGGGACATTTCACTCGGTTTTTGCCCGGGTGCTTCGTATTGAAGGACATCGTCTCGGTTATCCTTCCAACTATACGATATACGACTCGGACGATTCAAAGAGGGTCATCCGAAACCTGATCAAAGAGAATACCCTGGATGAAAAACTTTACCAGCCGGGGTATGTAGCCCAGAGAATTTCGGCCGCAAAAACAAGCCTGATATCTGCCGATGAGTACGAGTCCAATCCTGAAATACAGGAATATGATAATGCTGCCGGGAAACCACTCACAGGCAAACTTTATATGCAATACCGCAGCCGTCTGATGCGCTCATCGGCTATGGATTTTGATGATCTGTTGTTCAATATGAACATTCTTCTTCGTGATTTCCCTGATGTGCTCATCAAATACCAGCAGAAGTTCAAATATATACTTGTCGACGAATACCAGGATACAAACTATGCACAATACCTCATTGTCAAAAAACTTGCCGCGAACAATGAAAATATCTGTGTTGTTGGGGATGATGCACAAAGCATTTATGGTTTCCGGGGAGCGAATATTCAGAACATCCTGAATTTCAAAAGCGATTATCCTGATTATAAGGTATTTAAACTTGAGCAGAATTACCGTTCGACGAAGACGATAGTGGAAGCAGCCAACAACGTCATCCTCAACAATAAAAACCAGATATTCAAAGAGGTATGGACAGACAATGACGAAGGATCGAAAATCACTTTGCTTCATGCTTCAACTGATAATGAAGAAGGCAACCTGGTAGCCCAGGCCATCTTTGAACACAAGATGAACCAGCAGCTTCCAAACTCATCCTTTGCAATACTATACCGGACAAACTCCCAGTCGAGGATTATGGAGGAAGCTCTCCGCAAACTGAATATTCCCTGCAGGATTTACGGAGGTGTCTCATTTTACCAGAGAAAAGAAATAAAAGACATGCTGGCGTACTACAGGCTGGCGGTCAATCCACGGGATGAAGATGCACTTCTGCGTGTAATTAACTTTCCGGCGCGCGGAATTGGCAAAACGACAGTCGAAAAGCTGATCGTACTTGCCGATGAATTTAAGAAAAGTCTTTTCGACCTGATAGAGAGCCCCCCTTCAACAGTCAGGTTCCCGGAAAGCACCTGGGCCAAAGTCACCGGCTTTATCACTATGATTAAAAGCTTCGGTGCCCTCCTGAAAACGAAAAATGCCTTTGAGATGGCAAAGCATATTGCTGCTTCTTCAGGTCTCATCAAAGAACTGCATGAAGATAAAACGCCTGAAGGGGTAAGCCGTTTCGAGAATTTGGAGGAACTTTTTAACGCTGTTAAAGAGTTTACCGAAACTCCCAGGACCAACCCGGAGACCGGTGAGATCGAGGAAAATGTGGTAAGGACGCTGGATGAATTTCTTCAGGATGTTGCTCTCCTTACCGATGCTGATTTCGGCGATAAGGATGACACAGACCGGGTGATGCTGATGACCGTCCATTCGGCCAAAGGACTTGAATTCCCGTATGTTTTTGTGGTTGGGCTGGAAGAAAACCTGTTCCCGTCAATCCAGTCCCTGAATTCGAGGACCGACCTTGAAGAGGAACGAAGACTGTTTTATGTAGCTCTCACAAGGGCCCAGGTCAAACTGTCAATTGCATATGCCGAAAACCGTTATCGCTGGGGAAACCTTACCGTATGCGAGCCCAGCCGGTTTATCAGCGAGATCCCTGAAAAGCTTATCGATTTCCCAAAACGTTCACAACCTAAAAAAGAAAGTTTTATGTCGTCGGATAACTTTTCAAATATGCTTGAGGGTCTGAACCTGCCGCCCAGGAAGTTCGCAGCCCAGACCCCTCAGAAATCATCCCTTCAGCAAAACCCGAAATTGCCGCCTCCAAAACCATTCCTGCCTCCTGTAGATCCTGCAATTTCTTCTTTGCCTCCATCCGAAATTGAAGATATTCATACAGGCATGGATGTTCAGCATGAACGTTTCGGAAAAGGAAAAGTCGTTGCGATTGAGGGGATTGGCCCGAATAAAAAAGCAACGGTTTTTTTCTCAGGCATTGGCCAGAAACAGCTTCTCCTGAAATTCGCCAGACTGAGAATAGCCGAATAAGTTGTATCTTTGCTCAAATTTTTAACAATGGAATATAATACCACGCGTGACCAGATGGTCATTCCCGAATATGGAAGAAATGTGCAGAAGATGATACAGTACCTCTGCACCATTGACGACAAGGAACGCAGGACTAAAGCTGCAAACTTCGTGATTAATGTTATGGGGCAGCTCTATCCTGCTGCTAAAGAAACATCCGACTTCAAACATAAACTTTGGGATCATATGTACATCATCTCTGACTTTAAACTTGATGTTGATGCTCCTTATCCCCCTCCCCCTCCCTTATCTACAAGCCTCAAACCCGAAAAGCTGCAGTATCATGATAAGGGAATTGAGTTCCGTCATTACGGCAAAAATATCGCATTGATGCTCGAAAAGGCTGTTGACTATGCTGATGGTCCTGAGAAAGATTCCTTAATTCATGCCATTGCCCAGCACATGAAAAAATCTTACCTTAACTGGAACCGTGAATCAGTTGATGATGAGCTTATTGAGATACATCTTGACCAGTTATCGAAAGGCAGGGCCAAACTGAAACAGGATTTCAAATTTCAGCATACCAATGAAATTCTTGGATTAAATAAAAAAAGAAAACCGTTCCGGCCTAATCCAAACGGCAAGTATAATCCAAGGAACAGGAACCGGCCCCAGCAATGAGTTCTTTCGAGATCAACGGAAGCAGGCGGCTTGAAGGGGAAATCACCCCCCAGGGAGCAAAAAATGAAGCCCTTCAGGTGATCTGTGCCTGCCTTCTGACCAGCGAAAAGGTTACGATCCACAATATACCCGACATCAAGGATGTTAACAAACTCATTGAACTCCTTGTTACATTGGGAGTTAAAGTCGGGAAGTCGGGTTCTTCAGTCACATTTGAGGCAGGAGAGGTCAAATTCGATTTCCTGCAAACAAAAGAATTCCGTGAAAAGGTTGGCAGTCTTCGTGGTTCGATCATGATACTCGGACCGATGCTTGCACGTTTCAAAAAGGGTTTCGTTTACCTTCCGGGCGGTGATAAAATAGGCCGGAGACGGCTGGATACACATTTTACAGGTCTTGGCAAATTAGGGGCAAAGTTCTCATACAACTCTGGGGATAATTTATACAGCGTGGAAGCCCCTGAACTGAAGGGGACCTACATGCTTCTTGAGGAAGCTTCCGTGACAGGCACTGCCAACATTGTTATGGCATCTGTTCTTGCCCGCGGCACAACCACGATATTCAATGCAGCCTGTGAGCCCTATATTTCCCAACTCTGCTTAATGCTCACCCGGATGGGTGCAAAAATCAAAGGTATCGGATCCAACCTTCTTACAATTGAAGGTGTGGAAGAACTCGGGGCCTGCGAGCACACTTTACTGTCGGACATGATAGAGGTCGGAAGCTTTATAGGTCTTGCGGCAATGACCGGTTCCGAAGTCACTATTAAGAATGCAGGCATCCGGCACCTGGGATTGATTCCTGATGTATTCAGAAGTCTCGGCATCAAGCTGATGTTCAATGGTGACGATATTATCATCAGAAGGCAGGACTTCTATGAAGTCGAGTCTTTTATGGATGGTTCTATTATGACCATTGCCGACGCACCCTGGCCGGGATTCACCCCTGACCTCATCAGTATTGTGCTTGTCGTTGCCACTCAGGCCAGGGGCAGCGTGCTCATCCATCAGAAGATGTTTGAAAGCAGGCTGTTTTTTGTTGATAAACTCATTGATATGGGGGCAAAGATCATCCTTTGCGATCCTCACCGGGCTACTGTCATTGGCCTGGACCATAAGTATCCTTTAAAGGGTATCAGGATGTCGTCCCCCGATATCAGGGCAGGTGTTGCCCTGCTTATTGCTGCGCTTTCAGCCCAGGGGAAAAGTATCATCGATAATATTGAACAAATCGACCGAGGCTACCAGAATATTGATGTCAGGCTTCAGAACCTGGGAGCTGATATCAAACGAATAAATTCCTGACATTTTGGCGCAGAAACCCCTTTGGCAGATTTTTTGATAGAAGTCCGTGAATTCTGATGAATTATCATATTACTATGTCTAAAAAAGAACACAAAGAAGAAAAAGGAAAAACACAGGACATCCCTCCTGCAGAAGTCGAAACGGCAAAGCCTGAAACCGATGGTAATTCCCGAAGCATCCCTGTTACAGGAGGGGAAACCGGAAACCAGGAACCGGAAGACATTGCCGGGAAACTGGATGATCTCAACGACAAATATCTCAGGTTGTATTCCGATTTTGACAACTACCGCCGGCGTAACCTGAAAGAAATTGGTGATATCCGGAAAAACGCTTCCGAGGATGTGGTTATAAAATTACTTCCGGTTTTGGATGATTTTGAAAGAGCTATCAAAGCTTTCGATGCAACTGATAATGCCCTTGGATTAAAAGAAGGGATCCTCCTGATATTCAACAAATTTATGACTATTCTGTCAAATCAGGGCCTGGAACAGATGAGAACGGTGGGTGAAACTTTTAATACCGATTTTCATGAAGCTATCACTAACATACCAGCGATCAGCGAAGTAATGAAAAACAAGGTTGTTGACGAGATTGAGAAAGGTTACCTGCTGAACGGGAAAGTCATAAGGTATGCGAAAGTGGTGGTAGGGTCATAGGATTTACGATTTACGATTTACGAATCAGGGAATATAAGCCAAGAACCAAAAACCCAGAATGTCCAAAAGAGATTTTTACGAAATACTTGAAGTAAATAAAAACGCTTCTCCCGAAGAGCTGAAAAAAGCTTACCGTCAGCAGGCAATCCGTTTTCATCCGGATAAAAACCCCGGGGATAAAGCATCAGAGGAGAAATTCAAGGAGGCAGCCGAGGCTTATGAAATCCTCAGTGATCCTGACAAACGCCAGAGATACGACCAATACGGCCATGCAGGACTCGGCAACGGGGGAGGCTTTCAAGGCTACGGGGGAGGAATGAACATGGAAGATATCTTCCGTCATTTCGGCGACATTTTCGGCGGTGGTTTTGACGATCCTTTTTCATCCTTTTTCGGCGGAGGCGGCAGAAGAGGAGGTCGTACGGTAAACAAGGGATCCAACCTTCGGGTCAGGGTCAAGTTAAACCTGGAGGAAATCGCTCATGGCGTTGAAAAGAAAATAAAGGTCAACAAATACGTTTCCTGCACCAGCTGTCGCGGCACAGGGGCAAAAAGCGGCAGCGCCTTCCAGACCTGCTCAACCTGCAAAGGTTCCGGGCATGTAACCCGGGTAACATCTACATTTATTGGTCAGATGCAAACCACATCCACCTGCCCGCACTGCGGAGGGGAAGGAAAAATAATTACTGACAAATGCCTTGAGTGTGCGGGAAACGGGATCGTAAAAGGAGAAGAAGTTATAACGATCAAAATACCTGCCGGCGTTGGAGAGGGCATGCAGCTTTCGATGAGCGGAAAGGGGAATTCAGCGGCCAGGGACGGAGTTGCAGGCGATCTCCTGATACAGATAGAAGAAATTAAACACCCGGAACTGATCAGGGACGGGAATAACCTCTTATTTAACCAGTATATATCAATTCCGGAAGCGGCTTTAGGTTCAACTGCTGAGATCCCCGGAATTGATGGAAAGATTAAACTCAAAATTGAGCCCGGAACACAGGGGGGCAGGATCATCCGCCTCAAAGGCAAGGGTTTACCGAGTGTCAACTCATACGAAGGTAAAGGCGACCTGCTTATCACAATCCATGTATGGACCCCGAAAGTACTGTCGAAGGAAGAAAAATCACTGCTCGAAAAACTGGCAAAATCTGCTAACTTTGTACCTAACCCTACTGAAAAGGAAAAAGGTTTTTTCTCTAAAATGAAAGATATTTTCGAATAAAATCACAAATCGTAACTATTCGCAATATTGTAAATTTTATTTGGTGCTCATTTATTCATATCGTCTTCCGTTTTTTTCGGGTATTCATGATTGCTTTGCAATACAGCTTCGCCGAACGTAAATCGTAAATCGTAACTCCCTTCCCATGGAATTATTTTCGTCACTGAATGTCTCAAAACAATTTTCAGGCCATAAGGCTTTGGATAAAGTCAGTATCAGCATCCCTGAAGGCAGTATCTTTGGATTGCTGGGTCCGAACGGGGCTGGGAAAACAACATTCATTCGAATCATAAACCAGATCATCGCCCCTGATGAAGGGCAACTCTTTTATAATGGCAGAGAACTGAAGCCCAATGATATATATAACATCGGCTACCTTCCTGAGGAACGCGGACTGTATAAAAAAATGACCGTTGGCGAGCAGTCAATGTACCTGGCCCAGCTGAAAGGACTTAGCAAAGTGGAGGCTCACAAAAGACTGACTTACTGGTTTGCAAGATTTGAGATGAGCTCATGGTGGAATAAAAAAGTCGAGGAACTTTCAAAAGGCATGCAGCAAAAGGTGCAGTTCCTCATCACTATTATCCATGAGCCCGGGCTGCTTATCTTCGATGAGCCTTTCAGCGGTTTCGATCCTATCAATGCAAGTATGCTCAAAGACGAAATAATTGCCCAGAGAGACAAAGGAGCGACTATAATTTTTTCAACCCACAATATGGCCTCGGTGGAAGAACTTTGCGATCATATTGCCCTGATCAACAATGCAAAAGTCGTTTTGGCCGGACCGGTTAGAGATATTAAAAAGGCTTATAAGACAAGTACTTATGAAATATCCTTCAATAGTTTCCCGGGTGAGCTGAACGATATACTGCCATCAGCCTTCACTATTATAAAAGAATGGAATGATCATGATCTCAGGATGGCTACCATCAGGATCCCGGCCGATTCGGGCCCAAATCAACTGATCTCATCCCTGCTGCCGAATGTTACCCTGCATTCATTCAGTGAACTGATTCCCAGCATGAACGATATATTCATCAGGGTTGTGACCGAAAATAAAAACGAAACTGTTTTGCAACTGTGATATGCATAAAATAATCCTGATCATCAAGCGTGAATATCTGACCAGGGTCAGAAAAAAGTCGTTTCTCGTAATGACCATCCTCGGCCCCCTGCTTATGGCAGCAATCGTTATCGTGCCCGTTTACATGGCAACGAGGGGGAACGAATTGAAAACAGTTGCCGTTATAGACCAGACGGGTTTTTTCTTCGAGAAGTTCAAGGATACCGATAACATTAAATTTCATTACCTGGTCAGCGACATCGCCTCGGCTAAGGCAAATTTCAGAAAAAGCGGGGATTATGCACTTTTATTCATCCCCAGGACCGAAGTCAGCATACCCACAAATGCCATCCTGTATGGAGAAAACAATGTATCGATCAATGTAATAAGTTATATCAGGAATGTGATGACGAAGAAGGTCGAGGACATGAAGCTGGAAGCCAAGCTTAAAGACCTTCAAACCGACAAGAAAAATCCTTTGAATGTCGAAGATATCCTTCGTTCGGTAAAAACCGTCATAGATGTCAATACAATCAAGATCACGGATGAAGGAAAAGAAGAAAAAAGCTATACTGAGATCAGCATGGTCCTTGGCACATTTGCAGGAATCCTGATTTACTTCTTCATCTTTATGTTCGGTTCCCAGGTCATGAGGGGAGTTATTGAAGAAAAAACCAACCGTATTATTGAAGTGATCATTTCATCAGTTAAACCTTTCGAACTGATGATGGGTAAAATAGTCGGAGTCGGACTTGTAGGCCTTACTCAGTTCCTCCTTTGGGTCATCCTGACATTTGGCATAGTAACCGTTGCCACTTCCACTTTTACGTCGAAAGGATCAACCAAACATTCTGCTGAGCAAAGCATCGTGCAGAACGCAGCCAGGTATAATCCCGACAACCTGCCCCTGCCCGATTCTGCAACATCAAAAAAATATCAGAATGAAGGTGCCAGCGAAATTTTCGCAGCTCTCAGTTCTGTTAACTTCCCTGTTATGATCGGAGCCTTTGTGTTTTTCTTTCTGTTTGGCTACCTTATGTACGGCTCGTTGTTTGCTGCGATTGGCGGTGCTGTTGACAGTGAAGCCGATACACAGCAATTTATGCTGCCAATCACCGTACCACTCATACTTTCCATTGTCATGATGCAGTATTTCATTCAGGATCCTTCCGGCCAGGTTGCTTTCTGGTTTTCAGTCTTTCCGCTTACTGCCCCGGTGGCTATGATGATCAGGATTCCGTTTGGAGTGCCTTACTGGCAGGTTGCCCTTTCAATGGGCATACTTATCCTTGCTTTCCTTGGTACAACCTGGATGGCTGCAAAAATATACCGTACCGGGATATTAATGTATGGGAAGAAGGTGTCATACAGAGAGTTGTGGAAGTGGCTGAGATATTAAAAGCGAAAAGCGAAAAGCGAAAAGCGAAATAATTTCGCTTCTTGCCTTTCGCCTTTCGCTTCTCGCCTTTCGCCTTTCGCCTTTCGCCTTTCGCCTTTATTTATCCAACATTTTGGTCCATTCGTATTTTTTACGCTTTACCCAGTCTTTCCTGTGATACACATAGCTTATTATCAGGGGTAAAACGCTGGTAGCCTCTGCATAAACCATCTGTTCAAAAACCGTTTCCACTTTTCCCCAGGAGGCTGCTTCCTTCAGTGTGGAGCTCGAACATGCACCATCGCGGGGATCAGCTACAGTAATCTGAACTGCATACTTATGCATACCGACTTCTTTACCAAGGACTTCAGCGCAAATAACAGTATCCTGTACAAAATTCTTCGGCACTCCGCCCCCGATCATAAAAAGCCCGGAAGATTTTGAGGCCATTTTGATTTTTGTAAGTTCAAGGAAATCCTTTACCGAGTCAATGGAAACATGTCCCTTTGGGTTTTCCCATTGGTGGGCAACCAGTCCGAAACCCGCGCTCGAGTCACTGAAAGCCGGGCAGAATATAGGTACATTATGTTCATAAGCCACCTGCACCAGGCTGTCTTTTTTCTTCGAATTCTTAACCAGCCATTTACCCATCTCACGGATAAACTCACGGGAAGAATAGGGATGTTTTTCGAGAGTATCAGCGATTTTCTTTATAGTCATATCACAATGCTGAAGCTCTTCCTCATCAATATACGTGTCGTAAATCCTGTCGATATAATGCTTGCGGAGATCCTTGTCATCGGCTGTCGATATACCCTTATAATGCTTATAACCAAGAGCTTCAAAGAAATCCATATCAACTATTGTTGCTCCAGTGGCAATGATGGCATCCACCATATTGTTTTTCACCATATCCACGTAAACCTGCATACACCCACCGGCACTGGTGCTGCCGGCAATGGTTAAGAAAACCGTGCAGCCTTTATCGTTTATCATCCTGTTCAAAATGTCGGCTGCAGTAGCAGTATCCCTTGAAGTAAACGACATTTCGCGCATTGAATCAATAATGGGAGTCGAATCAAATGATTTGATGTCAATATGCCTGATTATGTTCTTCAGGTATTTCTTCTTTTGAATGGATTTCTTTGCCATAATTAAGGGATGTTATTTATTCCTGATTCCGGACTGCAAAGGTAATTAATACCCCAGAATTTTCAGCATCGATTTATAACTCTGTTCTTTCGAAAATAATTTAGTATATGTTTCATCATTTTCATCGAGGTCAATAAGTACATGTTTAGGCGCCGGGATCAGGCAATGCTGTATTCCTCCGTAACCTCCAAGTGATTCCTGGTACGCTCCTGTATGAAACATCCCGATATACAGCGGAGGGTCGGTCGAAAATTTTGGAAGGAAAACAGCATTCGTATGGCCTTCTGCATTATAATAATCCTCACTGTCGCAAGTAAGCCCGCCAAGAAAGACCCTTTCGTATTCGGAATCCCAGTTGTTTATTGCAAGTAAAATGAATTTCTGGTTGATAGCCCAGGTGTCGGGAAGTGTGGTGATGAATGAACTATCGATCATATCCCAGGCTTCACGGTCATTTTGTTTCTTCTGATCTACAACGCTGAAAAGTATTGCACCGGATTCACCTACTGTAAAAGAACCGAATTCAGTAAATATATCCGGTTCCGGAACTTCGTTTTTCTCACAGATGTTCTTGATCTGTGCCGTAATCTCTTCGGCCATGTATTCATAGTCATAACTGAACTCCAGCGAGTTTTTTATAGGGAACCCACCTCCGATATTCAGACCCGTAAGTTCAGGACATACTTTTTTAAGTTCACAGTAGACCGATACTGATTTGTTTAACTCATTCCAGTAATAAGCTGTATCCTTAATGCCCGTATTGATAAAAAAGTGAAGCATTTTAAGCTCAAAATTTGGATTATCTTTAAGCTTTTCCATATAAAAAGGAAGAATGTCATTATACCTGATACCCAGTCTTGAAGTATAAAAATCGAACTTGGGTTCTTCTTCAGAAGCTATTCTGATGCCTACTTTCATTTTGGTTTTCAGATAAGGCTCGTATTTATCGATCTCAAGTAAACTGTCCAATACAGCAATGGTATTCGAAAAACCATTATTTACGAGGCTGATCATATTCTCAATATACTGCGGGCGTTTAAAACCATTGCATATAATGTAGTTTTCCTTTTTTACAAAACCTCTTTTGTACAAATCTTCAATAATGGGCATGTCAAAGGCCGATGAAGTTTCAATATGCACCTCGTTTTTCAGAACTTCTTCGAGTACAAAACTGAAATGACTGCTCTTTGTACAATAACAATAATGATAATCACCCTGGTAATCAACTTTTGCCATTGCGACATTAAAAAGACGTTTAGCCTTCTGGATTTGCTGGCTTATCTTCGGAAGATAAGTAATTCTCAGGGGAGTTCCATACTGTTTAATGATGTCCATTAATGAAACTTTATGAAAATGTAACTCATTTTCAATCACTTCAAACGCAGATTGCGGAAACTCAAAAGTCTGATCAACCAGATCACTGTATTTGATTTTCATATTAGAGTTGTTAGATGTAAGTAACTTACTTTATCTCTTTTTACTCAATGTAACTCACTTATGTTTCATTTTCTATGCAAAAGTAAAATAACATTTTCGTATATTTTAATAAATTTATAAATTTGATGGTTCCTGAAGGTATTTAATATTTAGCAACAATTATCATGGGCAGTAATCCCCGGCCAATCAAAGACAACCGGCTTCGTGAAGAGCTGAAAAAGATCATCAATTCCTCTAAGGGGAGGAAGCATACCGACTACTTGGTTGAAATTCTCAGGACACATCCGGAATGGCATGATTGTCTTTTGGATATCTATTTATCGGACGAAGAACCGTTCAGCCGAAGACTTGTATGGGCTATTGACCTGTATTCGATGGAAAATACCGGAATAGTAACCCCTTATCTGGAAACTATCGCCAAAATGCTGCCATTGTTCAGCCATGACGGATTAAGGCGGCATTCCCTGCATATTTTATCACGCTTCCCTCTTCCGGAAACAGAATTAGGCAGCCTGACGAGCATCTGTTTCGACTGGTTGATGAAGCCGGGTTATCCTGCAGCTATTAAAGTACATTGTATGGAAATACTGTATCATATTTCATTAAGCGTGCCTGAAATAAGCAAGGAACTTTCTGAATGTATAGAATTTCGCCTGAATGAAGAAACACCCGGCTTTAAAAACCGGGGCCTGAAGATCCTGAAAAACATATCTTTGCAGCCGGGAGGAAAAAGTTAAAAGCTTTTTTACCGGTAAAAATATTTAACCTAAGCAAAATTCCGATTTTATGAAAAAGTTTATTCGCCTTTTACCCAGGTTTATTTCGCTGTCAATTTGCTTTTGGGTCATTTCACAGGGTCAATCTCAGATCATTTTCAGAAACAATCATAATGCCCAGGTATACGTAGCTATGTGCCGTTATGTTGCCAGTGGAGGGTATTGGATGACGTCGGGCTGGTACACGATAGGAACGGGCGGTGAACGACTTGTTTTTGACATAATCTCACCATTGGACACCATTGGCTATTGGGCTATGACAACCATTTCCGAAGAAAAATTTGAAGGCAAAAAGAACCTTATCGTAAATGATGATTCAAAATTCGTGGTAAAGTATGCCGACAAGCCTCAAACTGCTGGTCAAAACCCCAATTACAGCTGGCGTAAATTCATATTGCTCCGTCTTCCTCCGGGAACAACAAAAGGGACTATCTCTCTCAAGTAAAAGATAATTCAATCCACCCCTTTTATTTTTCGAGGAAAAGTTCTAATTTTGCACCCTCTAAAAAATCAGACAATAATTATCTTAATTAAATTTTAACCTCATGCAGAATAAAGGCGCTGTACAGCTATTTGCGATCATATTCGGTTTAGTTTGTTTGTTCCAGTTGTCGTTTACCTTTATCAGTTACCGGTATTCGATGAAAGCTGATGATTACGCCAATGCCCCCGTTGGAAAAGAACTGGCAGTTAAATTAGCCAGGGGCGATCAGGCCCGCCTGGAATATATCACCGATTCCATTATCCGTTCCAGGTCTGAATATTTTAACGATTCGATGGCTAATGTCGATGTGTATAATATCCTTCTCAAGAAGTATACCCTGAAGGATGTAAGAGAACGGGAAATCAACCTCGGTCTTGACCTCAAGGGAGGTATGAACGTTACGATGGCCGTTTCAGTTCCTGAAGTGATACGTGCACTCTCGGGTTACAGCCAGGACCCCACCTTTAACAAGGCCCTCCAGCTGGCTATCCAGAAAGAGAAGAATAGTACATCTGATTTTGTGGACCTGTTCTCGGAATCATTTAAACAGGTGGATCCGAATGCAAAACTTGCAGCCATTTTCAACACTGTTGAATTAAAAGACAAGATCAACTTCAACACAACGAATGCTGAGGTTATCAAAGTGATCCGTGATGAAACGAATGGAGCGATTGACCGGACATATCATATCCTCACAACCCGTATTGACCGTTTTGGTGTTGTTCAGCCCAACATCCAGAAGCTTCAGACAGCAGGCCGTATCCTGATCGAATTGCCTGGTATCAAAGATCCCGAGCGTGTTCGTAAACTTTTACAGGGAACTGCACAACTTGAATTCTGGGAAACATACCAGTTTACCCAGCTGCATCCCTATCTGACAGAAGCCAATAAAAGGCTTGCTGCTATCATGAGCACCGGGGGAGATACCATTAAAAGTGATTCGGCAAAAACTGAAACTTTACAAACTGCAAAAAGCCCAGGCAAGCAACCTGAACTATCAGCAAAGAAATCAGCCGTTAAGGAAAAAATTGCCTCTGCGAAGAAAGACAGTGCCAAAAAGGATACCTCAGGCGCAAATGCATTATTGAAGCAGCTGGGCAAAGATACTTCGAAGGGCTCGGCCATGAACAAGAAAGTGGAAACCGAACAGTGGATGAAGAACAATCCGTTATTTGCGGTGCTTGCCATGAATATTTACCAGACGAAAGATGGGCAGTACCAGGCAGGCCAGAACGCACTTGTCGGGAGAGCTATGATCAAGGATACAGCCAAGGTCAATTATATGCTTCGTCTTGTAAAACATCTCTTCCCCAGGGACCTGAAGCTCGCATGGACCGTTAAGCCCGGCGATGAGGCCAAAGACGTTCTATCCCTCGTTGCTCTCAAGGTGACTTCCAGGGATGGTTCACCCGCACTCGGTGGTGATGTGATCACTTCTGCCCGTCAGGACTATGACCAGAATGGAAGAGTTGAAGTTTCGATGTCGATGAACGGGGAAGGCGCCCGTATCTGGAAAAGACTCACTGGTGACAACATCGGAAAGCAGATCGCTATCGTTCTCGATGGTTATGTTTACAGTTTTCCCAATGTAAACGGGGAGATACCCAACGGGATGTCATCCATCTCGGGAGGGAGTATGACGGTTGAAGAAGCCCAGGACCTTGCAAACATCCTTAAAGCCGGTAAACTCCCGGCCCCTGCCCGAATCGTACAGGAAGAAGTGGTAGGCCCTTCACTGGGTAATGAATCAATCCACAGAGGTCTTATATCATTTATCATCGCCTTTATCGGGGTTCTTCTTTATATGTCGCTGTACTACAGGGGTGCCGGCCACGTTGCCGATATCGCACTTTTTTGCAACGTTTTCTTTCTCTTCGGTGTTCTTGCATCGATCGGAGCCGTGCTGACCCTCCCCGGTATTGCAGGTATCGTACTGACCCTTGCTATGGCAGTCGACTCGAACGTTATCATCTACGAACGTATGCGTGAGGAGATGCGGGCCGGGAAAGGCATGAGGCTTGTCGTGAAAGACGGTTTCAAACACGCACTTTCGGCCATCATCGACGGTCACGTTACAACAATCCTTACCGGTATCGTGCTTTACATCTTCGGTTCAGGACCTATCCAGGGTTTTGCAACCACCCTGGTCATCGGTCTTCTCCTTTCGCTGTTCACCTCGATCTTTATTGCCAGGCTTGTCTTTGAATGGATGCTCGACAAGAATATGACCATCACAACAGGCTACAAATGGAGCCAGAATTTGTTCCAGAACACGAAGATCAATTTTATCGGCCTCCGTTACAAGATGTACATCCTGTCTATCGCCATCATCATCCCGGGCATCATTTCGATCTTTATCCGCGGTCTTGATCCAGGCCTTGACTTTACCGGTGGCCGCAGCTATGTGGTACGTTTCGACGAGCCTGTAAAAACATCGGACTTACGTGAATCTCTTGGAAAAGTCTTCAAGGAATATCCTGAAGTAAAGACCTTTGGTCCAAACAACCAGGTCAAGATCACAACCAAGTTCATGATCAATGAGCGTACACAGCAGGCCGACTCCTTAGTCAACCTCAGGCTCTATGAAGGGACCAGGAGCTTCTACAAGACCCCGATCACGTTTAAAGAATTCAAGTCGGGTGAGCCCAAGAAGGCAATCGGTGAAATGAGCTCGCAGCGAGTTGACCCCACAATCAGTTATGCCCTTATCTGGCAGGCTGTAATGGCTGTATTCTTCTCCCTCATTATTATATTTATTTACATAGCACTGAGGTTTAAGAACTGGCAGTTTGGTTTAGGCGGTGTGGTATCGCTCTTCCATGACACACTCATCATAATCACCATGTTTACCCTGTTCCATGGCATTCTTCCGTTCAGCATGGAAGTTGACCAGCAGTTCATCGCTGCACTTCTTACAATTATCGGGTATTCGATTATGGATACGGTTATCATCTTCGACAGGATCCGTGAATACAGGGGATTGTATCCCAAACGCGACCTGGCCGACAATATCAACGGTGCTATCAATTCAACCCTTGGACGAACCATTAACACATCCGGAGTCACCCTGGTTGTCCTGATTGTTATTTTCATCTTTGGTGGTGAAGTTCTCCGCGGGTTCACTTTTGCTCTTCTCGTCGGAGTTATCTCCGGGACTTATTCGTCGGTTTTCAATGCAACCCCGGTTGCCTATGATATTCTGATGGCCCAGAAACGCCGCAAGGAAAAGAAAGAGCTTGAAGCAAAAGGAAAATCAAAGTAATCCGGCAGTCCGGAACACTCTTTAATATGTAAAAAAGGCTGACCCTGATCAGGGCAGCCTTTTTTATTTCAGGACGGAAGGAATTACACTTTTCTGTATATTTGTGCGTTATTCCAGCTAATAATATTCCTGTAATGCATCCGAAAAGCCTTATTGTTTTTATAGTCACCTTTTTGTTTTTCACCTTTCCGGTCGTTGCACAGAATAAAGCCACCAGAGCTGCCGATGATGCATTTACCGACCAGATGTATTTCACCGCACTCCAGAAATACCAGAAAGCATCTTCAAAAGTCAAGAAGAACAAGGCTGAACGTGACAGGATCACCTTCCGCATAGCTGAGTGTTACAGGATGATGAATAATACGAAGAAAGCCGAGACTGCTTACAAACGGCTTCTGAATAACGTTAAATTTATCAAAGATGAACCCCGGGTACTTCTTTACTATGCCAATGCGTTGAAGGCTAACGGCAATTACGATGAAGCTATCAAGCAATACCAGGCTTATAAAGACCTGGCTCCCAAAGACTCAAAAGGTGAGCAGGGGATTGAGACCTGCAAACTTGCGAAGGAATGGATCGCCAGCCCTACAAAATATACCGTTAAATGGGAAAAAGCGCTGAATTCGAAAGAAGACGATTTTGCCCCTGCCTATGCTGATAAAAAATACGGGTCCATTATATTCACCTCCGACAGGGATGCTTCAAACGGAAAGGATTTGGATAACTGGACAGGCTTAAAATTTTCAGACCTTTACCTGTCGAGGAAGGACCGTAAAAACGAATGGAGCAAGCCTGTTCTTGCCGATCAGGCCGGAATGATAAACACCAATGCAAACGATGGGGTTGGGCAGTTTGATCCGAAATTCATACATTTTTATTTTACCCGCTGCTACAATGACTCCAGAAAGAAGAACGGTTGCCAGATCTTCATGAGCAGCCGTACAGGCAGTAAAAACTGGGGAGATCCTGAAAAAATCGAGCTGGGAGGCGACAGTGCGAGCATATACGGACATCCTTCAGTTTCAAATGCAGATGTTATTTATTTTTCAGCAGAAATCCCGGGAGGAGCCGGAGGGAAAGACATCTGGAGGGCAAGTAAAAAAAGCGGGAAATGGGTTAAAGAAAACCTGGGCCCTCTTATTAATACCCCGGGTAACGAATTATTCCCGTTTATCAGGGATGACAGCATCCTTTACTTTGCTTCTGACGGACTTCCGGGAATGGGCGGCATGGACATTTTCCGCTCTGTATATTCGAAGGGAAAATGGAGTACCCCCGAGAACATGAAATCTCCTATAAATTCCCCGGCCGACGATCTGTCGATAGTCTTTAATGCCGAAGAATCCGAAGAAGGGCTGTTTACTTCGAACCGGCCGGGAGGCAAGGGAAGAGATGATATATACTCCTTCGTCATACCTCCTATTTATTACACCCTGGAAGGAACCGTGACCGACGACCGTTCATTATTGCCTGTTCAGGGCGCTGAAGTCAGGGCTGTCGGTACAAACGGCCGTACGTTTAAATATACAACCGACGAAAAAGGTCACTACAGCTTTAATAAAATGCAGATCAATGCAAACACCACATACGATATTCTGGTTACGAAGAAAGATTATTTTAACGAAAAAGGCCGTGAAACCACGGTTGGTTTGGAAAAAAGCAAAGACCTCACAAGGAACTTTGTCATGAAGCCGATTCCGAAAAAGCCTGTTGTTCTGCCCGATATCCTTTATGACCTTGCGAAATGGGACCTTAAGCCCCAGTACCAGGATTCGCTCCAGGGACTTATTGAAACCCTTGATGCCAATGAGAACATTGTCATAGAACTTGCCGCTTATACTGATTCCCGCGACACTGAAGAACGAAATGACATCCTGTCACAAAAACGTGCGCAAAGTGTCGTTGATTATCTTATCTCAAGAGGTATTGATCCTGACCGGCTGGTTGCAAAAGGTTACGGTGAAAGAGTTCCCAGGACACTCTCGAGGGACTTTACAAGGGAAGGTTACACCTTTATTGCAGGAACAGTGCTGTCCGACTCAGTCATCAACCTGCTCCCGAATGTTGCTGTGAAGGAAGCTGCACATCAGCTGAACCGCCGTACAGAATTTACTGTTTTAAGAAACGATTTTGTACCTAAAACCACACCTTCGAAGACCCCGGTTACAGCCAGGATCGAAGTGGTTATAGCCCCTGAGGTAAACGGCACAGCATTGAGCAAACTCAAGGATGGGTCATATTCAGGTTTTTGCTTTATCAATGGAATAAGTACCGAGTTTATTTATGATCCGGCCGAAAAAGATATGTTCATTACTTCCGCATACGCGTTTACCCTGCTTAAAGATGGAGTAATAGATAAAAACGACTTTGAAGGCGATGCCTCGAAACTGATCCAGGAAAAGACCATCAGTGAAAAAGCCGTGATCACGCTGAAAGAAGTACGTATTGCGAAGAACACCGTCAGGGATCTTAAAGTAATTGTAAACTCCAAGATCCATGGCAGCTTTGAGTTTGGCACCAATAACATGAAAAAATTCGGTAATTTCCATATCGATGATCAAAAGGGACAGCTGATCTTTGATTGACCTATGAGCGATAAGTCGAGATATGATAAGAGAGGTGTATCGTCTCAAAAAGAAGATGTTCACTCGGCTATAAAAGATATTGACAAGGGGATTTTCCCAAAAGCTTTCTGTAAAATAATTCCTGACATACTCGGGGGCGATGAAGCCTGGTGCAACATTATGCATGCCGATGGAGCAGGTACCAAATCATCTCTCGCTTACATATACTGGAAAGAAACCGGCGATCTGTCAGTTTGGAAGGGAATTGCACAGGATGCCATTGTGATGAATCTCGATGACCTGCTTTGTGTAGGTGCAACTGACAATATTCTTCTTTCTTCAACGATCGGAAGGAACAAACACCTGATCCCGGGTGAAGTGATTGCAGAGATCATCGCCGGCACTGAAGAGTTCCTTGCCTTAATGCGCTCCCACGGCATCGGCATCTGGTCAACAGGAGGGGAGACTGCCGATATTGGTGACCTGGTGCGGACAATCGTTGTAGATTCCACTGTCTGCTGCCGGATGAGGCGCACCGAGGTCATAGATAATTCCAGTATCCAGGAGAGTGATGTGATTGTCGGACTGGCATCATTCGGGCAAACTTCCTATGAAAAAGAATATAACGCTGGTATGGGCAGTAACGGGCTGACGTCCGCCCGGCATGACGTTTTTCGTAAGGAACACGCAGGCTTATTCCCCGAAAGCTTTGATCCGGCGATTCCCCTCGACCTTGTTTACTCTGGTAGTAAAAACCTGACAGACCCTTCGGAAATCCCCGGAATAAACATCGGGAAACTGTTGCTCTCACCTACACGGACCTATGCTCCCGTAATTAAATTGATTCTTGGCAATTTCAAAAAAGACATTCATGGTATAATTCACTGCAGTGGAGGGGGGCAAACGAAGGTCTTACATTTTACAGGGAATCAACATATTGTCAAGAACAATCTTTTCCCCACCCCTCCCCTTTTCCGCCTGATACAGGAACAGTCCGGAACTGACTGGAAAGAGATGTACAGGGTATTCAACATGGGGCATCGTATGGAATTATACGTCACAAAGTCTGCAGCCGACAGCCTTATTGAGATTGCCTCATCCTTTAAACTCGAAGCCAGGGTCATAGGGCATGTCGAAAAATCCGGGTCACCCAGGCTTACAGTTGTATCGGAACACGGGGAGTTTTGCTACTGAAGTACCACGGCAGGATGTAAGACATGCGATTTACGATTTACGTTCAACTCAGCTGAATTGCGTAGCAATCACGAATACCCCGAGAAAATTAATAATTTCATGAGTAAATGAGCACACAATTGAAAAAAACAATTGGTGCGAATAATTACGGTGTTCGATCTAACGCAATAACGCCATAACGCTAAACGCGGAACGCAATAACGTTGAACGCATTAACGCCATAACGCTATTTTTACTACCTTTGCACCCCTGAAAGAGGAGTAGTACACCATGGTAGATAAACTGGAAGCAATAAAACTGAAGTTCGATGACATTCAGAAGCAGATGAGCGAGCCTGATATTGTCAGTGATATGAAACGTTATATCAAACTGAACAAGGATTACAAGGAGCTTCAGCCTATCATGGACGCCTATGAGCGTTATAAGAATATTCTTGCGAATCTTGAACATGCAAAAGAAATCCTTTACAATGAAAAAGATGAGGAATTCCGGGCTATGGCGAAGGAAGAACTCGAGACACTAAACAACGAAAAGGAGAAACTGGAAGAAGAAGTCAGGCTGATGCTTATCCCTGTCGATCCTCAGGACGGGAAAAACGCTGTCGTCGAGATCCGTGCGGGAACCGGGGGGGATGAGGCGAGTATTTTCGCAGGCGATCTTTACCGGATGTATTCAAAATACTGTGAAAACCGCCGGTGGAAAATCGAACTGATTGATTTTTCCGAAGGTACGATGGGTGGATTTAAAGAAATTATTTTCAATGTCATCGGCGAGGGCGCATATGGCCAGATGAAATATGAATCGGGGGTTCACCGGGTACAGCGTGTGCCCCAGACTGAGACCCAGGGCCGTGTGCATACTTCTGCCGCGACTGTGGCTGTGTTGCCCGAGGCTGATGAATTTGATGTGGAAGTCAAACCGAGCGATGTTCGCAAAGACACTTTCTGCTCCTCGGGTCCGGGCGGGCAGTCTGTAAATACAACATATTCGGCAATCCGCCTGACCCATGTACCCTCGGGTATAGTAGTCAGCTGCCAGGATGAGAAATCCCAGATGAAGAATTTTGAAAAGGCCATGAAAGTGCTCCGGACACGACTTTACGAGATGGAACATCAGAAATATCTCGATGAGATCTCAAAAAAGCGTAAAACCATGGTATCAACCGGAGACCGCTCTGCAAAAATACGTACTTATAATTATGCCCAGAGCCGGGTTACCGACCACCGTATCAATATGACCATTTACAACCTTCCTGTGGTGCTTGACGGAGATGTGCAACCCCTGATCGATGCACTGCAGCTGGCTGAGAATGCAGAAAGGCTGAAAGAAGCGGTAAGTTAAGTAGCGAAATAGCGTTCGGCGCAGCCGAAACGAGCACACAAATGAAATAACCAATTGGTGCGAGTAAATAGCGAAATTAGAAATGGTAAATCGTAAGCCGTAAATCGTACTTCGTAAATCGTAAATCCCTATGACCCGAGAAGAGCTTATTAACCTCATTCGCCGGAAAAATTCCTTCCTCTGTATCGGCCTTGATACCGATATCAGCAAAATACCCCAGCATATGAAGTCGCTGGAAGATCCCATCTTCGGGTTCAACAAAGCAATCATCGATGCAACCATTGACCTCGCAGTGGCGTACAAACCTAACTTCGCATTTTACGAATGCTACGGGGTAAAAGGCTGGGAAAGCCTTACAAAGACCATTAATTATATTAATGAAAAATACCCGGGCCAGGCCTTTACCATTGCCGATGCCAAGCGCGGGGATATCGGCAACACCTCCCAGCAATATGCCAGGGCTGTGTTCGATAAAGCTTCATCAGGACTGGAATTTGATGCAGTCACCGTTGCTCCTTACATGGGAGAAGATTCCGTTAAGCCTTTCCTCTTGTACCCTTCGAAATGGATCATTGTGCTTGCCCTGACCTCAAACAAAGGAGCCGGAGATTTCCAGTTCTTCTCAAACCAGGATACAAGACTGTTTGAACAGGTCCTGCTTAAATCAAAACAATGGGGGAACCAGGATAATATGATGTATGTAGTAGGCGCAACGAAGGCAGATATGTTAACCGATATCAGGAAGATAGTTCCCGATCATTTCCTTCTTGTTCCGGGTATAGGTGCACAGGGTGGAAGCCTTCAGGAAGTTGCAAAATACGGCCTGACAAAAGACTGCGGATTGCTTGTAAATTCAAGCCGCAATATCATTTATGCGTCACCAGGAGCTGACTTTGCTGAAAAAGCAAGGGAAGAAGCAGAAAAAATGCAGAAAGAAATGTCGGTATTATTACACCCTTGATCGCTTATCACTTTTCACTCATGCCTCATGCCTCATGCCTCATGCCTCATGCCTCATGGCTCATGGCTCATGGCTCATGCCTCATGGCTCATGGCTCATGGCTATTCTCTCATCACTCCACGACTGTGATCCACCCATACTTATCAGCGGCCTTTCCGTCCTGAATATCACGGAGTATCGTATAGAGTTTTAAACAAACCTGGCCTGCCTTTCCATCCTTACAATACTGAAAAACCTTTTCTGTATCCCGGTCATGAATGGAGCCGATCGGTGATATAACAGCAGCAGTTCCGCATGCTCCAACCTCATCAAATTCAGCAAGTTCCTCAACAGAAACAGGCCTGAGTTCCACGAGCATGCCAATGTCCTGGGCGATCGTTCGCAACGACATATTGGTTATTGACGGAAGTATGGAATGGGAATTCGGGGTGATGTATGTATTACCCTTGATCCCGAAAAAGTTTGCGGGACCGGCTTCGTCTATATATTTCTTTTCCTTTGCATCCAGGAATATACAGGATGCAAACCCTTCGGCATGGGCACGTACACCAGCACGCAGGCTCGCAGCATAGTTACCTCCGACCTTGATATGTCCGGTCCCCAAAGGGGCTGCACGGTCATAATCCCTGACGATCTGCATCTTGACCGGGTTGAAGCCTTCCTTGAAATACGGGCCGACAGGGCCGACAAAGATCAGGAACATGTATTCACGGGCCGGTTTTACACCAACCTCAGGGCCAGTCCCTATAAGCAGGGGACGGATGTATAAAGACGCTCCTTCTCCGTAAGGCGGGATATATTTCTTATTCAGCTGAACAACTTTCACTACAGCCTCCCGAAACATTTCCAATGGGATTTCAGGCATAATAAGGCCAACTGCAGAATTGTTTATCCGTTTGCAGTTTTCCTCAAGCCTGAAAATCCGGATCTTCCCGTCAACACCGGTAAAGGCTTTAAGGCCCTCAAAAGCTTCCTGTCCGTAATGCAGGCAGGTCGCTGCCATATGCATGTTAATGTATTCCGAGTCGGTGACTTCCAGAGGACTCCACTTGCCATCTTTCCAGTTTGAACGTACATTGTAATCGGTCTTGAAATAACCGAAAGGTAAATTCTTCCAATCTGTCGTAGTCATATAAGTAGTTTTAAGTGTTAGTTTTCAGCATCAAAGACTCTGTAAATATAGAAAAATAATTTTCACAGGTATCAGGACCTATCAAAATTTTTAATACCAGGAAATAAGCGGCTTGACATTTTGGCAGAATTTAACAATGGCATATGCTTTGTGTTAAGAGGCAAAGCTTACCGGCCTCTGGCTAATACTGAATAAGTCATCCGGCGAAGCCGAAAATAAAAATAATCAACTAAAACACCGAATCCTATGCAGAAAGGTAAAATCAACGTTCAGACTGAGAACATTTTCCCCATTATCAAGAAATTCCTGTATTCGGAGCATGAGATTTTCCTGCGGGAACTCATTTCGAATGCTGTTGACGCAACCCAGAAATTAAAAACCCTTGCTTCGATGGGAAAGTTTAACGGGGAGCTGGGAGACCTGACCATAGAAGTTAAAGTCAACCCGAAAAGAAAGACTATTTCGGTGAAAGACAAGGGAATCGGCATGAATGCGGAGGAAGTTGATAAATACATCAACCAGATCGCGTTTTCGAGCGCCGAGGAGTTTATCAGCCAGTTCAAGACCAAATCGGAAGCTGAAATGAATGCCATCATAGGTCATTTTGGCCTTGGTTTTTACTCAAGCTTTATGGTTTCCGACAAGGTTGTGATCCATACAAAAACATATAAGACCGAAGGCGATACGAAGCCGGTGCTCTGGGAATGTGACGGCAGCCCCGATTACACGATGGATGAGAGCAAGAAGAAAGACCGTGGAACCGAGATCATATTGCATATAGCAGATGACTCAAAGGATTACCTTGAAGAGTACAAAATCCTCGAAATACTGAAGAAATACTGCAAATTCCTGCCGGTGCCAATTCATTTCGGCAGTGAAAAAACATGGGAAAAAGTTCCCGGCGAAAAGGACGAAAAAGGTAAAGACAAGGAAATCGAAATCGAAAAGCCAAGGATCATCAACAATACTGATCCTTTATGGAAGAAGAAACCGATTGACCTGAAGGACGAGGATTATAAGAGTTTTTATCGCGAACTGTATCCCTATACCTTCGAAGAACCTTTATTCCATATTCACCTGAATGTAGACTATCCTTTCAACCTGACGGGAATACTGTATTTCCCGAAAGTGAAGAAAACACTGGAAGTCCAGAAGAATAAGATCCAGCTCTATAGCAACCAGGTTTTTGTTACTGATTCGGTGGAAGGCATTGTCCCCGAATTTCTTACACTTCTCCATGGAGTGCTTGATTCCCCGGATATTCCGCTGAATGTATCACGTTCATACCTGCAGTCTGATCCCAATGTGAAGAAGATCAGCAATCATATTACGAAGAAAGTGGCCGATAAACTCGAAACCATTTTCAAGGAGAACCGTCCTGATTTTGAAGCCAAATGGGACGACATCAAGGTGTTTATCGAATATGGGATTATATCGGAGCCTGACTTTTTCGACAGGGCGAAGAAATTCTGTCTTTTCAAGAACAGTGAAGCAAAGTATTTCACTTTCGAGGAATATGAAAATAAAATAAAGAATAACCAGAAAGACAAGAACGGGAATCTCATATATCTATATACCAGCAGTGCCGAAGAACAATTCAGCTTCATCGATGCCGTGAAGGACAGGGGTTATGATGTATTATTGCTGGATGGCATTATTGATACCCATTTTGTTAATACACTGGAGCAGAAATTCGAAAAATCCAGGTTTACCCGTATTGATTCCAACACGGTGGATAAACTCATCGAAAAAGAGGATGCATTGCCTTCAAAACTCAATGAAGAGCAGCAGAAAGCCCTGAAGGAAATGATGGAAAAGCAGGTCGACAAGGAGAAATTCACTGTTCTCCTTGAAAGCCTGAGCGAGAAAGAAGCTCCACTGCTGATCACCCAGGATGAGTTTATGAGAAGAATGAAAGATATGAGTGCGCTTGGAGGGGGTTATGGCTTTATGGGTACTATGCCCGAAAAGTACAACCTCGTGGTTAATTCGAATCATCCGAAAATTGGCAGGATGCTCCTTGAACCCGACGGGGGAAAACAGGCGGAAACCATAAGGCAGCTGTTTGACCTGGCTATGCTTGCCCAGAATCTCCTGAAAGGGAAAGACCTGGCTGAATTTATAAAACGCAACATTGAGAATGTTTAAAACTGTAAATTTCACTATATTTACGTCCAATAATCTTTTAAGTAATCTTTAGGGGTCGGTAAGACGGCCCGTAAAATCATTAATAACCAAAAATAATAACTATGAAACTTAGTAAAGGTTGGATCATTCTGATCGTGGTTGTTCTGGCAATATTGCTTCTTTTCTCATCGGGCAGCCGCTCATATAACAACCTGGTAACGAAAGACCAGGTCGTTCAGCAGCAGTGGGCTCAGGTTGAGAACGTATACCAGCGCCGTTCGGACCTTATTCCGAACCTGGTGAACACGGTCAAAGGCGTTGCAAACTTTGAGCAGAAAACCCTCACCGACGTGATCGAGGCAAGGGCTAATGCTACCAGGGTAACGATCAGCCCTAAAAATCTGGACGAAGCCTCCATTCAAAAATTTCAGTCTGCCCAGGACAATCTCAGTTCGACCTTATCCAGGCTTATGATGGTTACCGAGAATTATCCCCAGCTGAAAGCCACTCAGAATTTCAGCGAACTCCAGGCCCAGCTTGAAGGAACCGAAAACAGGATCACTGTTGAGCGCATGAAGTTCAATGAGGTGGTGCAGGATTACAATGTGCTGGTAAAGAGATTCCCATCGAATATCTATGCAGGCATGTTCGGATTCAAGGAAAAGGCATTTTTCAAAGCCGTTCAGGGTGCTGAGAAAGCTCCCGAAGTAAAGTTCTGATAAAGGCAAAAACACAGCGGCAGGCCCCGTAAGAGGCCTGCCTGCATTACAGTGTTTAAAACATAAAATCATGGGCATAACAGCAAGGGACTTCTTCAGCCCGGAACAGCAAAAAGCAATAACAAAAGCCATTGCGGAAGCAGAACACCAAACCTCCGGCGAGATCCGCGTTCATATTGAGAACTCCCTGAAAGGGGATGTCCTCGACCGTGCAGCTTATCTTTTCAGGACGCTCGGCATGAGTAAAACAGAACTCAGAAACGGGGTGCTGATCTACCTGGCGGTGAACAGCAGGCAGTTTGCCATTCTTGGTGATAGCGGCATTCACAAAATGGTACCTGAAAACTTCTGGGATAAGATCAAACATCAGATGCTTGCCGATTTCAGGGAAAATAAATTCACCGAAGGGCTAATCTCAGCCATCTCCTCTACAGGAGAACAGCTGAAAAAGCATTTCCCTTATATGGTAAATGACAAGAACGAACTTCCCGATGAGATCTCTTTCGGTAAAAATTAAGCCTGCGACCATGAAAACACTGAGAACTTATTCTTTATTCCTTCTGATTGTATTGTCATTACCAGTTTTTGCGCAGGATATTCCCGACAGGCCCTCCCCTCCCAGACTGGTTAACGATTATACCGGCACTCTGTCAGCTGATCAGGTTGCAGCGCTTGAACGCAAACTCGTTGCATTCAACGACTCAACTTCAACCCAGATTGCAGTGGTTTTTGTCAAGTCGCTTAATGGTTATGACAAAGCCGACTACACTTACCGCCTGGCTGAGAAATGGGGAGTCGGGCAAAAAGGGAAAAATAACGGCGCAGTTATTCTTGTCAAACCAAAAACCGGCTCGGAAAAGGGTGATGCCTATCTTGTTTCCGGCTATGGTTTGGAAGACGTCATTCCCGATGCCATTTGCAAAAGGATTGTTGATAATGAAATGATCCCCCGTTTCACCCAGGGGGATTATTACGGCGGCATTGATGCTGCCACAACGGTCATCATAGATCTTGCAAAGGGGAAATATTCAGCTGAACAGTATTCGAAAAAACATGATGCAGGTCCCGTAGGGCTTATCGTCCCGGTGATCATTCTGCTGGTGGTTCTTTTTGCTATTCGTGCAAGCAGGGCAAGTTCCCATTCGGTAGGGAAAAGCCTGCCCTGGTGGATGGCTTTATGGATGCTTGGTTCCTCGGGAGGCGGGCACAGCGGAAGCTGGGGCAACTTCTCGGGAGGTTCCGGCTTTGGCGGAGGAGGCGGCGGCTTTGGAGGCTTTGGAGGTGGAAGCTTCGGCGGAGGCGGCGCCGGCGGAAGCTGGTAAACTTACCTCAACTGATCTGTTTCAGACCGGGGTTTAATTTCGATGCTCTTAACTTCTTCAAGGGTGATAAAACCGCCCTTATTCCCAAAATTGTTAAGCACATAATTGATCACGGCAACCGCATCTTCTTTCGTGTTAACCTGGGGCGTCATTTCCTGTGTATACTTTTTCCCGTTAACTGTCATTTCTATTTTTGAACCGTTCAGCGTCTGTGCAACAGCCCTGCTTTTATCAGCCAGAAGATAGTCTGAATTGGCCAATGGAGGAAATATAAATTCAACACCTGTTCCGTTGGGCTGGTGGCAAATTATGCACTTTGTCTTAAAGATCTCCTCGCCTTTAGGCATCATTGCCTTTATTTCGGCAGGCAAAGAAACGCCGGCAGCTTTTTGGCCGGCCTCAGGCTGGCTGCCGCTCCCGCAGGAAGAAAGAATAATACCTGCCACACAAACTGAAAGGGAAAGATTGGCAATTCGTTCCATAGTCCGGAATTTGGGTTTGATTAGTAAGCTTACTGAGTGTAAAATTAACGTCATTTGTGAAAATACCATCATCTGTTCCTGATGATATTTTGCATGATGGCTCTTTTAGTCTGTCAGATCCGGGCTGTCATTCATTTCCGGGTCTTTTTTTTGTACTTTTGCTCTTCAAAAACCCCCATTCCAATTGAAAAAACTATTTCTTTTTGTCATCCTTTTATTCGTCCTGGGAAAACCGCTTGCCGTAGTATCCCAGAGTTTGAAAAACGATTCAGCGAGCTATCCGTACTGGGTTGAAATGATGCAGGACCCGAATGCAAATTTTTTCCGGACCCAGAGGGCCTTTAATCTTTACTGGAAAGACAGAAAAATAACAAAAGGATGCGGATGGAAAGTTTTCAAACGCTGGGAATATATGATGCAGAGCCGTATCAATCCCGACGGTTCAATTCCAGCGCCTGATGCCACATTTAACGCTTATAAGGCTTTTTCATCCACGAAGCGGTCCCTGACCGGCAATTGGATTTCACTTGGCCCATCCGCGATCCCTTCTCCCGGACCGGCCGGGTACGAAGGCCTTGGCCGCTTAAATACCATTGCTTTCCATCCTTCAGATCCAAATACATTTTATGTTGGCGCCCCTTCAGGAGGTTTTTGGTATACTAATGATGGCGGGCAAACCTGGTTAACATCGACCGATAACCTGCCAACACTTGGTGTTTCGGCAATTATTGTTGACTATTCAAATCCTAATACTATTTTGATTGGCACAGGTGACAGGGATGCAGGTGATGCTCCCGGAATGGGCGTATTCAGGAGTATTGACGGAGGCCTTACCTGGGCTTCTTCAAAAGCCGGGATGAGCAATGTAACCGTCGGCCATATGTTACAGCATCCCGCACATCCCCTTATCATGCTGGCAGCAACCAGCGGAGGTATCTACCGGTCTGTTGACGGAGGTGAGAACTGGACAAAATCGAAAAGCGGGAATTTCAAGGATATTCAATTCAATCCCAATAATCCTGATATTGTTTATGCAGCTTCAGGCCCGGATTTTTATCGCTCTGCTGATAATGGTATGACCTTTATAAAAATCACATCCGGCCTGTCAGGCGGGCAGCGAGGCGTGATCGGTGTATCTGCTGCCAGTCCCGCTTACGTCTATTTCCTCGTATCGAACGGGGCAAGCGGGTATCAGGGCTTGTACCGTTCGACCGATGCAGGCCTTACGTTTACCACACGTTCAACTTCTCCCAATATCCTCGATGGGTCATGTGACGGCTCCAACACAGGCGGACAGGGCTGGTATGACCTTGCACTGGCAGTAAATCCTTTAGATGCCGAAATGATATATGTAGGTGGTGTGGATGTATGGAAATCATCGAACGGAGGAACAACATGGTCGATTAATTCTCACTGGTACGGCGGATGCAGTGTTCCTTCGGTTCACGCCGACTGCCATTTCCTGACCTACTCCCCGGTCAATGGAACCCTGTATGCCTGTAATGACGGAGGCCTTTGGGGTACGGAAAACAGTGGAATTTCGTGGATTTATTACACCGAAACAATGACCATCGGCCAGATATATAAGCTCGGTGTAGCCCAGACAGTAAAGAACAAGGTTATCAATGGCTTTCAGGATAACGGCACCTATACCTATACTGCAAATGGCTGGCTTGCAACCGGCGGAGGCGATGGCATGGAATGTGC
>Ga0208102_1000006_pt1 | contig 184774 bp, 140 predicted proteins | sample CryBogmetaGMA17M_FD_184549 | JGI IMG/M metagenome (GOLD analysis project Ga0208102, IMG submission 184549) | Freshwater microbial communities from Crystal Bog, Wisconsin, USA - MA17M (SPAdes) | ecosystem: Environmental > Aquatic > Freshwater > Lake | place: Crystal Bog, Wisconsin, USA...
CACGTATTCTTCTATAGCCGGGAAACTCGATGTCCATTTCATAAAGAGTTTTGATTTCAGCTTCATTCAGGAAAATGGTATCTGCATCCTCTTTAGGAGCTCTGAATTCCCTTTTCTGGTGCTCACGGTTCGTGGTAAGGTTATCTTGGTTCGCTTCATTCATCAAACGCTTGAGTCGTTTAATGTGGCTTCCGATGGTATTTGGCTTAAAGCCCTTTGCCTTTAGGTAATCAGTGAATTTATAATAGAAGTCTTTTCCTATGGTTTCAAAATCAATCCTGAAGGAATGCTTTTTTTCAAACTCTTCAAGGTGCCTTTTTAGCCCACTATAGTGATCAAGATGTTCTTTGGTGATCCTGTTCTTAAACCTTTCTTTGAAAATATCGAAATAAGTATACAGAGTGATTTTGTGTACAATGCTTGCCTTTTTCCTTCCGGTAAACACCTTGAATGCTTCATTCATCTCTTCCGCTTTTCGGCTGACTTCTTCCTCAGACAGCTTGATTCCTTTGGGGAAAATCTCATCGTATTTATCAAGAAAAAAGTTGACAGTTTCTCGAAGCCTCTTATTTTCATCTGCAAAATCTTTGACCGGTTTTATTTTCTGCGCTTCTTGGTCCCACTTAGCAACTGGTGAATGCACTCCGCTGGAAAGTCTCAAACGCTTATGATTAAAGGTAAATGATATAAGTAACAGCGCTTTGCCGTTTTTTTCCTTGTCGGGATAGAAGATTACTGAGGCCATAATTTGTACTGCATTTTTTTGTCAGTTCAAAGGTACGAACTGTCAACTTCTTGTACAAATTTGTCAGTAAAAGTTATTAACCGACGGTAAACGCTTGTAAAGGTTATTTAATATTATGTAGGAAAGACGGGAGTTACAAAGATATTGACCTGATTTTCAATTTGCCCTATATGACCCCTCCGGGGTCACAAGATAATCAGCCACTTACAAATAAAATGTAGGTGGCTTTTTATTTTTTTGCATACATCCAACAGGCCGGAATATTCAGGGGGTGACCTGAATTGAACTTTTCCGGACAGAAATATAATTGGCTGGCAACGAAAAAACTTATCTTTGAGGGTACATCCTGCTGGTAACAAATATGCAGGTGGATATTTACCGTGAAAATCGGGGATCGTTTATGGATTTAAACAAACAGGAAATTTATGTTTACCGATGATATTCTAAAAACAAGAAAAGAAATTAAGAGATTTTTCATTGCAGGCTTCTGGACTTTGCTGTTGGAAACTCTTTTATGCCTGTATATCGCGTATATTTCAAATTCTGTTATCATTTTTACTTTCATGCTGCAAAACTCCTTATCGCTCATAGTTTATTTTTTCGCGATAATTGCGCTGGATCTTTCCATAAAAGACAATTCTTATAAATTTCCTTATGGAACCGGAAGACTGGAAAATTTTATAAGTTTTTTTCAGGCCGGCCTGAGCTTGCCCGGTGCGGGAATTGTCCTTTATTCAATATGGAAAACTTCAGTTAATGCCCCGCCAACAATCAGTTTTGGATACACACAAATAGCTTTTCTTTACATCAATCTCCGCCTGGTCATGCTAAAATGGTGGGCTAATTCGATTATGAAGCGGTCTGACGCTTACTCTCCGATCCTGAAAGCTTACAATGTATATTACACGATCTGTCTTATTGAAACGATATTATCTGCAGTTTCCCTTCTGGTAGCACTCTATCTTCAGCATTCCCACATGGTCCTCCAGGCGAGAATCATCGACATTTTGCTTTCGGTTATCGTCGCAACCTATTGGATTGTCAATTCACTGAAAGTAATGAAAGAAAACTTTGAAGCACTGATCGATCTGCCCTTAAAAGAGGCTGATCAGCTGATGATTATGAAAACCCTGGCAGAACAATTCAATCAGTATGAAGGGATTGGCTACATTTATTCCAGAATCAGCGGCAGGCAGAAGATTATCGAGATAGAACTGAATTTTTCGAAAAACAGAAACTTATCCGAGATTGCCGATCTGCAGGAAGCGATGAAAAACCGTCTCGCACAGCATTTCTCCGATGTTAAATTCAATTTAATTCCTGTTATCAAATAAACTTGCTGTATTTAATAATTATGCAAGGGACAGCAGATTATCCCCGTTTATAAGGATACCACCAGGGCTTTTCCTTCTGCACAAAATCCCAGTGCACGTGTTTAGTCTCCATAAATTCCTCCAGGCCCTCCAGCCCAAGCTCGCGTCCCAGGCCGCTCATCTTCATGCCGCCGAACGGTCCTGCGTCGTTATCGGTCAGGGGGTCGTTGATCCAGATGCTTCCCGCCTTGACCTCTTCGAAGAAAGTCTTTGCTTTTACTGCGTCGCGGGTGAAGAGGACGGCACCAAGGCCGTATTGAGTCCCCTGCGCAAGGCGGATAGCCTCGTCGAAGTCATTGTAGACCATAACGGGCGCCACCGGTCCGAAGGTTTCTTCGCTCATCACTCTCATTGAGGACGTGACATTGGTCAGCACCGTTGGCTCGTAATAGTATCCCTTCTGAAATCCCGCAGGTCGCTTGCCTCCGGCCAGTACGACTGCCCCCATCTTCCTTGCCTCCTCAACATGTTCCTCCACTTTGCGCCGGTAGTGGTCGCGTGCCAGTGGCCCGATGTCGGTGGTCGGCTCTATACCGGGACCAAGCCTTAGAGTGCCGGTAAAGTCTACCAAAGCTTCCAGAAAGCGATCTGCAATAGAGCTCTGTACATAGATGCGCTCTGAGGATGTGCAGACCTGGCCTGCATTGAGGTAGGCTGCCCAGGCCACCGCCCGTGCTGCCACCTTAACATCACTGTCTTCGCAGACTACGAAAGGATCTTTGCCTCCAAGTTCCAGCGTGACTTTCTTGAAACTTTCGGCACATTGGCGGGCGATCTTTCGTCCCGTCCCGGTGCTGCCTGTAAAAGCCACCACATGCGTATCGGGATGGGTAACCAGAGCATTGCCGATTTCTTCGCCAGAGCCGGTGACGATATTCACTGCGCCCGGCGGCAGCACTTCGAAACACTCGCTAAAGGCCAGAGTGGCGAGTGGTGTAATACTGCTGGGTTTAATAATGACCGTATTGCCGGCGGCCAGGGCCGGCGCCACTTTCCATGCCATCAGGAGCAGGGGATAGTTATAAGGTAAGATGCATACCACTACCCCATAGGGCTCCTTCAGCACCATCGACAACTGGGTGGACTCGATGCTGGGAATGACCCGTCCCCGGCTGTTGCGCCCTATTTCTGCATAGTAGTGGAAACAGGCCACACACCACCCTACTTCGTCGATGTTTTCCTTGAGTGGTTTGCCTCCTTCCAAGGTCAGGAGGCGTGCAATCTCTTCAGTCCGTGCTTTCAGCCGGTCCGCAACTTCGTGCAGGAGTTCGCCACGTGATACGGCGGTCATACGGTGCCAGATCCCGAAAGCTTTTTTGGCAGCCACAACAGCCGCATCAGCATCCCCACGGCTGCCGTCCAGAACCTGCTCAAAAACCTCCTCGGTGGCAGGATTGATGATATCAATGGGCTCCCTGTTGACCTGGCCCATCCATTCGCCTCCGATCCAGTGTCGCTTCATGGTTTGTTTGTGTCCTTTCTCTATTGTTTGTATTTATTCCGGGCGCTCGCTCTGCGTTTTGAAGGTGAGGCTGGTTTACCGCGGCCCTCTTGCACCTCCAGGAGTGTCTCATGGAGTATTTCAAGTACCCGATTTACGTCATCATGGGGCATGGCCAATGGTGGCTCGATTCGAATAACCCGCGCATTGAGCATCGTCCCTGCTACCAGGACTCCGCGGTCGTAGAGGCCCTTCGCGACCTCAAAACCGATATCGTCATCTGGAAATTCCATGCCGATCATCAACCCCTTTCCACGAACTTCAGAAAGGATATCCGGGAACTCACAGGACAACTGTTGCAACCTCTTTAGGAAATGGGCGCCAGTGCTGGCCGCTTTCTCCGGCAGGTTCTCGGACAGTGTTACATGGATGGCGGCAATGGCTGCTGCACATGCCAGTGGGTTGCCCCCGAAGGTTGATGAGTGCAGGAAGGGATTCGGGATCATCTTCTGCCAGATCTTTGCATTCGACATGAAAGCGCCTGCCGGCATGATTCCGCCTCCGAAGGATTTTCCTATGCACAAAATATCGGGTATAACACCCCAATGTTCTGAGGCCCACAGTTTGCCGGTTCTCCCCATGCCTGTCTGTATCTCGTCAAGGATAAGCAGACAGCCGTAGTGATTGCACAGCGCCCTAACCTCCTGCAGGTAGTCGTCCGGTGGAAGAATTACGCCACCCTCGCCCTGGATGGGTTCCAGCAGCACAGCTGCTACGTCTTCGCCGACCTTGTCAAGCGACCATAGAATTTTCTCGAGTGAATACAGGTCTCCAAACGGGACATGGTGGAATGCCGGAACCAGAGGGAGAAATGCCTTGCGAAAATCTGCATTCGCTGTTGCCCCAAGGGAGCCCATCGACTTGCCATGGAACCCATCCACTGCAGCAATGTAGTTTAGTCTCCCGGTGTGAAGGCGCGACAGCTTGAGAGCGCCTTCCACTGCCTCCGTGCCACTGCTGGTTAAGAAGGAGTACTGAAGGTCCCCGGGGGTAATATCCGCCAGAAGCTTCGAAAGAAGCCCCCGTAAAGGATCAAGGAGCTCCTGACTGTGAATGGCCTGGCGGTCAAGTTGGGCCTTTACGGCCGCCACGATTTTCGGATGCCTGTGCCCCATGTTGAGGGTCCCGTAACCTCCAAGACAATCGATGTACTCTCTACCGTGTATATCCCGAAACCTGCATGTGCTGTCGGACCATTCGATGGCTGTGTAGTCGTTGGAGACAGACTTGCGGTATTTCAGGAATCCGGGATTGACGTAGTCGTTGAAGTTACTGACAGCGGTTTCCGATATCCAGATCTTTTCTTTTTCTGTCAGCTCAGTCTTCTGGATGATATCCAAGACTATGCGCGTGTCCTCTAAGACTTCCTCTATGGATTTCTTCATGTTAACCGCAAAAAGTTTGGTGCGTTGTCAAGGTACATTCATTTCACAATTTAATCAGCCGGAAGTCCTTGAACATGCCATTACGGCCTGTTATCTCAAGAAAATAGGCACCGGCCTTACAGTTTGAAAGATCTACTTCAGTGGCAGCTGTTCCGGTTTCATCCTTTTCATACCTGGTTAAAACTATGCTCCCTGTAAGCGAACGCAATACGATCTTAGAAACTCTTTCCTGCCTGCTGCCGGATGTCACGATCAACTTGTCATGAACCGGATTCGGTGAAACAACAAACTTATACAAACTACCCGGATCCGTGATACCAACCGTGTTGCACGATTTCATGTACGTGATCCGCTGTGAATACTGAAGCGAATCGTTGAAGACAGTCCAGCCGAGGGGTATTGTTTTCAGGTAATAATCGAGGTAAGGAACCAGGAAATCGATCACCGCATCATGCTGCTGATCGCGGGTGATTGTAAACGATGAAGCACAGCCGACTTCTCCGACCGAACAGGTGAAGTTATAATCAGCAAAGTAACAATGTCCGCCCCCCTTGATGTTGATGAAAACCTTGCAGGCTGATGCCAGGGAATCATACATCGGCACCTGGTTCGTGGCCGGAAGTGTTACACAGTCCTTATCCGCAGAAAATACAAGTGAAGGAATGTTAATATGCCTGGCAGCGGTGATTGCAGATGGGGATGTTTCTGCTGCAGCAAAAGTGATCATCGCATTTGGAACGGAATTATTTTCACATCCCAGGAACGATGCTCCCCCGCCCATTGAATGTCCCATGATAGCTGATGTACTGTCGATATGGTTATAGTATGCGGATGATGGAGTGTTACCCACTAACTTCATCTGGTTTACAAGGAATGCAAGGTCTTTCCCTAATTCAAGATGATCGGGCCATATTCCGGTTTCTGTTTTTGCAAATGCAATGATGTACCCCAACGGGACCAGTGAATCTTTCAGATACAGGTAGTAATCATAGGCCATCAGAAAGCCATGACCGAAAGAGATCACAGGGAACTTCCCGTTAGCCAGGGGTGCATTGCTTCCTGCGGTAAGTCCCGGATAGTACACCTCGGCAGGAACAGGTCGGTTGCTCCGGGCCGGGTCGGTGAAATTCATCGTCTGGTAGCCGATAGGAAAGTTCTGGGCTGACAGACTAAACGCAAGCAGGCAAAAAAGACATGAAACTAATCCGGTTCTCATCTTTATTGTTTTACAAAGCATACATTTCCTTTTGCAAAACCAATTAACGGTATTTGCTCATGATACAAATTTAAGAAAATGGCAAAGCAAACATACATCACTACGCTAATGATGTTCGACACCGTCTTTTCGCCCCACAGCAGGGACTGATTTTTACCTCTTTTTTTATGGTTTTCTGCATATCTGGTTAGAATATCCTATGATATTTGGAAATTTTGCAAATTCCTGATGTAAGATATTTATTATTTGGGATTTTCTGCAAATAAATACAAGCGAGTATGGAAAACCAATTAGGAAACCAAAAAAGCCGTAAGTATATTTGTGTGAAAGTCTAAAATCTTAGAGCATGACAACAATGAAATGTTCATGTTTACAACAGTTCAGGAAGCAACAGAAAGGTTCAGAATAAGTATGAGTGATTTGCAAATGAATGAGGCCCACGGTGGAAAATTCCATCTCAGCAAATGGTTTCTCGATTTCATTGGAGAAGATGGAGAGTCAATGATTTTCTATTCTGCAAAATTAAAATGGCATGGCTTTACTGTTTCTTATACCAGCTGGCTGCGTTATGACGGACTTACAGGAGTTGTCGTGAAATCCAGGTTCCATCATGTTCAGGTCCCCCAGATAAATGCTGATACGATAACCTGGAAGGATAAAAAATTCGGGGTGTCAGGAACGTGGGAATCATTGGAGAATATGATTCAAACCCGGATCTTTGAAACGGAAGAAGGCTTCCTGGATTGGAAATGTTTTCAGCCGGCCTCAAAAGTTCAACTGAGAATAACCGATAAAGTTATAGAAGGAAGAGGTTATGCGGAACTATTGACTCTCACCGTCCCCCCATGGAAAATTCCCATGGATGAATTACGCTGGGGTCGGTTTGCTTCGGATAAAAACAACATGGTGTGGATTGAGCTGAGAGAAAAAGAAAAACAGCAATGGCTTTGGTTGAATGGTAAGAAGATAGAGCACTGCATCATTGAAGATGACCACATCTCCCTGCCTGATTACGACCGGGTTTTAAATCTCGACAGGGGGGTGGTGCTTGAATCAGAGAAAAAGATCAGCTCGCTTGTGCAGAAGTTGATCAGGTACATCCCCGGGATCAACAAATTAATACCGGTAAATTTCCTGATGGCCGATGAATTCAAGTGGCTCAGCAAGTGCGATTTTCAAGGGGATAATAATACATACTCACACGGGATGTCCATTCATGAACTGGTAAATTTTAAAGCCGGGCAGGCATGATTCTGAAGGTTGAAAATATTGAAAAAGCATTCGGGAAGAATAAGGTCCTAAAGAATGTTTCCATGGAAATGGATTCAGCTTCATTGTATGGAATTGTGGGTGAAAACGGATCAGGCAAATCAACCCTTTTAAAGATCATTGTCGGCGAATGGAGACCTGATCGCGGAAAAATTTCAGTAACTGGTCCACTTGGGTATTGTCCGCAGGAAACACTGCTTTTCGCGCTATTAACGGTAGACGAACATTTCCGTTATTTCGCCGAGGCATACGGAACAGATAAATCCGAATTATTGCAAAGGGGCGAATCGCTGATGAATTATTTCAATTTTACAAAATTCAGAAATGAAAGAATTGCCAATTTAAGCGGCGGAACAAAGCAAAAACTGAGCCTCGCCATTGCAATTCTTCATCAGCCTAAACTGCTGATTCTCGATGAACCATACAGCGGTTTTGACTGGGACACTTATTTAAGTTTCTGGGATTTAACTGATAAACTACGTCAGGAAGGCTGCGCCATTCTTGTCGTTACCCATATGTTTACCGAGAAGAAACGATTTGACAGGATATTTAAACTGGAACAAGGGCTGTTATCATGAAATTAAGACGAATCAAAACCGGTTTATTCATGATCTTGAAAATGCTGTTCAGGAGACGCATTGTTCTCCTCCTGCTTGTGCTGATGCCCCTTGTTTTTCTTTCTGTTGTAGAATTGACGGCTTCAACAAAGATGATCCTCTTCCGGCTCGCATCACTGGACAAGATGGTTTTCATCGAAGAAACCCAGAAACAGATTTCATTGATCTTTTTTTCCGTAACATCAACCGGATTTCTGGTTTCCTTCCTTGCCTTAAACCTGATCCAGATCGACAGCAATGTCAACCGAAGGCTGGTCATATGCGGGTATCACCCGTTTGAATTACTTATTTCGAACTTGCTTTCCCTTCTCCTTGTGATTTTTTTAATTGCCATTTATATCGGGTTGCTGATTAATGTTTTTTTTACTGTGAGGCATCTTCTTTTGTTTATATTCGGACTGGTATTAATCGGTTTCGTTTACGGTTGCTATGGACTGGCCATCGGCAGCCTGGTTAAAGGCAAACTGGAAGGTGTTTTTTTCATTGTTTTATTGGCCAATATCGACGCGGGCTGGCTTCAGAATCCCATGTATTATGCCGAAGCCCAGAACAATATTATCATTCGGTATCTTCCTGCATATTATCCGTCACAATCAGCAATTGTTGCTGCTTTCACCGATTATTCCGGCACCAATGCCTGCTTTTTCAGCATCCTTTATGGATCCGGGTTTTTGGTCCTGTCGTTACTGATTTTTTATAATAAAATGCGAATAAAAAAATGAAAAACATGATTTTTCGACCCGGCAAATTCCTTTATGCCATAGCTTTTCTTATTTTAATCCCTGCCGGCTTATGGTTTTGGGCAAGAAATACCCTGGCTGTAATTCAAATCCCGGCAATAGAATCAAAGCCGGCCGGATGGATTATGATGGCTTCAGGCGGTTTTCTGATGTTGTGGGCCATGATTGCCTTAAGAATATACGGGAAAGGACTGCCAATGAATGCGTATCCTCCTCCTGTTTTTGTAAGCCGTGGACCTTACCGGCTTTTTCATCATCCTATTTATTGTGGTTTCGCAATCCTGATGATTGGTTATTTCGTTTTTGCCGGTTCTGCAAGCGGGATATGGCTGGTATCTCCATTGACAATACTCGGAATGACAGCCCTGGTTATGGGTTATGAAAATTTTGATTTGAAACGAAGATTTCCTGATCAGATCATTGAAACTGTTTTAGGTATTCCTGACAATAACAATGCCGTCCCCCGTTTCAGGGATCGTATTGCCGTGCTTTTCCGGATTTTTTCTGTATTAATTCTCAGCAATTTCCTGATCTCAGCTGTCGAAGGGACTTCAACACCTTTATTTGGAGGACCTCTTCGTATGTTCAGGGGTCCTGACACCTCTCTGATACAATTTTTAAGTTTTGCTTTTTTAAGCGCGGTCCCATTCTTTATGAAAAGAAACGAGGAGTTGAGGGAATGGGCAATCTCGATGATACTATCCTTATGCTTCCTTCTTTTCATCGCACTCCAGTATCCTGTGATCGGGGCTCAGTACCTTCCTCCGCAAGGTTCAGCACTTTTTGCCGTTCCGGTTTTTTTGATCTTCATTTCACTAAAGGCAATATACCGGCAGGCTGTACAGATTACCATCGTATTCATGATCTCTGCATCATGCCTTGTGGCAATCCAGTTAACGAACAGCCGTTCCGCAGTCCTGCATTTTATTCTTTCAATGTTGATATTTCTTCTTTCAGCTTATTACCTGGAAATTTGGATTCTCATCAAAAGCGCAGCTGAGAAAGTTGCCAATTCATGGAAAGAATGGACATACGGGAAAGTCAGGGTGATCAATCATGGCTTTTACAATGGTTTGGGCACTTTCTTCGTCATCATGGGCGGCGGTATTTTAGCCGGCCGGGAGTATACACTGGCCCTGATGATCTGCTCTGTATTGCTGACCATATGCGCAGCACTCTGGGCCCAGATCATCGAAGGCTCTGAAAAACTGAAAAGGCCATTCGGATATTACGGATCCATTGTAGGACTTCTGTTTGGATCTTTGCTTGTGTGGCTTATGGGTCTTAATGCCTGGGTTGTTTTGGGTGTTGTTTCGGTAGTAATGCCCTGGGGACAGGCGCTGGGGCGATTGAGATGTCTTGTTAATGGCTGCTGTCACGGAAGCCGGGTTAACAGCTCCATCATCGGGATCCGGTTTTTTCATCCTCGCTCAAGAGTTAACAATATCTCCGGATTGAAAGGAGAATTGCTGCACCCCACGCAACTTTATTCCATATTGTGGTTGTTTTTTGTTGGTATTTTTTTATTCTCCCTCTGGAACAATCATGTTTCAAACCCCTTGATTTTTGGTTTATACCTGATATTGACGAGTCTTGGCCGTTTTGTTGAAGAGGCATACAGGGGCGAGGCGCAAACGCCCATTATCAGTGGTCTACGTCTTTACCAGTGGGTTGCTGTCGTTGTATGCATTGTGGGCATTGCAATGACATTCATCAAGGCAGAACCGGGTGTTATTCATCCTGGTTTTACCTGGGTATCATTCATCTATTCAGCCATTGGCGGAATCTTCTCTTTTTTTGCGTTCGGAGTTGATTTCCCGTATTCAAATGCGAGGTTTTCAAGATTGGTTTAAATGGATATGTCAAAACAGGTACAGCGCGATATGGGCCATCTGATAAATTTTCCTCTGTTTGAGGCTACAAGAAGATTATGTAAAGGAGGCAGGATATCTTTTAAAGGAATTTTCGGAATCCTGTTTTATTACCTGCAGATAATGATTTCGCTTCCGTTCACTTTTTTACAATTTATCCTCTTCAGTAAAAAAGTCAGGAAAACAGTCATTTCAAAAGATCCTGTTTTTATTCTTGGACACTATCGAAGCGGCACTACTTATTTGCAGAAGTTAATGGTCAGCGACAAACAGTTTGGTTTTTTATCAAACTATGATGCCTTGTTTGCAAATTCAAATCTTCTTTTTGGCAGGAAAATGCAATCGGTTTTTCAGTTTCTGATAAACACGTTCAAAATTAAAAACCCTTTCTTTAACGACAGCATCGTGCTGCTTACGGAACCAACTGAAGAAGATGATTATCTTATGAACAAAGTTTCGGCTTATTCAGCATACTGGGGCCTGGTTTTTCCCAAACGCTGGCGCGAATGGCTGAATGGTTCACCGCAATTTATGAATCAATCATATCGTAAGGGATGGGAAAGAGAGTACCTGGATACGTTAAAGTTTACGACTTTTAAGAACAAAGGGAAGCAGCTTGTTCTGAAAAGTCCGCCAAATACGGAGCGGATCAGCCTTTTGCTGCAAATGTTTCCGCATGCGAAATTCATTTATATCTATCGAAATCCTTTTCACATGTACTATTCCATAAGAAATATGTGGAAACGGGCTATCCTTGGCTATTACAGCGTGCAGAAAATTTCTGACGAGGAGCTTGACGAAATTGTTTTTGACCACTTTATTTATCTTACCGGGCAATACGAAAAAGAAAAGAACCTTATTCCTGAAGGAAATTTATTGGAGCTTTCATATGAGGAATTAAAAGCGGATTCATTTCTTTGTATAAAAAATATATATTCCGGATTAAATCTTCCTGGTTTTGAAGAGGCAGCTGAAGATTTACGGTTGCAAATAGAAAAGGAAAAGGATTATAAGAATTTTCAGTATCATTTTTGTGACGCTACCTTCAGAACGATTGAAGAAAAGTGGGGAAAATATATCCGTGAAAGGAATTATAATGCCAAATGACAAGAACGTGTGAGCTACAGTAAATAATGGAAAAAAAACACGTTATACCTGAGGAACTTCGTTTCGCCATTACCCGGAAATGTGATGGAGCATGCAGGCATTGTTACAATTATTCGGGTAAAGTTACTGATCGGATCACATCTATTGATATTATCCGATTAATAAAAAATGTGCATGCATTAAATCCGGATTTTGACCGTATAACATTGACAGGCGGAGAGCCATTGTTGGAAAAAGACAAAGTGCTGAACATATCAAGGTTTGCGAAATCTTTAGGAATCAGGGTCAGGCTCGTGACAAGAGGATGGGAACTGGATACTGCACTATGTCATGAATTAAAGGAGTCAGGAGTTACCAGGATTCAGATCGGGCTTGATTCCTCCGGTGAAATTAATTATGAGGATGACGTTCAGGAAGGCTGGGATACTTTTCACAGCTGGTTGCGTGACGATAAAATGGGGTTTATTAAGACCGTTGATGCCATTAAAATTGCCCTGGAGGCGGGAATGGATATCTCAGTCAGATATTCTCTGTGCCGCACTAATTTCAATGATGTTATTAAAACCTATAAGTTCGTTTCCTCTCTGGGTGTTTCAAAATTTAAATTCAGGGTTTTGTTTCCTGACGGCCGGGCAAAAAGAAGGTTGCTTGACGAACTCATTAAAGGGGAAGATTTGGCGGATGCACAATATAATTTAATCCAGGCATCAAAAGGAAATAATACAACGGTCGAAATTACCCAGCCTTGTATGTTTTCTATTCCTGGTAAAAATCATGCATCGAATGAGGAAAGTAAGTTAAACGTGTTTAAGGAGCCTTGTCCATGCGGGAAGACTGCCGCTTACATCGATGCAAACGGAGATGTTAAATATTGCCTTTTTGATGAAACGATTATAGGCAATGTTTATAATGACTCGTTTTTGAATGTCTGGAATTCAGTTCCGGCAAAGGAAGCAAGAGATCAACGATGTTCCATCGATCAATCCGGATCCGGATGTTCTTCGTTTAAATTGTTATACTCCCAATTTAATGATTATGACAGTTTCATGAAAGCATACTTCAACAAGGTCAACGAGAACAAAATATGAAATGTTAGCAGTAAACAGGTCTCACGGTGCAAAAACCCAAAGTGCTCATAATAATTGCCTTTATTCTTATTGTTGTTTCCTGTATTTTATTCGGATTGATTTTCGTTGTTCCGTTTCTCACTCTGACAACGGTACAGAAGGGAATTTCCGTTACAATACTTGTAATATCCATGGAGATTACCTGGTGGACAGGGGTGGCATTGATTGGTAAACAATTGTTTACAAAGTACAGGAAGTATTTTAATCCTTCTACCTGGTGGAAAAAACGGAGCATTTAACCACCCTGAGCCCGATACATCGGTATTAACCCCAGAGTACAGTCTTGGATCCCGATTCCGCCTTAAGGGGCGGGGAATTAACAAGGAGAGATTAAACGAATCAATTATGGTATCTCCTGCTGGAATTTTTGGAATAAGAATTTTTGCAACGCCGCATGAATATTATGAACTTAACAATTTATTTCAACCCCGAAACTTAAGTTATTAATTTTGCTTTACATTATAAAAAATTCCTGGAATGGATTCTGCCTTCGATGAAGTTTCAACAGCAGAACTTCAGATACTGCATAAGGAGCAGGGAACCAGGATCATTGACGTAAGGTCCGCCGATGCTTATAATGGATGGACTTTGCAAAATGAAGCCCGTGGCGGGCACATTAAGGACGCAAAGAACCTGCCTGCAAAATGGACAGGGTATCTTGACTGGATAGAAATGGTCAGGCATAAACAGATTCACCCCGAACATCATGTGATTATTTATGGTTATGATAATTCAGATGCAGGTAAAGTTGCTTCAAGGTTTTTGAAATCAGGATATCACCATGTTTCCGTCTATAGCCGTTTTGTAAAGGAATGGTCTGGGAATCCTGAAATGCCGATGCAACAACTGGAACGCTTCTCAAAGCTGGTACCTGCACAATGGATACATAATCTGATTTCCGGTAACAGGCCGCCGCATTTCGAAAACGATAAATTTGCTGTTGTCCATGCTCACTACCGCAACCGTGATGCCTACCTGAGCGGTCATATTCCCGGTGCCATCGACATGGATACAATGGCTTTGGAAGCACCGGAAACATGGAACAGGAGGAGTCCGCAGGAGCTCAAAAAAGCCCTCGAGGAACATGGAATTACTTCAGACACTACTGTGATCATGTATGGCAAATTCATGTCGCCTGATAAAAGGGATCCGTTTCCCGGGAGCGCTGCCGGTGATATAGGAGCAGTGAGATGCGCTTTGATCATGATGTATGCAGGGGTAAAAGATGTAAGGGTGCTTAATGGAGGATTTCAATCCTGGCAGGATGAGGGGTATAAAATTTCATATGCAGATGTTCCGAAAAAGCCTGTTCCTGAGTTTGGGGCAGAGATACCTGTTCATCCTGAACTTTTTGTCGATCTGCCTGAAGCAAAACAAATCCTTGCCTCATCTCTCGCTGAACTGGTTTGTGTACGAAGCTGGCCCGAATTCATTGGTGAAGTCAGCGGGTATAATTATATCGAAAAAAAGGGCAGGATACCCGGGGCAATCTTTGCAGATTGCGGCTCAGATGCTTATCACATGGAGAATTACAGGAATTTTGATCAGACAAGCCGCGAATATCATGAAATAGCTGAAAACTGGATAAGAAGCGGGATCACTCCCGGCAAACAACTTGCTTTTTACTGCGGTACCGGATGGCGCGGAAGCGAAGCCTGGTTCAATGCCTGGCTGATGGGATGGCCCAGGGTATCTGTATATGACGGAGGCTGGTTCGAATGGAGCAATGACCCGCTTAACCATGTCGAAACCGGTATTCCTGAAATTGGCGGGGAAATTATATCTGAAATTTTAACCGGTCTTTCATCTCCCCAAAAATACATATCCAGCCGTTTTTTCTATGACGAAAAAGGTTCTGAACTTTTTGAGAAGATTACCGGGTTGCCGGAATATTACCTTACCCGTACCGAGAAATCGATTTTGAAAGAGGCTGCCCCCCGGATCATGAACAGCCCCGCAATTAAAAATATAGTTGAGCTGGGCAGCGGGGATTGTTCGAAAATATCTGTTCTGCTGGATTCGATACCCGGATACATGATGCGGGAAATAACCTACATCCCGGTTGATATTAGTAAAACTTCCATTGAAAAATCAGCCATAACATTGTCAAAAAAATATCCCGGTATCAGGGTTCAGGGTGACCTCGCCGATTTTATAAAGCCTGGTAATCAAATTAGATGTGAAGGGAACAAACTGATCTGTTTTTTTGGCAGCACATTCGGAAATCTTAGCAGAACACAGGAAATTCCTTTCCTGTCAGGGTTAAGATCAACAATGAACACTGGCGATCAATTACTCATCGGATTCGACATGGTGAAAGACATTGCCTTTATCGAAAAAGCATATAATGATGAACAAGGGATGACGGCTGCTTTTAATAAAAATATATTGAATGTCATAAATCGCTTTGCCAAAACCAATTTTGATCCGGATTACTTTGACCACTATTCATTTTATAACCCTGCAGAGTCCCGGATTGAGATGCACCTTCGGGCCCTCAGGAGTTTTGAAATCAGCACTCCTTTTATGAATGGAAAAATCTTTTTTAAGGAAGGGGAGACCATACATTCCGAAAATTCTCATAAATACGATATGGCCTATATTCATCAGCTGGCTAAAGACACCGGCCTGCAGATAACAAATATTTATACCGATACGAATCAATGGTTTTCACTGGTGCAATTCAGTAAGAGAACCCCGGGCTTATAATTTGAAATACAGGAATTCACGGGTATCAGCTTCATTTTAAGTCACAACATTAAGCATGACATATGAATAACCATGAAGAATTAAAAGGTCTGAAGAGGATCAGCGAATTGAGTATTTACTCTTCACTTATCATTACACCCTTATCGATCATTTTCTCAATGATCTCGGGTTCTGTCACACTAGTCGTGTATTTTATCTGGGCTGCAGCTGCGATTGCCGTAAAGATCTTTGCGATGATCTCGATACGGATCATGATGAAAGAAAATCAGTTCATGTTTCCCAATGGTACAGGAAAACTGGAAAATTTTTCTTCTTTTTTCTTCGGAGTTTCCATAGTCCCGATAGGAGCATATTACCTGGTTACCTCTATCATGAGGTTATTTTCCCCCCTGCCCGTTGTTACCTACCTCCTCTGCCAGGTTCCGGTCGCGCTGTCATTACTCCTGACCCTGGGGCTGAAAATACTGACTATGCGTATCATCCGGCGGAACCAAAATCCTTCACCTCTTCTGAGCGCATATAACATCAATTTCAACGTCTCCCTCACATCGGATTCCTTCCTGTTCCTGGCGTTCTTGGCCGGATACCTCCTGTCGGTCCTCGGTTTTGACTACCTTAGTGCCATAGTAGACCCGGTTTTGTCGGTCATACTGTCATTGTACATGCTCAGGGTTGGCCTGCCCCTCATTATCGACAATTTCCGTTCACTGATCGACCTTCCATTGCCTGAAAAAGATATGCTTAAAATACTGAAAGTTGCTACAGAGTTTTATAAAGAATACACTGGTTTTGGAATGATGTTTTCAAGGCAGAGCGGAAAACAAAAAGTCATTGAGATCGAATTACTTTTTGACCCGGGAATTTCTCTTCAAAAAATCATGCAGATCGAACAAAATATGTTATCCAGGATAAACCAGGATATCCCGGATGTTCGTTTCAGGCTGATACCAAAAGTCCTGACTCCGGGAGGCCGGTCATCATCTTCTAATACGTTTCTTTCAGCTATATGATCAATTCGGTGTTTTCACAAATTTTATCATCCTGAAGTCATTTCCAACAGTCATTTTGATTAAGTATACTGCCACTGGAAGTGCTGAAATATCAATTTGCGTTTTTCTTCCATTGACAGGCACCCTTTTAACCAATTGGCCCTGGGTTTCAAAAAAATCAAGATAGGTTGGGAGATTTGCTGAATAGGCCGGATATTCAACAGATAAGATTTTGGAGGACGGATTCGGGGAAATAATGATCGTAAATAAAGATTGATTCTGCGAAATACCGGTAGGTTTATTTTCCACAACAGTCTGTTTCTCGTTCGACAATAAGGATTCTCCGCAGGAATTCACGGATCTTACTCCTATCAAGGCAGTTCCCAGGAAATCAGCATTCCAAACGACGGTTCCGGTAGACCCTGTTCCACTTATTATTCCTGCACGTGCAGGGTTTAGATCCCAGATATATGAACTTGCTGATACAAGCGGGATTGTGTTATAATCAGAATTTAAAACTACCTGAAGATTTACCGTGTCAGGCCCTGTCGGAGTTTCAGGAATAACAGGCAAAGGATTAACAGTAACATTCTTAACCGTGGGTGAAACGGCAGTACATAAATTTGAATTGTAATAATTAACGCTAACTGTTTGAGCCCCGGCCGAATTCCAGGTAATTGTTATTTGGTTTGTCCCTGATCCTCCTGTTATTGTAGCTCCGGATGATACAGCCCATGTATAAGCTGTCATATCCGGTTCTGTAGTATAGTGGACGCCTGCAGTCCCCACACAGAGCGATGAAGAACCAGCAATAGTGGGCACTGGCAGCGGAATTACTGTAACATTTTTAACAGTAGGGGAGGCAGCTGTACATAAATTCGAATTGTAATAATTAACGCTCACCGTTTGAGCCCCGGCCAAGTTCCAGGTAACTGTTATTTGGTTTGTCCCAGATCCTCCCGTTAATGTACCTCCGGATGATACAACCCAGGTATAACCTGTCATACCGGTTTCTGTGGCATAAGTTGTGCCTGTAGTTCCCGTACAGGCTGATTCAGGCCCGTTAATAGTGGGGGCAGGTAAAGGTGTACATGTATAATCGACAGGTGATTCCCAAAGCCCCCGGCCATAAGTAGCAGCTATCACCTTACTATCATGAGGATTGGGTGCATAGTAAATTTCAATTTCGCCAATTTTTACATTTGGCAGACCACTGTTATAGGGGAGCCAATTATCTGAACCTTTTTTAAAATAAACCCCAAGTTCAGTACCGACATACAATTGAACTTCAGTTGTCGATTGTTTATTTTGAACTATCGAATAAACAGGAAGGGACGGGAGACCGGCTGAAATATTGGTCCATGATGTTCCACCAACATTCGACTGAAAAACCTTAATTGCAGAATAGTTGCCCAAAGTCACCCAAACCGTGTTAGGATCGTCATTTTTTACTGCAATAGCAGTAATATTATCATAATTAACATAGGGAAACACTTGCAAATTCCCGGTTATGTCGGTCCATGAAGTGCCTCCGTTTGCAGTTTTCCAGATATGAGACATATCCGCAACATACAGGTATTGGTTATTTGATGGGGCAATTGCCATAGATCGAATTTTATCTGATGAATTCATTGCAGAAATTTTCGTCCAACTGTCCCCTCTGTTTGTTGTTTTCCATACATCAGCATATCCCGCGAACAATGTTTGATTGTTTGCAGGGTCTATGATATATGGTGTAACCCAAGCACCATCGCCGGAACCAGATGGTGCAATAAATGCATGGGTAGCCCAATGGTTTGTGGTTCTAAAAAGTACTCCATTTTGGTATGAACCATATTGAACATTAATATCATTATCATCAATCAGGCATTCCATTCCGTCAGCCCAGGGAAATACATCAGACCAAGCATTACCTGAAAATAATTTAGTTCCACAATCTTGTGAGCCGGTTATTATTTCATTAGGAAGTGTGCTGGAGACACCAGTTTTGTACATTTGATTAATTACCAATCCATTCGAAATATTTGCCCAGGAAGTACCCATGTCGCTTGAAATATTCACCCCTCCATCATTGCATTCGAATAATGTTCCTTCCTCTCGGAACTTAATCATGTGTTTATCGACATGAACACTTTGAATTGCACTTTGAGACCATACGGTCCCCCCATTGGTAGAAATCCAGGTATTTATACCTCCGACAAGTAAAGTATTGGCATTTGACGGCGAAACGGCAAGGCACAGATCATACCATCCCTGACCGCCTACCTGGCAATTACTCCATCCCAATAAATTCTGACATTGAATAGACCCGTCATATATAAGAGTAAAACTCACTCCGCTGTTTATGGATTTATAAATTCCATATAAACCACCATAAGTCTCCATTACTACTGCGTATGCCCAGGTTGGTTGATTCGCGGAAACCGCTAATTCAATCCTTTTTTGATCCGGAAGATTAACACATTGTGTCCATGATGCTCCGCCATTTGAAGAAACATAAATTTCTCCAAACCTGGTAGATCCATACAAAGTGTTAAAATCACCGGGTTTATATTCCATGTCAATAAATTCTGCAGAAGTCAATTGATTATTCCATGTCGTACCACCATTTGTTGTTTTGTAAACACCATCAGAAGTTGCCGCCAGTAATGTTTGATTATTGGCCGGGTCTGACAATAATCGATTAACTGTTTTCCAGTCATATAATAAATAAGTGATTCCTGTTGTATTCCAGGTTGCCCCTCCGTTTGTTGACTTCAGTACACCAAGGCTAAGATTATCATAATGATCTCTATCCCCTGTAGCAATATAAATCGTATTTGAAGTGGCAAAATCCGTTGGAATAACAATATCACTTATAGCCAGAACGCCATTATTATCGGTTAAACAAGTCCAGCTTGAACCATTATTTGTTGTAACCCACAATCCTCCTGAAGCAGTACCAACCCAGTATGTGTTATTATCTGTTGGATGAAAAGCAATACAGTTAATGCGACCAATATTTGGCTCACCACTACTTGAACCGGTTGGCCCTAAAGACGCCCAATTTGCAAAATTCAGTGATTTTAACCGGGGATTTGAGTTCAGATATTTCTCATAAACTTCTTGTGCAGTTTGTTTTGGAAATTCGCCGGTTACAGTATTTATCTGGCCTTCCATGTCATATTCCCAACGTTTAAATTGTTTCCAGCCAAAGGCTTTTTTCTTTATCCCGTTTTCAACATAATAACCATTGTCAACCTTGAATGGAGCCCAATATGAATAAAACGCATTTTGATAATCAAAAAATGTCAGTTCTGCTTTTGATTTGTTCTGAGGCATGTTTTTTAACCAGGGTTGAGAAAACAACACTGATGACAAACCTATGAATATGATGAATAGATAGATTTTTTTCATAAATTTCAATTACACAGTGATTAATCCAATGATATTGCCTGATAATTTTACGATAGCAAAGCACAAACATTGAAACTTCAAATATATATTATTCCAGAATATTAAACAAAATATTAATAAACCCGGATTATGCATCAGACAATAAAATAACAGGCTTCATGAGGGTTATAATCGTCAAGACGATGGAACTGGTCGTAAACCAAAGTCAAGCTTTTTTTGAATCCCATGAGCATTTTGCTGTATCTTGCAGCTTCTTAACAGGCTACAATGAAAAAGAAACTTTCGGGACTGGGCATTCTGTTTATGCTGATTTTAAAGCACCCGCCTTTGCCGGAATATAACTTGTTCCAAAAAACGAGCATCGTGGAAGTTCGCAGCTACACCCTAAAACAGATTGCCTTGCAGTTCTTCCTGAATTAAACGTTATCAGCGAAGTTAAATATTCAAATGAACAAAAATGAAAAGAATGATTTTACTCTTTCCGATGTCATGTATGATGATTCTGAGCATAATTGCACAACCTTTAAGAATTGACAGGAAAGATTACAATATTGACAACAGTGGCAGGAATGGATATTCTAAATTAATTCAAAAGAATTTCAGTCCATATCTTTATAAGAATTTGGATATTACGCGGTTTAATAAAGATTTCAATGCAGGATTATATAATAAAACAATAAAAAATGAAAATCCGGCTTCAATAGAAATGCCGGAAACCGGGTTCTGGCAACCAACCAATGGTCCTTTGGGAGGCTACATATTTGCTGTCGCATCAAATTCATCAGGGCACATTTTTGCCGGAACCTGGCATGGCGGAATTTTCCGTTCAACAGACAATGGTAATTCATGGATGCAGGTCAACAATGGCTTAGGAAATGCGGATGTGAATGCGATTGTTATAAATTCATTGGGATACATTTTTGCCGGAACAAGAGGCTACGGGGTGTTTCGCTCGACAGACAACGGAAATACATGGGTCCCCATGAACAATGGTTTGACTGATGGCTATGTGTATTGCTTTGCTATTAATTCTTACGATGACATTTATGCTGGCACTGATCAGGGCGGGGTGTTCAGGTTAAACAATAATAGTAATACCTGGGTTCAAATCAGCAACGGTCTTTCAGGCCAATCAATATATGCCCTGGCTGTCGGTAATTCAGGTTATCTGTTTGCAGGGACCCCTTTAAGCGGGGTTTTTCGTTCAACTGACAGTGGCAACAGCTGGCAAACTGTTAATAATGGATTACAAAATCTTTACATCTCTAAAATGGTTACTAATTCAAATGGGAATATTTTTATAGCGATACCTTCGCAATGGCAGGGTGGAGTTTATCGTTCGACAGATAACGGCGACAGTTGGACTGAAGTGAATAATGGCATATCAAACACAAATATAAGTTCATTGGCAATCGATCATACAGGTAATATTTGTGCGGGAACCTACCTCGTAAATGGATTAAGCAGTGTTTACCGTTCAACCAATAATGGCAACAGCTGGACTTCTTCAGGTATTGGTTGGCAAAATTTTATTGTTGAAACACTTAATATTACGTCCACCGGGATCATTTGTGCGGGGACCAATGGAGCGGGATTAATCAAGTCGGCAAATAATGGTCAAAGCTGGACGCAATCGAATACAGGACTGAATAATACATACCTTCGTTCCTTAATTACAATTGCAAACGGAACAATCTTATCAGGTGTTTACTCTTGTGGAATTTTTAAAACGGTCGATCATGGGCTGACCTGGAATCCTACAAATAATGGAATCAACAACAATTTTATTGATGTTGATATTTCATGTTTTACGAAAGATGCCAATGGACGTATTTTTGCAGGAAGCGGTCCCTGGGGTAAAATTTTCCGCTCGATTGACAATGGTGAAAATTGGGTGCAGGTCGATTCAATTGGCATTAATGCATATGTCTTCTCTATGGCTGTTAAAGGCAGCGGGGAAATCTTTGCAGCCGCTAATTATTACGGTGTTTTTCGATCGGTTGATAATGGTAATACATGGATGCCTGTGAATACAGGTTTAACAACTAAGCAGTGCTTGTCTTTGGCAATAAGATCTAATGGAGATGTTTTTGTTGGCACAGACGGTGAAGGGATCTTTCGATCCTCAAATAATGGTGCAAATTGGACAAATGTTAACACCGGGTTAGGCAACCTCTTTGTAGGGGCCCTTGCAGTGAATTCAAACGGTGATCTTTTCGCTGCCACAATGAGCGGAATTTTTCGTTCTGCGGATAACGGGGAAACCTGGGATTATACGGGCCTGCCAAATAATATTGCTCTTGGCTCTCTTGCAATAAGCCCGAATGGATTTATTTTTACAGGAACTCAGGATGGACCGGTATTTCGTTCAACAAACAACGGCCAAACATGGGATTATGTTACCGATGGGATAGCTGATGGCAGATCAGTTATTTCCTTTACATTTGATAATGAGGGGTATGCCTACGCCGGGACGGATGGATGCGCAGCCTTTAAGAGCTCTCAAACAGTTGATATTCAATCTTTCGAAAAATCAGTCGAAAAAATGAGTGTTTATCCAAATCCGACAAATGGAATATTCACCGTGGAGATTAGAAACAAATCCATTTCGAAGCAGGTTGAATTAGACCTCTTTGAAATAACCGGAGAAAAAATTCAAACCAGGTTCTTCAATGGAGAAGGGAAAGTTGAACTTTCACTTTCAGACAAACCATCAGGTATTTATTTTATCCGCCTGATATCCGGAGACAAAACTGAATTTGTAAAAATCGTTAAAAAATAAATGCAAAGCCTGTATCAGCATTCAGTATGATCAGAGAATATTCTGAATCAGCTCGCCCCCGATTCCAATATGGTAACCCTGGGAAAGATAGAGTAAATCTCCTCGTGCATTGATCAAGGTCACCACTGGAAGTGAAGAGCCTGGGATTTGTCCGGCAGCCCTGAATACCAGTTTAATAAGATCACTCCCCGGGACAACACAGGAAGCGCCTGCAGGCATCTCTTTAATAGTCGTGGCAATGAAGTCCCTTTCATCTTTCTCATTGATGAACAGGAAAAATATATTGCATTTCTTTCTTTCAAATTCCTTTCTTTTTGCTGTCAGATCAGCGATAAAATGCCTCGTAGGTTCTTTGCCCGGTTCTACCCAGGCCAGAACGAGGCTGCCTGACGAAAGCGGGCTGGCTTGGGGAAGGGCCGATAGCAACGCTTTGAGATCGAGGCTGCCAAGAACTGCAGTGGCTGGCTTTTTGCGTATTTGTATTACCTGTTTAACATCCTTTCCTTTCCCGAGGTTGAAGAATGAAAGGTTTGCAAGAACTGTTCCGTCTTTCATTCGGTTCCCGCTTACAATGAGGTAATACCCTGCTGCAAGATCAAGTTCACACGGAAATGAACTGAGGCGGGGATCAGTTTCATAATCGAGGGACCTGAAAAACCCGTCATCAAACTTTTCCAATGTAAAATGGATATAATACTCAGGTTTTATTTTATCTTTAACATCCTGATTTATAGTTAATTTAACTCTTTCAGTTGAAGCTTTACCTCGCTTCTCAAACTGCACATCATGCCATGTGTTTTTAAAATAATACTGCGGAAGGCGTGTCCCCGGTTCGAGGCGGGCTGCAATACCAAGGCTTCTGCAAACTGCCACAAAGAAAATATCCCTTGAGTGAGGATCTGCGACTTTCAGCTCATAAACACCGATAGGAGTGAGGGGAGCCCTGCTGTAATTCGCTTTGTCATCGGTAAGGACAGTGGTTTTTACCCATTCTGCCAGCATTCCTGGCTCAGCTGCCGCCCTGGCTTTGAAGTCAGGGTCAAACTTCTCCTTCAGAAAGATTTTATAAGGTCTTAACCATTCATTATCAACCCTGGGGTTTAAAAGGTATTTAAAAAAAATCTCCCGGTCACCTCCGGACGTTCCGGGATAAACCGAATTATTAATATTATCCATCAGGACATCCAGGGAAACATCCCTGAGGTCTTTTCCTGAAACAGCTGATAGCAGCGGAAATACCCATGTTTTACCTGATCCAATGGCTGATCCTGCGAAATCAATGATCGTACGGTAGTTCCCACGGCTTTCACGGAGAAAGGCCCGGAGGGTATCGGCATTCAATTTTAGCGTAGCGGCAAGCCTTGTCGCCATTGAGCTGTCAATGAATGTATTCTCGTAAGCGGATCTCAGTTTGTCTTCAAAACCAAGTTTCTTTGCATTGGCTTCTTTCAGTGAGTCTGTAACAACTGAACTGACAGGTTTTTCAACGGGAGGGACAAAATCCTCCTGCAATGTGTATTCCCTGCCTGGTTTCATCAACAGCTCCAAAATAACCGTATCGTTTGTTTTTGCACTTATCTTTCTGAAAGCAAACCTTCCGTTTTTGGAAGCCCATACCAGCAGGTCGCCCAAGCCAGTCTGAAAACTGCACATCCCCTTGTGATCAGAGAATGTCCTCAGCAAAGGATAAAACTCGGCATAATTGTAAAGCTGGAATTCCACTGCAGCGCTGTCGGCAGGCTTTCCTGATGAATCCCTCACGAACACATAAACACGTTTCGTTTCAGCATAATTCGAAAGGATGTTGATCCTTGTAAAGCGTTCATCCTTCAGCAGCACATCTTCAGGACCCTCATAATCCCCGAAAACATTCGTATTTACAAGCATTGCACGTTTTGCCGGAGCGGTAAACCAGGCTGCATCGAGAACAGGCTCGGGTTCACAGGCGCCTATATAATGCCAGCGGCCATCGACCCAAACCTCCACCCATGCATGGTTATCGTCTGAATGTGCCCAGCGGGGAGTATAACACTGCCTGGCTGGAATGCAAACAGAACGCAGAGCAGCAACGGTAAATGTAGATTCTTCCCCGCAACGTCCCCAGGCTGTCTGCACAGTGGCCAGGGGAGAGGATGTGCGCTCATCACTCCCCCTGTATGTTACTTTTTCATGACACCAGTGATTTACCTCAAGAGCAGCATCCCTCATGCTCATCTTCCTTATCCTGTTTTTCAGCTCTCCAAAAAAGACCATACGAGAGCTGTCAAGGTTTTCATTGTTCACCCTGACCGGGAGCACAAAATGCCTGAAAAGATCATCAGGCAAGGTTTTTCCCCATGAAAAAGTATCACGGGCTGCAAACGAGGCCCGGATGTTATTCAGAAAAAATTCACCATCATAATCTGCAATATCACTAAGCGGGGAATAGGCGAGGATGAACTTCAAAGCTTCGGTTTCCCTTAAGGCCATTTTATGATCGGTAAGTCTGAAAACCTGCTCCCAACGGTTTTTACAAAGTTGCTTCTGCTTTTCAAACTGGAATTCAACTTTTTCACGATAGGCCTTTTCCTTAAGGAAATGTTCCCCCTTCCGGCATCCGACAGCAGCCAGGAGAATGATAAACAGTAGAAATGCACTCAGGTTTTTCATTGTATAATGGTTTTATCCGTCAATTCCTTTTAACCAGCAGGATAGCTATCCAGGTAATATAAAACATACAAAAAACAGGTACCATGAAACTCATTGTAATTGATACTGAATCCGTCACGGCCCACATCAATGAAGTAAAAAAAGCACTGACTGGGATGGTCCCTGTCATCATCCCCAGAAGTACCTTTTTATCGTGTTGTATGAGATCCATAGCAAGGCCGATCATCAGGGGGAAGATATTGGCTGAACCAATTCCTATCATTACCGTTGCTGCAAGTGACAGGTATTTCTGCCCGATAAACATCGTAAACAAACCAAGAACGCTCAGAACACTGCTGTAAAGAAACACTGTTTCGGGCCTGGTTCTGAAAAGTATCAATACCCCCGCGATCCTTCCGGCCACAAATGAAAAAATGAATAACCCGACACCGGGGATGATCATCTGTAGTATTTTAATCCCGAATATTTCTGAAAAATAGAATGGGATCAGGTTAACCAGGCAGGCTTCAGCGCCTGAATACACCAGCAAACCTCCCAGCATAAGAATGATATTCTTGTTGTGAAGCAGCTGCCCGATCGTGTATGTAATATGTTTTCCCGGAATGGTTTCTTCCCGGACTTTGAATGGCAGAAGAAACAGCAAGGCAACAGATAACAGAATGAAGAACAAAGCGGCATAAGGTAACAACCCGCTCATTTGTGCAAGGGTTGAAGGGAGGATGGCCGGAACGCTTATCCCTGCAATGAAACCAAACGTTTTAATGCAGTACAGCAACACAATTCTTCGGATGTTCCTTCCTTTTTCATTTGCTGCCAGTATCGCATTAAGCCCGGCAACCTGAACAAAAAGGCTGCCGGCAAACAGGCAGAGCGCAATCAATAAAACCAGATGCCCGGGTTTTACATCGAATAAAAGGATCAGCAGGCCGGAAAGAACTACCAGTAAGGCTGCGGTCAGATTTACCCGGTTACCTTTTCCCGTCCTGATCATACCAAAAAGAACGGATAAAAAAGCCAGAACCAGCAACCCGGTAAAAGTCAGGATACGGAGAGAATATTCATGCTGAAAAACAAAACTGATCTGCCATTTGAGCCGGGGAAATAATGTTTCAACAAGCCCAATGGCAAAAAAAGCAGGATATACCGCGACTGAATTCCTTTTCCAGTTGTTTTTGCCGGTGTTCATCTCTTACTCATAATGAATGTTTAATTCATTTGAGTTAAAAGGCAGAACTGCCGACTGGGTGTCATGTTTAAGCCGCTGGGTAGAAATTTTGCTTCCGTTGACATTTAAAGAGCTTAAAACAGGAAAAGAATGAAGGATCAGGCGCACTGCAGTGAACTTTGAACTGAATGTACCATCAGCCTTGCCGATTACGATAATTTTGCCCTGAGGATTATATTGGATGAGTTTCTTGCAGTATTTCCCCTGCTCGTAATTATAAGTGAGCCCGTCATCCTCATAATACACAAAAGCGGCAGAACTTCTGCCGGCATAAATATGCACATCAAGCGTATCTGAAGGTTTTTCGGAAGTATTCTGGATCACAGACTGCATAGGGATGATCCCTGAGGCTTTTACAAAGACAGGCAGATCGTCGAGGGGAGCTTCCACATTCACCTCCTGTTTCCCTTTGTAAAATTCACCGGAAGTGAGTCTGTACCAGTCCCCTTCGGGCAGATACACCCTCGCCATATTCTGGGTGCATGAAACCGGCGCTACAAGCAGGTTATCGCCAAACAGGTATTCTTCCTGGTATCTCCACCACCATATTTTTTCATCATTGGTATAATTGATCGCCAGGCTCCTGGCAACCGGCAATCCGCTTTGCGTTGATGTATAAAAAGCTGAATAGATATAAGGCAACAGCCTGTAGCGCTGTGAAATCAGTTTTATCGAAGATGCCTCAACTTCCTCACCCAGGGACCACGGCTCTTTACGCAGGGTTCCTTTTGACGCGTGGTTCCTGAAGAACGGCGTATATACTCCCAGTGATAGCCAGCGTACAAATAATTCTTTTGAAGGGGATTCCATGAACCCTCCCATATCGGGACCCACGAAGCTCAGTCCCGACAAGCCCATGCTGTTGACCATCCTCGCCGATAGCAGCATATGTTCATCAGAAGCTACGTTATCGCCGGTCCATACTGCCGAATACCGTTGAATCCCGGCAAAGGCTGCACGGGTAAGCACAAATGGCCGTTTGCCGTTCAGGAGTTTTTTCGTTCCTTCGAAAGTAGCCCTCGACATATTCAGGCCGTAAACATTATGGGCCTGCTTTATAGTGCTGCCATGCCCGTCAAAGTCAAACTGAACGATATCCGGAATGCTCTGTCCCCAGGCCGAGGGTTCGTTCATATCGTTCCAGAACCCTTCCACCCCGGGCTCAACAAGGTATTTAAACGAAGCGCCCCACCATTGCCTTACAACTTCTTTTGTGAAATCAGGGAAATGGCATCTTCCGGGCCATACACTGCCGATATATCTCCGGCCATCCGGATATTTTACGAAATAATCGTTTTTCACTCCTTCATCATAGGCGAAATAACCGGGTTCGACTTTTATACCGGGGTCGACAATGGTTCCCACATGAAAACCCATACGATTGAGTTCAGAGATAAGCCCCTTCGGATTGGCGAATCCTTTAGGGTTCCAGGTAAAGATCTTATAGGCATCCATATAATCGATATCGAAGTAAATCATATCGCAGGGGATCTTTTTAGCCCTGAACTGCCGGGCCACTTCGAGGACTTCCGAATCAGGGAAATAACTCCATCTGCTCTGCTGAAAACCCAGGCTCCAATAGGGAGGGAGCGACATACGGCCTGTAAGCCATGTGTAATCTTTCAGGATCCCTGAGATCGTAGAAGCCCCGAAAAAATAATAATTCAGTTCTCCTTCTGCAACCGAAAACCAGCTGAAAAGATTGTCGGTGGATGCTGCGAAATCAAACCTGGTCCTTGATGAATTATCAAGAAAGATCCCGTACGTAAGACTGTCGTGGATGCCCATAAAAAAAGGGATGCTCACATACAGGGGATCAGCATTCGATGCATAGGCTGGCACATCGGAGTTCCACATCTCGTATTTATTGTCCCGCCGGTTCAGGTTCCCGGTCTTCTCACCCAGGCCGATAAACTTCTCGTCAGGGAAAAGCTTCCGGTAACAGGTAATCACAGGTCCCTGCCAGCCATTGCCGAAAGGTGAGTATTCCTCGGAAAGAATCCTGCCTTGTTTGTTTTTTATTTGAATGCGGATGGGATTTTTCCCGATCTCCAGCTTCAGCGAATCCGTGAGAAGGATGATCTGTTCGCCTGTTTCCTGCAGTTTGAACCCGCCCGCTTCAGGACTGGCAATCACGGCGTAGGAAAAATCAGTTGTTTTAAGACCCCTGTCCATCCTGATACGGATGACGGTTGGCGAATAAAACCGGACCTCAAGACCCGCATTTTCAGCTCTGATTAAAACCTCCTGTCCTGAGGTTTTGAGGGATTTGAAATTTCCGATAAACCCAGACTGTCCGCAAAGCCTTATCTGGGAAGACAATAACAATATCCCTGTCATGAGAAGGCATGTAATGATTTTTGTTTTTTTGCTCATTTGCGTTTGAATTGCCGGCATTGGCCGGATTGGTTAAACTCCTTCGTGTTCTGTCCTCCGGATGATCTCATTCTGAAGATCCTCGCCCAGGTCATTAAAATAATCACTGTACCCTGCGACACGGACTATCAGGTCCCGGTGTTTTTCAGGATGTTTCTGTGCATCTCTGAGAGTCGCCGCGTCCACCACGTTGAATTGTATATGGTGACCGTCCATCCTGAACCAGGAACGGATAAGGCTCGTAAGTTTGCTGATTGCTTCATCCCCTTCAAAAAATGAAGGCGAGAATTTCTGGTTCAGCAGGGTGCCGCCGGTCAGAAGATGGTCTATTTTGCTTGCCGACTTCAGCACGGCAGTGGGGCCTTTATGATCAGCCCCCTGGAAGGGAGAAATACCTTCTGAAAGCGGTTGCCCGGCTTTTCTTCCATCAGGCAAAGCCCCTATGACACTGCCAAAATACACATGCGATGTGGTCGGGAGCATATTGATACGGTGTTTTCCGCCAATTGAAGTGGGCCTTCCGTCGACTGCCTCAAAAAACATCCTGAATACTAAACGTGCCTGGTCATCTGCAAAATCGTCATCATTCCCGTATTTTGGCGTATGATATACCAGCTCTTTCCTGAACTCCTCAAAATCTGCGAAATCCGCAGAGAGTGCCTTCAGCAGGCCTTTCATTGTAATGGTCTTCTGTTCGAAAACATGATATTTAATAGCGGTCAGCGAATCGGTTATACTTCCAAGGCCCACACCCTGGACATAGGTGGTGTTGTACCTGGCTCCCCCGGCATTGTAATCGATGCCGTTTGGTATACAGTCATCGATCAGAAGGCTGAGAAATGGCATGGGCATATAATCCGCAAAGATCCTGTGTATAATATTGTTCCCACGCATCTTGATGGCTGTCAGGTGTTCAAGTTGTTGCTGAAATGCCCTGGTCAGCGCTTCAAAAGAGCTGAATTCTTCAGGATTGCCGGTTTCCAGGCCAACCTGCTTCTGAGTCCGGTTGTCAAATCCATTGTTCAGGGTCAGTTCAAGGACTTTAGCGAGGTTAAAATATCCGGAAAGGATATAGGCTTCCGTTCCGAAAGCACCTGCCTCTACACAGCCGCTGGCCCCGCCATTCCTTGCATCGGCAAGGCTTTTTCCCTGCCGGATCAGTTCCTGGACGATAGCATCGGTATTAAAATAGGAAGGCTGGCCAAATCCGGTCCTTGTGATCTGAAGCGTACGGCTGATAAAACTATCGGGGTTCTTTTTACTCACCTGAACCATCGAACTCGGCTGAAGCAGCCGCATTTCCTCTATGACATCAAGTAAAATGAAGGTGAGTTCATTCACTGCGTCCGAACCGTCAGTTTTCACTCCACCCAGGTTGATCAGGCAAAAATCAGTATACGTATTGCTTTCAAGCGCTGTAATGCCGACTTTTGGAGGTGCCGGATGGTTGTTGAATTTTATCCAGAACCCCTGTAACAGTTCAACAGCCTTTTCTTTCGTAAGTGAGCCATCTTCAAGACCTTTTATATAGAAAGGAAGCAGGTGCTGATCGAGCCGACCCGGGTTGAATGAATCCCATGTATTCAGCTCTGTAATCACACCAAGGTGTACAAACCAGTAATACTGGAGGGCTTCATGGAAAGTGCTTGGAGCACGAGCGGGTACAAGGCTGCAGATCTCCGCCATCTCCTTCAGTTCTTTCACCCTGGCTTCATCAGTCTCTGTTTCAGCCAGGCTTCTGAGTTCGGTTGCATGACGACCGGCAAACATGATCAGTGCATGAGCCGCGATCTCCATGGCTTTGAGTTCTTCGCGTTTTTCAAATGCCATAGGGTCATTGACGAAATCAAGCCTGCTTATTTCTTCGCTGATCTGCCTGATCAGGTCGTTCATGCCAAGGCTGTATATCTTACTGCCCAGCACAGTATGACCCGGCGCCCTCTGTTCCTGGAATTCAGTAAATACGCCGGCTTTATAAGCGTTCAGCCATTCCTCTGACATCAGATTCATGATACGTTCACGGTTGCTGCGGCCTTTCCAGAAAGGAATGATTTTTTCTTTGTATATCCTGCGGACTTCATCATCGGCTTTGAAAGATACTTTTTTCCGGGTATCAAGGATCTCAAGGTCTTCCAGCGTATGTAGACAAATTTCAGGATAGGTAGGGCAGGCCTTTGCAGCCGGTCCGCGTTCGCCAACGATGAGCTCCCCTTCGTTTATGCATATTTCCTTATGCCGGAGAATATGGTCAAATGCCATAGCCCTTCCTACAGGCACCGAAACCTTTCGGTCTATGCCTGTTTCGTAAAACTCTGTTACCAGAACCGCACGCTCGGCGCTGATGCGGTTTATGGCATTCAGGCTTTGTTCGCGTAATTTTTTGATTCTATCGGTCATATATCTGCTTTCGTTGATGATATTTATCCTCCGATTTTTACTGAATATCCCATCGCCTCCAGTTCACTTTTACGCTGAAACAAAGCTTCTTTCGGTATACTTTTTACATTTTTCATTAAATTTTCCTTGCCGAATCGCTTGTATTTATTCGCTGCTGCTGCATGATAGGGAAGAAGGCTGATCTCCTTAACTTCAGGCTTCATTTTGCCCAGAAACGTCCGCAGTGCACTGAAAAACTCATCGGTGTCGCTGATCCCGGGTATTACAGGCAGGCGGACAATGATCCGTTTCCCAGACCTGGCCAGCTTTTGCATATTGTCAAGGATAAGCTTATTTGAAACCCCTGTATACATAAAATGCTGTTTGTCATCTAAAAGTTTCAGATCATAAAGATACAAATCTGCATAATTCATCGTCAGTGAGAGGTTCTCCCATGAGGTATATCCGCAGGTATCCAATGCTGTATGAAGACCTTTTGATTTCAGCGCTTTGAAAAGTGAAAGCAGGAATTCAGGCTGGAATGTTGGTTCTCCTCCTGAAATGGTGACTCCCCCGCCTGATTCGTCATAAAAAACCCTGTCCTTTTCCACTTCGTTAAGGACCTCCTCAACGGTCATCCACTTACCGCTTACCTCTTCTTCCCTGAATTTCCTGCCTTCCAGGGGAAATATTTTAGTACTAGTCTCCGGAAGTCCGCTCTGGCTTTCCGGGTTATGGCACCAAGAGCAGGAGAGAGGGCAGCCCTTTAAAAAGACCGTACTCCGGATCCCTGGCCCGTCATGAACCGTAAACCTCCTGATATCAAAAACAAGTCCTTTCATCATCTTTACCCGGATGCAATTACCAGCCACCCGGAAACCCGTTATTTACCGTTTCCTGCTTGTTCTGTATAGTACATTATCATTGTAATAATGGCCTTGCTGCAAACAGGGCAAAATCCTTTGGCATCGTTCGACTTCATCCTGCAGTCCATGCCCGGGCTGTAGACCCCTTTTCCTGAATAGCCACCTCCTTCAAACATGCCGGTCACATCCCTGTATTTTTGTATCCTGGGCGTCGGAATTGGAATACTGTCGGACATCATTGCTTTCCATTTCGAAGCAAAATCAACATTGGTGGTCAGATTAGGCTCCCAGGGCTCAACCTTAAGGTTATAGAAGTCAGAATACGTGACTTCTGCATCGTAATACTCATCAGCAAGCCCGGCAAAGGAGTGCCCGAATTCATGGATTGCAACAACCTTCGAAAACTGGTTGTCGACAGTCCCTTCACAGTAATGATTAAAAAAACCACCGCCTCCGTAACGCTTCGAGTTCACGAGGACAAATATTGCATCATAAGGGACATTGGCCGCAATATCATAAATCGTCTTCGTGTCAAAACTGGTAAGATAACGGTCCATATCAAAGGTATAAAAGCTGCTGTGAATGTTGGTATTCACATACAGATCCTTCCCCGGTATTGTAACCCCTGATTCATCCGAGGCCGACATGATTGCATAAAAATTGAATTTGTCGCGAAAGCTGCTGTATGGATCAACCGACATAAAATAATCAGCCATTGAACGGGCATCCTCTAAGAATTTAGGCATTTCCGTTTCAGTATAACCCTCGGCCATAAATGCAATATCAACGTGATCTTCAGGAGATCCTGAGTATTTCAGTTTTTCAACTTTAAGCCGGTGAATGCTGTCCTTCAGAATAAAATAATCATCGGGCCTGAGTTTCATTTCAAACATTTTTTCAAACAAACCGGTTTCATAAGACCTTTTCTCGATCAGGAAATTCATCGTTTTATTAGGAAAAGGCATGGTAGCAACCATTGGGAATGCCCGGCGGATCTGTTTTGCCTCCGGCGTTCCCCTCCACTCCTGGAAAAGGCTGCTGAATCCTTTTGCAAATAAAATTTTTCCTGAAGCGGAATCAACAAGTATATAACGGTATGACCCTGTATTCTTCAGAGCTGCCAGGTCATGGTGAGGCCCGCCGTAATAAGGTTCTTCCCTCATCTCCCTGAAAAAAACGTTTTCTTCAGAATTGTTCCCGGCGAGGAAATAATCAATCCTCAGTGTTTTATTGAGAAAGTATTCATCGAATTGCCCGGGTACGTTGCTGGCTGCATTGGCCGGGGAAGTCTTATCCTGGGCTGCAACCAGGCAGGGGAGGAGGAGAAGGAGCGCAAAAATTGAAAAGTTTTTCATTGACTGAATGATTATTTGTTGATTGATTAATCGTTAATCCCTTGTTTCTTCATGTGGATTTCCCTTTCAACTGCACCACCACAGTTCCCGAAAGCATTAACAGGCAACCGGCGAACATGCGCAGGCTCAGGGTCTCACCGAGGAGGAGCATGCCGCCTATAACGGCAAATACAGCTTCCAGCCCGAGGATAATGCTCACGTATGCCGGGTGGGCGGTTTTTTGTGCAATGATCTGGAGGGTATAGGCCAGCCCTACCGAAAGTATGCCTCCGTAACAGATCGGGAGCCATGCTTCAAGGATTTTGGCCATACTTATGATCTCGACCGAGAATGCAACGCAAAGATTGATGAAAGCCGTGATCGAGAACTGAATAACTGCAAGAAGTATGGAATCCATCTGAGGTGAAAGCCAGCCTATGATCAGTACGTGGAATGTGAAAACGAAAGAACACATCAGCAGAAGAGAGTCACCCGGGGCAAGGCTGAATCCCTTTGTAACGCTAAGAAAATAAAGACCGATCATTGAAAGCAATACGCCTGCCCAGATATACCAATTGCTTTTTTGTCCCAGAAACAAACCAATCACAGGAACAAATGCAACATAAAGTTCTGTAAGAAAGCCGGCTTTGCCCGCCGTCGTTTTCTGAAGGCCAAGCTGTTGCAGTGCGACGCCTGTAAAAAGGAAAAGGCCGGTGAGCAGGCTTCCCATTATTATCTTACGGCGGCCGGCAGGGCTGCCGGTAAACAGCATCGGCTTTCCCTTAATGAGCCTTTTGTAAAAAAACGGCAGCAGAACCAGCACGCCCAGCGAAAACCTGACCCCGTTATAGGTAAACGGACCAACATAATCCATTCCAACCCTTTGCGCAACAAAGGCGAATCCCCAGATTGCCGCGGCAAGTAACAGGATAAGATCGGCTTTTACTTTCGCAGTGATCATTTGATAACTATTTCATCAACAAAGACCCAGGCTTTTTTACCTGCACCCGGATGCCAGGCAGGGCAACTGCCCCTGTTCACTGCCTGCACCCTGATATACCTTACTGGTTTTTGATTCAGCTTAACACTGAAATCCCTGATCACAGTGCCATTTGTCCTTTCGCTTACCTTATTTTTAACAGCAGGGAGCTCTATAAAGTTTTTATTATCGGCAGAGACCGCAAATTTCACTTCAAGGGGCATAAAGATCCAGGATCCCTGGTCCTGGTAACAGCCCAGCGAGAGTTCATGTATATTTTTCAAAGTCTGAAGGTCAACAACGGCTTCCACATCCGATCCTTCATACCCCTGCCATCCGCCGGTATTAAAATTATCACCTCCCCTGATAAAATCAATAAGCGCTATATCTCCTCCGGCTGAATACTGCCCTGAATATTTTGTGTGTAGTGTAATTTTCCTGTGATCGGGTATCTTTATAAATTGCGCCCCGGTCATAAAGCTTTTTTCAAGCCCGGGTGCAACTGCAAAGGCTTTCAGGCTTGTAGTTGTTTTGACTGTCAAAGGTTTTGAATAGATTCCGGATTTTTCATCCGGGTCCTTGCCGTCAAGAGTATAATAGATCTTTGCACCTTTTACAGGGCAGGTGAGTGCCGGCATAGCTGAATCCATAAAAGTCTGCCCGGCATTTTCCACCGCCGGAACAGGGGTGATCAGGCCGTCGGTAATGGAAGACACGGGAAAAGCTCCTTCACTGCATCCCCAAGTCGTGTCAGGTTCCGATGACATTGTAAAACTCAGTGTCCCTCCCTGCATGATATCGGAATGGGTTATGAAACATTTATTGTAAGACTTACCATTCAAAGATGATGAATTTATATAATACTTATGACTGCTGATGTTTTTTGCCTCAATTGTAAACGTTTTACCGTTTTCAAGACGGATGGACACTTTTGGGAATAATGGCGTTCCGATTGCATACACTTCCGAGCCGGGAACAACAGGGTAAAAACCCATTGCACTGAGCACATACCATGCACTCATCTGGCCGCAATCCTCATTCCCGCATAGGCCGTCCGGATCATTCCTGTATAAGCCATATATGATACGGTGGACCATTTCCTGGGTTTTCCATGGTTTTCCCGCATAATCATACAGGTAGGCCATATGATGGCTTGGTTCATTACCCTGTGCATACTGGCCTATCATCCCGGAGATATCAGCCTGCTCCCGGCCTGATGTTGCTGAAGCTGCAGTAAAAAGGGCATTAAGTTTCAGTGCAAACTTTTCCCGGCCTCCCATCAGATCCATAAGCCCGCTGATGTCCTGGGGCACATAGAAGCTGTATTGCCATGCATTGGCTTCTGTATAATTGAAATTCACTTCCGACGGATCAAAAGGCGTGAACCATCCGGCCTTCGTTTTAGCACGCATAAACCCTGTCGTTTCGTCAAACAGGTTTTTATAATACTGTGCACGCCGGATATACGTATTGTAATCATCTGTTTTGAGAAGCGCTTTGGCCATCCGGGCTATGCACCAGTCATCATAGGCATATTCAAGGGTCTTTGAAACTGACTCACTTTCACGGTCCGATGGGATATAGCCCAGTGTTTTATAATATTTCAGTCCAAGCTCATCCTGCTCAGCACTATGTTTCATGGCTTTCAGCGCCAGTTCTGTATCAAACCCCTGAATGCCTTTCAGATAGGCATCCGCAATCACAGGCACCGAATGGTAACCTATCATGCAGCCTGTTTCGTTCGATGAAAGCTCCCATACGGGAAGCTTCCCACCTTCCTGGTATTCCTTAAGAAACGTATTAATGAAATCATTGGTCCGCTTCCGGTCAAGGATCGTAAGCAGGGGATGTTCAGCCCTGTATGTATCCCATAACGAAAATACTGTATAATAATCAAAGTCCGCGGCAGCATGGGCTTTCAAATCCCTCCCAAGATACTGTCCATCCACATCCATGTATAGGTTGGGGTTCAGCATCGCATGGTAAAGCGCGGTATAGAAAACGGTTTTTTGATCGCTGCTTCCGCCTTCAACAATTATCTTACCTAATTCTTTATTCCATATATCCCGGGCCTGCTTTGCTGTTGCTTCAAAATCCCAGCCAGGGTTCTCCTTCTCAAGGTTCCTTCTCGCACCATCTGTACTGATTGCTGAAATGCCGATTTTAAGCAATAAGGGCTCTCCTTTTTTCAGGTTGAAATTGAATTCCGCCTTGATGTCATTGCCTCTGAAATCTTTTGCACTCCCTGATATTTCATTTCCGTTCCTGACCCTGAATGTTAAAAACGGTCTTGAAAATTTTATCACAAAGTACAGGATTTGTTTCGATGCCCAGGCCTTTGAAACCCTCATTCCCTCAATTTCATCATCTCTGTTGATCTTAAGCCTTGAATCAAGTACAAGGTCCCTGTGCTTAAGGTCCAATACCAGGCCGGCCTGGCCTGGATTTTTATATTCATACCGGTGCATGCCCGTCCTTAGTGTCGATGTAAGCGAGGCTTTTACTCCGGGCGCATCAAGTTCGACTTCATAATCACCGGGCCTCGCTTTTTCGGTCGTCTTCCTGAATTTTGAACGGAAGCCATAATTATCCAAAACAGCCGGTCCGTTAACAGGCATTACAAGTATATCCCCATAGTCGGAACATCCCGTACCGCTGAGGTGTGTATGGCTGAATCCATAAATCACCGAATCGCTGTTGTGATAGGCGGAGCAAGCATCCCAACCCTCCATTCGGGTGTCGGGGCTAAGCTGTATCATACCAAAAGGAAGGCTGACCCCGGGATAAGTATGCCCGTGCCCGCCGGTCCCGAGAAAGGGATTAACATAATCGGCAGCTTGTTTTTTCTGATCTGAACAGGCAATCAGGAATAATGAAATGATCAGAATTCCCGCGCTGGTATATTTCCTCATATATCTTGTTAATAGGTGTCGTAAAGGCTGCGAATACTGAGCTTGTCGGGCAAATCTTTCTGCTTATATGATGTTGAAAAGAATATTTCGACTGGTTTGCCGGGAATTATATCAACGAAATTATCTGAGAATTTTCCATCGGCTTTTGCAGAAAGCCAGACACTCCTGGCAAGTTTGTCTGTTTTCAGCCTGATCTGATAACCACCCGGCATTTCACTGATTTCCTTAATGATACCAGGCTTTTCAAGGGCGAGGTCTTTAATGGGAACAAAATAAAAACTGCAGCCGTACTTTTTCCGATCTTCATCGGCGGAACTATAAGCGGCAGTAAGAACAATTTTCCGTGGATCCATGTTTTTCAGAAAAGCGGCAGAGTCTATATCGAATACGCAGTTTGAGCTGAAGGAAGGCACTTTGAACTTATATACGGTATCCCTGAGGACCTTTCCATCAAAACCTCTGATCTCGATATCAAGCCGGCCTTCTGAAGCAACATGTCGATCGGAGACTATATAAACCTTCAGGCGATGATGTTCCATTAGCGGGGAAACCAGCATATCATCATATTCCCTGTACAGGTAGTAATGCAGGGCTTTCGGAGCCCCGTAATAATCCCTTGCCGACCAGGAAACCACCGGCCAGCAGTCATTGTACTGCCAGAACATCGTTCCCATGCAGTATGGCATCGCCCTGCGGTGAGCCTCAATAGCCGTTTTAATCCCTTCGGCCTGCAGGACCTGGCTTACATAGGCATACGATTCAAAATCCTTCGGGCGCTTAAATTCGCGCAGCATATATTCATCAATGAGCTCATAGCCGGTGGGATGTTTCTGGTGGACTTTCATTACGGCAGATCCCAGTGTAAGATCCTCAGGTTTTGCGAATTTTTTAAAGCTGCCCGGGTCAGGGAAAGCCTGGAAACCATATTCCGATGCAAAACGGCCAATAACTTCCTTATACTTCGTAAAGGGCTCTTTACCCCACCATACTCCCCAGTAATGCGTATCGCCCGAAAGTGTACTGCTTTTATTTCCCCATCCAAACATAGGGGATGTCGGGACGTAAGGCCTGAGTGTATCCAGCCTCCTGACGTTGTCCTGTAACATCACGTTAAAGATTCTCTGATAGGTATCATAAACTTCGGCCGAATCGGCAGGAGAATAATTGTACTGTCTGATCCATCCCCAGTTTTTCCAGCCTTCGTCAATTTCGTTATTCCCGCACCAAAGAGCAAGGCATGGATGCCTGCGAAGGCGGATAATATTTTCAGAGGACTCTGCATTCACATTATCCAGGAATTCCCTGTTGCCCGGGTACATGGCACATGCAAACATGAAATCCTGCCACACCATAATGCCGAGTTCATCACAGATATCATAAAAAATATCTTTCTCGTAAATGCCGCCTCCCCAGACTCTCAGCATGTTCATATTCCGGCCTTTGACATCAGTAAGCAAAGCACGGTAATCCGAATCACTTACCCTGGAAGGGAAATTGTCCTGGGGTATGTAATTAGCTCCTTTTATAAAAACAGTGACATTGTTGACCCGAAAATAAAATGAACTGCCAATGCTGTCTTTCTGCTGAACAAGTTCAATGGTACGGAGCCCTGTCTTCTGCTTGCCTTTTGCAACCAGCTCATCACGAAGATATATGCAGTAGTTCAAAGGATACAGGTAAGGTGTTCCCAAGCCGCTGGGCCACCACAATTTCGGGTTCCTGATTACAAAGTCAAAACGGATTACATTTTCCCCTTTGTCAATACTGCAGGTATGGGCCATTAACTGAACAGAGTCGTTATTGATCATGATCCTGCCTGTTCCGGGAAGATCTGAAGTCAGGGTAAATACAGCCGACATCGTTGCAGCTGAACCTGTAATTTTTTTCTGGATAAACTGGACCCCGAGCAGGTTTACCCGGTCGTAAAGCTTCAGGTAAACAGGTTTTGATATGCCGCAGGTGACCAGCCTGGGTCCCCAGTCCCAACCAAAATTATAGGCAGCTTTCCGGCAGACTACTTTTTCATCACCGGGGAGCTTCTGACTGAGTTTATCATAAAGTGCCCTGTTACGCTTTGTAATTGAGGGGAAACGGATAAGGAGTTCATTTTTTCCTGTCTTCAGTCTGAACTTTGCATTTTCATAAATCCATTCCCTGAACATATTATCAGCTACCACGATTAAAGAATCATTCAGGTATACATCTGCATAGGTGTCAAGCCCTTCAAAAACAAGGTCGATATGCGGTGAAGTAAACATCGAAGCATCCAGGTTGAACACCCGGCGGTATTCCCAGTCGTTCCCGTCAATCCATTGCACGCTGTCCTCATCAGACCGGTAAAAAGGGTCACCGATAAGCTTGTTATTTAAAAGGTCAAGTTGAACGCATCCCGGCACAGTTGCAGGATGCCAGGATGTCGTCCCGGCTTGCCTGAATTCCCAAATCCCTCCCAGATCATATTTTAAGGGCAGCTGGGCGTTTAATGAAGAAAGCAATCCGCAGACAAAAAACCAGGAGAGCAGTTTCTTTACCATCAGTAAAAAAATATTGAACAAAAATATCAAATAATTGCGAAAATGTGGTATTTTCGAAGACTTCAAACACTATTGACTGATGAACATCCAGGAATTTCAGAAGCTGTTTTTTAATTTATACGGAAACCCTCAAAAAACTCCAAGGTTATTTTTTGCTCCCGGCAGGGTCAACCTGATAGGTGAGCATACCGATTATAACGGGGGATTTGTTCTTCCCTGCGCACTTCAGTACGGAACCTATCTTCTGATAAGAAAAAGACCTGACAACCTGGTCAGATTTGCGACGACAAACTTTGATTATAAGATTGAATATGACATTTCAAAAGGGTATGTTAAGCAACAGGGGCAATGGATCAATTACCCTCTTGGGATATTTGATCAGTTCGATAAATTGAAGATCGGCCTTTCCGGTTTCGATATGCTTTTCTCAGGGGATATCCCGAACAGCGCGGGGCTTTCCTCATCAGCTTCCATTGAAATGGTCACTGCATTTGCCCTGGCTTCGATGCTTAATGTGACCAGCCTTGAAATGACCGACCTGGTCAATCTCTCAAAACGGTCCGAAAACGAGTTCATAGGGCTTGACTGCGGCATCATGGATATGTTTGCCGTGGGCATGGGCTCTGCCGATCATGCCATCTTCCTGAACTGCCTTACGCTTGAATTTAAACGAATCCCGTTTATCCTTAACGGTTACAAGCTGATCATTGCAAATACCAATAAAAAGAGGGGGCTGGCCGATTCAAAATACAATGAAAGGGTTCAGGAATGCAAGGAGGCCATCGATGCGATCAGGCCCCATATACCCGTAAACCATCTCGGGGAAATAGGGTTCATGCAGTTTTTCAAGATACAGGAATTAATAGAAGATGAAAGGGTAAGGCGGAGGGCACGCCATGTGATCTCTGAAAACCAAAGGGTTTTGAATGCCGTTTCCTGTCTGCATAAAAATGACCTCCTTCAGTTCGGAGCCCTGATGAATGCCTCTCATGAGTCTTTGCGGGATAATTATGAAGTCACCGGTATTGAGCTGGACACACTTGTTGAAGAAGCCTGGAAGATCAATGGTGTAATAGGCTCAAGGATGACCGGAGCGGGATTTGGCGGATGTACTGTTAGTATTGTCAGGGATGATGTCGTTGAAAAGTTTATTCATCAGGCGGGGGATAATTACAGGCAAAAGACCAGACTGACGGCATCCTTTTATATTGCAGAGGTTTCGGACGGGACAAGGGAAATCATTACAGAATCGGTTTAACATACATACCATGGGACATAAAAGCGAGAAACAGAAGCAGGCGGATAAACCTTCTTCCGTAAAGAAATCAAAAAAGTTCAAGTCTGAAAAGGCAGAGAATCTGAATATCCTGAAGAAGGAAGAAGAGATCGACAGCAGGCTGAAGAAAAAGTTTTACGAGGAAGAACTCGCGAATCTCCAGATCGAACTGGTTAAACTCCAGGAATGGATCAAGTACAAAGGACTTAGGGCAGTTGTTCTTTTCGAAGGGAGGGACGCTGCAGGGAAAGGCGGGACGATAAAAAGGATCACCGAAACCCTGAATCCGCGCGTTGTCAGGGTTGTCGCCCTGGGTGTTCCCACCGAAAAAGAGAAAAGCCAGTGGTATTTCCAGCGTTACGTGGCTCATTTGCCCGCAGCGGGTGAAATGGTTTTGTTCGACAGGAGCTGGTATAACCGTGCAGGGGTCGAAAGGGTGATGGGTTTCTGCTCGGAAACAGAGTACTGGGACTTTCTGAGGTCCTGCCCGAACTTTGAGAATATGCTTATCCGTTCAGGCATAATCCTTATCAAATACTGGTTCTCGGTCAGTGATAAAGAGCAGGAGAGAAGGTTCATCCAGAGAATAAACGACCCCACCAGAAGATGGAAGATAAGCCCTATGGATGTGGAATCACGTTCCAAATGGGTTGACTATTCAAGGGCAAAGGATGACATGTTTGCCTATACCGATACAAAACAATGTCCGTGGTATGTTGTGGAAGCAGACGACAAACGAAGGGCAAGATTAAACTGCATCAGCCAGTTGCTGGGCCTCATTAAATACAAGGACGTCCCAAGGGAGAAGATTGTTCTGCCTCCGCTTGAGAAAGAGAAATTGTATGTGCGTCCCCCGATGTCGGAACAGACTTTTGTGCCAAAAAAATTCTGAATATTGATTCCCTCTGGCAAGGATCAGATGAACACTGATCTTAACGGAATCATTCAAAAACAGAAAATCTGAAGGTGGTTTTTTCGATATAAGGTATTCCCGGTTTCAGTATGGTATTCGGGAACCCGGGTTGGTTCGGGGAATCAGGAAAATGCTGGGTTTCAAGGCAAAAACCATAATGCTTATTGTAAACTTTGCCTCCTTTGCCTTTGCAGCTTCCGTCGAGAAAATTACCACTGTAAAACTGTATTCCCGGCTGGGTTGTTTCGATAGTCACTTTCCTTCCTGACCCCGGATCAGAAAACACTGCTGCAACCGACATCTCGCCGGGTTTTTTCCTGAGGACATAATTATGGTCGTAACCTCCCTTTACCATGTCAATCCTTTTACCAATAGGAGTGGGGGTATTGAAATCCATCGGGGACCCTTTAACTTCAGGCAGCTTTCCCGTCGGAATAAGCTGGTCGTTCACCTCGGTATACTCATCTGCAGGGATCATCAGGATATGTCCCAGAATATCTGAATCAGCCCCGTTCAGGTTAAAATACGAATGATTGCAGATGTTGACCGGGGTGGCCTTATCGGAAACGGCTTCGACACACATCAGAAGTTCATCATGATTGTTCAGGGTATAAGTTACAACCACCGTTAAATTCCCCGGATACCCTTCTTCCCGATCGGGACTGAGATACTTCAGGGTGAGTCTTGAAATGGCAGTGTCACTGTATTCGGCTGCATCCCAAACAACCTTATCAAATCCTTTGATCCCTCCGTGCAGGGCGTTATTCCCGTTATTCCTGGCAAGCTTGTATGTTACTCCGTCCAGGGTGAACTCCCCTTTTGCGATACGGTTGGCATAACGCCCAACAATGGCGCCGAAGTATGGGCTGTTGGCCACATAGGCTTGAAGGTTATCATAACCGAGTACGATATTCCCGGTTTTTTGATCCTTTCCGGGCATCAGGATTTCGGTTATAATGCCACCGTAGTTGGTGATCTTAACCGTGATACCATGCCTGTTGGTCAGCGTGAATAAATACACATCCTTGTTGCCTGTTTTCCCAAAACTGCTTTTCATGATTGAAACTTTTGTTACATCCTTTAACACTTTTTCTTTCCCGTTTCCCGAAAATCTGCATCCGCTGAAAGACAGGCAGATAGCCAGAAGTACATGATAACATGAAATTTGTCGCATTTTTTTCTACTTTTGAATTCCCAAACAAACGTACTCAAATTTTCTATTCCGCACATGGAAATCAGGGATAAAGTAGTCATCATCACAGGTGCCTCAGGTGGCATAGGGCAGGCTGCTGCGCTGGCTTTCGGCCATTCAGGCGCAAAGGTCGTACTCGTTGCAAGGCGTTCAGAACTACTTCAGGAAATTGCCTCGAAAATGAATAACACCCTTGTGATTACTGCGGATCTTTCAAAAGAAGAAGACTGCCTGGGAATGATAGAGCAGACGATTTCCCGTTTTCAAAGGATCGATATTCTTATTAATAATGCTGCCAGCATTATTGTGTCACCCTCAGAAAGTGTGAGCAGGGAAGATCTGCTCAGGGCATTCAGGACAAACCTCCTGGGGCCGGTAACTGCAACCCAGGCAGTGATTCCCCATATGCTCAGGCAGGGCGGAGGGCACATCATCAATATAGGTTCACCCGGCTTTATGATGGGGATACCTTTTTACTCTCCCTATGTTTGCTCGAAGGCCGCATTCTCAGCCTGGACAAGGACCATTCAATCAGAATGGAAGGGAAGCAAAATCAGGGTTAGCGAGTATTTCCCGGGGTATATCAGAACAGATTCAAAACCCGAGTCCAGGCTGGGAGAGGTGGAACAGGATTTCCTGATGAACAATAACCAGAATTTTATTACCCGCATGTTTGCCAAACCCAAAAATCCCGATGATGTTGCCAAACAGCTGGTAGAGCTTGCAATAAACCCGAAAATACTGGTTTACACCGATTTATCAACCAGGATAGGTGCATTTATTTCCAATATCAGTTCGTTCAGGCTTTCGATTGCCGCACAGATGGCCCGCACTGCCAGAAACAAGAAAAATCTTCAGATGTTCAACCTATAAAACCACGATCAATGCGAAATGTTATTCCCTTAAAGGAGAGGCCTGCTGATTATATTTATATCGGTTTTTTTTTGATCAATATCCTGTTTATAACCTATATCGTCGACCTCGAACAGCTGGTCATTGCTGATCCGTCGAATTTCGATTATCCGGTATGGCCTCTGCCTTTTTTAGTCAATATGACCCATTGGTGGGGAGCTAATTTCGATCCATTGCAATGGCTCAGGCCAACCTGGTGGAAAGCTACAATATGGCTGGATGTCGTTTTTTTCGGACCCTATTATGCAACCGCGATATACGCCTTCATAAAAGGGAAGGAATGGATAAGGATCCCAACCATCATAATCATGTCAATCTTATTTACGAATGTATTTATTATCTGCAGCGAGGAGATCTTCGGACTCACACCTGCGAAGAACCTTCCGCTGGTCTTATTTGCCAATGCACCATGGTTCCTGTTTCCCGTTTTTCTGATCTGGAAAATGTGGAAAAAGGAACATCCGTTTACGAAGGAGTGATTGAAAGAATCAGTGAATAAATGATTATTTTATGAATCATCCAACCAGGTTTTCATCGCTGTTTTCCGGATTTGACCTTAAAGGATCCAGGGTTAAGAACAGAATTGTTTTACCTCCGATGGTATGTTTCGGATATGCGGGAGATAACGGATCTGTAAGTCGAAAGAACCTCGATCATTACCGTTTAAGAGCTGAAAGCGGGGCAGGGATCATTATAACCGAGGCCACTGCCGTTAAAAAAGACGGAAGGACCACTCATACCCAGCTTGGCGTGTGGTCCGATGAACATATTGCCGGCCTGAGTGAGATAACTACCATTGTAAGGGGGCATGGGGCAGTTTCCCTTCTTCAGCTTCATCATGCAGGTCTTGTGACCCCGGCTGCAGTATCTCCTTACGCATTTGGGCCATCTGAACAAAAAGATAAACCGGAATCACGTGAACTTACTTCAGATGAGATCCCTGAGATCATTTCAGCTTTCATTCATGGCGCAAGAAGGGCAAGGGAGGCTGGATTTGACGGAGTGGAACTTCACGGTGCACACGGCTACCTGATAAACCAGTTTGCAAATACCTTATGGAACAGGAGGACCGATGAATATGGCGGCAATTTGGACAACCGGATCCGCTTTGCCAGAGAAATCATTTATGGAATAAGAGAGCAATGCGGGAACAAATTCATACTGGGTTACAGATTAGGCGCGAATACGCCCGCCCTTGCTGATGGCATCCGCATTGCAAAAGCCATTGAATCGTATGGTGCCGACTACATTCATGTATCGCATGGGGGGAACCTCCGGAACCTCCCCAGGCCTCCGAAAGGGTTTGATTTTAACTGGATCGTATATTCAGGGGTAAAAGTCAAAGAGAACATAAGCATCCCGGTAATTGTTGTAAACGAAATTAAAACGGCCGAAAGGGCAAACCACCTCGTCGAAAGCGGCCGGGCTGATTTTGTTGCTATCGGCCGGCCACAGCTTGCCGATCCATTCTGGGTAAAGCATGTGCAACATGATCAGCTGATCAATCCCTGCCTTTCATGCAAGCCAAAATGCAGGTGGTTTGAAACCAGTGAACTCTGCCCCGCACAAAAAAAGCTGAGGGAAAAAGCAGGCTAGAGTTTTATTTTATCCAGTTGAGGTTTCCACCGGGCTACGATGGCATTGTATTGTTGCATCGACATGGGAGGCACCGGATCCGAAGGGGGCGATTCCATGCGAAGCGGATCAACAGGCGACCCGTTTTTATATACCCTGAAATCAAGATGCGGCCCGGTTGCCAGTCCGCTGCTGCCAACAAAACCGATCACCTGGCCCTGGCTGACATGAACCCCGGGCCTGATATTTTTCGCATATCCTGAAAGATGGGCATACGAAGTAGCATAAACTGAATTATGGCGGATTGAGATGAACCTTCCATAACCTCCTTTCCAGCCGGCTTCCGTCACTTTTCCTTCTCCGAGAGCCTCGACAGGAGTCCCATGTGGGGCTGCATAATCAACACCCCAGTGAGGCCTTGCAATCTTTAATATAGGATGCATCCTTGAACGGGAGAATCGTGAACTTATTCTGGAAAACCTCAGGGGGGCTTTGAGAAATGAACGCTGAAGGCTCTGCCCGTTCTCATCAAACCAAGCTTTCTTTCCCTTATCTTCCCACAGGAAGGCATAATAGGACTTATCCCCGTTACGAAAGTAAGCCGAAAGTATCCTGTCAATTCCAATCATCCTGCCATCCACATACATTTCCTCATAAATCACCTTGAAAGTATCGCCGTTCTGTAAACCATAAAAATCGACAGTCCAGGCAAAGACCTCCGAAAGATCCAGAGCCAGGTTTATATTAAGGTCCAGGTCTTCGAAGGTTTTCCACAGTGAGCCGGAAATGCTGCCGCTGGCCGTCTTAATATCCACCTTCACTTTCTTTTTATCACGGTAAACTCTTAATGAATCCCTGAAATCATAAACCACGAATTCAATGCTGTTGATCTCATAAATAAAATACAGCATGCGCCGGGTTGAATCTTTAGTTGTAATCCTCGCACAGATGTTGCCCGAGTGCATCTTTCTAACATCAAAAACATCACTGGTCCCTTTCGCAATCTTATCGATCATCTCTCCTGAAATGAAGGGTTTAAGGATATCTGACAGGCTCTGATTATTTCCGACTTTACTGCAGATGATCTCAAGGCTGTCAAGCTTGATATTGTATGCCTGGTTTAGATGATGCTTTGCCACAGTCTTCGGCTTCTCTGTCATTCTCAGGTTATACAACCATACCCCGATGACAATCAAAATGATAAAAAGAGCTGCCAGTGCCGGCAGTATGATCCACAGCCGTGGTTTCAGATGCAGCTTATTCATCGTTAAAAGTAAGGTGAATGATCAGTACTTCAGGACGGCTGCCAAGCCTGACCGGAGGTCCCCAGGTCCCAAACCCGCAGGAAACATAAACATGGGTATTTCGTATTTTTTTGTACCCCCAGCTGAGCTCATAAATAGCCCTCGTGATATAGCTGAATGGCCAGATCTGTCCATTATGGGTATGCCCCGAAAGCTGCAGGTCGACGCCATTATCGGCCGACTTTTCGAGGTTAAAGGGTTGGTGATCCATAAGGATTATGGGATAGGCGTGGTCTGCCTTGTTCAGGATCTCAGAAAGCTCTTTGCGGGGTTTACCTGTAAAGCGGGGTTTATCCCGGTCATCCCTGCCAACAAGATAAAATTGCCCGTTCACAAGAACAGCGGTGTCCCTGAGCATCCTGATGCAGTGTTTTTCAAGGTATTCAACAGCCGGTCCCGCTCCGCCTATATATTCATGATTACCTGTAATTGCATAAACCCCGATCCTGGCTTTCAGTTCGCATAATGCTTCACCGATGTTGTCCTTGATAACCGGAGCCAGATCTTCATCAACCACATCTCCTGCCAGCAGGATCAGGTCAGGCCGGGGTGCATTCAGTAAACGTACCAGTTCTTTTGCCTTTGCTTTGCGGATAATTGTGCCCAGGTGGATGTCGGAAGCCATTGAAATTGTGAGTTCCTTCATGCCATGACCCGGTTTGTCAATTTTCAGTGAAAGCTCTTTCACCCTTGGATTCCTTGCATTGATATACCCTGCAAGGACCATGACAGCAGCAATAACCACTGATACAATGAAAAGTATCTGCTTGGTCCTCAAATAATCCGTGTACAAAAAAGCAGGCAGGAAATGCAAAAAATAATTCAGAAGCCTTACAACATCAATCAATATGACGATCATTGTAAAGAAAAGCATAAAAGCCAGCCAGAAACTGCCTATCCAGGTCAGGCATTCGGTAAGATGTCCGGGAGAGTTCCTTTCCAGTATCCGTGCTGCAACAAATGCAGCAGCAATGAGCCAGAATCCTGCAATAAACCAGGGCCTGAGCGGAGACCCGGCAGGGAATGCCTGAAGCCCCCTGATAAAAATAATGTAATTGACCAGGGTATAAATAGTAACCACAATGGCCACGAAAAAAATCATCGCAGTTGTTTTCAACAATTTTTTAACTTTGAAATCGCATATTGGCCATAAATGTATTCATTTTTTCTGCGCCTTACGATGCCGGCAGATTCTAAACGGTGAATTTGCAGTTCTTAGTATTAATTAATTTAGCACTAAACGATGAATTCAGGATTTGTACTTTCATGGATCGACTACTCGGTCATGATTATTTATTTTGCCTTTGTCCTTGGGATCGGATGGGCTCTCAAACGTTATATGAAAGATGCCAATGCGTTCCTTGAAGCCGGGCGCTCAATGCCGGCATGGGTTGCAGGGCTGGCTTTCATCTCAACCAACCTCGGAGCCCTCGAAGTCATGGGAATGACCGGTTCCGGCCTGAAGTACGGCATGCTTACAACCCATTTTTACTGGGTGGGGGCAATTCCTGCAATGGTGTTCCTTGCCATGTTCATGATGCCGTTTTATTATGGTTCAAAAGCCCGTTCAGTACCGGAATACCTGAAGCTGCGCTATGATGAAAAAACAAGGGGGCTGAATGCAATACTGTTTGCAGTAATGACCATCCTGGCTTCCGGGATTTCGATGTATGCCCTGGCTATCCTGATGGAAAAAGTCCTTGGATGGAATTTCCATCTCAGCCTCATTCTTTCAGCTGCAATAGTCCTCGTATATACCTATCTTGGTGGTCTTTCATCTGCAATTTACAATGAAGTCCTTCAGTTCTTTATCATAGTAGTCGGGCTTTTACCGATCGTATTGCTCAGTCTTAAGGATGTGGGCGGATGGCACGGATTGCAGCAAAGCCTTGCACCCATTGTAAGTGCGAAAGGGTTTGCACCCGACGCATGGACTACCACCTGGAAGTACACCGGGTCGGCGAAGGCGAATCCGCTGGGTGTCGAATGGTACGGCATCTTTGCAGGCCTCGGCTTCGTATTGTCGTTTGGATACTGGTGTACAAACTTCCTTATTGTTCAAAGGGCAATGTCGGCAAAATCCACAACAGCCGCACGCAACACTCCCCTTATCGGAGCCATCCCCAAAATGTTCATCCCTTTCCTGATCATCGTCCCGGGAATTGTTGCACTGGTCCTGATGAACAGCCCGGAAAAACATTTCTCGCTTCCATTGAATGAAGCAGGCCAGCCGATTTATGACTATACCATTATCATGCTCCTCAAACAATATCTGCCTGCCGGGGTTTTGGGCCTGGGCATTACTGCCCTTCTAGCTTCTTTTATGTCGGGAATGGCTGGGAATGTTTCAGCTTTCAATACGGTGTGGACCTATGATATCTACCAGAGTTATATCCGGCCAACCACGAAAGACAAGGCAATTGACGATAAACACTATTTGTTTGTAGGAAGGATGGCTACGATATTCGGAGTTTTGGTGAGCATCGCTGCAGCATACCTTGCCAGCATGTTCGGAAACATAATGGATTTTCTGCAAACCATATTTTCAATGGTTAATGCGCCTTTATTCGCTGTTATATTCCTCGGTATGTTCTGGAAACGGGGTACGGGCCATGCGGCATTCACTGGATTGCTTGCCGGCTTTTTCGTAGCCCTGCTTCATCATGGGCTGACCTTTCCTGAAGGAGCCAATACACTGGTTAAAGGAGGGTGGATCGCACACCTGCATGCCTATCCCGTGGAAATGGCACAGAACTTCTGGACTGCTATTTTTGCCTGTTCTGCCAGCACCCTGATCACTGTTGTACTTTCTCTGCTGACCACCCAGAAAAAATCAGATGCCGAGCTGAAAGGACTGGTGTATTCTCTGACCCCAAAACTCAATGAAGAATCAGTTCCATGGTATAAAAGGTCGTCAACACTTGCAATTATAGTGCTGACACTGGTAACTATTTTAACAATTTTATTCTGGTAAAAACAAATATTTTATGGGTATAGATATTAAAATTCCAATCGGGCTGATGTTCACAATCCTTGGATTGCTCATTACGGTATACGGATTTATCACACGACTTGATGCCTCCCTGTACAACGTATCCCTCGGGATCAATGTAAACCTCTGGTCGGGGCTGGGGATGCTTATCTTTGGTGTTGTAATGCTGGCTCTTGCCTTTGTATCGTGGAAGTCAAAAACTTAATCCTATGAAATCCTTTCCGCGTGCCTTTCTGAAAACACCTATCGGTTTTATCGAAATCACCGGTTCTGAAAAAGGTGTCAGGAGCTTGTATTTTCTTGATTTCAGAGTGAGAGTTCCCCGGGTTCCCCATGAGCTGAAAGAGGCCGTAGACCAGCTGCATGAATATTTCATAGGCGAAAGGAAGGAGTTTACGATCGACCTGGACCTTGAAGGATCTGCTTTTCAACTCCAGGTCTGGAATGAACTTACAAAGATCCCTTACGGTACAACGATCAGTTATCACGAACTGGCCCGTAAGATAGGGAATGAAAGCGCTTTCAGGGCCGTTGGAGGAGCAAATGCCACGAACCCAGTCTCTGTGATCATTCCCTGCCACAGGGTGCTTGGAACCAACGGCCGCCTTGTAGGTTACGCAGGCGGCTTAAAAAGGAAAAAATGGCTTCTTGAACATGAGCATGCATTCGCCCAAAGGGATCTTTTTTACCGCTGATCAGAATTCTTCTTCTTTCAGGCGGTGACCTAATTCCTTGACCGAAGAGTAACTTTCCATCAGGCCTGGCAGGTATTCGGCCGATGAAATGAAGGTCCAGAGGTAAGCTACGATAGAATAGATATTACCGGTTGAGAAATTATCCACGTCAACACAGATAAACAGCACCACGATAAAAATCCCCAGGAGGAAGATTTTCATTACTCCATAATTGAATGAGTTCCAGCGGGCAATCTGGAACTGGGGCCTTACCATGCCGCGATAGAACTGGTGGATGGGGGTTTTACCTCCAAGCTCAACGACTTTATAAAGGTCTTCCTGGATATCCCTGATGTTTCTTTGAAGAGCGACAACATTTTTACGGTAAAACCTTGAGAAAATCCATAAAGGTCCAATGACTGCGAGACATACAGCAGCAATCCGCCAGTCATAAAAGAACATTGCAATGATAGCACCGAAAGTTGCAACGACCTGCCATGAAACCTCCGGCAGCCTTTCCCTGAAAAAAACAATGAACTCTTTTGCAAGCTCAGTGCGGATCAATGTCCTGGAAATGGGATCACCTTTCTTCTGTGAATAATCGATGACCTGTTCCGCCACTTCAGCGAACATCCTTGAGTAAATTTTACCGGCCAGAAAGCGGCTGAGCGTACCACCCAGGACATGTAATACAAAAATAAAGACCCAGATCAATAAAGGAGTAATGTAATTGACTTTTTCATGATCATAAAAATAATCGATCATGGCATCGAGCAATTTGCCAAAAAAGCCCGGTTCAATGATGTATGCGATATTTTCAAGGAGGACAAACGAAAGAACAAGTCCGATTGAGTATTTATATGCGTAAGCAATCTTGCTAATGGTCATCGGAGTAGCTTTGGAAGTAACTGCAAATTTAGTAAAATCCAGGTCATGAAGAATGTTTAACTTTGAGCATATAAAGCTTGAAACTATGAAAAAACATAATGTATTGATTATCATACTTATAATGCTATTGTCCTCCTGCGGGAACCCCAGCAAGGTTGATGGGGTTTACCGCTATTGCTGGGGAGAAAAAAAAGGTTTTACTGTCTGGATTGTAGATGGTTACAAAGTCCGTAAGGATATCTATAAGGAGTTCCTCTATGGAGGTAACGATCAGCGTTATATTTTCAACCCAAAAGGCGAGATCTGGATCGACCATGCAGTTTCATGCGAGGAATTCGAACTTACCCTGGCCCATGAGCTGAATGAACGCGCCCTGATGGCAAAATTCGGCTGGACTTATGAAAAAGCTCATGATTCGTCCCTAAGGATTGAGCTGAAGATGAGGAAGTCCTGGGATTCTCTCTGCCGGGCGCATGAAGCATCTCTTCCGAAGCTAAGTCCGAAGGATGCCACCGGAGTAAAAGAAATACCCGGCCTGCCCGACAGTATTAAATTAAGCGGGATTTATCGTGTCCCCCTTGGTGTGAGGGACGGGATCAGCATATGGGTTGTTGACGGGTATAAGGTGCGTGCTTCTATTTTCCCCGATTTTGGCCTGAGCGGAAATGACATGGCTTACCATTATATCCCGAGAAAAGAAATATGGCTTGACGGGCAGATTTCAGCAGAGGAAACTGAATTCTCAATTAAAACCGAGTTGCTTGAGAGGAAACTTATGGCTCAAGGCATTTCATATGGCCAGGCCTATGATTCAGCAATCAATACAAATGTGAAGCTGCGCCATGACATGCAGAAGATCATAGATGCGCATCCACCCCTGGTCGTTCCTCCTGTGCTGGTAAGGGATACGGGGGTAATTGAAAAAGCGAGAAGCGAGAAGCGAAAAACGAAAAACGAAATAGAATTCGGGGAAGCCAAAATGAGCACGCAGATGAAATTAGCAATTGTTGCGAATAAATAGCGAAATAACTGGAAAAGAAAATGTTTTATGAGCAATCTTTTAAAGTTCGCTTCTCGCCTTTCGCTTTTCGCTTTTTAATACCAATTGCCATGAAAAAAATAATTCTTTTTTTATGTCTGTGGATTGCATCCTGCCTTACCGGCAGTCTGGATGCCCAGATATCATCTGTTGTATTTGACCGGCCTTCTTCACTATCGGTTAAGGGATTTACGGTGAACGGCAGGGAAGTAGGAACACTCAGTGGCCTTCCATTCTTTTCGGTGCTGATCGACAGCAGTTTCTACAGTACAACTGCGGTCAGAACAAACGCTAATCACGATACCATTACTTTCGTACTGGCCGATTCTATCGGTGGCAGCCTGGTAGCAGACAAAAGCTGCAATCAGGGACTGAAATATTTACTGAGGTTCACCAATAACGGCCGGGGCGACCATAAAATGGAAAACCTTGTTCCCCTGGGCGAAGGGCCTGGTAAAGTATATATCACTGCAGGCGGCACGAAGGAATGGCCTCATTACCTCTGCCGTTCCCTCTTGTTCCGCCCCGGCCTGGGTCCTGTGGGTGTGATCCTGCCCGATAACGCATGGCATATGGGATTTTCAGATCTCAGGCTGAATGACAGCCTCTCGGTGACAGCGATGGCCAGGAGGACCTCCCGGGATAAGGACAAAGCGACTGCCGATCGCTGGGCTGTGGTGTTAAAACCTTCAGGATGGGTGGAATACAGCCTTTATTTCGACACCCATAAAGGTGAATGGCAGGAGGGTCTAAGGCTCATGTTCCAGCAGCGTTTTCTCTATGACCTGCCTGCTTTTGACAACAGCCTTTTCGAGAGAAAGGATCTGCAATGGATGAAAAATAAATACATCATCCTACTGCAGTTTGCATGGGATGATAAATACTATGACCACCGCGAAAAGAAGTTCACCTATTATTCCTCGTTGACCGAATATGATAAGCTCACCGGCGGTTACGACATTTTCACCTTATGGCCCACATGGCCGCGACTTGGGCTCGACCAGAGAAACCAATGGGATATGTACCGGGACCTGGCCGGCGGGCTGAAAGAGCTGAATAAACAGGCTGCTTTTGCGCACAGCAAAGGCAAACACTACTTCATATCCTATAACCCCTGGGACGAAGGGACCAGGAAGGAAGACCAGATGAAGGGGATGGAGGTGCTGCTGCGTGCCACTGATGCTGACGGAGTGGTACTGGATACGAGGGGGGCATCGAGTTTTGAACTGCAAGCCACCGCCGATAAGGTCAAACCAGGCATCATTATGTACAGTGAAGGCATGGCAATCCCAAAAGACATGCCGGGTATCGTTTCAGGCAGGGTGCATGACGCCCTCGTTATGCCGCCACCACTCAACCTCAACAAATTCATCAAACCTGATTTTGCAGTCTTCAGGGTCCTTCAGCTTGCCGATGACCGCCTGCACAGGGAGCTGGCCTGTGCTTTCTTCAATGGTTACGGGGTGGAGATCAATACCGCAAGACAGGGAAGGCCGGCCTGGATAAAAGAGGAATACGCCTATATGGGCAGGACCACGAGGATCTTACGTGAAAATAATTCTGTATTCCATAATTACCAATGGCTTCCGCTGGTCCCCGCGCTTGCCGACTCAATCTACGTGAACCGGTGGCAGTCAGGCGGGAAAACGCTTTATACTATTTACAGCATGAAACCGGAAGGCTGGCATGCAGCACTTTTTAACGCGGTTGAAGCCGCGAACGGATTTCATTATGTCGATCTTTGGAACAACCTCGAGATAAAAACATCCCGGGTCAACGGATACTGTTCAATCCGTGCTGATGTCGAGCCCTTTGACAGGACTTTCCTGAATACCAGGAGGGAAGGAAATGTGGGTTGCATAGCACTGTTGCCCCGCTTGCTGAAAGCAAAAGATTCAGGCGACAGCCTTTTATTCAGTGCATCTGAAGGAGATAAGATAAGGATCTTCGGTGAAGATCCCACTTACCAGTCAAAATTTTATGAATACACTGTAAAAGGAGGCAGTATCCCATACAGGGAACTTTTCGGAGAAGCCTGCCCGAAGCTGGTTATCCAGCTTTTTGAAAAGGAAGAGCTGATGGATGAAACGGTGATCATCCCTCAACCTGATATTCCGAGGCTTGTTTCCGTGACAAAACGAACGAAGCCCTCCCGATCAGCCCCTGCCGGGATGGTATGTATCCCTGCAGGAAGCTTACGGTTTTATACGATGAGGGATCCCCGTTCCGCAGAAGCCTTTATTGCCTTCCCAGATTACAGCGACACGGTAGTGGTCAGGATGAAGAAATTATACATGGATAAATATCCTGTAACCAATAAGGATTTTTATGATTATATCTCGGCAGCACATTATCACCCCACTGACACAACAGCATTCCTGAAGTTCTGGAAAGAGAGGAAAAGACCTGAAAAAGCCGACGAGAACAAACCTGTTGTTTATGTCAGCCCGGAAGATGCCTCTGCCTATTGCACGCACTTTGGGAAAAGGTTGCCGGGCGAACGTGAATGGCAATATGCTGCTCAGGGGACGGATATGCGAAAATATCCATGGGGAAGCAAATCCGATTCAACCCTGTGCAATTACAACCTGAACCATGAAACAGAGGTTAATTCATTCCCTGGAGGCGCAAGCCCGTTCGGGGTCGAAGACATGACAGGAAATGTATGGCAGATCACGAACGACATGTATTATGACGGATCCTACTATTATAACATTATACGTGGGGGAAGTTATTACCATCCGACACAGAGCATCTGGTATGTTACAGGAGGTCCGATGCCCGCTGATCATCCCGAGATGCTGCTCAGGGTATCACCAGGGCTTGACAGGAATGCAACGATAGGATTTCGCTGTGTGAAAGACGCGGATTAATTTTTCATCATCCAGGCATCCCTGGCCTGGATCTTGATCTCTTTGAGCCTGGCCTGGGCTTCTGCCCGGTCGGCCGTTTCAAAAACGGAGATCCTGCCTTTTCCCTCGCCCGGGAAGAACCTGACGGATTTATATCCCTTGTCCCTGTATAACTTCATTAATCTGGCTGTATCTGCTACAGGGACGTTTGAACGTATGATAATATAATATTTATACTGCTTTTTCAATGTATCGGCAGGGGAGGTTATCGGAGGATAAACAACAGCAGGCGCAGGTTTCAGGGTCTCGGTTTTGAGACCAGAATCAACACCGGTTTTAGCAGGAGGAGGATTTTCCCCAACGAGAAGCGGGGGCCCGAGCTGGTCGGGAACCTGCCCAAACCAGGCACAGGCATAATTTTCATAGATCCCGATACCGATAGCTTCCCATTTATTTCCCAGCCACTTGCCTGTATTCATCAGGAAACTGTTGAAATAATCGACTGATCTCCAGAAGTTGAAAACGCTGTCAATATCCGCCTCGCTATTCTCCCAGTAAACAATTTCATACCCTTTCCCCTTATAGGGAGTGATCTCCTTCGGTATATCCCATACCGAATTTTTCTTGTTCTCATCCCTGGGATAACAAAATGCTTTCCATGGGCCTTTATCCGACCACGAATGAAAATTGCAAGGGTCCTGGTCAGGATGATGAAAGAAAAGATCCCTTACATGGGCCGAAGCAACGTAACATAATGAAGCTGAGAGCGGAATAGGAGGGAGATCATATTTCTTGCGGTAATCATTGATCATATTGTAAAGCCGCATCTCATCCTGGCTGGTCCTGAAATTAACGGGAATACTATTTACCTGTTTCTGCAGTGGCTGGGTGTTCCCTGCCAGTGCAAACAACAAAAAAATCAGCATCAGAATTTTTGAGGTATTCCTGATCACCATGTTAGTATATTAACAATTTATACGGAAATTGATGAAAATGGTTACCCCGCATTATATCACCGTCATTTACTTTTGCTTCGGCTGGTTTTCTTCGATCAGCAAACGGGCTATGACAGAATCCCATATATAATTGGGAGGTGAATTGAGCACTTCGTTGTCGGGGCTGAACGATTCCCAATAATTATGGTTCTTTTTGAGCTGGACTACCACCGCATCCATCATTTTAGCTGCAAGCTGATGAGCCAGGTCTGTGTAACCATAATCCCTTAATCCTTCGTACACCATATAATCCCATAGCATCCATACAGGTCCGTTCCATTTACAGCAATAATCAACGTACGGACTGAACCATGGATCCCCGGCCGATAAGGTCGGCACACCGTACCTTCTCCAGAATTTCGTGGTATCAGTAAGGGTTTTAACAAGTTTTTCAGCCCTGTCCCTGGGTGCAGCGCCGGCCCATAATGCCAGAAAGGCAATAATTTCCTGGCGGCGAAGGTCACGGGTCATAAAATACCAGCCGTGATCCTTTTTATTCACTGAATAATAAAAGCCGGTGCTGTCGTCCCACATCCTTCTATTCACAAGTTTTACCACTTCATCAGCCCGTTTTTTCCACATGCGGGATTCCTCCTGCTTCCCGAGGGCTTCAGCTATCCGGGCGAGGGATTTTTCTTCCTTGACCACCATCAGTGTGAGGTCGAGGCATTCCAGCTCATCGGAAATATCTTCCTTGTCAACATCCAGGTAACGTTCGGCAGAAACCTGGAAAACTGCATTGTACCAGTCCCTCACATTTTCAATAATGCCATATGGACCCCATTCAAAGGTACTGTCATGATCAGTGTCGCGGTTTTTAATCAGCCAGTCAAGATACTTGCTTCCTGAGACATATGCATCTTCAAGAAAACGCCTGTCCTTGCTCACTTTGTAAACTTCCCAGTTGATCCAGTTAAAAAATGGCGCTGAAGTGGTGGGCATATTCTTATGCGGGTAATCCTGTAATCCCCTTGGCCCGTGGCGGTATGCGATAAACCCATCCTCCCGCTGCTGTTCCATGTAAACTCTTTGTGAGCCCTCTGCCGACTGGGGGTCCATGTATACATAGGCCAGCATGCTCAGCGACTCATGCAGTACCTGGTGGCCATGCCCCCAACCCCATAAAGGATTACGGGAAAAAGCATAGGAATTATAATTGGTCTTTCCTGAAGGCGGATACATACAGCCCCTTACCAGGTTGAATGCCCCCAAATAGGCAATTTTCTCATCCCTGGTCTTAAAACTTATCCTGGGGATTTTTGAGAACAGAATAAGGTCATCCTCATAAAAGGTCTTTAGCAATGTCGTTTTCATCGCTTCCACATCCTTAAGCAGGGCTTGCTGGTCTTCATTCTGTCCCTGGAATCCCCTCAGAACCCTGAATGACGCTGTTTGCTGAGGTGCCAGTCTTTTCTTGTAATTCAGGACCAGGAAATGGCAAAGTCCCTGTTTTTTCTGATTGAGGGTATCACTTCGCCTGTCTGAATAAAAATCAGTTTTGATGGTATTATAGAATTCAGAAATATCACCAAAATAAGCGCCGTATGTATATGCAGAAGGATTCATCGCAAATACGTCACGAACCCTGGCAGGATAACCATACTCCATTTTAAGACTGCTGATGAGCCGGTATGGGCTCTCATAGCGATGCGTTGTATAAGCCTTATGAACCGTATCATAACGCATCACTTCCATAGAATCATTCTCAGATTCCAGTATGGGATAAACAGAGATCTCGTGGTTTATTTTATCGGTATTTTGTACCTCGACGTCTGCAATAGCCAGGGTTGAACTGTATACGAAGAATGTTTCCTTTACATGGATTCCCCTGAAAGGTTCATACTCGATGATAGCCATATCAGGGAAAGAGAAACTGACGACGGGCTTTTTAAAGTATTCCGACATTTTGTTCACTACCACCTGGTCGATTTTCCACAGGCAATACATCCTTCCGGCATGGTCGCTGGCATAGTTAACAGGCATGCAGCATGAGTAATAATCCATTTTGTAAGCCTTATCCCCATATAAGCGGGATCGGGCCATGGCTGCGGCATAGGTCGTGTATAACGGGTCGTCGCCACCGGCATTGATGCGCATGTAATCCTCGACCGCTTTAAACTGCTGGGCGAAACCCTGTAAACTCAGCAGGCAGATCAGGATCAGGTAATACGTTCTTTTCATTTCACTAAATATTCGTCAATTAACATTCTTGCTGCTATACCGGCCCATATATACGTTTTGTTCCATCCGGCCTGGTGTTCATCGGGACTGAAAAATTCCCAGAAAACATGATCCTGCTTTAAATGCCAGATCATGTTGTTCAAAACCCGCCTGGTAATTTCGGACGCATCCCTTTTATAACCGTAATCCCTGAGACCACGACACAGCAGGTATTCCCATTGAACCCATACCGGGCCATTCCAGTAACCTATCGGGTTATAATAATCCGATTTTGCCGTCAGGGTGGGGATACCATAGGGCCTGCTGAACTCCAGCGGGTCGCGGAGAGATTGCAACAGTTTCTCTGCATGGCCTGAACTGCTGACCCCCGCCCACAGCGGCAGAAAGCCAATAATTTCTTTGATCTTCAGATCATTGGCTTTATGAAAATTAAAACCCTGGTTCAGCTTGTAAATATTGTAATAAAAACCGGTCACTGTATCCCACATGGTTTGTTCAATGAGGGCCGAACGCTGTTTTGCGAGATCTTCCCATTGTTTTGAATCTGCATCCAGCCGAAGGATCCTGGCCATTTCCGACAGCGACCTGGCTTCCATAACCAGCATGGAGTTCACATCCGGGCCTTCAAAATTCATTGGCCTGCCAACCTGGTCCCAAACAGCAACCCTCGCATCCCTCACCGATTCCAGCTCTCCTTCAGCTCCCCATTCGCAGAGCCCGTTCCTGTTTGAATCACGGTTTTTCACATAGTACAAATAGAATTTTTTACCAGAAATATAGGCTTCCTTCAGAAATTTTGTGTCTTTGCTGATCTTATAGACTTCAAGGTTTATGTAATTGAACCAAGGGGCGGATGTCGTCAGCTGGTTTGCATAAGGTATGGTTTCGTCAAGGTAGGGCCCCGTGCGATAGTTGATATAACCGTCGGGCTGCTGCCTCCCGATGAATACCCTCTGGGAGTTCATGGCACTTACAGGATCCATATACACATAGGCAAGCATCGACAGGCTTTCATGGAATACCTGGCCGCCGTATCCCCATCCCCATTTGGGTTCCCTTGAAAATACATAGTAATTGTCCGCACATTTACCCTCCGCCTGCATCATACATTGCCTCATCAGTGAAAAACAACTCCAGTAGAGCATTTCATCATCCCGCCCGGGCAACCTGATCAGAGGAATTTTACTATATATCTTTTCATCTTCACTGATGATTTTTCCGGGCTCAACATCAAGCAGAGGCTTCAACTTTCTGAAAGCATCCTGCTTTCTTACTGAGGCATCCTCCAGCCCCAGGACGATCCGGAACCTCGCTGACTCTCCGGGTTCAAGACGGATAGTCCTCATGCCAAACATTGCAACCGTTTCTGCCGATGATATTTGCTTTATCAACAGGCTCCGCCGGATGTCATCGATGGGACCTGTCGTCATCCGGGTCTTTGCTCCCTTCCGAAAGCCGGTTGCGACAACCGAATCAAACGGTAGATCTGATAAAAGATAAGCCTTCAGTGAAGTTTTGATGGGGATCTGGTGCTCCTTCATCCATGAGTCAGGTTTTTTAGCCAGAGGGTAGAAATATCCGTCAAATAAATTACTGTGCTCCAGGCTGACAAGGCTGTCTGGGGACGGGTAAAAATGATAGGGGATAAGCGTGATCTGGTTTTCAAACTTCCCGTTGTTTGAGACAGTAATATCCATAAAAGCTGAACCCGAAGAATACACATCAAAGCAAACTTCAACTTTAATGTTTTCAAAAGGATAATAAAAATATTTTAATATATCACTATATGAGGTTGTTATAACAGGTTCTTTAAACAATTCCTTTAATCTGAACCTGGTTTCATTCCCAAGTCTTAAGGCAAGGCCGAAATTAGGCCCGTCTGATGAAATCAATTCAACCCCGCTTTCGGGGTCATTGAACTGCAAAGAGTACCCCTGGTCCAGTTTGTATGAAGAGCGGGCAATTGGCGCCGCATAGGTAGTGAACAAAGCATCATTCCGGGTGGCCTGAAGGTTTGACAGGTACTGTCCTGAACCCGGCAGAAATGCTGTCAGCAGTAATAACATTAATACTTTTCTCATTTCAGACAGATATTAACCGCAACCTCGGTATATTTCTTTCCCAAATCGGGATACATGATCTGCAAAGTGCAGATATTGCCACCTATGCTGAGAATCGTTCCATTCTCAACATGATCGATATTCAGACCGTTCAGCCATACCCTGATCTCGCCTGAACCTCCGGCTTTATTTTCGGTTAAAACCGAATAAACCCTGCCTCTCAAACCTGCATCAAGTATCCTCAGGCCCTCCGATGGATAGCCTGCTTTAGGGTCTTCAACCACAGGCAGGACGCTGATGCCATCCCTGAATTCAAACTCAAGCAGGTCTTTCCCGGCAGGTTTAAGTTCAAGTTTTATTCCCGTCCCGGCCGGGGTGATTTCTTCTGTAAACGGAACGTCGTTCTGATTCAGCTTACACGACAGGATACGGGTTCCCGCCGGCAGCATGGGAGAAAACTCAATTACCGTGCTGTCATTAAACTTAGAATTGAACATGTAAGACAGGGTGGTGGCGCTCCGTTTAAAATACAGGCTGATGGTCTTGTTCCCCATCCTGATATTCTTCACTTCGAGAGAGTCCCAGTCGGCCGGCAGGGCAGGAGCCAGTTTCAGCTGTCGTTTCCCGGCATCAACATTCAATCCCAGAAGCCCTTCCAGGGCAGGTTGTATGACCATGGTTTCCGACCAGCACTGGTGAGCGCATACTCCGGATGGCTGGTAAACGGCTCCGTTCAGAACCTCCTGTACGTTCCCCATGGCCCAAGTCTTATATACATTAAGGTTATTCATCAAATGTGAGAACCCCTGCAACGAATTGCCATACTTGTATTCGGCCATCGAGGTCCACCCGGTAAAGAGGGGCCAGACGCTTCCATAGTGATAACCTGTTGGTTTGAACAGCCTGCTGTTGTCGCTCACAATTCTCACTCCCCAGTTTGTTGTAAACGTGTTAGAGCCAAGTTGTTTCAGCACCAATCCTGCCTTCTCCCGGTCGGCAAGCCCGAAACTTAAAGGCACTGCCGGCAGCACGGTTGGTTCAGAACGGAAACTGCCGTCAATATTCTTTCCGTAATTATAGAAGGAGGTGTTCGCATTCCAGAAATCCGTATTGATGATCCGCTGGATCAGGCCCGCTTCATTCCTGTATTTATCTTTATCCTGTTCCTTCATGAAAGCGGCCATATTGGATGCTTCCTTCAATGCTTCAATCCAGCATCCGGTCATATATAAGGTGGCATGTGATCCATATAATTCCCCGCCTTCGACCCATCCATGGCCGACGTTGGTGTTTTCGATAAGGTGATCCTTATCGGTATCGGTTGAAAAACAAAAATCTATTGCTTTATGGATGCAGGGCCAGCTCAGGCGCAAGAAGGCTGTGTCATTCGAGTACCTGAAATATCTCCCTGCCAGTATGATGTATAAGGGAGTTGCATCGGAAGCATCGTAGTGAACAACACCTGAGGTGCTTGCTTCGTGAAGAATCTTCCCGTTAAGGTCCTGGTATTTCTGATAAAATTCAAGTTCGGACCTCACCTTTTCATAGTCGCCTTCGCCGAGCAGGGCAAATCCGCTCCATTGGCCGTCCCTTCCGAAATACCATGCATAACCAGGTCTGCCGCTGACTTTCTGGGCGCCGTCCCATCCGTGTTTTGTACTTGCATATCCGGCAACCAGCGATTTCCCTATCCCCGGAGTGTTTACGAAGAATTTATCGGCCGAAACCACTGCCCATCTGTAACCCCTGTTGAAATTGGCGTCAGGTGAAGTGATCATCAGCCTGTTTTTAAGCAGTTCGCCGGAATGCTCAATGGCGTTCTGAAACAGCTTGTCCGGGGCTGCAGAATATTTCTCGTAATATTCCCTCACTGACCGGCCTCCCTCATTCCCGGAAGCATAGATCACATCCAGTTCGTCGTTCATCTCAAGCCTGTAATGAAGAAATCCTGCAGCCTGAAACCGGGTTGTTGAAAAACCGCTGGCTTTATAATTTTTATCAATCGTAAAGCCTGAAAGCTGCCCTATGATCTTCTGAATCGCTGGTTTGTTACTCCCAAAGAACAGGTTCAGCATCCCTGATTTATCGGAAATTCTGAAGGCCTGTAAATCGTCAAGCCAGGTGCAACATATACTACCGGTGACTTTTTCTGAATACGGCCACATCCACCTGAAATTGGAAGTAAAACGAATAAACAGTTCCGCACCATAAATTCCTTTGTATTCATAATGCAACGCCCCGGCTGGTTCGACCGGGTCATTCACGATGATCTCCTTTAAAAAAGCCCTGGGAAATTTGTACTGCCGGCAAAAATAAGCCGGATGGGCCGTGACTTCCGGGCGCTGGTCGTTCAGCCAGTAAATGGTATCCCTGTAGTCAAATTTGATCCCGACCTCATAATCCCGGAAGGCCATGAAAGGGTGGCTCCATACCTCCTCAATGCCGCCGTTTTCGGTTCCCATCGTCAGCAGCCTTTCACCAGCCACATCCCAGAATTCATTCGATGAGAGCCTTCGTTCCATCGCAAGCTGATCTTCAGGCTCCTGCCAGCAGAAGCCTGGTTTCAGTAACTTTTTTACGGCCGGGATTGAATCCTCAGCACATGCCGTAACCGTATTCGGGGAATAATCCCAATAGTGTCCAGCTATTCCCTTCGAGCTATCTGTAAGATACCGGAGGCAGTTCAGGGTAAATTTCTCAAGATGCAGACGGTTGAGGTTAGGCTGCGAAAAATCCATATACCCGCCTATGGCCAGGACTTTCCCCTTGCCCGGATCATATTCAATAAGAAGTTTCGACTCCTCCCTCAGAAAAATATAATCCCAGTCAACTCCAATGACTTTGCCCCGGGCCGGAAGCTTATCACCGAAATACCCGCAAACGCCGACATCCTGGTCCTTCAGTGGCCTTAAAATGTATGCACCACCGTTCATTCCCCTGAAAACAGGATGGTCTGTCAATGCATGAAAGCCGAGTTTCCTTCCAACACCATCATCATTACATGGCTTCATGCTGTCTGAAGCTTCTACAGTTTCGAGCCCGAGATCGACGAGGTAATGCATCGCAAAACCTGAAAGCAGAAGTTTGCCCCCGTTTATCAGGTATTCATTGACCGCCTCCAGGGTTTTTTCGTCTTTCAGCCCGGAAGGAATTGGATTGCGTTCATTTTTCAGATAGAACAGGATGGTATATTTTTTTACTGCGGATGGATGTTTTGCCAGTTCAATGGCAGTAATGAAATCACATTCCGACTTCGGCTGGTTTTTCAGAAAAGAATAACAGGACCGGATCACTGTATCAGCTGATCCGTATGGAACATCTGAAAGAAAAGCAATCCTGGGACCGGAATTCTGATCTCCTTTTTTATCTTTTCCGCTAAGTTTAATGGAATGATTCTGAATACTTTTCCCCTTGATTGCCTGAGCCGGCACAGTTGAGAATGGGAAGATGATGAATATGAAAAAACAAATGCTTATCCTGTTAATCATAGGCCAGCTATTAGGTCATTAAGGCTTTTTATTATAGGGAAGCTGCATAACTTCAATCTTTCTTCAGAATGGTGTCCGTTTGGAATAAGTATACAATCGATCCCGATCTCAAGTGCAACCTCGGCATCGTGCCTGGTATCACCAATGAACAACAGTGATGCGGCCGGGATACCGAGATCTTTAATGAGCTTTATGCCAACATCCGTTTTACCATGGGCATAATGGTCATCAAGCCCGTATATTTTTTCAAAATACTGCTTAACCCCCAGATCAATAGTTTCAGCCTGCAATTCTTTTTGTTCCCGGGCCGAAAGTATGGATTGCCCGTAGCCGTGTTGTCTGAATGCTTCCAGCACTGTTAAAACCTCCGGATGAAGCCTGCATTCCTTCTGCCGCCGGTTATAGCTGTCCATGAATTCCATACCGACTTCCTCAAATGGTTCTTTTGAAAAATCGTATCCGAGTTCCCGGTAATAATCCCTGACCGGAAAAGTGAACACAGAGCGGTAAAAATCAAGACTCACCTTCGGAAGTCCTCGTTTTTCCAGCATCCCGTTCATCACTTCGACGCAAAGCCAGGCGTCGTCGAGCAATGTGCCGTTCCAGTCCCAGATAATATGCGTATAATCGTTTAATTTATGAAACATAGAGTCTTTTAACATTGCCTGAGGTTCCTGCCCAGGCTCAGTGTTGAATTAATTGACGAAATTTGTGGAATCAAAGTTATAAAAAAGAACAGCCATTCCATGTTGTCCGATGAACTGCTGAAACCCTTCGAAGAATTAAAAGATTGTGCAATCTGCCCGAGGGAATGCCATGTTAACCGCTGGGAATCAACAAAAGGCATATGCAGGAGCGATAACTCTTTCAACATTGCCTCAATCTGCATTCACAAAGGGGAGGAGCCTGTAATTTCGGGTCCTCTCGGCATATGCAACATTTTTTTCACCAATTGCAACCTTCAGTGTATCTATTGCCAGAACCACCAGATAAGCGATGTTGCAATACCGAGAGCCTCGTTCAGCATCAAACTGGATAAGATAGTTGATGAAGTGACTGCTATACTCGACAGGGGAATAAATATGGTTGGATTCGTTTCCCCTTCCCATTTTGTCCCCCAGGTGAAGATCATCATACAAGCAATCAGGAACAAGGGATACAACCCGATATGGGTTTACAATACCAATTCCTACGACAAAGTTGAAACATTAAAATCCCTTGAAGGATCTATCGATGTGTACCTGCCCGATTTCAAGTATATGGACCCATTGCTTTCGCGTTCGCTTTCGAAAGCAGGAGATTATCCTGACGTCGCGGCGGCTGCAATCAGGGAGATGTACAGGCAGAAAGGCCCTGTCATTCACCTTTCGGACGGAAATACGGCTGAATCCGGAATTATCATCAGGCATCTTGTCCTCCCCGGACAGGTTCAGAACAGCATCCGGGTTCTCAGGTATATTGCTGAAGAGATTTCTCCCAAAATACATATTTCCCTGATGTCCCAATATTACCCCACGGCAAAGGTCATGGACCATTCTTTCTTATACAGGGAACTTTACAAAAAGGAATACCAGAAAGTCCTCGATGAAATGGAAAAACTGGGGCTCGAATACGGTTGGGTACAAAGTATTGAAAGCACGGCTAATTACCGGCCCGATTTCGACAGGGAACACCCTTTTGATCAGTTTAATGACAACTCATCGGCATAATTGCCGTTTTCACCGATTAGCTTATGCAAGTATACTAATTGTCCCTAATTTTGACAATAGATAACATAACAAACATAACCCATGAAACACATTACCTTCATCATCTTATCAGCAATATTTCTCGCATACACCGGTTTTGCGCAGGAAAAAGAGAAGAAATCAGATTCCTCTTACCAGTTCACCGTTGTTAAACAATTGCCGGCAACAAGCATTAAAAACCAGAACCGATCGGGAACCTGCTGGAGTTATTCGGCCATTTCATTCCTGGAATCGGAGTTGCTGCGTACCGGGAAAGACACCTTTGATCTTTCCGAGATGTATTGCGTGAGGAAATGTTATTCCGACAAAGCGAAGATCTATGTCCGTTTCGAGGGAAAACATAATTTCGGTGGCGGGGGCGCTGCCCATGATGTAACCTATGTGCTGAAAAATTATGGTATGGTACCTGAAGAGACCTATACAGGGCTGACTATTGGAGAAAAGCTTCCTGTTCACGGGGAAATGGACGCTGTACTTGCCGCATATGCGGATGCAGTAATCAAGAACCCGAATAAAAAACTTACACCGGTATGGCACCAGGGTTTTGATGGAATTCTGGATGCATACCTCGGAAAAGATCCTTTGAATTTCACTTATAAAGGCAAGAGTTACACACCTGTGACTTTTGCCGGTATGATGGGTCTCAATGCTGATGATTATGTTGAACTTACATCATACACACACCATCCTTTTTATTCCAAATTCATTCTTGAAGTGCAGGACAACTGGCTTATGGAATCTGATTATAATGTGCCCATCAGCGATCTGATTGCCATCATAGACAATTCGATTCAGAATGGCTACACTGTGGTCTGGGGCGCAGATGTGAGTGAAAAAGGATTTTCAAGAAAAAACGGCATCGCTATTGTGCCTGATAAAGCCGCAACGGAGATCGCCGGCCTGGAACAGGCAAAATGGGAAAAGATGAGTGACGCAGAAAAAGACAAGTTGTTATATAAATTTGACAAACCTGTTCCTGAGAAAAAGATCACCCAGGAAATGCGTCAGCAGGAGTTTGACAATTATCTTACAACCGATGATCATGGCCTGCATATTACAGGTATTGCCAAAGACCAGAACGGGAACAAATTTTATATTGTAAAGAATTCCTGGGGTACAGAGGATCAAAAATACAAGGGGTATTTTTATATATCTGAACCTTACATGATGCTGAAGACTATGGATATCATGGTAAACAAAAATGCCATCCCCCAGGATATCCGGAAAAAACTCGGTTTATAAGGTCCATTTTCCTTTCTGAGAAGGAAAGCCAACGGCTGTTTTAAGACGTTCAAGGTATTCCGTTCTCGGAACAGGCTTTGCTCCAAGCCCTGTTAACAAATCAGTCTCAACCTGGCAGTCTATAAAATGAAACTGCCAGGTTTTTATTTTCATTACCAGATAGACAAATGCAACTTTTGACGCATTGTTCACTTTATGAAACATGCTTTCACCGAAAAATGCGCGCCCAATTGAAACACCATATAAACCTCCTATGAGTTCGTCATTATAAAATGTCTCAAACGAATGGGCAAAACCAAGCCTGTGAAGCCTGGTATAGGCATTAATAAAATCCTGGTCTATCCAGCTTCCGTCCTGACCTTTACGCGGCGCATCGGCACATGCCTGAATGACCTGTTCAAAGGCCGTATCAGTACTAACTTTAAATTTCCCGCCTTTGATCAGGCGATGAAGCGAAGAAGATATCTTTATTTCATCAGGATATAACACCAGCCTTGGGTCGGGTGAAAACCAGAACAAATCATCCTCATCCCGAAACCATGGGAAAATACCTTCTGTATATGATTTAAGCAACCTTTCAGGAGAAAGATCACCCCCGATGGCTAACAATCCATCCGGTTCAGCTTCGGAAGGAGGAGGGAAAACCGGCTCCTCCGGAAGTAGATAAACAGGCATTAAACGTATAATTACTTTCCAACAACCACAACCTGGAAGCTGCCCGGTGCAACTTTCCTGCGGTTATTTTCCATAGTCACATCCGCTGAAGACATATAGACCTTCTTTTCTGCTTCACTGTATGTAATGGTCCTGGCACTGCGGCGGGTTGGCAAAGTCTGAATAACACTGTATTCTTTAGCGTTTTTCTGATGGACCACTGTAAGAACTCCTTCCCCGCAGGAAGCAAGGATATTCTGGTCATCCTTAATGAAGACAAGCCCATCGCAACCATCACCCATAGGCAGGGATGCAATGATCTTTCCGTTTACCGCATCCATGACAACAATAGTTTTAGATTCTCCGCATGCCGAAAACAATCTGTTTGTTTTCAGATCAATCTGAAGGCCTGAAGGCTCCTTTCCCGGATCCAGCGGCCACTCGGCTTCAATTTTCAGGGTCTTGGCGTCAAATTTTGTAATTGTTGATTTGTCTTCAATGTTTACGAAGATTTTGCCCTTCCCGTCGGAAACTGCAGCTTCCGGCTTACCGGAAACAGCGAGTGTGCCAACAACTTCGTTTGTTTTTGCATCAATTGCGGTAACCGAACTGCCCCTTCCGTTGAAGGTAAAGATCCTTTTACTGAAAGGATCATACAAGATGGCATCAGGGTTTTTGTCAGTTTTAATTTTTGCAGTAGGCTGCAGTGTTAACAGGTCAAACACCACAACTGAATCGAGACGGCCTGCCGTTATAAACCCTTTGCCGAACTCTTTGGCTATTGCAATGCCGTGCACACCAATGGTCCCGGGGATAGTCCCGACAAGTTTTTCGGTTTTCAGGTCAAGCACCTGTACCATCGTGCTATGTGAAACATAAAGTCTTTGTGTGGCATCATCCGCTAACAGGTAATCCCAACCCATATCGCCTTCAAGGGGGATGTTCTTTAATACGACATACTCAGATTTCTGAGCCTGTGCAAACTGTAAAGAAAAGAATGCAATGATGATCAGTAAAAATTTTAATGTTTTCATAATTCCTGGTATTGTTGGGTTAATAATAAATTTATCTGGTGAGTTGGGGAAATGATAATTAACAAAAGTAATGAAGTAAGTCGTGAAAATAGTGGTTTGATCCATTTTCATGATAATTACTTTATATGGACCTGGCATAGCAGTCGGATTTTTAACTACTTTTATCAGATGAAACTAAAATTTAAGCTTGGGAGAGTATTGTTGATAATGATACTCCTGATGCCCTTTTATTCTTTTCCACAGCAGGGGGCCACGACCAGGAAACCAGGGAAACAATTCCATCACGAAGTGATCGATCAGCCTTATATGGCCCCGGCTTCAGGTCAGCACACCAACTCCCTCCGCATCAAAAGCGCCGGATTTACGATGGTTCAGGTCAATGTAGATGCATACGGGCAGAATATACCCGGAGATGCTGCCAATGAACCTTCGATGACGATCGACCCCCGGGATCCCCGGCATATTGTTATCGGCTGGCGACAGTTCGATAATGTCTACAGCAATTTCAGGCAGTCAGGGTATGGTTATTCAACGGATGGAGGACAAACCTGGACTTTCCCCGGATCCATCAACCCGGGGGTCTTCGGAAGCGACCCTGTGCTAGATTGTGATACTTCAGGAAATTTTTATTATAACGGCCTTACAGTGGCCGGGGGATCGTACCTCTGCCATGTGTTCAAAAGTGAAAATGGAGGATCCGCCTGGAGTGCAGGTGTTGAGGCACATGGGGGCGACAAGCAATGGATGATCATCGACCGCAGCGGCGGAACCGGGACAGGCAATGTATATTCTGACTGGAATGAATATTTTAGTTCCTGTCCTCCCGGAGCCTTTATCCGTTCAACCGATGACGGAGCTTCTTTCGGGGATTGTTCCGAACTCCCCGGGAACCCTTACTGGGGCACAATGGCGATTGGCAACGATGGGGAGGTGTATATAACCGGCTGGAGCGACGTATATGGGATAATAGTTTTAAAATCGACCAGCGCCCAGCATGCCGATTCCATTCCCGATTGGAATTTATCAGTACCTGACCTTGACGGTCAGCCGGCTTACGGGGAACTTGTCAATCCTCAGGGTTTGGCAGGGCAGATCAACATCTCAATTGACCGTTCAGGCGGTTCTGCCCGTAGCAACGTATACCTCCTTTCAACCGTTTTGAGATTTTCGAACAGTGATTCAGCCGACGTGATGTTCACCCGCAGTACCGACGGGGGCATGACCTGGAACCCTCCTGTAAAAGTAAACGATGATCAGGGATCAGGAAGCTACCATTGGTTCGGAACCATGTCGGTTGCGCCAAACGGAAGGATAGACGCGACCTGGCTTGACACACGTGACTCCCCTCCGGGTTCGCTGCTTTCAGCTCTTTATTATTCATACTCAATTGACCAGGGAACAAGCTGGTCGGCAAACCAGAAACTGTCGGTTCTGTTCGATTCCAGGATCGGATGGCCCCAGCAGGCTAAAATGGGCGATTATGTTTCTATGATATCCGACAATGAAAAGGCCTATCTTGCCTGGGCCAATACTCTCAACTATGAAGAGGACGTTTACTTTACCACTATAACGCCATTTGCCACGGGCATTGCAGACAAACAAGCTGAAAATTCAGGGATACATATCTCATCTTATCCATGCCCTTTCAATGACCATACGACTATCAATTATGATTTGCCCGAAGGTGATTTTGTAAGCTTATCGCTTATGGATATCTGCGGAAGAGAGATCAAATCCATCGTATCCGGTTACCAGTGGAAGGGGAACCATCAGATAAATCTATCCGGTACTGGTATCCCCAGAGGATACTACTTCATAAAAATCGTGTCAGGGATGAACAGCAGTACCATTGGTACTGCAAGGATCGATTAAGCTGCATCATCAATTGAAGCCATTGCTCTCAGCAGCCTCCCCATCCCCTCCCTGATCTCATCTTCGCTGATGACGAGAGGAGGGGCGATCCTGAATGTCGCGGGCTTAAAGAGATAGTAATCGATAAAGACTCTCTGTTCAAGGCATGAATCGAGGAAAACTTTGCGTTTTGAGGTATCTTCGAGATCAATGCCAAGGGCAAGTCCCTTGCGCCTGATACCTGAGATCAGGCCTTTTTTCAAAGGCGGCTGTAAAAGCTCTTCAATTAACTTCCCTTTTTTTTCTGCTGTCTGCGGATATCGCCCTTCCAGAAGGACGTCTATCCCCGCTATAGCTGCTGCACAGCTTACAGGATGTCCGCCGAAAGTGGTTATATGTCCCAGTTCAGGATTAAAAGCAAGGGTTTCCATTATTTTTTTCGGGGCAATGAATGCTCCCAGGGGCATGCCTGCGCCAAGAGCCTTTGCCAATACGAGAATATCAGGAATTATCCCGTAAGGTTCAAAACTGAAAAAGCTGCCAGTCCGTCCAAAGCCCATCTGCACATCATCAATGATAAGCAAGGCACCTGTTTCACTGCAGCGTTTCCTTAAGCTTAACATAAAGCCCCCGGCTGACGGTATTAAACCGGCTTCCGACTGGGTAGTCTCGGCAACGACGCAGGCAGTCTGTGAAGTTATTTTTTGAAGATCAGAGAAGTTGTTGAACTCCAGAAAACTGACATCCGGTAACAGAGGACGGAAAGCCTGCTTCATCCTTTCATTTCCTAAAATGCTCAGTGAACCATGGGTTGAGCCGTGGTAGGCATTCATGAAAGCAGTAATACCCGAACGGCCGGTGAACCGTTTTGCCAGCTTCAAAGCACCTTCTATCGCTTCAGTCCCTGAATTCACAAAATAAACTGAATCGAGGGAGGAGGGGAGGAGGTTTACCAGTTTTTCAGCCAGTTTAACCTGGGGAGAATGGATGAACTCCCCGTAAACATTCACATAAAGATAATCATCGAGCTGTTTTTTAATAGCTTCCAGTACCTTCGGATGACGATGCCCCACATTGCTCACAGAGATCCCTGATACCATGTCGACATAATCTTTGCCGCTCCGGTCATATAAATACACACCTTCCGCCTTTACAATATCGAGGGCCATCGGGCCAAAAGCAGGCAGCCCCAGGTAGCGGTAAAACAGTTCTCTCTCGGTCAACGTTTATTTTTTACGAAAATAATGATTTCCTGAAATCTGCTCATTCAAAATTATTCGCACCAGTAGTTCAATTCTTTGTGTGCTCATTTCGGCAGAGCCGAACAACATTCGTTGTTCGATATTCGTTAATTATCCGGCTTCGCCGGACGTAATTTCTCTGTTTCGCTATTTATTCGCACCAATTGCTTATTTCATTTGCGTGCTCATTTCGGCTTCGCCGAACGCAGTTTTATGTAAATTTGTCGAAAACCTTCATTATGCAAAACAAGGTCACCATCATTACCGGGGCTTCTTCCGGCATAGGAAAAGCCCTGGCTGCCGAAGCACATAAACGGGGAGCGAAACTCGTTCTTTCGGCCCGCAGAAAGGAAAAGCTGGATGAATATACTTCATCATGGAATACTGCGGATTTCATTGTGGTTCAGGCTGACGTTACACATGAAGAAGAATGTCGCCTGCTGATCGGCGCTGCTGTCGAAAAATTCGGCCGTATCGATATCCTCATCAACAACGCCGGTATCTCGATGAGGGCCCTGTTTGAAGATGTCGATATTGATGTGATCAGGAAACTGATGGATACCAATTTCTGGGGAACGGTCTATTGCTCGAAATTTGCACTTCCTCATCTTCTGAAAACAAAAGGTTCCCTTGTCGGCGTTTCTTCTGTAGCCGGATACAAAGGCCTGCCGGGCCGTACAGGATATTCAGCTTCGAAATTCGCGATGCAGGGTTTTCTGGAAGTGGTCCGTATCGAAAACCTGAAAAAAGGTCTGCATGTGCTGATTGCCTGCCCGGGCTTTACCAGCAGCAATATCAGGAATGTCGCCCTTTCAAAGGACGGCTCTTCACAGGGGGAAACGCCTCTCGACGAAAACAAACTCATGCCGGCCGAAACCGTTGCAGTGCATATCTGCAATGCCATTGAAAAACGAAAGAACAGCCTTGTCCTCACCACGATGGGCAAAATAACAGTCCTGCTGAACAAATTCTTCCCGAAGTTCATGGATGGCATGGTGTATAACCATATGGCAAAGGAGCCGGATTCTCCTTTTAAATAAAAGCGAAAAGCGAAAAGCGAAAAAAAAAATGGCGGAATTTTGCTGACATTCAGTCGTGCTTCAATACCTGCTTAATTTTCATTATTTCGCTTCTCGCTTTTCGCTTTTCACTTTTCGCCTTTCGCTTCTAACTTCTTGGATGAAACTGAATTATCGTGCTCCTCAGGTATTCCCTGTCGAGATGGGTATAGATCTCTGTAGTGGTGATGGATTCATGTCCCAGCATTTCCTGCACCGCCCTCAGGTCGGCTCCCCCTTCAACCAGGTGAGTTGCAAAAGAATGGCGGAAGGTATGCGGACTTATACTTTTTTTGATCCCGGCCTGAGTTGCAAGCGCCTTTATAATTGTAAATATCATTACCCTGCTCAGTTTTGATCCCCTCCGGCTGAGAAATACTATATCTTCACTACCGCTGCGGACAGGAATACCCGTTCTGATCTCCCTCAGATAATATACGATCTCGTTCTGAGCCATGGCACTCAAAGGAACCAGCCTTTCCTTGTTTCCCTTGCCGACAACCTTGATAAACCCTTCATTAAAATACAAATTGGTTATTTTCAGGTTGACCAGTTCGGAAACCCGGAGCCCGCAACTATACATGGTTTCAAGTATGGCCTTGTTACGTTTCCCTTCAGGAGTGCTAAGGTCGATGGCCTCAATCAGGGAATTGATCTCAGTCACTGTGAGAAAGACCGGCAGTTTTCGCCCGGTCTTCGGTGATTCAACCAACTCTGTAGGATCTTTCCGGATGATGTTCTCAAGAAGCAGATATTTATAAAATCCTTTCAGTCCTGAAACAATCCTTGCCTGGGACCTGGCGGTCATTCCCAGCTCGCTGATCCATCGTAAAAAACCCTGAATATCCTTCAATGCAAGCTGGGCAGGGCCGGCCAGGTTGCCTGTATGATCAAGATATTGTGTGAGTTTTTGCACATCATGAACATACGCTTCGACTGAATTCGGGGATAAGGATTTTTCCAGCCTGAGGTAAGACTGATATCCGTGAATGTAAGATTTCCAGCTCATCAGGCAGGGTTAAAACAGGCTTCAATTAAATGCCATGCTAAAAGTATTAAATAATTTTTGTTTATTCCGGGAAAGTTTGTACTTTTGCAGTCCCTAAATTTCTAAGTATATTTTTCATGGCAAAGAAGAGCAAAGACCAGCGAATTCAAGTGATCCTGGAGTGCACTGAGCAGAAAACCAGCGGTGTGCCCGGGATGTCGCGATACGTCACCAAGAAGAACAAAAAGAATACCCCTGAAAGACTGGAGTTGAAAAAGTACAACTCTTATCTGAAGAAAATGACTGTTCACAAGGAAATTAAATAAGTTGAGTTATGGCAAAGAAAGTAGTTGCTTCATTTAAAGGTGCTACCAGTGGTAAGGATTACACGAAGGTGATCCGCATGGTTCGTTCAAAGAAGACCGGCGCTTATGTTTTCAAGGAAGCTATGGTGCCCAACGATCAGGTCAAGGACTTCCTGGCCGGTAAGGAGAACTAAGCAAATTTATTTCAATTATGGAAAGCTTTTTTCATCAGAAAAAAGCTTTTTTTATATATACCGGACCATGGGATTGTTTAGTTTCCTGAGTAAAGAAAAAAAAGAAGACCTCGATAAGGGGCTTGAGAAAACCAAAGAAAGCATCTTCTCAAGGATATCGAAAGCTGTTGTCGGCAAATCCAAGGTCGACGATGAAGTGCTGGATAACCTTGAGGAAATCCTTGTGACCTCGGACGTGGGTGTTGAAACCACCGTCAGGATAGTTGAACGGATACAAAAGAGGGTAGCCAGGGATAAATACCTGGGGACTTCCGAACTGAACACGATCCTAAAGGAAGAAATTGCAGGATTGCTTCTTGAAAATACCATTGAAGACCAGAAAGGTTTTGATTTTGAGCTTCCTGCGAAACCATATGTGATCATGGTCGTGGGGGTGAATGGTGTAGGTAAGACAACAACGATAGGCAAACTGGCATACCACTTCAAGAAAGCCGGTAAATCGGTACTACTGGGTGCAGCTGATACCTTCAGGGCGGCAGCTGTTGACCAGCTGACGATCTGGGCCGAAAGGGTTGATGTTCCAATCGTTACCCAGGGTATGGGCGCCGATCCTGCCTCCGTGGCCTTTGACACCTTAAAATCAGGGATCGCAAGGAATTCCGATGTAGTGATCATAGATACTGCAGGCCGCTTGCATAATAAGGTCAACCTGATGAATGAGCTGACGAAGATCAGGAAGGTCATGCAGAAACTGATTCCCGAAGCTCCCCATGAAGTGCTTCTCATACTTGACGCATCCACCGGTCAGAATGCTTTTGAACAGGCAAAACAATTTACCGCTGCAACGGAAGTTAACGCCCTCTGCCTTACCAAACTCGATGGAACTGCAAAAGGCGGTGTCGCCATCGGCATTTCAGACCAGTTCAAAATCCCTGTAAAATATATAGGCATTGGAGAAAAACTGGAACATCTCCAGATCTTCAACAGGACCGAATTCGTCGACAGTCTATTTAAATAAACCCCCGGTTGAAAACCAAAACCCGGCCGAATAATATAGGTATCGTATCGCTTGGCTGCGCCAAGAACCTTATCGATTCTGAGCTTCTGCTTAAACAACTCGATGAAAGCAAACTCAGAATCGCCTTTGACCCGGCTACTGTAAAAGGTCTGGATACCCTAGTCATCAACACCTGCGGTTTTATCAGGGATGCCAAACAGGAATCTATTGACACCATACTTCAGTATGCACAGGCCAAGGCTGAAGGCAAGCTCAGACATGTTTTTGTAATGGGTTGTCTTTCTGAACGTTACAGAGAGCAATTAAAAAAAGATATTCCTGAAGTTGACGCTTTTTATGGGGTTAACGAACTCAGGAAGATCGTAAAAGACCTGGGGGGCCATTATAACAGCCATCTTCTGGGTGAAAGAATGATATCCACACCCTCTCATTATGCTTATCTGAAAATCGCTGAAGGATGTGACCGGAAATGTTCGTTCTGCGCCATCCCGGGAATACGCGGGGGGCATGTGTCAAGGCCATCCGCAGACATTGTTAAAGAAGCAGAATCCCTTGTAAACAATGGGGTGAAAGAGATCATCGTCATTTCCCAGGATACCACATATTACGGGCTTGACCTGTATGGAAGGAGAAGAATTGCAAGTCTTCTCAACCAGCTTTCTGAAATTAATCAGAACGGGTGGATTCGTCTTCATTATGCATATCCTCACGGTTTTCCCACCGATATCCTTCCGGTGATGAGAGATCATAACAACATCTGCAAATACCTGGACATGCCGCTGCAACATATTAATGATCGCATTCTGAAGTCGATGAAGAGGGGATTATCATCAGCAAAAACGATGAAACTGATAGAATCCATCCGAAAAGAGATTCCGGGGATCACTCTGAGGAGCAGCTTCATCGTGGGATATCCGGGGGAAACGGACAAAGAATTCAATGAGCTGCTTGATTTTGTCAACGAAGCTGAGTTCGACCGTTTAGGCGTGTTTACCTATTCTCAGGAAGAAGACACTACTGCTTTTAAGCTGGGCGATGCCATCAGCCGGAAAATCAAACAGGAAAGGGCAGATGAGCTTATGGTTTTGCAGGAGGCTATTTCGCTTAAAAAGAACAATGCCATCGTTGGTAAAAAGCTTAAAGTACTGATCGACAGAAAAGAAGGTGATTATTATACAGCACGCTCCGAAGGAGATTCTCCTGAGATAGATAATGAGGTCCTGATCCCGGTATCCGGCAATAAATTGAGGTTGGGAACGTTTTCAGAAGTCGTAATAAAATCAGCCGAAAGCTTTGATCTTTATGCGGACCTGCCCGGTAAACATCATCATGGCCGAAAATAAAATTAACTTTGTGGTCATATCCAGAATGACATCCGAAGAACAACCAAATTATTAACACATGAAAAAGTATTTTTATTTCACATTTATTCTCCTTTTCCTGATATCGCCCCCGGTAAAATCACAGGTAAACAAGGGAGTTAAACCATCGGATACTATTAACTTTACTGATGCCTCAGGTGTAAAGACAGGTTACTGGGAAGAGAAAACCTTAGAGGTCATGAACAAGGGATTTTACATTCAGAATAAAAAAGAAGGTTCATGGGTAGGCTTTTACCCTAATAATATCGTTGCCAGAGTTGAGTTCTTTAAAACCGGTAAGAAAGATGGTCCTTGTATACAGCTCGACCGCAGAGGTAAAATCACTTCATTCGAAAGTTACCGGAACGGCTTGCTGAACGGTCAACAACTTGTTTATGCAGCGACGGGCGATTTCCCAATCTCAGAGACAAATTATTTAAACGGGGCGAAAAACGGAGTCTGCCGCCAGTATTACGATAACGGTAAGCCACAGGAGGAATCCAATTATCTGAATAACGAGAAGGAAGGCGTTTCACGATGGTTCAGTAAAACCGGCAAAACCATGGTTGAATATAATTATAAAAGCGGAAGTTTCGAGGGTCCTCAGAAGACATTTTACGATAATGACACCATCCAGATATTATCGAATTATACAAAGAACGAGCTTGCAGGTCAGTACAAGGAATTTTACAGGAACGGTAAACCCAAAGTCACAGGTAAATATGTAAATGGTCTGAAAGACGGCCCCTGGACTGAATATGATGAGACCGGAAAAGCTGTAAAAGTTACGAAGTACAAAGCCGGGAACGCTCCAAAATAAATCCGTATGCGGGCAGTCCTGAATCCTTTTGTTTCACTCGACGGGTACAAATGTTTTGGCTGTTCCCCTGATAACACAACAGGACTTCAGATGAAGTTTGTTGAAGAAGGGGAGGAGATTATTTCATACTGGGAACCAAAACAACATTTCCAGGGCTATCAGAACATCCTGCACGGGGGCATACAGGCCACTTTGATGGATGAGATCGCAAGCTGGTATGTCTATGTCAAATTAAAATCAGCCGGTGTGACTTCAAAGGCAGATATCAGATATATAAAACCCCTGTATGTCGACAGAGGCGTGTTGACGATTCGGGCCTCCCTTAAACAGATGAGAAGAAATCTTGCCGACATCCTGGTCAGGATATATGACCAGGATAATGTGCTGTGTGCCGAATCCCTGATGGTATTCTTCACCGTATCACCGGATAAAGCTAAGGGAAACTTATATTATCCCGGGTCTGAGAGCTTTTTTGATCCTCAGGAAAGTGTATGAATCACACCCGGGCTATCTTCCGTTATTAATCAGATAATTTTTCGGAACGGGTTTTGTCTTTGGGCTGTATAAGGCGCCGTAATTGCTCTTATTCCTGCCAATTTTGTGAAAACTTCTTGTACGGTTGGCGTCGCAGGCATATTTATTGCCTGAACAGGCGGCAAGTAAAAACATCAGGGATAATTCTATGAATATAACCTGAACGGGCAACCGCAACATCAGGGATGGAATTAAACGCATATTTTTTAATTGGTGTCGTAAAGGTAAGAATTATTTGGATTCGACCTGTTGTTACACTCTGATAACAGGAATTTGTATCTTCGCAGGTATGAATTACAAACTGAATCTACTTCACTTAATCATCTTCGTTATCCTGGTTTCTGAATTTTCATTTGGCCAGTACGCTTCTCCTCCCGGCTTTCCGGGGACGACGGCCATCAGCAAAGACAGTTCTGTTTTTTACGGATGGGCAACAGGATGTACTGTAACAAGAGGGTTTGTGAATATCGCCGATACCAATTTTGTTTATAATAACTCTAACAGGACATCATACGGGAATGTATATATGGCCACAGGTTTACCCGACGGCCTTGTCCTGAGCCTGGGCGATGGAGGTATTGCAACACTGACATTCGACACTGTGATTTCTGATCATCAGGGCTGGGACTTTGCAGTTTTTGAAAACTCCTTTAGTGACGGCTTCCTGGAGCTGGCTTATGTCGAGGTGAGCTCCGACGGGCTGAATTTCGTGCGGTTTCCATCGGTTTCACTCACACAGGCTCAACAACAGGTCGGAACCTTTGACACCATTGACACCAGTTCGATCAATAACCTGGCAGGAAAATTCAGATTGTATTTTGGAACGCCGTTTGACCTGGCTGAGCTTAAAGACAGCCTTCGCGTGAACATTCACCATGTCACTCATATCAGGATAATCGATGTGGTTGGTTGTATTCAAAACGAATATGCCCGGTTCGATTCACAGAACCATAAAATAAATGATCCATGGCCAACCCCTTTTGATACCGGGGGATTTGACCTTGACGGAATCGGGCTTGTTCATAATGCCCCTTCAGCGGTTGATGATAACCTGCATAGGCCGGAAGTAAACATTATTCCAAATCCCTGCACGGCAAAGGCCGGATTTTTTGCAGGGAGTTCAACTCCCGTTCATTATAGGATCACCAGCCAGACGGGAACATTGTTATTACAGTCAGCATTCACGGTAAGTACATCTGTCGATATCTCAAGCCTCCCTGCAGGAATATACTTTGTAACGTTTACAAGCCCCGGATCATCATATCCATTAACAAAAAAGCTGCTGAAGTATTAATACCTTCATTAAATACATTCTTGCCGGTGGGATTCCATTCTTCTTTCTTCTTCAGGATCCGTGCAGGCTTTATGCACAGGCTTTCAAAGACACCCTTCATCTGAAGGAGACCGAGGTCAGGGCCAATCTTGTTCCCGACAACAGCGGATACAAGAAGGTTAAGTTTGACTCATTGATCCTGCTTCCATACCGCGATGCGGACCTTTCGACCGTCCTGTCGCAGATATCCACCATATTCATTAAATCATACAGCCCCGGAAGCCTTGCCACTACGTCGTTTCGGGGGACCCCGGCAAACCATACCCAGGTTGAATGGAATGGTATAAGCTTAAGTAATCCCATGCTGGGTCAGTCCGACCTTTCACAGATCCCCGTCTCAGCCTTTAACGAGATTGAGGTGCTCTATGGCGCTTCCGGATTAACGAAGACCAGCGGAGCTTTTGGCGGAGTGGTCAATCTCGTTACAAACCCCAACTGGAACAACAGGATCCATGCGTCAATTGCCCAGACTCTTGCAAGCTTCGATAATTATTCAACAGAGGCGGGTTTTATAGCAGGCAGTTCGTCGTTTCAGTCAAATACCAGGTTGAACTTTTCTTCGGCCAGGAACACGTTTCCCTATTATGATGATTTTACGCGGGAAACTGTTACGCAACACGATGCTTCTGTGCTCCAGTATGGTATAACTGAAGAAGCATTCTGGAAAATAAAGGATAAGCATCTTTTCACAGCCAGAGTCTGGTACAGTTACGATGACCGGGATATTCCTCCCGTAGTTGCAGGGAGTTCTACTTATTATCCCCAAAAGATGCTGAATAAAACCCTGAGGTCCATTTTGGAGTATAAGCTGGTTATGAAAACCTGGAATTTCTCATTTAAAACAGCAGTTGTCAACCAATTCATGAACTACAGGAACGACAGTATGTTCATCAACAACGATCATACTTACTATTCCTGGTTCAATACTGCAAGGTTCACCTATTCCAGGATAAAGAATCTCACGATCAAACCGGGTGTGGACTATACCTATGATTATGTAAAATCAGATGCCTATGATGGTATAAAAACAAGGAACACACTGGGGTTGTATTTTGAAGTCGGTTATAAGTTCAACGACCATATAAAATCTCAGATGATACTGAGAGAGGACAACATTGACGGGCAATTCATGCCATTTATACCTTCTCTCGGTGTTGAATATAAACCATTCAATAAAATCAACCTTTACATTAATGCAAATGCCTTCCGGAACTACAGGTATCCTTCTCTGAATGACCTGTATTGGAGCGTGTGGGGGAATCCTGATCTGAGACCTGAATATGATAACGGGCTCGAAGGAGGACTTACCTATAATTATCCTTCGGAGAATGGTAGTTTCTTTGTAGAAACTGCTGTTTCAGGCTATTATTCCTGGATGCGCGATATGATCATCTGGAGCCCTGTGCCCGATAATCCCTCGATCTGGAAACCACAAAATATCAGCGAAGTGAATGCAAGGGGAGTGGAAGTCAGCCTGAACCTGAAATGGAAGATCAGTAAACTGCATATTACCTTTTCCAATAACTATACGTTTTGCAGATCGACATACCAGGAAACCACCTCCGCGGAGGATCAGTCCTTAGGGAAACAGCTTATTTATATACCTGAAAACACATATAATGGCACACTCAACCTCAATTGCTGGAATTTCCTTCTGGGATCAAACTTTACATTTGTTGATAAAAGATATACAAGCTCAGATAATCAGTCATATATGCCAGGGTATCCATTGTTGAATATTATCTTTGGTAAAGAATTTATTTTGCATAAATTTGTACTATCTTTACAATTCAAAGTCAATAACCTTTCAAACGTCGACTACCAGTCTGTGAAAAACTGGCCGATGCCTGGCAGGAATTATGCACTAACCGTGAGATTTGAATTTAATAAATAAGGTCATAAGAACGAATATTTCACATACCATCATATCAAACAGCAGGCTGTTTTTGTTTGTTTGTTTTATTTTTTTACTGATATCGGGTTGTTCGAAGGACCCTATTCGTGAAAAAACAGTTGACCCTGTGTCACCACCTCCGGGTGATACTGCAAAACTCAGTTATAAAAACGGGATTTTCGTTATCAATGAAGGAAATCTTTCCTGGGCCAATGCATCCATTACCTATATCGATAATAAAACCGATTCAGTTTACCAGGATATTTTTGAATCGGCAAACAGCCGCGACCTTGGCGATGTGGCACAGTCGATGAAAGTCCTGGGCAATAAAGGATATATCATCGTCAACAATTCAAACCGTGTTGAAGTAGTTTCCCTTAAAGATTTTAAAACCCTCGCATCGATAACCGGGTTCAATTCTCCAAGATATCTTGAATTCATTGATTCTACAAAGGCTTATGTCACCAACATGAAAAAGAACATTTCGGTTGTTGACCTGAAGAGCATGACCATTGTGAAGAATATTGCGACACCATACTGGACGGAGAATTTGCTTCATTACGGGCAGTACATGTTTGTTACCTGTATCGGCAGTTTCAATGAATCCAGCGCCAACCGGAAAGCCCAGGTATATGTCATCGACACTCAATCCGACATGATCATTGACAGTATTCTAATGGGTAAAGAGCCTGTCAGCATCACGGTTGACCGTAAAAATAAAATATGGGTAATCTGTACGGGAGGGTATAATAATTACGAAGCGCCTACACTGAAACGGATTGATCCTGTCCTGATGATCGTAGATAAGTCATTTACTTTTTCTGTTCAGCAAGGCGTTCCCAGCCGTCTTTGCATTAACCCCACGGCTGATACTCTTTATTATATCTATGGCGGCGTTTTCCAAATGCCTGTCAGCGCAGGCGAACTTCCGGCCGAGCCTTTGATCCCGGCGAACGGACATCTGTTTTACGGTCTGGCAATTCATCCGGAAACCGGCCAGGTTTATGTGAGCGATGCAGTGAATTACGTTCAAAGCGGGTATATTTTCAAATGCAGCCAGGCAAACGGACAAGTCCTGCACACTTATAAGGCAGGACGTATTCCAGGTTCATTCTGCTTTACACCTTCTTCCCAAAAATAAATCAGATAACCTCTTTTAAAATTACACGAAACTCGCTGAGCATCATAGCGGTAGCTCCCCATATAATATTACCGCCAATAAAAAAGCAGGGGAAATTGGCTGAAATTCCCATGAACAGTTTGATCCGTTTCTTCAGAACATTCCGATCGTCAACAAAATCAGTGAAACTGATTTCCAGGATCTCATCAACTTCCCTCGGGTCTCCTGAAAATTCAGGCCGGTGGTCAGCCCAGGCAACAACCGGGGTTACGATATAGTTACTCGGAGGGATATATAACGGGGTCAGAAGGCCAATGATGCTGACTTCGGATGGCAATATCCCGACCTCCTCATGTGCTTCGCGCAATGCAGTCTCAATGATATCCCTGTCATTCTTTTCGGCTTTCCCGCCGGGAAGGCTGATCTGACCTGAATGAACCCCCGTGTAATCAGGCCTCCGCATTAAAATAAAGAATATATCTTCTTTAAAAGGATACAGCAGAATTAAAACACCGCTGGGTTTTGCTCTCGACGGAACAGCTGTCATGAAAGGAAACTTCAAGCGCTTTTTTGTAGCCATTAAAAGCTGGGCTTCGAGTCCGGGCAGAGGCTTTTCAAGGCGTTCTTGAAGTTTTCCGGCAAGTATCTTCAGATCCTTCATACTGTCTGCAAAAATAGCTGATGTGCTCTTACGTTTGATTTATTATTAGTAATATTGTAGCAGAATACATTGAGATGACAAAAGAACAAACAGATCCGGTAAATAATCTCGATAGTCAGCAGGAAAACATCCTGGATCTGATATTATATAATGACGATGTGAATACCTTTGAATTCGTCATTAAAACCCTTATTGAAGTCTGCAAACATAATTCAGAACAGGCAGAACAATGTGCAATGATCGCACATATGAAAGGGCGTTGCCCCGTTAAAAACGGGGTTGCCGATATTCTTATCCCCATGAAATCGGAAATGACCACCCGGGGTCTGATTGTTACCATCGAATAAAACCGGCTTATCAACAGTTTATTAACAGCATCTTTTTCATTTTTTTACAAATAGCTTATTTTCAATATCTTATTTTTTGTTTTTTATTAACAAAATGTTAATAGATCCTGTTTATTTTGTGTTAATATATATCTGCCTGAAAAATTGATATCGGCCATCTACTGATTTTATATTTGTAAAACAGGCATGGGGAAAAAGAATGGCCGCACGTCATTCATTTTAACCGGGACCTGACATTCCGGGAAGCTACGGCTTCCTGAAAGAGTGAAGCGGAATCCATCGGCCAGACGGGTTCCGCTTCGGTTTTATATGATTTCTTCCGGAAAAATCCTGCAAAACATGGTTGTAATTTTCTAAAGAAGATAGGGGAGGACCGCTTTCCTTTCAGAAGGGTAGTCAGGAAAAGTCGACTGGTACCATCGATGATGGTGCAAAGCCCGGGGCAGGAGATTGACCAGGGTCCATACGGCAAATGCAAGTCCCGGTGAGCTCCATGTCATTAAAGCATATCCGAACCATTCGATAATTTCCCCAAAATGATTCGGACAGGAAATAAACCTGAATAAACCTGCTCTGGGGATCACATAACCGGTTTCACCCGGCTTCCTCAGGTGGATCAGGATGTTATCGGAATACATATTGATAAACATACCGGTAAAGAACACGATAATTCCGCCAATAAACCTTGGATCCTGCAACCATTCAACCGTATGCTCGTCGGCAAAATTGCCGAGATAATATCCATTGATAAAACCATTTACGAGGTTAAAGAAAATGGCCATGAACATGATCGCCAGAGGCATTTTCTTCCCTTTAGTCCTCAGCCTGAACGGGAAAATAATGTCACGGTTGATATAATGAATTGAATACAAACCAAAGAATATCCAGGTTGGAGCATTGTGCCTGGGGGAGCTTAAAAAGAAAAAACCAAGGAATACAAGAAGTGCAGGGGCTTCCATAATGATCCATCCCCAGCGGTTGCTGATCATGGCACCCCATTTTGAACTGGTATGGCGACCATAAGGCGCAACCGTCTTAATAATGAAAGGAAAACTCACCAGGCCAATGGCTATCCAGATATAGACAATGAAATAAAATGTGGAGGAAGATATCATGAGTTTATTTATTTAAATAATTATTGGTTTTAAACCATTCAATGAGATCATGAATAGTTTCATCAAGCGGGCGGGGTTCAAGGCCGAGTTCCTTTCTTGATTTGGAATTGTCGATAAGCCTGCTTCCTTTGGCCACTATTTCGAGGGATTCGCTTGTATATAACGGCTCATTACCGGTCAGTTTGCTGTACATCGTGATAAAAGGAAGGCCAATCCGGGCCGACCAGAACGGGAGCACCGTGTGGACAGTCTTAACGCCCGAATGTTTTTCAACACAGGCCGAAAGCTCCTTTAAACTATGCCATTTACCGGCCACAAGGTATTTCTGGCCGGCCCTTGCTTTTTCAATGGCTGCAATAGCGGTACTGACGACATCCCTCACATCGATCCAGTTGTAACCGCCCGGGACCAGTGCCGGGATTTTATGATGAAGCAGCTGAAGTACCGCTTTCCCCGTAAGCCCCGGCTCAGGGTCGGCAGGACCGATAATTGCGGTAGGGCTCAGAACAATTGCATCCATTCCGTTCCTTGCAGCTTCCATCACGGCTTTTTCCCCTTCAGCCTTGCTGCGGTCATAGGCAAAAGCTTCTGATCCTACAAGGGGACGCATCTCATCGAGGGCCTTCTCCTGGGGATCCTGGCTGAAGGCATGGATCGAACTGAAATGAATAAAACGTTTGATATTACGTTCTTTGGCTGCTGACAGCATGTTTTTTGTTCCATCGGCATTGTTCCTGTAGACTGAACCCGAGGGATCACCCGTAATGGAGATCTGGGCGGCAAGGTGGAAAACAACCTCAGCGCCATCCATCAGATCAAGCAATGAAGTTTTATCCAGCACGTCGCCCTTTACAAGCGTCAGGTTAAGTTTACTGATCGAATCGGTATGTTGATGGGTCAGGGCCTTGACCTGGAATCCTTTATCCAGCAAGGACTTACAGAGATTATATCCGACATGCCCGTTAGCGCCGGTAACAGCAATTTTCATCAGTATGGTTTAAGTTTGCGTGCAAAAATAGTAATTTAAAGCTGTATTGATCCGTTTTGGCAGTTTTTAGATTAATTTTACATTAGTAATCAAACTTAAAACCACAAGCCTATGAAAACATTTAAAAAAATAGTGATCTGGATACTGGCGATCATCCTGGTTTTGATCCTGGTAGCCTATGCATTGCCCAAAACATATAAAGTTGAGCATTCGGTTTATATCAAAGCCAAACCTGAATTAATTTACGACCTTACGAGTAATTTCAGGAAATGGAAATTGTGGGAACCCTGGACTAAGGCTGTCGATTCAACAGCTGTTTTTGAACTTATAGGAAAGGAAGGACAGGTGGGAGCAATCTGGAAATGGGATGGTAAAATTCTTGGTAACGGGCAGATGACTGCCACGGGCTATATTCCCAAACAACAGTTCTCATATGATCTCGCATTCAACAAAGGAAAATACCAGTCAAAAGGGAAAATTATCATTGAGCAGGCCGGTGATTCGCACAAAGTTTCATGGATTGATGAGGGAGACCTGGGGTATAACCCGATAAACAGGTATTTCGGACTGATGATGGACAAAATGCTGGGCCCGGATTTCATCAAAGGGCTTACAAAATTGAAAAATGTCTGCGAATCCAGGGCTTCATGGCCAAGGATTGAAGAAAAAGCCATGCCTGAACAGATTGCAATACTTATAAGGGATTCGGCCGGGCCGAAGACATATGAAAAAGTCATAGGCAGGGGATTTGGTGAACTGATGGCCTTTGTGAAAACCAACAAACTCAAATGTACCGGGCATCCGTTTGCTGTATATCTGAAATATGATACGGTTGCAATGAGCGGGGTTATTGATTTAGGGATTGTCGTCGAAAAAGCAGATAAGGGCAAAGGCAGGGTGAGGGTTGAAAAAATACCTGCACAGAATGTCGTCATGGCCTATTATTTCGGAGCATATGACAAGACTGCGGTTACATACCATATCCTGGACCAATACATTAAAGAAGCCGGGCTTCAGCAGGCCGGAGGGCCAACTGAAATATATGTTACCGACCCGATGAGCGAAAAGGATCCTGCAAAGCTTGAAACCGATATTCTGTTCCCTGTAAAGTAAAAACATGTTACATGACAAGCTTCTGCCTAATTAATTTACGAAAAGCAAGAAAGTCCTGATGGCAAATAGTAATCAAAACCTTTTTTTATTCAGCATTGATTTAGAGGACATCAGACTAAGGCTGAAAAATCCGGAAAATTATGAGGAAAGAGTGCCGGTAAACACTCATATCTATCTTAACTGGCTCAGAAAGTATAATTCGAAATGTACTTTTTTTGTAACAGGGGATATAGCTGTTTTATACCCTTCGCTCATCAATGAAATTGTGAGCGAAGGGCATGAAATAGCCTGTCATACCAATAATCATATCCCACTTGATAAACAAACGCCAACTGAATTCAGAAAAGACCTGGAGGAAAATGTTTCAGTCTTAATGAAAGCCGGAGCTGGCCAGATTACCGGATTTCGGGCTCCTGTGTTTTCACTGACTCAAAAAACCGAGTGGGCCTATAAGGTACTATCAGAATTGACATTTTCTTACTCAAGCTCTGTTTTACCTGCAAAAAATCCATTCTACGGCTGGGAAACATTTGGATTTACTCCACGGAAAGTGAACGATAAAATTGTCGAAATACCATTGACAATGGGGAGGTTTTTCCATATGACTGTACCAGTATTCGGAGGAGTATATTTTCGGGTTTTACCGAAATTTTTTATTAAAGGCGGCATAAAAAATTGTATTGCAAAAACAATCCCTGCAGTTGGATATTTTCATCCCTATGATATTGACTCAACCCAGGAACGATATATGAATCCTGGAATTAATGATAATTATTTGTACAACTTTCTTATGTATTACAACAGAAAGAATGTATTTAGCCGACTTGACTACATTATGAATCAAGGATTTAGCATTTGTACTTATTACAATTATATTCAAAATAATCTTAAATAAATCCGATATGGGATATGAAATAGCCAAATCGGTCGTCTCAAGTGAAAACATTAATGCCTATTCCCGGCTTTTATCTAAGGTTTTTGTAAAAACAACCAAATTCACACCGGAATTTTTACATTGGCAGTATGCACAAAACCCAGTGGGCACAATTGTTGGGACTGATGCGTTCCTTGACGGAGAATTGATTGCACATCACGCTACAATACCTGTAGTTTATAACGTTTTTGGGGAAGTCTTAAAAGGGGTACTGGCTCTCAATAATGTAACTCATCCCGATCATCAGGGAAAAGGGTTATTTACAGAGTTGGGAAAAGCAACCTTCGAAGAGGCCAGGCGCTTAAAATATCAGTTTGTGATCACAGTTACTAATCAGAATAGTACTAAGGGATATTTGAATAAATTCGGTTTTAACCAAATATCCCAGCTTGAAGTAAAACTTGGAATCGGGACAATAATACCCGGGATTTCTTCGAATCACCAGGTTTATTCTAAGTGGGATGATGAATCTTTGTCGTGGCGACTTCGGAATCCTGAGGCAAAATACTATCGTGACAAGCTGACAATCTTAGCTAAAACTGACATACCGGGAATTTTTGCGCAAATGCAAAATTGTCAAGAAACATTGCTGTATAAAACAGGTTTAACTTCGAAAAAATCACCGTTTAAACTATGGATAGGGTTGGTGAATACAAAACAAATTAATGGCCTGTTTGTAGCAATGCCGGAAAAATTAAAACCATCCCCGCTCAATTTACTTTTTAAAGATTTATCAGGTGATATTCCTCCGTTTCTAAAGGACAATTTATTTTTTGAACTTATTGATTTTGACGCATTTTAACCCTTAATATTTCTATCCTTATATATATGGTTCAGTCTTATAATTAATATTATGTTAAGTAGAAATATTGATAAACAGATACCCCTTCCTGTCTGCCATAAAAACAAAGAAGCCGCGGCAAATTCGCGGCTTCTTTGTTTTATAATAAGATTCTGAAGTTCCCTACTTTTTCTGTGTAGCATTGATCTTTTCATTAATTGCTTTTAATTTCTCAGTCTTCTGCTGCCTGATATATATTTGCTTCAGTGAACTCATCGTTGAAAGATCGGTTGGTTGTAATTCAGCTGCTTTCTCAAGGTATGGTATTGCTAATTCTAGGTATTTATCAGCTTGAGCCTTAAGTGTTTTAAACTCAGCATCTGCATCCAAAGGCAGGTTCTTTGCCTTGTCATCATAAACAACGGCTTTGTTAACATACAAAGCTCCAAGGTTAAAAATAGGATCAAAATAGTCAGGTTTCAGCTGTATCGACTTTTTATAGGCTTCCTCCGCTGACGTAAACATCTTCTCCCTGAAATCTGCTTTCTTTGTCGTATCATCAACAAGTTTATTGTATATGGTCCCCAAAGCATAGTAAATACTTGGGTTAACGCTGTCTTTCACAGCTGCCAATTTCAGGTTACTCAGCGCTTTATCTGTGTTGCCAAAGGTCAGGTAGATATTGGTCTCGGCAAGGAATAACGGCATATTACCAGGGTATATCTTCTGCCCTTCGCGGATCACAGCAAGAGCTGCACCTGAATCTTTATCAATACGATATAATTCTGATAAAGAAGAATATATAGCAACTGACTTCGCCTTATACTTTAATAGGTCTATGAGATATTTTTTCGCCTGGCTCCGTTCATTTGCGAGGGATGCACAAGTGGCAGCATAGAACAATGATAAAGTATCGTGAATATTTATAGCTGCCAGGGCCGAGAAGCTATGATCAAATGACAGCATAGCATCCTTAAAATCCTTCTTCCCATAATATTCAACTGCTTCGTTGAAATATTTATTCCTCTGCCAGTTAACTTTCTGGAAAATATCTTCTGCATATTCCTTCTTCTCATCATACTGAGTTGCTTTCTGATATGATTCCAGTGCTTTCCCAAGGGGATCAGGATCAAGAGCTTTATACTTTTCATCCTTTGTTACTCCAATTTCAGAATAAATGTTGCCGCGGATAAACCATGCTTTGGGGTCCTGTGCGGTGCTCGGATCCTGGATACATTGGTTGATGGCTTCGAGTGCTTTATCTAACTTTCCCTCTTTCAGGTAGTTAGATGCTGTCTGGCGGACAGCTTTTTGACCAAACGCGAGTGAAATGGAGATACCCATTAACACCAATAATACTATCCTTTTCATGTGTGGAGAATTAATTTTCGTTTTAGAAGCGGCAAATTTATAAAAAGCCCCCTGATTAATAAAGATACTCAGCAAATTAATTTTCTTCATTTTCGGCCGGATGTTCAGTTTCCCGGGAACCTGATTCACTGCCTGAACCTGAATCATCAGGAGAATCCGGCGCCCCATCCATCGCCTGATCACCTTCAGCCAAAGCAGTTTCATCATCTTCAGCACCCTCTTCAACCTCAACCTTTGCAACGGCAGCAATGGCATCTCCTTCATTGATCTTGATCAGTCTGACTCCCTGGGTTGCACGTCCGACAATCCTCAGGTCAGCAATAGCCATGCGTATAATTATCCCCGATTTGTTAATGATCATCAGGTCATCACTGTCGGTGACGTCACGAACAGCGATCAAAGGACCTGTTTTTTCGGTTATATTGATAGTTTTTACACCTTTCCCTCCCCGGTTTGTTACCCGGTAATCCTCAATATCGGATCTCTTGCCATAACCATTTTCAGATACAACCAGAACCTCTCTCTTCTGGTCTTTCGGCAGGCAGACCATCCCCACCACTTCATCTTCACTGTTACGGAGTGTTATACCACGAACACCCGATGCATTGCGCCCCATAGGCCTTACCTTGCTTTCATTGAAACGGATCGCTCTTCCTGAACGCAGGGCCATAAGCACTTCATCCTCGCCATGGGTCAGTTTGGCTTCAAGCAAGCGGTCACCTTCATTAATATTGATGGCAATGATCCCGTTCTGCCTGGGCCTGGAATATGCCTCCAATGAAGTCTTTTTAATAGTTCCCTTTTTAGTACACAGGATAATGTAATTTGAGGCACAGTATTCTTCATCCTTTAAATCCTTCACATTGATAAAAGCCCTGACTTTATCGTCAGGTTCAATATTGATCAGGTTCTGAATAGCACGGCCCTTCGAAACCTTAGTTCCTTCAGGTATCTCAAATACCCTAAGCCAGAAGCATTTACCTTTTTCAGTAAAGAAAAGCAGGTAGTTATGATTCGTGGCTACAAAAAGGTGTTCAAGAAAATCTTCATCCCGTATGTCGGATCCCCTGAATCCTTTCCCTCCCCTATTCTGCCTGCGATACTCTGATAGGGGAGTCCGTTTGATATATCCCATATGAGAGATCGTAATCACAACGTTTTCATCCGCAATCACATCTTCCATCCTGAAGTCGTTTGCGGCATAAACGATCTGGGTGCGGGATTCATCACCATATTTTTCCTTGATCTCCCTCATCTCATCCTTAATGATATCCATTCTCAGGTTCTCATTCGCGAGAATATTCTTGAGGTTCTCAATAAGTTTAAGAAGTTCCTCGTATTCGTCTTTGATCTTGTCCCGTTCCAGGCCTGTAAGCCGTTGCAGCCTCATGTCGAGAATTGCCCTCGCCTGGATTTCACTGAGACTGAATTTTTCCATCAGGCCCGTACGTGCGTCATCAGGAGTCCTTGACTCTCGGATCAGCTTGATCACTGCGTCAAGATTGTCCAGTGCAATCAGCAAACCAATAAGAATGTGAGCACGTTTTTCCGCTTCAGCAAGTTCAAACTTTGTCCTCCTTGTGATAACCTCATGCCGGTGTTCTACAAAATGCACGATGAGGTCCTTCAGGTTCAGCATCATAGGCCTCCCCTTGACGAGGGCTATATTGTTGATATTGAATGACGTCTGCAAGGGAGTCATTTGGTATAATTTATTGAGGACAACATTCGTGATGGCCTCCTTCTTGAGTTCATACACTATACGCACCCCACTGCGATCGGATTCGTCGCGTATATCGGTGATCCCTTCAATTTTCTTATCATTGACAAGTTCAGCTGTCTTTTTGATCATCTCCGCCTTGTTCACCTGGTATGGAACCGAGGTTACGATAATCTTTTCCCTTCCGTTATTGTCCTGTTCTATCTTAATTTCACCGCGCATCATGACTCTTCCCCTGCCTGTGTGGTAGGCTTCCTTTACCCCTTCATAGCCATAGATCACCCCGCCTGTCGGAAAGTCAGGGGCCTTGATGAACTTCATCAGTTCATCAATGGTAATGTCCCTGTTATCAATATACGCGATGATGCCATCCACTACTTCACTTAAATTATGGGGAGCCATATTCGTTGCCATTCCCACTGCAATGCCGGAAGCGCCGTTGATAAGCAGGTTTGGGATCCTGCATGGCATCACGGTAGGTTCCTTCAGGGAGTCATCGAAATTAAGTTTAAAATCGACAGTGTCTTTTTCAATATCAGCTACAACTTCTTCAGCAATTTTACGCATCCTGGCTTCGGTATACCTCATAGCGGCCGGATTATCACCGTCCATTGACCCGAAATTACCCTGACCGTCAACCAGGGGATACCTCAGGCTCCATTCCTGGGCCATACGTACCATGGCATCATAAACCGATGTATCTCCGTGAGGATGGTACTTGCCCAGCACCTCTCCTACTATACGTGCCGATTTCTTATATGAACGGTTTGAAAGCACTCCAAGTTCATACATTCCAAACAGTACCCTGCGGTGAACAGGCTTCAGTCCGTCCCTAACATCAGGTAAAGCTCTTGCAACAATTACCGACATAGAATAGTCGATATATGCCGTCTTCATCTGGTTCTCAATGTTTACCTGGATGATCTTCTCTCCGGATTCTAGTTTATCCATTTTTATTCAATTGATTTTCAGTAATATAATTATTTTTACTCTTGTGTACGAAGGTAACAAAAATCCATCAGATTACCATGGGAAAACAGAGTATTATTTTAAGCTCTTATGAACACGGAAATGTTAATAATTAAAGGTCTTTCGTTATGATGTTGACAATATCGATCGTATTTTTGGGCCGTTGCCATTTTTACAGATAAAAAATCTGGCTTGATTATTGTAAACCATCATATGCGGTTACAAATAAATTCGTATTCTTACAAGATGTTTGCAGCCTGAAGAATAATTAATGAGAAAGGAATGATTGAATGGAAGCAAAGTTTTCGCAACGAGTAAAAGACGTTCTTATATATAGCAGGGAAGAGGCCCAGCGCCTGGGTAATGATTATATAGGCCTTGAACACCTTTCCCTGGGAATTATCAGGGAAGGTGAAGGACTTGCTATCAAGATATTAAGGAACCTTGGAGCTGATCTGAAAGAGATCAGGAACAAGATTGAGATGGCTGTTGCCAGCCACAAAGAACGCCCGGCAGGCGCCGAAAATATTCCGCTGATCAAACAGGCCGAACGAGCGCTTAAGATTACATATCTTGAAGCCAAGGTGTTTAACAGTGAACTTATTGGCACAGAGCATCTTCTGCTTGCAATCTTAAAGGATGAGAACAACCTTGTAACAAAAACATTCGGTAATTTTGGCATAACTTATGACAGTTTCAGGGAAGAGCTCAGGGCTACGATGAGTTCAGGAAGGGAGGATAAGCCGATGCCTGTTCAGGACATCCTGCCGAAGGATGAGGAAGATGAAGAGCAGGAAGAAGGAGGAAAATCATTCATGTCAACCCCGAAACGATCGGGCGAAACGAAATCGAAAACTCCGGTTCTTGATAATTTTGGCAGGGACATCACAAGGGCTGCGGAGGAAGGCCGCCTTGACCCTATTGTCGGAAGAGAGAAAGAACTTCAGCGTATTGCGCAGATCCTCAGCCGGCGCAAGAAGAACAACCCTATTCTTATCGGAGAACCCGGCGTTGGCAAGTCAGCTATCGCTGAAGGCCTGGCGCTCAGGATAGTCCAGAGAAAAGTTTCGAGGGCTTTGTTCAATAAGCGTTTAGTTTCCCTTGACCTGGCATCCCTGGTTGCAGGCACAAAATACCGTGGTCAGTTCGAGGAAAGGATGAAAGCCGTCCTCAATGAGCTGGAAAAAAATCCCAACATTATTCTTTTTATTGACGAAATACATACGATAGTCGGAGCAGGTAATGCATCAGGTTCGCTCGACGCATCGAACATGTTCAAGCCGGCTCTTGCCAGGGGCGAATTACAATGTATTGGCGCCACAACCCTCGATGAATACAGGCAATATATTGAAAAAGACGGTGCTCTTGAAAGGCGTTTCGAAAAAGTGCTGGTCGACCCTACCGACCCGGATGAAACAATCGAGATCCTTCAGAATATAAAAGAGAAATATGAAGATCATCATCTGGTCAAATACACGGATGAGGCGATCAGGGCATGTGTTTCCCTTACCACCCGCTACCTGAGCGACCGCTACCTGCCCGATAAGGCTATTGATGCGCTGGATGAGGCTGGCGCAAGGGTGCATATCACGCATATCAACGTGCCCCAGGAGATCATCAATATTGAAAGCCAGATCGAAGAGGCCAGGAAAAAGAAGATGCAGGCAATCAACAGCCAGAAATTTGAAGAGGCCGCCGACCTCAGGGACACTGAAAGGAAGCTCCAGGACAACCTCGAGAAGGAGAAGAAAAAATGGGAAGAACAATCCCGGATCAACCGCGAGACAGTCAGTGAAGAGAACGTTGCAGAAGTAGTGGCAATGATGACCGGAATTCCCGTGCAGCGTATCGCCAAAAATGAAAGCGAAAAGCTTATCAATATGGAGGACGAGCTTGGCAATTCGGTAATCGGCCAGAATGAAGCAATTAAGAAAGTTGTTAAAGCGATCCGGCGCAACCGTGCTGGACTGAAAGACCCCAATAAACCGATCGGCACATTTATTTTCCTGGGTCCCACAGGTGTGGGGAAAACCCACCTTGCGAAGATACTTGCCAGGTACCTCTTTGATACCGAAGATGCTCTTGTCCGCATCGACATGAGCGAATACATGGAAAAATTTGCTGTGTCAAGGCTTATAGGCGCCCCCCCGGGATACGTGGGTTATGAAGAAGGAGGACAGCTGACCGAAAAAATCCGCCGCCGCCCCTACTCTATTATTCTGCTGGATGAAATCGAAAAAGCTCATCCCGATGTCTTCCACCTGTTATTGCAGGTCCTTGACGATGGACAGCTGACTGACAGCTTTGGCCGCAGAGTCGATTTTAAAAATTCCATTGTGATCATGACTTCGAATATAGGCTCCCGCCAGCTCAAAGATTTCGGCCAGGGGGTTGGTTTCATGACGAAAGCCAAGATGGAATCCGGAGCCGACCACGCGAGGGGAGTTATTGAGAATGCACTGAAAAAGACTTTTGCTCCTGAATTTCTGAACCGTATCGACGATGTCATCATCTTCAATTCGCTCGAACGGGATGATATTCATAAAATTATCGATATTGAACTGGCTCTCCTCTTTAAACGTATAAAGAATATAGGCTACCAGGTCGTGATCAGTACGGAGGCTAAAGACTTTATAGCTGAGAAAGGCTGGGATGTACAGTTCGGGGCCAGGCCTTTAAAACGCGCGATTCAGAAATACATTGAAGACGTCCTTGCCGAAGAGGTTATAAAGTCAAAGCTGACGGTCAATGATATCCTTACCCTTGAAATCAACCAGGAAAAGACTGACGTTTTAGTAACAGTGACAAAGGCTGAAGCCGTTATTCCGTCAAAGAAGGGTGAAAACTAAAAGCGGATAAGCAAACTTTGCTGCTTTTCCGGCCTTAAAATGTATACTTGTTATCCCCGATCAGTTTTGCGGCGATCCTCCTGCGGGATTCTTTAGTATTACAGCCTTCGACAAGACAGAGGGAATTCACAGCTTTAACCAAAATGCCGGCCTGTTCTCCGGAAGCAAAGCTGTTGACAGCGTTACATCCTTCTTTGCGGATCCTTTCGGCCACATCATATACCAGAACATCAAGGATGTCCTTATATAAAGCTACAGCATCATTTCCTTTTATCCCTTCAAGCTTGTTCACCCTGAGAGCAGTCGTTTCGGCCATGTAAAGCTCCATGATCATGTCGGAAATATTATTAAGTATTTCCTGTTCCTGTCCCAGTTGCTTTTCGAAAGTTTTTGATGCTCCATGGATCACCAGCAAAATGGCCTTTTTAAAGTTGCGGGTGTAACGCATCTTCTCTTCATAATATCCTTCGGATGATGGTTTCGTCTCGGCAACATGTCCGGGGTCTGCCATCAGTTTTTCGGCAACGCCCATCAGGTCGAAGTCGCCCTTCATCGCACGCTTCATCGCCGTATCAACGACCAGTAGCCGGTTTATCTCATTGGTCCCTTCAAATATCCTGTTAATCCTCGAATCACGGTATCCCCTTTCAACAGCCATTTCAGCGGAATAACCCATTCCGCCATGGATCTGGACAGCCTCGTCAATTACATAATCGAGAGCTTCAGAGCCATAAACCTTCAGAATAGCAGCTTCAACAGCATAATGGCTGATACCTTCAATACTGGCACGACCCTTATCCATTCCTTCAGCTTTATTTTTCTCTATCTGGATATCGACATCCCTGCTAACCCTGTAAATAGCTGATTCAAGGGCAAACGTACGGATAACCTGCTCGGCAAGCTTATATTTAATAGCCCCGAAAGTGGAGATAAGCACGCCGAATTGCTTACGCTCATTTGCATATTTCACTGAATCGTTAATGGATTTTTTGGCAGCCCCGAGGACGTTTGCGCCCAGCTTTATCCGGCCCATATGAAGGATGCTGAGTGCAATACGGAATCCTTCCCCCCTGGCTCCGATAAGATTTTCTACAGGAACCTTAACATCATTATAAAAGATCTGTGCGGTGGATGATCCTTTGATCCCCATCTTATGTTCATCAGGATTTACTGAGACTCCCGGGAATGTACGTTCAACAATAAATGCCGACAATACCCTGTCCCTGTCTATTTTGGCAAATACCACCTGGGTATCGGCAAACCCGGCATTGGTGATCCACATTTTCTGCCCGTTCAGGATATAATGTTTTCCATCCTGGGAAAGTACGGCCTGCGACTTTCCTGAATTGGCATCGCTGCCTGCTCCGGGTTCGGTAAGGCAGTAAGCGCCTATCAATTCGCCTGAAGCCAGCCGGGTGACATACCGCAGGCGCTGGTCTTCATTGCCATAATACATGATCGGCAATGTACCTATCCCCGTATGGGCCATAAATGCGACGGAAAATGAATATCCTGCGCCAATGGTCTCCGCCGCAAGCATCTGCGTAACAAAAGACTGGCCGAACCCACCATACTCCTCGGGGATAGCGATACCCATCAGACCCAGTTCGCCTGCTTTCTTTAGGATGGTTTTCATCAATGCCGTATCAGGAGCATCAATTTTTTCTATTACCGGGTAAACCTCTGACTGTAAAAAATCGCGGCAGGTCTGAGCGATCATTAACTGTTCCTCATTAAATTCCTCAGGGATAAAGATGTCGGCTGGAGTGATCTGGCGAACGAGAAATTCACCGCTTTTCAATACTTGCTGGCTTTCCATTTGGCTGGGTTTGGTTATTATTCTTAGAGGTTTAATGAAACTGCGATCAGTTCTGCAATATCGAGATTTCTGACATCGGTATCCCTGTTTTTATATTTTATTCCATCTGTGATCATATTCATGCAAAAAGGGCAGGCGGTGGCAACTACCCCGGCACCTGAAAGAAGCACGTCTTCGGTACGTTCCGTGTAGACTTCCTTGTTACCGGGCTCAGCTTCCTTGAACATTTGTCCGCCTCCTCCGCCGCAGCAAAGAGAAGAACTGTGGTTCCTTCGCATTTCCGTATAACGGGAGCTCAGATGCTTCAGAATTTTCCTGGGTTCCTCATAGATCTCATTCGCCCGTCCGAGATAACAGGGATCATGATAGGTGATATTGTCATTGCCGAAGACTTCGTCAGTAAGCTTCAGTGTTCCCCGGCTTACCATCATATCCAGGAACTGTAAATAGTTTATCACTTCATAATGACCTCCGAGGTCAGGGTATTCATTTTTGAAGATATTGTAGCAATGCGGGCATGTAGTGAGTATTTTTTTAATACCGTATGACTTGAATAAGGCAATATTCTGCAATGCCTGTATCTGGTAAAGCATCTCATTACCTGCTCTCCTGGCAGGATCCCCCGTACAGGTTTCTTCAGTTCCGAGAACGGCATAACTCACATCCAGGGAGCTGAGTATTTTTGTAAATGCCCTCGAGACTTTGCGGTACCTGTCGTCAAAGGCACCGGAGCATCCCACCCAATACAAAAATTCGGGCTTTTCTCCTCTGGCAAAAAGATTCGCCATCACAGGGGGATCGAGGTCTTTAGCCCACTGCATACGGTCTCCCTGTGAAAACTGCCATGGAGCCCCGTTGTTCTCAATATAGCTGAACATGGCCTTGAGCTGGCCAGGCGCAGATGCTTCTTCCATGACCAGGTACCTGCGCATATCCACGATGAGCGTGGGTTGGTTTATATTGATCGGGCATTCCCCCGCACAGGCATTACAGGTAGTGCAAGCCCAGAGTTCCTCTTCCGAAATATATTCCCTGATAAGCGATCTGTGATCCGAATAATCCCTGCCATGTTTTACCATCAGAGGGCCCTTTTCTTTCATCCTTGCACGAAGGTCCATCATGATCTTTCGGGGTGAAAGTTTTTTACCTGTTATATTGGCCGGGCAGACCGAGGTACAGCGGCCGCATTCGGTACAGGCAAGAGAGTCGAAATAATTTTTCCAGCTTACGTCTTCAACATCCTTAACACCGAATCGTTCTGTACTCGCATTTGCAGGAGGTGCTGAAGCCAAAGCATCGGGATCAAGCATCAGTTTCACCTCGCGTGTGATCTCTTCCATATTGGTCAGCTTACCCAAAGGATCAAGCCTGGAGAGAAAGACATTGGGGACCGACATAAAAACATGAAAATGCTTCGAGTAAGGCAGATAGTTTGCGAAAATAAAGATCACCAAAATATGAGACCACCAGCAGGTTTCATAAAGAATTCCGACAGTCCGGATATTATAGCCTGCAAGGATTCCCCTGAACAACCCGCTCAGGGGATAAAAGCCCAGTACTGCCTTGCCGGCAAGGTTCTGCTGCTGTATATAAGCAATGTTCATCCCCTGGAGGGAGATCATAAGAAAAAAAATAAGGCCAAGGGCGATATTGGCATCAAGATGAGAAATGTGCTTCATTTCAATGCCTTCAAAACGTTTGATATGAAGAAACACCCTCCTGACAACAAAACCCAGGATTGAAATCGCGATGATCAGAGCAAACACATCCCCGCTGCCCATCATGATATTATAAAATACACCCTGGGAACCCAACGCTTTTTCAGTGCCCCCAAGGCCATCTATAATCATTTCGATGCTGCCAAAAAGGATCACGCAGAAGCCCCAGAATACCATGGCGTGCATAAATCCCACAAAGGGGAATCTGAAGATCTTCGTCTGGCCGATAGCCACCCTGAACATGATCCCTGTCCTCCTGAGGAAGCCCTTAACAGGGAATCCGGCTTTCGTAAGCCTGAAAAACCTGATGTAACGATATACTGAATATGTGAATATTCCAAGAGTAGCCAGAAGGACAAGAAAAAAAATGATCTGTTTCGGCATGATTGGATTATTTCCCTTTGACCTCTCTGAATGCTTCTACAAGTTTCGGCAAGACCTTTAAAGCATCACCAATGATACCGTATTGGGCAGCCTCAAAAACAGGAGCATCCTTATCGGTATTGATAGCAACGATGTACTTCGAACCGCTCACACCGGCAAGGTGTTGCGTAGCTCCTGAGATACCGATGGCAAAATACAGGTTCGGGGCAATGATCTTCCCGGTCTGGCCGGTATGCTCTTCATGGCTCCTCCATCCTTCATCAGACACAGGCCGGGAACAGGCTGTTGCAGCGCCAAGAACCTCAGCAAGCTCGACGAGCGGCCCCCAGTTGTCGGGCGACTTCATACCCCGGCCTCCTGAAACAACGATCTCAGCATCTGTAAGAAGGATCTTACCGGTTTGTTTCCTGGTCTCCGTTACAGTGGTTTTGTTTACTGCAGGTTCGACTGTGGTCTTTTCAATGGCTACCGGCATCTGTTTCCCGATAAGTTCAAAGGAATTCTGGGCAAAGGTTAAAACCTTTATTTCAGATTTTATCGTAACGTTTGCGAATGCATTTCCTGAAAACACTTTTTTATATATCACGAAGGGGTCAACGGAGACGGGAAGACGGCTTACACCGGCCCCAAGTCCGGCTTTCAGCTTTACCGCTATCCTCGGGGCAATAGCCTTACCCATATTGTTGTTCGACAGGATCACGACCTTCGATTCCTGCTGTAATGCCACAACTGCGATTGCTGAACTGTAATTCTGATTGTCAAGGACATTAAACTGATCCCCTTCCAGGCTGATGATCTTGGAGGCGCCATAACCGGCAAGCTTAGCCAGCTCTGTGTCTTCAACTTTTCCAATGGAAACGGCAATTGCGCCGGTGCCCAGCATTTCAGCAACCTTTGTTGCATACGAAACAAGTTCGAACGAAAGTTTCTTGAACTTTCCATCCCAATTTTCAACAAATACTAATACACTCATGATACTGTCTTGTGCAGATGGATTAACAATAATTAAATAACCTTGGCCTCATTCTGAAGAAACCCGACAAGCTCCCTAGGGTTTTCGGGATCAATATATTTGCAGGCCGTGCGCGGCTTAGGTTTCTCATAATTCAGAAGAACTGTCATCGGACCGCTTTCCGATGGTTCGAACACTTTAATGGGCTTCGTCCTGGCCATCATGATCCCTCTCATTGCAGCAATCCTGGGTTCCTTTGCAATACCCTTCTGGACAATGGCAACAAGAGGAACAGCCACGCCTGCAGTTTCTTTCCCCCCATCAATTTCCCGGGTCAGCACTACCTGCCCGTTTTCAATACGTAAACCGGAAACAGAAGAAACAGAAGGGATATCCAGGAATTCGGCAAGCATCCCTCCTACCATCGAACCATTAAAGTCACTCGATTCAATGCCGCAAAAAATAATATCATAAGCTTCCTTTTGCAGGATTGCGGCAAGCTGCGCAGCGACAATCATTCCATCGGCAGGATCAGCATTGACCCTGATTGCATCATCTGCCCCTATCGCCAAAGCCTTGCGGATAGTCGGTTCGGAACCTGCAAGTCCTACATGGGCCACAGTCACCTTCTGAATGCCGTTGGCCGGATCATCTTTCAGTTCAAGAGCCCTGGTAAGCGATAATTCATCCCATGGATTAATAACCCATTGAATTCCTGTAGTATCGAGTTTTGTAAAATCATCGATAAATTTCACTTTCGTGGTCGTGTCAGGAACATTGCTGATGCAAACAAGTATATTCATTCTTTGATTTTTTGCGGTTGCAAATTTAAAATAAAAAAATAACCATAACGCGGAAACTTTTACTCATCCTCGAGGGACTTTTTATACTGTGTCATGGCCTTGAGGCTCATCCCCATACCCGAAAATCCCCCATCATGGAAAATGTTCTGCATCGTGATCTTCCTGGAAAGATCCGAAAAAAGAACAATACAAAAATCGGCACACTCCTGGGCCGTTGCGTTGCCTAAAGGCGACATCCTTTCAGTAAAATCAATCAGCGCATCAATCCCCTTCACCCCGCTTCCCGCTGTTGTCCTGGTGGGAGACTGAGATATCGTATTAATCCTCACATTTTTTTCCCTGCCATATATGTAGCCGAAACTCCTTGCAATTGACTCCAGCATGGCTTTTGCATCGGCCATGTCGTTATACCTGTACAGGGTCCTTTGAGCTGCAATATATGAAAGAGCAACAATCGATCCCCAGTCATTAATGGCATCCAGTTTCTTCGCAACCTGTATCATTTTATGAAACGACATGGCTGAAATGTCCATCGTCTTACTATAAAAATTATAATCCAGGTCATCGTATTCCCGGCTTTTTCTTACATTCATCGACATACCAATGGAATGCAGAAGGAAATCTATCTTTCCCCCCATCACTTCCATAGAACGAAGGAAAACATTTTCGAGCTCATTCACATTGGTGGCATCAGCCGGTATGATCTCAGCCCTGCACTTCTCAGATAATTCGGTAACAGTCCCAAACCTGAGAGCAAGAGGCGTGTTTGAAAGTGTGAAAACAGCACCTTCCTCATACGCCTTTAAAGCAATATTCCAGGCAATTGATTTTTCATCAAGAGCACCGAAAATAATGCCTTTTTTCCCTTTTAATAAATTATATGACATAATGTTATAATCCTAATTAATAATAATTTAATATGATTATTTAAACTATTAGTTTAATCCATGATCTCAGGCTGTCTTCCCTTAACCTGCAAGTAATTCCCTTGCAGTTTTCATCGCGGAAGCAGAAATATTTTCGTTGCTCATCATCCTGGCTATCTCCTCAACCCTTTCATTGCTTTTCAACTTTTTTATGAGGGTCATGCTGATGTCCCTGCCTTCCGATTTGTATACATTATAATGATGTTCGCCCTTACCTGCGATCTGTGGCAAATGGGTTATGACTATCACCTGCATTTCGGCCGACATCGTCTTAAGAATACTTCCTACCTTTCCTGCGATATCACCTGAAACCCCACTGTCAATCTCATCGAAGATGATGGTGGGTAAAAGGTTCTTACGACTCACCATCGACTTGATCGTCAGCATCAAACGCGACAATTCTCCTCCCGAAGCAACTTTTGAAACTTCACTGAGAGGTATTCCTTTGTTGGCCGAGAAAAGAAACTTCACACTATCCAGTCCGCCTATTGAGATATCCTTGTTGTGAGTGATATCCACCATGAACCTTGCTACGGGCATACCAAGTTGGGCAAGTTTGCTTTCAACCTCCTCTTCAAACTTTTTCTTAATTCCTTTCCGGGCTTTTGAGACCGAGGCTGCATCCTCCATAAGGCCCTTATGGACCAGCATCGTTTCTTCTTCAATCGACCTGATCTTCAACTCCAGGTTATGATCTTCACTGAGCCTGACCTCTATATTACGGATAACAGTAAAAAGATTTTCCAAAGATTGCACCTGGTGTTTCTTCTCCAGCCTGTAGATAAGGTCAAGCCGCTGGGTCAGACGCTGTAACTCTTCAGGGTCGTACTGAACTTCTTCTTCAAGCTTTTCAATTTCTTTCAGGATATCTTTAATATCGATCTGGTTGTTTTTAAGCCTTGCAGCCAGATCTTCAATAGCCGGATGAAACTTTGACGCTGAGACTAACCCGTTAATGACTTCATTGAGCAGGGAAAGAATATTCATTTCAGCCCTGCCGGCTTTTTCTGCTGCCTGAAAAAGACTGCTTTTAATTTCTTCTGTATGTGAAAGAATATCAAGTCGTTGTTCGGATTCCTCCTGTTCTCCTTCCTTCAGGCCTGCCTTCAGGAGCTCATCCAGCAAAAAACGATAATAGTCAAGCTCAACTTTTGATTTTGCTTCCCGGCTTCTATACTCTTCCAGTTCTTTCGTGAGCCGGGAGTAATGCTTAAAGCCTTGCTGGAATATTTTGACAGCCTCTGTCTGCCCCGCATAGCTGTCAAGGATAGCCATCTGAAAATCACTATCAATCAAGGTAATAACAGAGTTCTGGGAATGGATATTCACAAGTTTGTCGCCAAGTTCTTTAAGAAGGGTCAGATTAACCGGTGTATCATTGATGAACGCCCTGGATTTACCATTCTGGTTGATCTCTCTCCGAAGGACGGCAGTGTCATCATAATCAAGGTCCTGCAGATTAAAAAAAGGCTCAAGGTCGTATCCTTTGATCATGAAACTGCCTTCTACCACGCATTTGCCGGTTTTATCAAGCAGAGAAGATATATCGGCCCTTTGGCCAAGGATAAGGTTCAAAGCTCCCAGCAATATCGATTTTCCCGATCCCGTCTCACCTGTAATTACAGACAGTCCGGGAAAAAAATCGATCTCCAGGTCATGAATAAGAATATAATTATTAATCGACAGCTTCCTGAGCATTGCCGCAATTAAGAAGTTGAATTCATTTATTTTCCAGAATTGCCTGATATTTTGATCCGTTTGCCGGATCAATCTCTTTAAAAATATTCACTACCGTTGCTTTTTCGGTCGGAGGAACCCTTTGGTCGGAATAAATGTTCACAAATTCATCGCTTTTGGCATCAGTCAGCAGCTGAATCGCAAACAGGTCAGGCTTTATATTATATAATGTCTTGATCATATCAAGGCTCTGGGTACAATTTTCCCTTCCCGCATCTGTCTTTTCATACATCTGGTCAAGGCCTAACCTGTGATATTTATAATAAAAATCCCTGAGTATCGAGTTACTCGGGTTTAGAAAATTTTCGACCATCCAGTAACGGTTCCTTGTTCCGTCAAATGCTTTCCACCCTGGCTCACTGACATTCTGGGCTGTAGTAACGATTTGTTGTGCTTTGACGAGGAAAGCCTGTCCGCCACTCGGTGAGAATGAATCAAAGTATAAGCCGAGATACATGTAAGTATAGAAAGCCAATACTGAGGTAAGGTTTGATGAAAATGTTCCGTCGGAATAATCCAGGGGCTGGAATTCAGTATACCTGAACTGGAACCCTTTATCAATATAATTCAGCAATATCGAGTTATAGGCTGAATTAAGCACCGGGCGCCGAAGCACGAGGTTAATGGTTCCGCTGAATTCATCCGAGCTGATACGGGAATTAATTGTGATAAGAATGGTACATTCTATTCTTTCTTCAATCCTGAAATTGTAGTTGCTCCATTTACGGTTATTGACGAACTCAAAAATGGCATTCTGAAGGGTTTCAAACACACGTTTGTCGGTACCTTCTATCTGGGGGGCAGAAACGTTGACTATGCAGTTCATTTCCTGGGCTGATAAGGACATTCCGCCTGACAGGAAAACAAATAATATGATCAGGAGTCGCTTCATTTCTTGGAAATAATGTCCCAGATATCTTTTGCAACTTCTTCCTTGGGTTTAATATTTCCTCGATGTATCACCCCTTCGGGGTTGAGAATTTTTATTTTATTGGTAGGGGTTCCAAAACCGGCACCTTTTTCCCTGAGAGAATTCAGGACAATGTAATCAAGATTCTTGCTTTTGAGTTTTTTTTCTGCGCTGGCCACTTCATTTTCTGTTTCGAGGGCAAAACCAACAAGAACCTGGCCCGGTTTTTTCGACTGGCCCATTGTTTTAAGTATATCTACTGTCGAATGAAAGTCGACAGAAAGATTGTCCCCCGACTTTTTTATCTTGTTTTCAGCGGTTTTTACAGGTGTATAGTCTGCAACGGCAGCAGCCATGATGATATATTCATATTGAGGAAAAGATTTCATACAGGCTTTATACATTTCCTCGGCGGACTGCACTTTAATTTCTTTTATGCCTCCCGCAACCGAAAGCGAGTGGCTGGGGCCGGTGACCAGCGTTACCTCGGCTCCTCTTGACTGTGCTTCATTAGCCAGAGTCACACCCATCAAGCCCGAGGAGAAGTTGCTGATATATCTTACAGGATCAATGCGTTCTATTGTTGGCCCGGCAGTAATAAGGACCTTCTTCCCCAGCAGTTGGTTCTGTCTTGCAAAAAAGATTTTAAAAATGGAAAGGATCTTTTCCGGTTCTTCCATCCTTCCCGGGCCTGACAGGCCACTTGCAAGTTCCCCGATCTGGGGTTCTATGATAAAATTACCGTATGATCTGAGGATATCGATGTTCTTCCGCGTCGAAGGATGGTTAAACATATCCAGGTCCATCGCAGGAGCGATGAATACCGGGCATTTTGCGGAAAGGTATGCGGTGATTACAAAATTATCGGCAATCCCGTTAACCATTTTTCCAAGGGTATTTGCAGTTACCGGGGCAAAGATCATAGCATCAGCCCAAATTCCCAGTTCAACATGATTGCTCCACTCCCCGCTTGTGGCCCGGAAAGGTTCAGAAATTACACGATTTCGTGAAAGGGTTGACAGTGTAAGCGGGGTCACGAAATCTTTTGATACGGGGGTCATGATAACCCTGACTTCGCATCCCTCTTTCACAAGCAGCCTTACGAGCAAAGGAGTTTTGTATGCAGCGATACTACCTGTAACTCCGACAACGATCTTTTTACCTTTGAGCATATTCCAAAAGTTAAAACCTAGAACTCATCAGGCCTTTCTTTGTGGGGGTTCCTGAAATAAATCTCACCGTTCAGGTACTCATACACAGCTATAAGCGTGGGCTTCGAAAGATGTTCGTAATATTTTGCAATCTCGATCTGCTCGCGGTTCTCAAATACCTCTTCAAGGTTGTCGGTTGTGCTTGCAAATTCGGAAATTTTCTGATTTAATTCCTCTTTCATCTCAAGCCCTATCTGATTAGCACGTTTTGAAAGAATAGAGACGGTTTCATAAACATTTGCCGTGCCATTTGTAAAATCCTCAATATTACGCGTTACAGCGTTAACATCTGTCTTGATCTTTTTATAATCCATTCTAATGTGTTGCTTTATTAGGTTCCTGATTTATTTGATTTATTTTTTTCTGATCCCTGGCATAAATTGCTTCAAGCTCTTTCTGACTTCTTGCTTTAAGGTCTTTAGCTTCATCCAGGAATTCACTTTCGGGGTATTGAGCAATAAAGTCATTATAAGATTGTACTGTTTTTGAATGACGATCTTTCTTTTTTTCTTCTATGCTTTCCTTCGCATATTTGTAATAAGATTTTACGATCATGAACAAAATTTCTTCCTTGTCCTTTGACTCAGGGAATTCCTTAAGAATGTTATTGAAACACTGGATTGCAGCAGCATATTCTTCCATCCTGTAATATAACCTGGCTATGCGCATATCCTTCGCAGCAAGTTTTTCACGCAGTTTATCGATAAGTTCATTGCATTCCGGCACTCTTTTGCTGGCCGGGTATGTATTCGTGAAAAGCTGGAGTTCCTTTAAAGCTTCATAGGTATTGGTTTGATCAAGCGTGTAAACGGGAGAGTTCATGTACAAACAATAGGCGTTCATGTAATAGCATTCCTCGGCCTCAGGGGTGTTTGGGAAGTTGTTGGTATACCGTTTAAAATAATAGGCTGCCAGAGTATAGTCCTTCTGGTAAAAATAGCAATATGAATAATAGTAATAAATGCGCTGTGATTTGTCTGTCGCTCTTACCACATTGATCAGCTGGTCGAAAAGCTGAAGGGCGCGGGAATAATCTTTTTCATGATAAAGCTTTATGGCCTGATCATATTTTTCATCAGTGGATCCGCTTTTCAGGATTTTCTGAAAGCTGCATGAACCAAGGGTGAACAGAAAGATTAGCAAAAGCGGAAATAATCTCCGGTATTTCATGCGGCAAAGGTACGTTTTTTTAGCGAAATAATACTAATTTTGTAGCTTCAGATTAGATAACGCTTCATTAACTAAAAACGTATTACTGTGGATATTTTTGATAAAGTTGCGAATAATATGGGAGCGCTGGGCCAGTTTGCTGAAGCCGGCCATGGCTATTATTTCTTCCCGAAACTCGAGGGCGAGATCTCTAACCGAATGAAATTCAGAGGCCGTGACATGCTCGTATGGAGTCTTAATAACTATCTGGGGCTTGCTAATCATCCGGAAGTAAGAAAAGCCGATGCCGATGCTGCTGCAAAATACGGAATGGCCTCCCCTATGGGCGCCAGGATGATGTCGGGACAGACTATCTACCATGAACAACTGGAGAGGGAACTTGCTGATTTTGAACACAAAGAAGCTGCATACCTGCTTAATTTCGGCTATATGGGGATGGTCTCCATCATTGATTCAATGATCGACCGCCATGATGTTGTCGTTTATGACTCTGATGCTCACGCCTGCATCCTTGACGGATTAAGGATGCACATCGGGAAACGCTTTGTGTACCCGCATAATAATATGGAAAAGTTTGAGCAACAGCTCAAGCATGCAAAAAAAGTCACCGAGCAGAGTGGCGGAGGTATCCTTGTTATCACTGAAGGAGTTTACGGAATGGCCGGCGATTGCGGCAATCTGAGAGGGATCTTACAATTCAAGGATCAGTACGGTTTCCGGCTGCTGATCGACGACGCGCATGGGTTTGGCACGATGGGTCGTACCGGTGCCGGTACCAGCGAAGACCAGGATGTGATGGACCAGGTGGATGTGTATTTCGGCACTTTTGCGAAGGCAATGGCCGGGATCGGCGCTTTTGTTGCTTCTGAAAAGAGGATTATCAAATCACTCGCATACAATATGCGGTCACAGATTTATGCAAAGTCGCTCCCCATGCCAATGGTAATAGGTTCCCTGAAAAGGATTGAACTTATCAGGAATCATCCTGAAATAAAGGATAAATTGTGGATTATTGCAAACGCGTTGCAGAACGGGTTGAAGGCCAAAGGTTTCGACCTTGGCAGAACGCAGTCACCTGTTACCCCTGTATATTTTAAAGGAGGCGTCGGGGAAGCTACCCAGATAGTCGCCGATCTCAGAGAGAACTATGCCATCTTCTGCTCCGTTGTGGTATACCCTGTAGTTCCTAAAGGGGTGATCATGCTGCGTCTTATCCCCACTGCCGCTCATACATTGGAAGATGTAGAATACACCGTCAATTCTTTCTCTGAGGTGAAGCAGAAACTCGATGAAGGAAAATTCAGTACCGGCGGTGTTCCCCTTTTGGGGGAGGCATTTTAAACAATCAGTGCCTTACAAGGATCTTCTTACGATAAACTCCGTTTTCATTGGACAACACGACGAAATACAAGCCGTCGGCGAATGATGAAACATCAAGGTTGTTCACGACTTTGCCTGAATTACTGACTTCTGAGGAATAAATGCTGATTCCCATTGAATTCAAAACATCAAGCCTCCACTTTTTAGAATCTGTTTCAGGGAATACAATATGGATCTCTTTACCTGCAGGTACCGGGTATATGGTCAGCTCTCCCTGTATCAGTTCACCTGTCCCATAAGTAAGGGGTTTTAACTGAACATCAAGATGAACACCATGATAATGACTTACAACATTGTTCTTTATTGTCTTACTAAAATATCCTGAACGTGAAAAAGTCAGATCCCAGCTCCCCTGGTTTATAAGCCTGTCGTAATATCCGCCTGGCATCCCTGAATAAACAAACGAGCTATCGATATCATGGTTTGAAATATAGACCTTCGCACGAAGGGGAACTCCTGTCACTGTATCGGTAATAATACCATGTATCCCATAAAGAGCTTGTTCTATATAATTCAGGTATGAACGGTAGTCATAATTCCAATAGTTGACCAGCTGGCTGGGCGGCATAATATAAGTTGAAGAAAGCTCAATGGTCACTTCCCTGCAATGATGAAAGTAATTCATGTAATCCTGTCTTCCCCCGGTGATAGTGTACCAATCATATCCGTCGGTAATGCCGTTCTGGAGAAATGTAAAATATCCAGCAGGGCCGTATTTATGTATGGTATCAGCAAATTCCCGGCCAACGAAAACCCACCATGCATTATCGGCAGTAAGTCTCGACCAGGTATCCCAGGGATAATTGAACACTTCTTCGCCGCAATGGAAGTTGGCCGACATCGTGAAATTATTGGCATTTGCGAAATTCATAAATGCAATGGTCTCAGGCTGCCAGGGATTGCCATCGGGATGCTGGCCTGCAGCCGGGTCAGGATAATTCCTGTTCATATCAACCCCATTGGCATTGTATCTCGTTGCTCCGTTAACCGTGTTGTTGCCGCCGGCGTATGTACCATCGGGATTGGCCAGTGGATTAATGAAGATCTCAATACTGTCTACCAGCCTTGTTACCCTGGAATCCGATCCGTATCTGGTCAGCAGGTATTCAATAAGATGAAGCATGCCGATATAACCTGTTGTCTCATTACCGTGAATTGAACTGGTATACAAAAACTGTGGTTTTGCTCCGTCCGTATTAACATCTTTAGAGATCTTCGCGACCAGCAGAAGACGGCCGTTTGTTGTTGATCCAATAGTATCGAGTTTGCAGATGTCGGGATAAGTATGGGCGAAATAAACCATAGTGTCGACATATTCCTGGTAAGCAGGATAAAAGTTCCATGAAGCCGGGCCCGAAGAAGCCGAAGACCCCCCGGGTTTCATCAGTTCAGCATCTGAAAGCATGCTCCCCGGGGGAGCCAGAATTTCAATCTGATAACCCAGCTTGCTGAATTTTTCGAATTCGCTGCTGTTGGCATATGCATAAACATCGTTTCCCTTCACATTATCAATCGAAATAATGCGGGTCAGGGTAGCGATCTCTGATTTGTCGAAAACATGAAATTTAAAATAAAGTTCTTTTTTCGCACTGAAAATGCTGTCGGCCTTCTTTATGTCATAAGCCTGTCCATACATCACCAGATTCATCGTAAAAAGCAGAATGAGCAATGAGAATGGGTATTTCATGATATCAAAATCTGATTTATTAGTTTGTATGTTTCTTTGTTGACCGGAACAAGCGGAAGCCTGAGGTAATTTCCTGCAAGTTTTTTGATTTCCAGGGCAGCCTTGACTCCAGAGGGACTGCCGTCGGCAAAGATGGCGTTCATGAATTCAAGGAGGTGGAAATGGATTGCTCTCGCTTTCTCAAAGTCTCCTTTTAACCCGTAACGAACCATGTTTGAGAATTCCTTCGGAAAAACATTGGCGACAACAGATATTACCCCGTCGGCTCCGAGAGCCAGCATTGAAAATGTAAGAGCGTCATCACCGGAAATAACCAGAAATCCCTTTGGCCTGTTTTTCAGAACCCGGCTTATCTGATCCAAATTCCCTGATGCTTCCTTGATCCCGATTATATTGGGACATTCCTCTGCAAGCCTTAGTGTGGTTGAAGCTGCAATATTACTACCTGTCCTCCCGGGGACAGTGTATATAATTACAGGTACCGGGCTTTCCTCTGAAATGGCCTTGAAATGCTGAAAAACACCTTCCTGCTGGGGCTTGTTATAATACGGGCAAACAGATAACACCGCATGAATACCTTTAAAGGATGAATCCCTGACCGCAGCAACAACATCTGCAGTGCTGTTCCCCCCTATCCCGACAACCAGGGGAATGCGGTTAGCATTTGTTTCAACCGAGAAGGCTATCAGGTCCTTTTTCTCCTCACGGGAGACCGTTGGAGATTCACCGGTAGTGCCCAGAACGACGATGAATTCGCATCCGCCTTTTATAATATGGTTCATCACCTTCTTATAAGCAGCAAAATCAATATCACCTGACTTTGTGAAGGGTGTCACAATGGCAACACCTGTGCCTTTGAACTTATTGCGCCCGGTTTTCATGTGTTAATAATTTGCTTTTAATGGTCACATGCAATACCCATATTATCATTCGCGTTTTGTATGAACATTGTTCTTATAGGTATTTCATTTCGTTTTTATAATGGTCAGGTAATGCTTTATCTGGTAAAAGTAATCATCGATGGTTATGGCTGGTTTTGCATCGATCATCAGATCGTAATAAGGAGAATTGTCTTCAGAGAACCTCCCCACCCTGCATATAGCCTTCGATAATCCTGAGATGTATTTCAGGGGAAAGGAATCGGCAAGGCTGAGATCGATAAGCAGGTCAAACTCCTTCTCCATGAAATCCTTTACTGTTTTATGAATAGGCCGGTAAAACCAGTTGACATCTTTCTTTGAGAAAAAATCGTATGACAATTTCGGAAGAAATCTGCTGATCAGGTTTTTACTGCTGATGAAACCAAGCGCTTTCACTTCCTTATGTTCCTGTTGCAGCTGGCTTACAAATTCCGACACTTTATCGTAATCAGGAACGTCTCCAACCATATAAAGAATGCCCACTCTTCTGGCTTGAATAAGATTAACCATGCCGTGGGCCTGGTTTGATTTTGACCATTCTTTATTATAATAATATTTCCCTATTTTTCTTCTGAGCTTTTTAAACATAAATTACTATTCCGGAGTTTACAGGTTTGATGCAAAATTACAACAAAAGAATATAACGTCAGAACCCTGAAAAGATTATAACAGCAATCGGGGGTTTTTGTATTTTTACGGCAGAGTACCGATTTCTTTTTTACTGTTCTGAATGACATTCTGCAAATTTTCCTGAGATCTATGGGCAGTCTTAATCTTCGCGTTGAAATTGATGATAAATCGGGCTTCTGCTTCGGGGTTGTCGGAGCAATAGAAAAAGCCGAAAAAGAGCTTGAGGCCTCAGGCGAATTGTATTGTCTTGGCGAAATAGTTCACAATGATGAAGAAGTAAAGCGGCTTGAGTTTCAGGGGATGGTGAATATTACAAAAGAAGAACTGTCCACTTTGCATAATAGTACCATTCTGTTCAGGGCGCACGGGGAACCACCCGTAAGCTATAAGACCGCCCTGAAAAACGGGAACAGGATCATCGATGCCTCCTGTCCGATCATCCTTAAACTCCAGAAGAGGTTCAGAGAATCCTATGAAAAAGGCGACACCATCTATCTCTATGGTAAACCCAACCACCCGGAGGTTATCGGCCTGAACGGCCAGATCGGGAACAAAGCAATTGTTTTCGGCCACTTTGAAGACCTTGACCTGAAGCTGATACCGGGGAAGATAACGTTATACAGCCAGACAACCATGTCGATTGAAAGTTTCTACGAGATTGTCGAAAAACTTGAAGACTCCGGGATTGAGGTGAATGTTAAAGACACCATTTGCAGGCAGGTATCGCACCGGGAACCCAGTTTGAGGCAGTTTAGCAGGAAGTATAACAGGATAGTGTTCGTCGCCGGAAAACAATCCTCTAATGGCAGCGTCCTGTTCAATGTATGCCGTCAGGAGAACCCTAATACGTATTTCGTGAGCTCACCGGATGAGATCTTCGAACATTGGTTTGAGAAGGATGACTCGGTTGGAATATGCGGAGCCACTTCGACCCCGATGTGGCTTATGAGAGATGTTGAAAAAAAACTCTTAAACCTCTGATATTGAAAGTAACATTTTTGGGAACCGGAACATCTCAGGGAGTGCCAGTGATAGGGTGCCATTGCATGGTTTGCAGTTCCCGTGATTTGCGTGATCTCAGGCTCAGGTCGTCAATCCTTGTCGAATGGAACAACATCAGGATAGTCGTTGATTGCGGCCCGGACTTCCGGCAGCAGATGCTTACAAATAAAGTTGACAGTATTGATGCCATCCTTATCACCCATGGGCATAAGGACCACCTGGGCGGATTGGATGATGTGAGGGCATACAATTATATTTTAAAAAGGCCGGTTGATGTCTGGGCCGAAAAAAAGATCCAGGAGGTCATTAAAATTGAATATTCGTACGCCTTTGATAAAGAACCTTATCCCGGCGTTCCTGAAATAATATTGCACGATCTTGTCAACAAGCCCTTCCAGATTGCCAAGCTGACTGTGATCCCGATAAAGGCGACCCATTTTAGTGACGATCATTTTGTTTTCGGATTCAGGTTCAATGATTTCACTTACATCACCGATGCTGTCAGGATCTCATCCGCAGAAAAAGAAAAAATAAAAGGCTCAAAAGTAATTGTTGTAAATGCTTTGAGAAAGGAAAAGCATTATTCGCACTTCAACCTGGGTGAAGCATTGTCACTGATGGAAGAACTGCAGCCCGAGCAAGGGTTTCTGACTCATATCAGTCATCAGATGGGCAGGTATGCCGAGGTTTCAGGATTGCTGCCCCGGAATATAAAATTAGCCTGCGACGGCCTTTCTTTCACTATGGATGACTGATCTTCACCCGTTTCAGTGTAAGCAGGTTCATTGGGTTGCTTCCCAGCCCGGTAATCCCTTTTCTGACAAACCTCAGCACCTGGTCATAATAAAGTACGACAACCGGGGATTCCTCCATGACCAACTGTTCCATCTGCCTGTAGATGCCATAACGTATCGAATCATTGACCTGGTGCATGGCAAAGTCATATAAGCGGTCAAATTCAGGATTCAGGAAATGGGTGTAATTCGGCCCCCTCGGGCAGAAATTCCGGCTGACAAACATCAGGAGGTAATTTTCGGCATCGGGGTAATCGGCTATCCAGGAGGCCCTGAAAAATGGTAGCTTTGCCTCTGCCTTCATCTGCCTGATTGCTGCAGGTGTACTGATTTCAATCTTCATTTCAACACCCAGTTCCATGAGTTGCTGCTGGATGTGTTTGCAGAAATCAAGATAATCGGGAGTCGATACGAGAGTTACTGCAGGCATTCCCTTTCCGCAAGGAAAACCGGCCTCAGACAGGAGTTTCCTGGCCTTTTCAATATTAAAAGTATAATAAACTTTTGAGGAATCGAAAGAAGGGAGGCCTTTCGGGATGATGCCGTTGATACCTGGTGTCCCGATATTATTCCTCAGGTAAGTGATCATCTTATTCCTGTCAAAGGCCAGGTTGATTGCCTGCCTCACCCTTTTATCATGAAGAGGATTTGGTTTACCATCGACAGTTTCCTGATCCATAAGAAAACCCAGATACTCAGTGTTCAGGTACGGTTGGGTAACAAGTTCGATTTCAGATGTAAATTTTTGCTGAAGCCTGCCTTGTCTAGTAAGGAGTTCATCCTTATACGAAGGATCCAAGCCCGAAATAAAATCAAGTTTTCCTTTAATAAACTCGAGGAAAGCCGATTGTTTATCGGAAAGGAAGCTGATGCTGACCGCGTCGAGAAACGGCAGCCGGTTGCTGCCTTCCGTCTCAAAATAAGCAGGATTTTTAGAAAGAACGAGCCTTACACCCTCTTTCCAGAATTTGAACATAAATGGCCCTGTTCCCACAGGATGCCTGCGGAAACCGTCCCCGTAGCACTTAACTGCTTCCTTTGGTACCACTGATGCATAGGGCATTGTAAGCATCGACAAAAACGGCATGAACGGTTTTTTCAGACGTATGACCAATGTGCTGTCATCAGTTGCGATGAAAGCAGGCCCGCCGGGTGACTCCTCTACATAATCAAAAATCCAGGCCCCCGATGATGCTGTAACGGGGTCGAGAATCCTTTTAAAACTGTATACGAAATCTCCGGCTTTAACGGTCCTGCCATTGGGAGACTGAAACGAGGGATCGGCATGGAAGAATACGTCTTTTCTCAGGTGAAACCTGTATTCGATGCCATCGCTGCTTATCTCCCATGAACGGGCAATGCAAGGTGTGATCCGCAAATTGTCATCCATCTGAACAAGACCGTTGAAAATCTGGTTCACAGGCCAGATGACCGACTGATCCCGGGCGTATGCCGGATCAAGCGAGCTTATATTGGCTGATTCATTGTACCTGAACACATTGTTTATGCGTTCATTCCCTTCAGGCCCAGTGCAGGAGACAATAAAAAAGAAAACAAAAAGTTCAATCAGGCCAAACAATTTTATGATTCTTCCTGCACTCATACAATGAGTTTTACAAGTTTAAATTTCAGGCGACAAATTTATTATAAATACCGGAGCCTGGCTTCAGCAGACGTCAATATCCCGGATATTTCGTACTTTTGCATTTTATCAATAAGACCTCCACACTACATATTTTATTATTAAACTATTCAATGAAGCGATTTTCATTCACCCTCGTTATGTTTGCCGGTGCAGTGGTCAGTGTATTTGCACAGTTCGACCCTGCAACATCCGGGTCATACCAATGCTCCAGGAGAAAATCAAACGTACAGAATTCTCCCTTTCTTCCGTCTCAACCTAACACTGTCGGCCCTCATGCTTATGATGTCCTTAAGTACACGATAAACCTGGATATATATCATTGCTATTTGTCACCCTTTCCCCATGATTTTAAAGCAAATGTGAGGATACAGTTTCAGGCCGACAGCACGATCACAAACATCGCATTGAATGCATTCGGTTCCTCACTGCATATAGATTCCGTAAAACTTAATGCTGCTTCATATACGCATACCGGGAATATTCTTACCATCAGCCTCGACCGGACTTACTATCCCGGAGAGACCGCCGAGATCCAGATATATTACAGGCACAACAATGTTATTGACGGTGCTTTTTATGCCTCCGGGGGATTTGTTTTTACCGATTGTGAGCCCGAAGGTGCGAGACATTGGTTTCCATGTTATGACTCACCTTCAGACAAAGCCTTGCTGGACCTGACGGTTAAAGTCCCGGCTAACGTTAAACTTGGCTCGAACGGAAGGCTTGCCGATTCTGTAAAAACCGCCGACACCATTGTATATCATTGGGTCAGCACAAAAAAACTAGCTACCTACCTTGTTGTAATGACATCAAAAGTCAACTACAAGCTAGACATCGTATACTATCACAAAGTTACAAACCCGGCCGACAGCATACCCATGAGGTTTTACTATAACAGCGGCGAATTACCTAATAGCTGTGAAAGCATTATCGATTCGATGGCCACTTACTATTCGAGGAATTGGTGTGAACATCCTTTTGAAAAAAATGGTTTCGCCACTCTGAACAACGAGTTTTACTGGGGCGGAATGGAAAACCAGACACTCACAAGTTTCTGTCCCGGATGCTGGGATGTCGGTCTGATGTCCCATGAATTTGCCCACCAGTGGTTTGGAGATATGATCACATGCGACACCTGGGCCGATATCTGGTTAAACGAAGGATTCGCCAGCTGGTCCGAGGCATACTGGTATGAAAGCTCAGGTGGCTACACCGCTTATCTGCAGGCCATCCAGAGTTTTGCCAGTTCTTATCTGCAGGGAAATCCCGGATGGGCGATATCGGTCCCAGCCTGGGCTGTGAATACCCCTTCCCTTGGCGTACTCTTTAATTGGGAAATAACATACTGCAAAGGCGCCTGTGCTCTGCACCAGCTCCGGTATGTAATTGGAGACTCACTGTTTTTTAAGATTATGAAGACATATTGCGCCGACACAAACTATAAATACAAATCAGCAACGGTGGCAAATTTCAACGAAGTCGTAAACAGCGTCACTGGGCAGAATTACGATTGGTTTTTTAATGAATGGATCTTCTCTCCCAATCATCCTGTTTATGTGAACTCTTACCAGTTTATAAGTCTTCAAGGCGGGAACTGGGAAGTTGATTTTAACACAAAGCAGGTCCAGACCAATGCTCCTTTTTTTATAATGCCACTGAAACTGAAAGTTCATTTCACGGATAACTCAGATACTGTGGTCAAAGTCATGAATTTCTATAACAACCAGCTGTTTAAACTGTTTTTCAACAGGCAGCCCCAGTCATTTTATTTTGATCCGGCTAACGAAATCGTTTTGAAACAGAGTTCAACGATTGTAGGGATTCCTGAAACCCCTGACACACCAGAGGTCATTCTGGGGCAAAACTCGCCGAACCCTGCAAGTTCAATAACAACGATTTCCTTTGTTCTTCCGGCCGCGGCAGAGGCTCAGATCAGTATTACAAACACCCTTGGTGAAGTGATATGGCAGAGTGATAAGGTGGTTTATCCGAAAGGAACCCACTCGGTGGAAGCGAACCTTAGCTCATTGCCTTCCGGCGTTTACATTTACGCTCTCACAACCCAGGGCAGGAGTTATATAAAAAAGATGGTGATTTATCGGTAAAAACCGGCTGGTGAAGATATAAGCTTTAATCAGTAGTTCAGATTGAGGGGGGCTTTTACAAGGGTATGGCTTAAAGCCTCATCATTGATCTCTTTCATTTCTCCGATGTAATGGAAGTTAAGGCCCTCAATATAGCTTGCTTTGATATCCTCTATATCCCTCCTGTTCTCTTTTGAAAGGATGATATCTTTGATCTTTGCTCTTTTCGCAGCAAGTATTTTCTCCTTAATACCACCTACGGGCAATACCTTCCCCCTTAGTGTGATCTCACCGGTCATTGCAATTCTTTCCCTGACTTTTCTCTGGGAAAAAGCTGAAGCGAGGGCTGTAAACATAGTGATTCCCGCCGATGGGCCATCCTTTGGCGTAGCGCCTTCAGGGACGTGAATGTGAACGTTCCACTTTTGAAAAACATCCGAAGAAATATTAAAATCGGAAGAATGAGCTTTCAGATATGCGAGTGCAATACTGGCCGACTCTTTCATGACATCACCCAGGTTACCTGTCAGGGTAAGGTCTCCTTTACCATGGCTCAGGCTTACTTCCACAAAAAGGATCTCACCTCCTGCGGCAGTCCATGCAAGTCCTGTTACAACCCCTGCGATCTCGTTGGATATATATTTCTCGGCCTGGAATATGGGAACTCCCAGTATCTTTTTCAGGTCCTTCGGATCTGTTTTTTTATTGAATTCCTCATCAGAAACAATTGCCCGGGCTTTATGCCTGATGATCTTTGCAATGTTTTTTTCGAGTGTCCTGACCCCGGATTCGCGGGTGTATTCTTCGATGATCTGCTGAAGGACCGGTTTGTTGAAAACCAGCTGATTTTTTTTCATCCCGTGTTCCCTGAGCTGCTTCGGGACCAGGTGCCTTGTTGCAATTTCCAGTTTTTCCTCAAGAAGATAGCCCGGAAGCTCTATCACTTCCATCCTGTCGCGCAATGCCGGATGTATTGTTGCAAGGGTATTGGCAGTTGCCACGAACATGATCCTGCTCAGGTCATATTCAATTTCGAGAAAATTATCATAAAAAGTGCTGTTCTGCTCAGGGTCAAGAACTTCGAGTAAGGCCGCCTGGGGATCACCGCTGTAATTCATTCCTGCCACTTTGTCAATTTCATCAAGGACGAAAACAGGATTTGAAGATTTTACTTTTTTAATACTCTGTATAATCCTGCCGGGCATAGCACCAATATAGGTTTTCCTGTGCCCTCTGAGTTCCGATTCATCCCTGAGTCCTCCGAGCGACATACGGATATATTTTCTTCCCAACGCCCTGGCAATGGATTTTCCAAGTGATGTCTTACCCACACCCGGAGGGCCTACAAGACAGAGAATGGGAGACTTAAGGTCCTTTTTCAGCTTGATGACAGCTAAAAACTCAATGATCCTTTCTTTCACCTTTTCAAGCCCTGAATGATCTTCATTCAGCACTTTCATCGCATGGTCCAGATCGAGATTATCCTCTGTAAATTCGTTCCATGGGAGCTGAACCAGGGTCTCAATATAATTAACCTGAATCGAATACTCAGCTGCGGCAGGATGCATCCTCTGCAGTTTACTGATCTCTTTTTCAAAAACCTCGGCCACTTCTTTCGACCACTTTTTATCAATTGCCTGTTCGCGAAGTGCATTTATTTCCTGGGCATTCGGGCTTCCTCCCAATTCCTCCTGAATGGTTTTCAGCTGCATATTCAGGAGGTAATCCCTTTGTTGCTTGTCAAGATCGGTCTTTACCTTGTTTTGAATCTGTTGTTTCAGCTCGGTAACCTGCAATTCTTTTGTAAGGAAGCCAAGGACAAGATGAGCCCTTTCAGAAAGATCAGCCGTTTCAAGCAGTTTCTGTTTTTCCGAGACCTCGACATTCAGGTTCGAAGAAATAAAATGGACAAGGAATGAAGAGCTTTCAATATTCTTTATAGCAAAAGCCGCTTCCGAAGGTATATTTGGCGATTTAGAAACGATCTGGGTCGCCAGGTCCTTGATTGAAGCCATCAGTGCCTGGAACTCCTTGTCTTCATTGTTAACTTTTTGGGAGACATCAAAAGGTTCAATTGACGCCTTGATATAAGGATCTGTCTGAAGCAGGCCCTTCATCCTGAACCTTCGTTTACCCTGGATGATCGCGGTGGTTGTCCCGTCAGGCATCTGAAGCAGCTTGATGATGTATGCCACGGTGCCGACTGCGTTAAGGTCAGAGAACTCAGGATCCTCAATCGTTGCGTCTTTCTGGCCGACCACTCCGATTATCCGGCCCAGTTTGTAATATTCACGGATAAGGCGGATCGATTTGTCCCGCCCCACGGTAATAGGGATAACCACTCCGGGGAAAAGGACCGTATTACGTAACGGCAGGATAGGAAGTTCTTCAGGAACATCTTCATGATTCATCAGCTCCTCATCTTCCGAGGACAGCAAAGGGATAAAATCGGTTTCTGCATCCAGTATATCCGACATCTCCAGAAATATAGTTTCAGGTGTTTTTTCCATAAATGTACAATACCCGTTATTATTCACCGGGCATAAGGTATTGTCAAATTACGTGCCAGAATTATGGAATTATAAGAATTTGTTTTTTAGAGTGAGATTGTAAACACTTGCGAGCAATTCCCTGTCAACCTCATTGAAGGTTTTGTCACGTCTTGCATAAACAAGTTCGGCCACTTCCAGGGCTTTTTTCAGATCATAATTGGAAAAACCGGCGGTTCCGCCCCAGGTAAAGGAAGGGATAAAGTTTCTCTGAAAACCGGGTCCGAATATGTTAGCGTTCACACCTACCACAGTGCCTGTATTAAACATCGTATTGATACCGCATTTCGAATGGTCTCCCATGATCAGTCCGCAAAACTGCTGATTGGTGCTTACAAAGGTCTGCTTCCCGTAGCTCCAGAGCCGGACTGTATCATAGGTATTTTTTAGATTCGAGGTGTTGGTGTCAGCGCCGAGGTTGCACCATTCTCCGATCACTGAATGGCCCAGGAACCCGTCATGAGCTTTATTGGAATAACCAAATATGACCGAGTTGTTGATCTCCCCCCCTACCCTTGAGTAAGGACCGACAGTTGTAGGACCATAGATTTTCGCAGCCATTTTCACCTGGGCGCCTTCACAGAGCGCGAACGGACCCCGGATGACCGCACCTTCCATGATCTCAGCACCTGTTCCGATGTAGATTGGTCCTGCGGTTGTATTCAGTATGGCATATTCAACCTTCGCACCTTTTTCAACAAACACCCTGCCTTCACCTATCACTTTATTTGTTGTGCTCAGCTTCTGAGACTTCCTGTCGCCGGTAAGCAGATCAAAGTCGTCATTGATAGCAATCCCGTTTTTCGAAAACACTTCCCAGGTATGCCCAACCCTCATCGGAGGATTCTTTATATTGATCTCCTCGATGCCATCACTGGAAGCATCCCCCAGTTTATCGAGGTCCTCCGCCTTGACATGCAGGGCAATGATAGTATCCTGGTAAACAACCGTCTGGCTTGGTTTAAGGTTCAATATAGTTTCAACCACTTCCATCGTGGGACAAACCGAAGCATTGATCAGGATGTTCTCTTCCTCTTTAAGGATATTGAACTTTTTGGCCAGATATAAATCGGTCAGGGTTGAAGTCTTTGCATTCAGATGCATTTCCCATTTTTCCCTGATCGTGAGGATGCCTATACGGATATCAGCAATAGGCCTCATGAAGGTTAAGGGAAGAAGGTTTGTCCTGACAATACTGTCATCGAAGAGGATGTAATTCATGGTTTGCGATTAAAAATTATTTTGAAGGAAATTGCCAATGCAAAACTAATGAACTTAAGGAATAAAAAAAAGCCCTTGTCAGGATAAACAAGGGCTCAATATAATCTACAGGAATTTATTTTTCATTTTTTATTTCCAGGTGCTTTTTATAACGGTTCTTGAATTTATCAACACGGCCTGCCGTATCAACAAGTTTCATCTTACCGGTATAATAAGGATGCGAAGTATGCGAAATTTCAAGCTTTACAAGCGGGTATTCGAGGCCGTCCTGCCATACGATGGTTTCCCTCGTTTTGACTGCTGATTTCGAAATGAATGTATAATCATTCGACATATCCTTGAAAACCACAAGCCTGTAATCCTTTGGATGAATATCTTTTTTCATTTTAAATTAAAATTTGCAAATGAGGGTGCAAAAGTACAGATTTTTCTTTGAATAACAAATATTTTTCACTAAATTTCATTAAGAAGGAAGTGAAGGGTGTCTGTCCCGTCGGCATAATCCCATAATTCAGGTTTCTGGGCTGTTCCCGGAAGTATGAACGGCATTCCCGGGTCGGAAGCCGAAACCACGCACTGAATTTGTTCCACTTGGCCTTCAATCTCCTTCACAAGCTTTTTCATATCAGTGTAGTATTCAAAATTCAGCACCGAAACAGCTGAAGCCAGCCTGTTTTCCTCAATCAGCAACAGGTTCCCGAAATCATGAAAAGGCTGCTTGTTCACGATGCGGATGCTTTTCTGATATTCGTAATTGTTATAATATTTATTATGGCGGATGAGTTCGCCCCAGGGTTCAAAGAACGGTTGCAGATCATTGATCCCGTAACCATGAGGTATATAAATTTTTGAAACACTCCTGCAGCCCAGTCCGAAGTAAAGCATCACATCCGATGCCAGCCCCTTCAGTTCGTCAGCAGTTTCATTCCCGCTCAGAATAGCGATCCCGTTACGGTTTTTCCGGATGATATGAGGAAAACGTGAAAAGTAGTACTCAAAGTACCTGTGTGTATTTCCGCTTCCGGTGGCAATGATCGCATCAGGCTTTCTGAACGGCTTATCTGTAAACCGGATACGCTCATTCCAGCCGGGATTAATTTTCCCGATAACAACTGCAATAGCAGGAAGCAAAACAGCATCCTGGCCTGACAGTTTTCCGCAGAAATTGTGACCGCTGATAAGAACGCTCATAAAATCATGAAACCCTGCCAGGGGGATATTGCCTGCAGTCACCACACCCACTGTTTTTCTGTTACTCCCGCCATTTTCGAGGGAAGTTCCGTAGCGGTCAAGCCATTTATTGATCTTGCCGGGACTCATGCTGCTACCCAGGGCATTCAGAGCAAAACAAATGTTATCCGGGGTGAACCAGGGGTTTGCTGCCCCGGCCCTCAAAGCAGCCTCAGCCAATGGATGAGGGGTTCCGTCTTCCGTCGGCGTTGGGAAAGAGGAAAGTATCCTTCCTGCTTCAATAAATGTTTGGATTCGGTTTCTGATGTCCATACCTTCGTACTGCGAAATTACGAATTTGATGAGAATCAACTCCCTTTATTCGTTTCTGATATTGCTGTTGATTCAGGCTCCCATCGTTGCGGACTCTCAGGGAACCCTTATCCTGAAAAAAACGGAACAGGAACTCAAAAGGACTTTTACTCTCATAAACCAGGGAGAAACCGACAGTGCCCGCCTGGCGCTCAGCCATGAATTCCAGAAGCAATTCAGAATGGCTTTAAGCATTCCCGGCTCGGTAAAATATCCCTGGGATTCTCTGAAAAACGTTGCAAAAATCGAGTCCCCCGACGGATTGTTCCGCCTGTATAACTGGAATGTTCCTTTGATCAGCGGATCGAACAGGTATTTCTGTTTGTTTCAGTTTAAAGGATCACTGAAGAAAATTCCTGCCATGGCGTTGTCCGACTTCTCCGATTCTGTATCTGAGCCCGGGTATTTCAATGGTGATTCCCTGCATTGGTATGGAGCCCTGTATTACAAAGTCATTCCATTTGAAATGAAGAACAAAAAAACTGCTTATATTTTATTAGGATGGGATGGCATCAGCAGGGAGATCAGCGGAAAGCTCATTGAAGTTCTTGCATTTGATGATAACGGCGCCCCAAAGTTCGGCGCCTCCGTTTTCCCGGATTACGAGGACGGCAAACTTCAACGTATCATATTCAGGTTTTCTTCATCTGCCGGTATGAGCCTTCGCTACAAGTTTCAGACTCTCCCCGGCAAAGCTGTATGGAACAGTAAAAAGAGAGAATATACAACAGAGACTGAATCCCGCTGGATGATAGTGTTTGACCACCTTATGCCTCTTGACCCTCAACTTGAAGGTCAGTATAAGTTGTATGTTTCGGCTTCAGAATCTGCCGAAGGGTTTGTATATGAGAATTACAGCTGGAATTACGTCAGGGAGTTTGATGCCAGGAACCCTGAGACCAGGTAAAGCCTGTCACCACCCTTATTTCTGTTAAATAATTCTTATTTTTGATTTTTCGCTTGAAATTTGTTTAATTTGCTACATAATTCCACCATGATTGATTATTTATCAAAATATTCATATAACATTCAAAAAACTGATTTATGAAAAAGCACAACTTTAATGCCGGTCCCTCGGTGTTACCACGGATTGCTATCGAAAACTCCGCAAAAGCTATTCTTGACTTAAATGGATCAGGATTATCATTGCTTGAGATCTCCCACAGGAGCAAAGATTTTCAGGCTATCATTGACGAAGCCATGGGGCTTTTCAAAGAACTTCTGAATATCCCTGCAGGCTACCAGGTTCTGTTTCTCGGCGGGGGCGCAAGTCTCCAGTTTGACATGGTGCCCTACAACCTTCTGAATAAAAAGGCCGCTTACCTTGAAACGGGCGTATGGGCTCAGAAAGCCATCAAAGAAGCGAAATTCTTCGGTGAAGTAAATGTTGTTGCTTCATCTGCCGATAAGAATTTCACATACATCCCAAAAGGTTTCACTATCCCTGCTGATGTTGATTATTTCCATATTACAACCAACAACACGATTTACGGTTCCGAGATCCGGTATGACATGCAAAGCCCTGTTCCCCTTGTAGCGGATATGTCATCGGATATCCTCAGCCGCCCTGTTGACATTTCAAAATATGTACTTATCTATGGAGGGGCACAGAAAAATCTGGGACCGGCCGGAGTTACATTCGTCATCATTAAGGAAGATATACTTGGCAAGGTTGAAAGAAAGATCCCGTCGATGCTTAACTATGCAACCCATCTTAAAGAACCTTCATTATATAATACCCCCCCGGTTTTTGCAATTTATACCTGCCTTGAGACCCTCAGGTGGATTAAGAATCTTGGTGGCGTGAAAGTCATTGAAGAGATGAATATCAGGAAAGCAAAACTGCTGTATGATGCCATCGACAACAGTAAAATATTCACAGGCACCGTGGCTCCCGACAGCCGCTCGCTGATGAATATCTGCTTCGTGATGAAAGAGCAGTATAAAGACAAGGAGGATGCATTCATGGAAGCATCGAAGAAACATGGCATGATAGGCATTAAGGGACACCGTTCTGTCGGCGGGTTCCGTGCATCAACCTACAATGCACTGCCTTACGAAAGTGTACAGGCGCTTGTCGACTGCATGAACGAATTTGAAAAAGAAAATGTATAAATAAACATCCCGGAGGTGGATTCAACGCCTCCCTAAATCCCTACTTATGACAAAAGTACTTGTTGCTACAGATAAGGCATTTGCTCCTGCTGCTGTAAAAGGCATCAGGCAGGTCGTTGAGCAGGCCGGATTCGAACTGGTCCTTCTTGAGAATTATACAAACCAGGATGACTTCATCAAAGCTGTTGCTGATGCAGATGCTGTAATCGTCAGGTCAGATAAAACTGACAAGGCAGTCATAGATGCCGGCTTCAACCTGAAGATCGTTGTGCGCGCAGGTGCGGGTTACGACAATATTGATCTTTCGGCAGCCACTGCAAAAGGCGTGGTGGTCATGAATACACCCGGCCAGAATTCCAATGCAGTGGCTGAACTTGCCCTGGGCATGATGGTTTATTATGTCAGGAATTTCTTTAACGGGAAATCGGGATGGGAACTTAAAGACAAAAAACTCGGTATTCATGCCTATGGCGCAGTCGGCAAAATTGTAGCCCGTATTGCCAGGGGTTTCGGTATGGAGGTTTATGCTTTTGACCCGTTTATCCCGAGGGAAGCGATCGAAAAAGATGGTGTAAGGTGGATAAGTTCAGTTGAAGAGCTTTACAGCAAATGTAATTTCATCTCACTGCACATCCCCGCCAACAGCCAGACCCGTCAGTCGGTAAATTTTGGTTTGCTTTCACGCATGCCGATGCCCGCGGTGCTTGTAAACACGGCAAGGGCAGAAGTCATCAACGAAGCTGATCTGCTGAAAATGTTCCAGGAAAGAAAAGATTTTGCCTACCTTTCGGATGTTGAACCAACAAATAAAGCTGAAATTGAAGCCGGTTTCAAGGCAAAGTATTTCTGTACTCCGAAGAAAATGGGAGCCCAGACTGAAGAAGCAAACATCAATGCAGGTATAGCTGCTGCAAGGCAGATAGTGAATTTTATCAACAACGGAGATAAGACATTCCAGGTCAATAAATAAGCAGTCAAAACTCAATCAATCATTCACAAATTGCCTTTAACTATGGAAAACGGACAAGATAAGCCTGCTACTTTTTTCAGATTCGAAGATCTGAGGATCTATCACAAATCGCTGGAATATATAAGCTGGGGATATGATATGGCAAAAAATGCCGGTACCGACCCTTATATTAAAACGTTCTTTGACCGTTTCCTGTTATCTGCCCAGGCTATCTCTTTAAATATTGCCGAAGGCTCATCAAGGAACAAAAGTCAGTTTGTTTACTACCTGAAAATGGCAAAAAGTTCCGTCAGGGAATGCGTGGTGCTGACTACACTTGCCTTTCACCGGAACATACTCACTCAGAAACACTATGATGAATCGAAGAATCAGTTGATGGAAATGACGAAGATGATCGGCGCACTGATAGGTTCTTTGCAAAGGAGTGTCAAAACCGGGGAGCCGGGGAATGATCATGATGATGACGACAATGAATGAAACAATTGGTATAACAGATGGCAATTCTTAAAGCTTTTAAAGGTCTGCGACCTCCTGTAGAAATCGTTAAAGATCTTGCATCAAGGCCTTATGATGTCTTGAATTCAGACGAAGCCCGTGAAGAAGCAAAGGGCAACCCTTACTCTCTTCTGCATATTATCAAGCCAGAGATCGATCTTCCGTACGGCTTGGATATTCATACCCGGCCGGTATATGAGATGGCAAGGGAAAATTTTATAATGTTTAAAAGTAACGGCTGGCTGAAACCCGACACGAAAGAGAATCTTTATATTTACGCCCAGACCATGAATGGCAAAACGCAATACGGGATCGTAGGTTGTGCAGGTGTTACGGATTACATGAATGGTGTTATCAGGAAACATGAACTTACCAGGAAGGACAAAGAAGAAGACCGGATGAAGCATGTCAGGATCACCAATGCCAACATGGAACCGGTTTTTTTTACATATCCTGCAGTCAGGGAAATCGATGAAATTGTCTCGAAATTTGTAAGCAGCAACGCGCCTGTATATGATTTTACTTCAGATGACGGCATTGGCCATCATTTCTGGGTCATTGAGGATAACAGTATCATTTCGGCTATAACCCGGCTGTTTGCAAAGGTGCCAGCAACCTACGTCGCCGATGGCCATCACCGTACTGCTGCTGCCGCCCTTGTCGGGAATGAGAAGAAGAATAATAATCCCGCTCACAAGGGGAACGAAGAATATAATTATTTCCTTGCAGTCCATTTTCCCGACAACCAGCTTTCAATCATTGATTACAACAGGGTTGTGAAAGATCTTAACGGTCTTACAAAAGAACAACTGCTTGAGAAACTCGGGAAGGTCTTTGTAATCGAAGAAAAAGGCAGGGAAATATGCAAACCATCAAAACTGCATAATTTCAGCCTGTATACCGAGGGTAAATGGTACTCGCTTTCGGCAAAACCCGGCACATATAATGATTCCGACCCCATCGGTGTCCTGGATGTGACCATCCTTTCAAAACTTGTCCTTGACGAGATCCTGGATATTAAAGACCTCAGGACTTCCAACCGCATAGATTTCGTCGGAGGCATAAGAGGACTCGGCGAACTGATGAAGCGTGTTGACAGTGGGGAAATGAAAGCTGCATTTGCTTTATACCCCGTTTCGATGAAACAACTGATCGATATAGCCGATTCCGGCAATATCATGCCGCCTAAAACGACCTGGTTTGAACCAAAACTCAGGTCAGGACTTGTCGTACACAGTCTGGAATAGACCTTGCTGACGCTTACAAATTCACACCGCCGCTGCGGTTCGCGTTGCTCCACCTGATGCGGCTTGTTTGAATTGCTTCGCTCGTTCCGGCTGCCATCCGGGATCAATCCTTCATATACTCCCCGAACACTGTCTGTAGGTAGGCCTTTGCTTCATTTATGTATACAGTGCTGTCGGCGCCTCGTGTAAACGAATTCCACCAGTAGCGCATGGGCGGATGGGATTCAAAGGTATAATAGTTCATGTCATGGATCCAGCCGGCCCCATCTTCAGTTGAATAATATGAAAATTCACCTGAATAAGGGTTAAAAAGGTTTTTACTGTATTTAAAGGCCGCTGACGGCAGACCCATCTGGGCCAGCAAAGTGGAGGCTATATCATGCTGGTTTCCGAGTTTGAGGCAGGTTTTTCCGCGAAACTCAGGTTTAATGACTTCCCCATAAAACAAAAGAGGAATTTTATGATATTCCCTCGATTCAGGATGCCAGTTCCTGTATGAGTTATGGCTGTGGTCGGCTACTATAATAAATAAGGTATTCGGGAACCAGGCTTTTTGTCTGGCTTTGGTGAAAAACTCCAGAAGGCAGTGGTCTGTATAATAAGCTGCATTGATATATTCCTGCTCGTTGCCACCCCATTTCAATGGTTTTGGAAAAGGCTGGTCCCAGGGAGAATGCGTGGAAACAGTGAACAGGGATGCAAAGAACGGCTGTTTGAAATTATGAAGATCATTCACCAGATAGCCAAGTGAGAATTCATCATGTATCCCGAGTTTGCCGCGTGGGATCGGGGCCGGGAAATTTTCTCCTTCCATGATCTGGTCAAACCCGTTGAAAATAATATAACTCTTGATATTCCCGTAGATCAGCTGGCCGCCAAAATAAAACGCAGAACTGTAATTCTGTTTTTTCAGTTCCCTCACCAGGCTTGGAAGTTTCACAAACTTATCAGGCTGTACTGTAATGGATGAAATAGGATGGGCCGGAAATCCCCCGAAAATACAGGCCATGCCCTGTTCCGACCTGGAGCCTGATGCATAGATGGCATTAAAGAGGATTCCTTCTTTTGCAAGTTTTGAGAATTGAGGGGTTATCCCGGCTTCCCCTCCCAGCTCGCTGACCAGGTCGGCAGACCAGCTTTCCATGATCAGGATCACAACATTCGGCCTGGAAGTCGTGAGCACAGAGATCGTGGTATCTTTCTTAACGGCATAAAGGTCTTTCATGATTGCCTCTGCCCGGCTGTCATCCATAAACAGAAAAGGATTCTCCCTCATGTTTCCGAGGTTCTCGAAAATGCTTATATAAAGGTTGAAGGCATTATTCACCGCCGCCAGATTCAGGATATTGTGATCAGAGAAGTACGACTGGCTCTGGTTGATCGGGATCTGCTGAACACCACCCCTTAACCCGATTACCAATAAGGGAGGGAGAACCACTGCGAAAACCAGCGATTGCCAGAAATGCGGCTTTTCCCTGATCAGGTCCCGGTAAAACCAGCGGAGATAGGCAAACAATCCCCCGGAGAACATAAGAATAAACAATAACAGCAGAAAAAAGAAGGTTCCTGTCTCGGCTGAATTATAGATCTCAGAAGGATGTGAAAGGTACTTGATGATTTTGTATGTCAGCTTTGTTTTCCATTCTGCATATATGCCCATCTCGGCAGCTGCACTAAGGGAATAGACGAAGATCATGAAACCTGAGTATACCTTATTGATTATATTCAGCCATCTGGGGCTCCAGAATGACTGAAGAAGTATGAGCAGGAATGGAAAGATCATGAAATAGCAGGCAGTTGCCAGGTCGAGTTTGAGGGCGTGGGAAAAGACACCCATTATTTCTGTGAACCTGATACCCTCCACTGAAAGCAGTCCCGAGTAATAAACAAGAAACACCAGCCTGGTAATATTGAAAAACAATATCCAGAAAACAAGCTGACGTATAAAACCCAGAAAAAGCTTTTTCATGATGCCAAAGGTAAGTTAATGACATAAACGCACAAATGATTACTTTTGTTACATTCTCAGGCATTATGAATATCAGGGAAAATCTTGAGTCACTTGGCCGTTCCATCCCTCCGGAAATAAAGCTTATTGCTGTTTCAAAAACACAGAGCCCTGAAACCATTATGAAAGCATATTTAGCCGGCCAGAGAGCTTTTGGTGAAAACAAGGTACAGGAACTTATTACGAAGGCTTCCGCCCTTCCCTCCGATATCCAGTGGCATTTTATAGGCCATTTACAGACCAACAAAGTAAGGTTGATCGTACCGTTTATCGATATGATCCATAGCGTCGACAGTTTGAAGCTGCTCAAAGAGGTTGATAAGGAAGCCGGGAAAATCGAAAGGGTAATCTCCTGTCTCCTTCAGTTCTATATTGCGACCGAAGAGACTAAATTCGGCCTTGATCTCACGGAAGCAATTCAGCTGTTGGATTCCACTGAATTTAAGGCTATGAAACATATACGGATCCGGGGACTGATGGGAATGGCTACATTTACTGATGATCAGGATCTGATCAGGCAGGAATTCAAACACCTCAGGGACAGCTTTACGAAGATCAAGGCCAGGTTCTTCCGGCCCGACGGAGAATTCAGCGAACTCTCGATGGGCATGTCGGGTGACTATGAACTGGCTATGCAGGAAGGCAGTACGATGGTCAGGATCGGTTCATCTGTTTTCGGGGACAGACCTGAACACTAGGACCAAAATAAAAAACACAAATATTTCCAGGCCTTTACTTACTTATGCCTGCTTTGATGAAGCGGTCCCTGCCACGGAAATCCTTCATTAGCATCACATCCCGGAATCCTGATGAGTCAAGCAAATTTATCATCTCCTGACCAAACGCCTCGTTGATCTCAAGATACAGCAGCCCGCCGTTGGCCAGGCATGTTTTCGAGTACCCGGCAATCGAACGGTAATACAGTAAAGGAGTTTCATCCGGCACAAACAGGGCTGAGTGAGGTTCATAATCCCTTACATTCTGCTTCATCGCATGCTTTTCTTTCATCGTGACATAGGGCGGATTACTCACAACCAGGTTCAATGTTTTCCCGGCAAATAATCCGGCAGCATGAAGAATATCTCCCTTGCAGAAATTAATTTCGGTCTCGTGGAGCCTGGCATTTGAACGGGCGGTAACGAGTGCTTCCTCAGAAATATCAATGCCATGCATGCTGATGGCAGGAAGATGTTTCTTAAGGTAAATTGCCAGACATCCTGAGCCTGTTCCCAGGTCCATCGCCGAGAAACCGCTCAGGTCGATAGTTCTCAGTGTTTGTACAAGAAGTGCGGCCAGTTCAGCAGTTTCAGGCCTGGGGATCAGAACAGACGGATTGACTCCAAACTGCAGTTCGTTAAAGCTGGCCTTACCTGTAATATATTGTACCGGGCATCCCCCGGCCAGTCTGGCCAGGGCATCCGAAAACCTTGCTGATTCAGCAATGGCAAGCATCTTACCGGGTTCCAGATGCAGCATCGTCTTTGACCAGCCCACAAATTCTTCAAATAAAAGATAGATAATGCTGTTTATCTCATCAGCATCGTACATCTCTTTCAGCCCGGCATGAAATGACTGGCGGATTTCCTTTGCTGTAAGGCCTGATGCATTCATGCCGCGAAATTAATATAAAATGGCTGAAGGCCTGTTCGTGGATGTTCTTAATTCTGTACCTTAGCTGGATGAGTGAACCCTCCGATATCTATTTCACTGTTGCGCGTAAAGGAGAATCCACTTACCGCGAAAAAGCAAGTAAATTCATCGGCCTTGCATTTCCCGCCGCTTCTGAAACTGAGGTGAAGGAAATACTGGGGAGCATCAGAAAAACCTACCATGATGCCAACCATCACTGCTATGCATATTGCCTTGGCCCGTCGCAGGAGACTTTCCGCTTCAATGATGACGGAGAGCCATCGGGTTCTGCCGGAAGGCCTATTTATGGACAGATCCTGTCGAGGTCTGTTTCAGACACTCTTGTTATCGTGATAAGGTACTTCGGAGGCACCAAACTTGGTATCCCAGGCCTGATACATGCTTACAGGCAGGCGGCATCAGAAGCCCTTGATAATGCAGGCAAAGCCGAGAAGGTGATTGCCCAGAATATGATTGTTTCCTTTCGTTATGAGAATATGAACGAGGTGATGCGGATACAGAAAGAAGAGGAGCTTGAGCTCGTAAACCAGCATTTCGATAATGAATGCAGGATGACCCTTCGCGTTCGTTTAAGCAGGCTTGACAAGGTAATGAAGAAACTTATAAGAATTCGAAACATATCTACATCATTAGATACGCCTGATGGATGAATGTTTTATATTTATAATGAGTCTGTTTTATAATTAAAAAAAAAGTGATTTTGCTAAGTGTTTGGAAAAGAATGACAACGAAATTTAGAAACATTCCAAAGAACATTGAATACTGCCAATAAGCCAGCCAACAATCCTCTGACATTTAACAAACTATCAGAATTAGCGGGAGTTTTAAATGAATTAAAAATTAACAAACCATAGCTAAAAATTTCTAATAATCAAGTCAAAAATAATTTTTTTTTAAACTTTTTTTTGTTCACTTTTGTTAATTGAATCAGGTACATCTTTCTTAAGGATTTTAAACTAGCGGATAAAATCCTATACCTTGACTTTTAATGCTTGTTTTTTATTTCTAAAACCATTCAAGGTAAATTGAATTAATGGAAAAGAACGTTGTTGAAGTTTGGGAAAATTGCCTAAAGGTTATTAAGGACAATATCAACTATCAAAGCTTTAAAACATGGTTCCTTCCTATTAAGCCTGTGAAGCTAAAAGATAGTGTGCTTACGATCCAGGTTCCCAGCCAGTTTTTTTATGAATGGCTCGAGGAGCACTACATTGGATTACTTAAAAAGACAATCAAAAAAGAACTCGGAGATAAGGGCAGGTTGGAATACAGTATCATCGTGGACAACTCAGAAACTGATCCCGGTCCATTCACGATCAATGTCCCAACCTCGGAAAAGAAAGCCACTGCGAACCCTGCGGTTTCAATGCCAATCGATCTTAACAGGGGGACCTCGAAAGAGATCCCGAACCCATTTATTATCCCTGGTTTGAAGAAGATCAAGGTTAACTCCCAGCTTATCGAAAGTTATTCTTTTGAAAATTTCATTGAAGGTGATTGCAACCGCCTTGCAAGGTCTGCCGGTTTCGCAGTCGCAAGCAACCCCGGAAAAACAGCATTCAACCCTCTCCTCTTATACAGTAATACAGGTCTTGGCAAGACTCACCTCTCCCATGCAATCGGGCTGCAGGTTAAGAACAGTTTTCCCGATAAGACCGTTCTCTATGTGACCACCGACCAGTTCATCAATCAATTCATCGATTCGGTTAAGAATAACAACCAGAATGATTTCATTCACTTCTACCAGATGATCGATGTGCTCATTATTGATGATATCCATAACCTGGCCGGCAAAGAAAAAACCCAGGATGTTTTTTTCCATATTTTCAATCATCTTCATCAGAAGAGCAATCAGATCGTCCTTACTGCAGACAAGCCTCCTGTTGAAATGAAAGGTATTGAACCACGCCTTCTTTCCCGCTTCAAATGGGGATTATCGGCCGATCTGCAGGTTCCTGACCTGGAAACCCGTATTGCCATTCTTCAGAAGAAACTATACAATGACGGGATCGTCATTCCCCCCGAAGTTGTGGAATACCTGGCATACAGCATTAACACGAATGTAAGGGAACTTGAAGGAGCTCTGATTTCCCTGCTTGCGCAGTCTTCTCTTAACAAAAAGACAATCACCCTGGATCTTGCAAAGCAGATGATTGACAAGTTTGTCAAAAACACTTCAAGGGAAATCTCTATTGATTATATTCAGAAGGTTGTCTGCGATTATTTCAACATCCCGATAGAAATGATCCATTCGAAGACCCGCAAACGTGAGATCGTACAGGCCAGGCAGCTTTCGATGTACTTCTCGAAGAAGCACACAAAATCATCACTCGCAAGTATCGGCCTTCACTGTGGAAACAAGGATCACGCAACTGTTCTGCACGCCTGCCGTACGGTCAATAATCTTGTGGAAACGGATAAGCAGTTCCGCCAGTTCGTTGAAGAGCTTGACAAGCGCATCAAACTATAACGATCTTTTTCTCATGAAAATCCTTTTTGTCTGCACCGGTAATATCTGCCGGTCGCCTTTGGCTGAAGGCATTCTCAGGCACAAACTTAATGCTGCCGGTATCAGGGCTGAAGTTGACTCATGCGGGTTTGAATCGTTTCATACAGGCGATCATCCCGACAAAAGGGCCCAGCTTGTCAGCAGGAAATACGGGATTGATATTTCCACTCATATTGCCAGGACGTTCATGAAACAGGATTTTGACAATTATGACAGGATCTATGTGATGGACTCCTCACATTATTATAATATATCCAGGATGGCGAGGACTGATGATGACATGAAAAAGATTGATTATTTGCTTAACCTTGTGTACCCCGGAAAAGACCTGCCGATTGATGATCCATGGTATGATGATCTGGAGGCTTTTGAAAAAACATACCTGCTGCTGGACACAGCCTGTGACAGGTTAATTGAAGATATAAGGTGATGCAAATCACAAAACAATGACAACAGGTTTTCCAACAGCCGGGCATATCAGGGCCGCTCATGAGCGTATCAAACCATTCATTAACCGTACACCGGTTCTGACTTCTGCCACAATCAACAGGATGTTCGGTTCCGACATCTTCTTCAAGTGCGAGAACTTTCAGAAAGTCGGTGCTTTTAAAGCGAGAGGCGCAACCAATGCCGTGAGAAGCCTTGATCATGCCGCCTTCGAAAAAGGAGTCGCAACCCATTCGAGCGGGAATCATGCCCAGGCGCTTGCATGGGCAGCAGCCCTTTCAGGAGCGAATGCTTACATTGTCATGCCCTCAAATTCATCACCGGTAAAGGTGGAAGCTGTTAAAGGATATGGGGGCAGGATCACATTTTGTGAACCTACACTTTCTTCCCGCGAAAAGACCCTGCTCAGGGTCATTGAAGAAACAGGGGCTGTTGAGATCCATCCTTACAACGACTATCGTATTATTGCCGGCCAGGCTACATCGGCCCTGGAACTGATCGAAGAGATCCCGTTTCTCGATACAATAATTGCCCCCGTGGGCGGCGGCGGGCTGTTAAGCGGGACTGCTCTTTCGGCTTTTTACTTTTCGAAAGGGATCAGGGTGATAGCAGCTGAACCCGAACAGGCCAATGATGCGTTCAGATCGTTTGCCTCAGGTACTTTCATGCCGTCGGTTGACCCGCAAACCATTGCCGACGGTTTAAGAACTTCACTCGGGAGCCTCACTTTTCCAATCATTCTGAAACATGTAAATGAAATAGTCACTGTGAGCGAGGAAAGCATCATCAACGCGATGAAGTTCATATGGGAAAGGATGAAAATTATTGTAGAACCCTCATCTGCAGTACCATTTGCAGCAATCATCGAAAACAAAATTAACATTGAAGGCAAACATGTCGGCCTGATTTTTTCAGGTGGGAATGTAGACCTGAATAATTTACCCTGGTAGTATGAAGCATGGCGCACTGTATCTGATCCCATCCGTACTTAGCGAACAGGCGGTTGAAGATGTACTGCCGGAAGGGACATTGAAGGTCATCCGCAGTCTCAGCTGTTTTATCGTGGAAGAACTGAAAACTGCGAGGAGGTTCCTCAGGAAAGCCGGATATACCCGGAGTTTTGATGAAGTCAGTTTTCAAATTTTCAATGAGCATTCTCCCCTGCCCTCTTTTGAGGAATACCTGAGGTTCACTGATGAAGGACTTGATGTCGGGCTTTTATCAGAAGCAGGCAGCCCATGCGTAGCTGACCCCGGCTCTGAAATAGTTCGGATAGCTCATGAAAACGGAGTTACTGTAAAACCCCTTACAGGGCCATCGTCCATCTTGCTTTCATTAATGGCTTCAGGGTTCAATGGCCAGAATTTTACTTTTCTCGGCTACCTGCCTGTAGATAAAAAATTGCGCATTAATAAACTGAAGGAAATAGAAAGAACCGCCCGGGAGAAAAAGCAAACGCAGATATTTATAGAAACTCCTTACAGAAATGAACAGATGTTTCAGGCAATACTGCAATCATGCCAGGACAACACAATGCTGGGGCTGGGGATAGGACTCACCGGTTCGTCCGAAACGATGTCGGTGTATACTGTGGGGGATTGGAAAAAGATGAAACCTTCCCTGGGCAGGATTCCTGCGGTTTTTTTAATATACCGCTATTAGGTTGTAATAAAAATCTAACTTTATCGTCTAAATCCTACCTTCAAATCATTCCTTTTGGAAACCATTCTTAATGTTGAGAAAATATCAAAAAGCTTTGGCAGGATCAAAGCTGTGAACCAGCTTTCTTTCGAAGTCATGAAAGGCCAGGTTTTCGGTATTCTGGGACCCAATGGCAGCGGGAAAACCACTACCCTGAGCATGCTCCTCGATCTCATCCCTCCCGACAACGGGCAATTCAGCTGGTTTCAACAGCTTCCATCGAAAGAAAGCAGAAAACGTATTGGTTCTGTCATAGAAAGCCCCAATTTTTTTCCATACCTGGATGCCGTGACAAACCTGAAAATTGTTGCCGATATCAAGGATAAGCCGTATGACGATATCGACGAAGTGCTTCAGCTTGCAGGCCTGTACGAACGCAGGTTCTCAAAATTCAAAACCTTTTCATTCGGTATGAGGCAGAGGCTGGCCGTGGCATCGGCCCTCCTTGGGAAACCGGAGGTGCTGATCCTCGACGAGCCGACAAATGGATTGGATCCCCAGGGTATCGCCCAGATCAGGGAAATTATTGCGCTGGTCGCTTCCAGAGGAACAACGATCCTGCTGGCTTCCCATCTTCTCGATGAAGTACAGAAGATCTGCAGCTATGTGGTCGTCCTGCGAAAAGGAATAATGCTTTTCAGCGGAAATGTGAAAGAAGTTCTTGCGGTTTCCGACTCCGTTGAACTTTCAGCATCAGATATGCCGGGACTTACTGCGGCGATCAGGGAATTTCCGGGTTTCATTTCCTTCAATGAAGCCGAAGGACTTATCCAGGTTCATTTCAGTATGACGGTAAACACTTCTGAGATCAATGCTTTTCTTTATCAAAAGGGAATCCTTCTGAGCCATCTGGCAGAAAAAAAACGCAGCCTTGAACAGCATTTTCTTGAACTTTTACAGGACACCCCATGATCAAACTGCTGAAAATAGAATTCAAAAAGATCAGGACATACAAGGTGTTCTGGATCCTCGCCGGCCTGTACTTCGTTTTTCTCGCTGCAGGTATCCTGCTGGCCGAATTCATGATAAACCATACAGTCAACAATATCAATCAACGGATGCCAATCCCATTTCCTCATGTGGCCATCTATTATTTTCCAGATGTATGGCAGAATGTGGCTTTCTTCGCCAGTATCAGGTATGTCCTGATTTTTCCGGCGATTATTATGATCATCCTGATCACGAATGAATTCACTTATAAAACCATCAGGCAGAATGTGATCAACGGCATGAGTAAGACTGAATTCCTGGTCTCCAAACTGATGATCATTCTCCTGACAGCCTTGATCATCACTGTAATCCTTACTGCAGGGGCATTTTTTATAGGACTTTCCCATTCCGGTTTCAACGAAGTGGATTTTTTCACAAAAGGGATACCTTTTATGACCGGATTTTTCCTCAGCCTGCTCTGTTACATGATATATGCTTTTTTCTGCGGCTTTATTCTGAGAAACACAGGGATGGCAATCGCAATCTTCACTTTATATTCCCTGATCATAGAACCCGTGATTTATTTCTTTTTCCGGGCGCCCTTTATGTTTAAGAACACTATTTATACTTATTTACCGGTTAATTCAGTAATACGACTCACGGAGTACCCCGCCATACCTATGCTGAAAAAAATGATGGGCCTTAATCTTCAGGATAATGTAAGCTTTATCGCATGCCTCATCCCTCTTGCGTATGCTTCAGTCATGACAGCTATTGTGTTTTGGGTAATGAAAAGGAAAGATCTCTGAGCCTTCACCTCTGCAAACCAGCACTTGATTACATCCCGCTTCTCTTACGGATGGCCCATTCAGCGGAAAGCAGTAAAAGAACCAGAAGGAACAGCCACCATTCACCTGCAAGCTCAATATACTTTCTCTGAAGATGTATGATCGATTTCAGGTCGCCACGTTTCTTTAACAATTGTGCCAGTGATAAAATGTCTTTCCGGCTGACTACTTTTCCCTCGTATTTAGACGATATTTGCTGAAGAAGAGCATGGTCGGCCACGAGGTTCACGAGCTCAATATCAAGAGGAATGATACTGATCCGGCCCTGCTTTTTATAAAGGGCCTGAGCTGTTTTGACAGAAGCTTCATAGGTATAATTGCCTGCAGGGAAATAACCGGCATTAAGGTAATAGGCTTTTTCATTTCGCGTGAAACTATATGGATAGCTTTTCCCTTCTTCATTTTTCAATTCCAGGAAAACATCCGGTTCGTTGATAAGTTCATGGCTGGGGTTGAATAGGAAGGCATCAAATTTAATGGGATCACCTTCTTCAAGCTGTGCTTTGACTTCCACGCGGAAAGGGCAGCTATCGTTCTTCACAGAGAGATACTGCGCAATCCGGCTTATCATCTCATCAAAGATCCTGAAATCTGATTTCTGAATGTAATCGGCTATTCTCCACCTCCAGATATTCTCCCCGGCAATAATACAGGTCTTACGTTCAGGCATATCGTAGAACAGGATAAGAGGAAATTTCGTGCTCACATTTCCTATGTTTTGATAACACAGGACATCGGTAAGTCCGGCTGTTTCAAAAGTACCTGCGGGGCACTGAAGCGGAGGAAATTCCGAGATAGCAAGAGCAGTTTCCCTGTTGAAGCTGAACAGGGTGAAATCAGGGTTCAGTATCGGCTGGATGTCGGTCATCGTGTTTCTCCGTGAATTTATGACAAGGCCGGTCTTTAGCCGGTTAAACCCTGCAAGATCAGTCTGGCTGCCAATAATGTAAAGTACAGGACTGCCCCCGGGTAATAATTTTGAAGGATCCGACAATCCTGCTGTCGAGGGTATCTGGTAAAAAATGTACAGATCATATGTTCTCTGTTTGCTCTGAAGTTCTGCCGGCCTGAGTTGTGTAACCTCAAATTTCGCTGATGACTGAAGAGCGTTTACAATAGCCGCTATGTCAGGATGGGGACTCTCATAAGCCAGGGCCACGCGAATCCTCGATTCGACCACTTCAACATAAAAATCCCGCTTATTGTTTCCCATATTAAATTCATCACCGGGGGTTTCAATCTCGATGGTATATTTCTGAATCCCATTTTCTTTAGCCTCCAGGATTCCGCCGACACGGATAAATTCGTGGTCGCCATATGCTGAAAAAGCTTTCGTAAAGACTGCTTCTCCTGAATGCAGGACACTCAGCCTGACTTCCCTGCCCGTGTATTTATCCAGCTCGGCGATGATCTCAAAAGGGAACTGGTCACCAAGGTAAACCTGTTTGCTCACACTGACAGACCTGATGAGCACATCCCTGTGAAGGGAAGTATCTCCCAGGGCTATCGAGTATACCGGTACATTGAGCTTCTGAGCTGCATAGTATGGGTTAGTACCTTTATTGTAAATACCGTCAGTGGCAATGATTACGGCGCCCAGGTTCCTGTTGGCGTACCTGCTTTGAAGTTCATCGAAAAACCCTGAGATATCGGTATGTTTGGCGCTGAAATCCTTTTGCAGGCCCGGGGAAACATTCCGGCCAATGGTATACAGGGCAACTTCATAACGGTCCGACAATTCATGGCTGAGATTGCGAAGATCGTTTACGAGGCTTTTTCTGACTTCAGCTGAATCGGCAGATGAAACCACCGACTGTGAACCGTCAAGCCCTATAGCAATGACAGGCTTTTCCAGCTGGCGGATGGTTCTCCTGATCAGGGGGGTAAGAAGAAGAAAAGTGATCAGGCTTACCGAAAGGAACCTCAGCAGTACCAGACCTGCCAGCACAATGAAATTTTCACTTGTATTTCGCCTCCTGTAATAAAGGCCAAATGAGAATGCTGCTCCGTTGAGAAAGCAGAAAAGAAGAAACCATAAAGGGTATTCGATTAAAAGGCTCACACGGAAATCCTATCATGTATGAAGTCCACCGCAGACACTGATGACCTGCCCGGTAATATATTCGGAAAGGTCCGAGGCCAGGAATAAGGCGAGATTCGCAACATTTTCAGGCGTCCCCCCCCGCCTCAGCGGGATATCTTCTATCCACTCGTTTCTGACTTCCTCGGGTAGCTTTTGTGTCATTTCAGTTTCAATGAATCCCGGTGCAATTGCATTTACGCGGATGTTGCGGGAGCCAAGTTCCTGGGCCATCGATTTCGAGAAGCCTATGATACCGGCCTTCGAAGCAGAGTAGTTTGATTGCCCGGCATTCCCTTCAATGCCTACTACCGAGCTTAAATTGATAATTGACCCGTTACGTTGTTTGATCATCTGGCGCTGAACCGCTTTCGTCAGGTTAAAAACGGATTTCAGGTTGACTTTTATTACCAGGTCCCAGTCGGTTTCTGTCAGCCTGAGGAGCAGGTTATCACGGGTGATTCCTGCATTATTAACGAGGATGTGAAGTTCCCCGAAATCTGCGATCACGTCATTCACCAGTTTCTCACTATCCTCGAATGAGCTGGCGTCTGAGGCGTAACCCCTGGCTTTCACACCCATGCTTCTCAGTTCTTCTTCCAGGGACCTGGAACTATCATCATATGCGATATCAGAAAATGCGATCTGTCCCCCGTGTTTTGCAAAGCACTTCGCGATGGCCTTGCCGATACCGCGGTTTGCTCCTGTTATCAGGGCTGTTTTTCCTTCAAGTAATTTCATGCCTGAATGTTAGTTATTAATCCAATCGTAAATCATTCTGTGTTATGGCGTTATTGCGTTCTGCGTTATAATTCGTAAATCGTAAATCGTATATCCTCTACATCCACTTCACGAGTGAGAAATCCTGCCTGTGAGGCAATAAAGGACTCTTTGGGAAGAGGCGGAAAACGAAATCATAAACGCCTGCCTGGTTGATAGGAATATTACATTCAAATACGGCAATATTCTTTTCAGACCTCGAAAGATTCAGCTCTTCAATTAATATAGGGGTCTCAACGAGATCGTTGACTTTTCTTCCGAAAAGGACTTCAAGGCCAACGTCGGTCGCAGATAATTCGTTCAGGTCAAGAATGATCTCGGCTGTAAAATTATCTCCTATAGATAAAGGTTTTTGCTCTGAATGCGGGGTTTTCCGGGAAATAATTTCAATACCTTCCCAGCCTCTGAGAACCTTTCGTTTCCAGGATGCGATATGCCGTGCCATTTCATAGTTCTTGCCGGTCATAATCTTAGTCCTCTTAAACAGTTTTGTATAGTACTGGCGATAGTAGTCGTCGAGCTGCCGCTTCATCGTAAATTGAGGCGCTATTTCCGCAATGGTGTTTTTAATGTACGAAATCCATTTCACCGGAATGCCATTTTTGTCCCTTTCATAATAAACAGGGACGATCTCTTCCTCAAGTATCGAATATATTACTTCAGCATCAAGATCATCCTGGAAAGCAGAATTGTCATAGGTTGCCTCTTCAGGTAAGGCCCATCCGGCATCAGGCCGGTATCCTTCGGCCCACCAGCCGTCTAGTACACTGAAATTGACCACACCGTTCATGACAGCCTTCTCACCGCTTGTGCCGGAAGCTTCCAGGGGCCGGGTGGGTGTATTCAGCCATATATCCACGCCCCTGATCAGGTATTTGGCAAGTTCCATGTCATAGTTTTGAATAAACATGATCTTGCCGAGGAATGCCGGCATCCTTGAAATTTCAATGATCTTTTTAATCAGATCCTGCCCTGCTTTATCGTTCGGATGTGCTTTGCCGGCAAAAAGAAATCTCACGGGTTTTTCAGTATTGTTTACGATCCGGCCAAGCCGGTCAAGGTTACTGAAGAGCAGATGAGCCCGTTTATATGTTGCAAACCTGCGGGCAAAACCTATGGTCAGAGCCTTCGGACGGGCGGCTTCCCTCATCTGAAAAATAAGCTTCGGATTCTCATGCCGCCTGGTCATGTCAATATATAACCGCTGGTGAAGAAACTCGGTAAGCTGGTCTTTTTGCTTCTGACGGGTTTGCCAGATAATGCTGTCGTCCACATCCTGTATTTTCCTCCAATGTTCAGGATTTGACTGGTCATGCAGGAAACCCTCCCCGAATTTTTCTTTATACAGCAGTTGCCATGATTTGGCAGTCCAGGTGGGAAAATGAACCCCATTCGTGACGTATCCTATATGAAGCTCGCTTGCGTAATAGCCCGGGTAAAGGGGTCGTAATAAATCCCTGGTAACCCGCCCATGGATCCTGCTTACACCATTGATCTCCTGGGAGCATTTGGCGGCAAGAACACTCATTGAGAATTTTTCATCCGGGTCATTATCAACCATCTTGCCAAGGTTCAGGAACTGCTCCCATTTGATATTGAGATAATCAGGGTAATGGGAAAAATATCTTCTCATCATATCTTCCGGGAAAGCATCATGACCAGCAGGCACAGGCGTATGAGTTGTAAACAACGTGGATGATCTCACAACTTCCATCGCCTGGATAAAGGTCAGCTTCTCATTCTGGATCAGTTTACGCAGCCTTTCAAGTCCAATAAAAGCCGAATGACCTTCATTACTGTGATAAAGATCCGGTTTGATTTTCAGGATATCGAGCAGCCTTATACCTCCATTCCCCAGAACGATTTCCTGTCGGATGCGGTTTTCAAGGTCACCGCCATATAATTGATGCGTGATACTGCGGTAACTTTCATCATTCTCTTCGATGTCGGTATCGAGAAGGTATAACGGGATCCTTCCCACATCCACTCTCCATATCTTAGCATACAGGTTTCTGCCCGGGAAAGCGAAGGAAATCTTTTGCCAGTTTCCCTGTTCATCATATACAGGATTGATGGGAAGCTGGGAAAATTTCTGGGGTGTATAATTCGCGATCTGGTCCCCTGCCAGGTTGAGGGTTTGCGTAAAGTAGCCATACCTGTATAGGAGACCTATACCGACTATGTTTACATTTGAATCACTCGCTTCCTTCAGGTAGTCCCCGGCAAGCATTCCAAGGCCGCCCGAAAAGATCTTAATGGTGTCGTGAAGGCCGTATTCCATACTGAAATACGCAATCATTTCTTTGGGTTTGTCAGCTCCCTTGGCCAGGTAATTCTCAAGGAGGGTTGTTACCTTTTTCAGCCGGGCAATAAATTCCTCGTTATGACTGAGTTCCTGTAACTCTTTAAATGAGAGCGACTCCAGCAATGCGATGGGATTGAATTTCAGCTCATACCACCTGTCACGATTGATCATTTCGAACAGTTCAGACCCTTCATAATGCCAGCACCACCAGAGGTTCCTTGCAATCCTGTCGAGGCTGGCAAGGTTTTCGGGCAACCTCTGCTTTACCAATACCTTTTTCCATTCAGGCCTCACATCAGAAATGCTTGTTTGAGAGGGAGCTATAATCTGGGGCTGCTTTCCTGCATAAAGATCTCCCCGGCTCAAAGATTTTTCAAGAGCCCTGCTGAATGCCTCATGGTAATTTGAGATCAGGCTCTCCCAGAGCGCCGACCTGGAGATCTCATAGGCTTTAATCCTGATCTTAATGATCTCCTTTTCAGTTTTTAATGAACAACTGTTAACGGTCTTTACGATCTCATCTATGACATCTCCCTCATTATCATCGTCCCTGTCAATAACCGCAATGCAATCTTTCGAATCCGGGTAAAGATTTTTCACCCATTGACCAAACCCGGTAAGGGTGGTGGTGATTGTAGGTATGTGAAATGAAAGGCTTTCCTGGGAGGAATAACCCCAGGGTTCATAATATGACGGAAAGATCGTTCCGTCAAAGCCAACCAGAAGATCATAATAAGACAGATTGAAAACTCCGTCGGAGCCGTTCATTATGGCAGGTACATAAAACACCTTAACTTTATCTTCCGATGAATTCTTTATCTTATTCTGCCTTAGACTTTTAACAATAAAATCATTTTCAGATTCATTTAAAACATGTGTAAGGAATTGTTCTGACCTTGGACTGTTAAGGTCCTTCCTTGACATCCATTCTAGCAGTTCTTTCCTCGGACCCGATTCAAAGCTCGGAACCATGATAAATGCAATCACATTTTCGGGGATCCTGGCCTGTTCATTGATCTTTGACATAGCCTCTATAAAAAGGTCATAGCCCCTGCTCTTTTGTTCATAGGGTCCGCTGGTCAGTACAAGGATACTGCTCCTTGAAACCGGCTGCCCCGTGAGGGCTTCAGCAACCTGGAACAGCTTATTCCTGGCCTCGGCTCTTTTTTGGTAATAGGTTTCTTTGACCGGTACGAAATCGTCTTCAAACCCGTTAGGTGTAATAATATCCGAGGCTTTACCCAGGAATTGCCGGCATTCATCATTTGTCAGGGGGGAAATCGTTGTAAGGATATCCGTTTCAAATGCAGCAGACTTTTCAAGAGAGTATTTAGATACCAGTCCGAACTGTTTGGCAATGGATTCACCATGGTATTGATCGAAATTCTTATAAAGGGGAAGATTGTTTACAGCAATACTTCTGCCAATGACGGTGGAATGCGTGGTAAAGATTGTTCCGGCCTGGGGCACTTTTTCCTTAACATACAACAGACCGGTGCCGCATGTCCATTCATGAAAATGAGCAACGATCTTATCATGGTGCGACAGGTTATAATTGTAAAAACTCTCGATGACTTTTCCCGAAGCATAGCCGAACAATGCAGGTTCCAGATAGTCCCAGCCCCCCATAAGGGAATCCAGCTTATACTCTTCCCATAAATGGGAAAATATTTTATCCTTGTCTGAAAAGAAGGGTGTGAAATCAATTAAAAAGACAAGAGGTTTACCAGGCATATTCCAGCGGCCTATCTTAAGTCGCAACCCTTCGCTTTCGGCTCTCTCCCGCCATGATTTGTAAAGGAACCGGTCTTCGAGAAATTCCGGATTCTGGTGAGTTTCTTTCCATACATCAGGGCCGATCAGGATATAATTATCCCTGAGCTCCTCTACCATGGTATGGCATTTTGTGGAGATCACCGTATGAATTTCTCCAACCTTGTTACATACTTCCCAGCTTACTTCGAAAACGTAATCCGGAAAAAGTTTTGACTCTTCTTTCACGGGGTATTATTTGATTAGTTCGGGAGTTATTGCTTTGCCTTTTTAGGGGCAGAAGCAGTTTTGGCAGGCTTTTTCACTTTCGCGGCCGGCTTTGGCTTAGCTTCTTTCTTCACTTTCTTGGCCGCCTTGGGTTTTGCTTCCTTTTTCACTTTCGCGGCCGCCTTGGGTTTTGCTTCCTTCAGCACTTTCGCAACAGGCTTTGGTTTGGCTTCCTTCTTCTCTTTCACGGCCGGTTTTGGTTTGGCTTCCTTCTTCTCTTTCGCAACAGGCTTTGGCTTAGCTTCTTTCTTCTCTTTCGCGGCCGGCTTTGGTTTGGCTTCCTTCTGCACTTTCGCGGCCGCCTTGGGTTTTGCTTCTTTTTTCGCTTTCAAAGCCGGCTTTTTAACTGTTTTTTCAGCTACAGAACTGATCGCGTTGAGGCAGTCTTCAACTCTGATACTAAAGTCGGAGATGGTATTCATATAGTTGATAAACGCATCATAGGGTGAGTTGTACGGGTTAAAATGCTTATGCACCTCACCTGCCGAGAACCATTTAGTCGACATATAGTAAAAATGATTACTTGACTGGAGGTATCCCCAGTCGCGAAGTATTACCGGGTCGTTGCACTTTGTAATGGCATCTGAGAGGGAATAAAGTTTTGACAAAGCTTCAGACTGCAGTTCATTTCCTTTCCATGCTGTAAGATCCCTTTCCTCGTCGGCCCAGGAAATTGCATAGGGTACCGAGATAGCGGCCATAGGCTGAAGGCGGTTATACAGTTCTTCAGGGGTTGAGAATGTGAAGTTGGAATTGCTGAACAAAGCTGATGGCAAATGATAAAAGAAATCGAATATGCCGCTTTCTTTCCATTGATGTTCACCTATGGTTTCATAATCCATGAATAGGTTTACAACTTCTTCATGCGGGTCCATTGCATTGAGCCATCCAACGAATTTTTCGGCGGTGAGAGGCCATTCTGACCATTTCTTTTCTGAAAACCTGAACGACATGTCGTCACTGAGGCGGAAATTACGGAGCAGTACCCTGAGTTTTGGATTCAGGTTGTTACAGTAGATGTAGTTCGGGCTCTTCCAGCCAAGTACATGTTTTGCCCCTTCTGTCAGCATCGTATGGAAACCCAGGTTGCCAATCGTTTCCCCGATGGAATCGCTGTAGATGAGCTCAGAGTTCCTGAAAGTCTGGGGAGTCTGGGAGAACAGTTTTTCAATCCTTTTCCGGTGAGTTTCGACCTGGCGGATAAACTCCTGTTCATTTCCAAGGCAAGCCAGGGAATGATATTCAGTCTCAGAGATAAATTCCACGCAGCCGGTAGCTGCAAGCATGCGGAAACTATCGATGACTTCCGGCACATACTGCTCAAACTGATCAAGAGCAGTGCCTGATATCGAATAGCTAACCTTAAATGCTTTTCCGAATTCGTTGATCAGCTGAAGCATCATGCGGTTGGCAGGCAAATAACACTTTTCAGCCACTCTCCGGATAATATGACGGTTTTGATAATCATCGTAATAATAATGGTCCTGGCCGATGTTAAAAAACCTGTAAGTCCTTAGCCTATATGGCTGATGAACCTGAAAATAAAGACATACTGACCTCATAAAACTATCTATTTGTTATGGCCTGTTGCATTGTTATATATATCAAGAACTTTTATTGCCGCGTTTTCCCAAAGCAGGTTGTCGACCTCCGACTTCCCATACCGGGCAAACATCTTTCTCAATCCATCATAATGAAGGATACCGTAAATCGCATCAGCAAGAGCATCAATGTCCCAGAAATCCACTTTCAGTGCATGTTGCAGGACTTCAGCAACGCCTGATTGTTTCGAGATCACGACAGGTACGTTGGTTCTCATGGCTTCAAGAGGTGATATCCCGAACGGTTCTGAAACTGAAGGCATGACATAAACATCGCTCATTGCAAACATATGGTCGACTTCAGCTCCGGCGAGGAATCCGGTAAAATGGAAACGGGTCCCGATCTTCAGCTGAGCCACCCTACGGATCATCCTGTTAAGGAGGTCGCCCGAGCCCGCCATTACGAACCTGACATTCGGATCGCGCTGAAGCACTTTATGGGCAGCCTCAACAAAGTAATCCGGGCCTTTCTGGTAGGTCACCCTGCCCAGGAAAGTCACGATTTTTTCCCTTACGTGCTTCGTAACGTCTTCCTGTTCGGGCTTGTCAACAGGTTCCACGGCATTATGCACGGTAAATACTTTTTCTGCCGGAATGCCGTATCGTTCAATGACGATCTGGCGTGTAAAGTTGCTTACGGTAATAACGCGGTCAGCTTCCTCCATCCCGTTGCGTTCAATATCATAAACAACCTGGTTTACGTTCTCACCTGAGCGGTCGAATTCGGTGGCATGTACATGAACGACAAGTGGTTTCCCGCTGATCTTTTTTGCAGCAATACCTGCAGCGTATGTAAGCCAGTCATGTGCGTGGATTATATCATAATCGACTTGACCGGCAATGGAAAGAGCAACCAGGGCATATCGCGAAACCTCCTCCATGAGATTGGCGCCATATTTCCCCGAAAACTGGTATTTACGGGTGTACACCGAGTGAATTTCCGGTTTCTTTTTAACGACTTCTTCCGAATACCATTTCTCGAATTCCTCAGGATCAAGGTAAGGGACCAGGTTTGATCCGACCTCCATATAACTGATCTTTTCGCGGAATTCCCTGGTCAGCGTCTGGGTAAAGTCCAGTTCAATATCTGAAGCATTGATCAGCCTGAAGCCTTCCTGTGATTCGTCTCCGAATGATTTTGGAACGACAAAGACAACCTCGACTCCATGTTTTGCCAGACCTTTAGTCAGTCCGAAACATGCAGTACCAAGGCCACCGGTGATATGAGGAGGGAACTCCCATCCAAACATGAGTACTTTCATAGAAACTCCGATTTATTAAGGTTGATTATAAAAATCAATCAACCATTTCATACGTAATAATTCAGCAACACTATCGGCATATGAGATAGCTCCTCTTGGTGTATGAGGAGGATCCCCATCATATATTTCGCTGATGGTTCCAATACCATATTCCGTCAATACAGGTTCAAAACCCGCATATAAATTCCTGATAATTGAAAGACCGCTTTTGCCATGGATTTTAAGATATCCTTCGGCAAAATGCCCCAGCAGCCAGGGTCTGACAGTTCCCTGGTGATAGGCAAAGTCCCGTTCCTGAGGTGATCCGGAATAAATGCCTTTATAAACAGGGCTTTTGGGTGTGAGAGTGCGGATACCCCTTGGGGTGAGAAGTTCCTGCCTCACCCGGCTGAGGACATCCTTGCGCATTTCTTCAGTGAGAGGAGAAAAAGGCAGGGAGGTGGCAAACAGCATATTGGGCCTGACAGTCCAATCCTTGTATTCTCCGTCGACATAATCGGCAAGATATTTCTTGTCGGGGTTCCAGAAAGTCTCAACAAATGATTTGCAGATCGTTTCAGGCAGAGGAGACCATTCAGAGATAAACTTATGATCTCCCGCCATTTCAGCGCTTTCTATCGCAAAACAAACAGCATTATACCACAGGCTGTTGATCTCAACAGCTTTCCCGGTCCGTGGCGTTACAGGCTTTCCATAAACAACAGAATCCATCCAGGTCACAGCCATGCCATGCATCCCCGCGTAAATGAGGCCGTCGGGCTCCATGTGAATATTGAATTCAGTGCCATCGCGGTATCCTTCAAGAATCTGGACAATCTTTTTACCGTATTCTTTCCATATCTTCTTTTCAGTACCCGTAAACATGGCATATTGCTGCAAAGCCCAGATAAACCATAAGGAAGGATCTGCGGCATGATAGGTTACATTGCTCCCCGAGCCATAATGAGGCATCAGGGGCCCTTTCATCTCCGAAACCATCTGGTCGATAATTGCTTTTGCGGTTTTGAATTCCCCAGTGACCAGAAGCAGGCCGGGAAGCGACATGAAAGTATCCCTGCCCGAACGCGTGAACCAGGGATAGCCGGGTAACAACGAAATTTTATTTCCTCTCCTGACTATGAATTGCTGAGCAGCATTGACAAGGCAGTTGTTGAAATTATCCCTGGGGGTCCTGCTCTTCATCTCAGTTGTGTAACCCTTTTTAATTCCCGGCAGGGATGTCTCCAAAGTACCGGCACAGAAATATATACTTTCTCCCGTCTTAATATCCATTTCAAAAAAACCTGGCGTATAAAGGTCCTCCTGGAATTCATATCCCCTGTCCATCTCCTCCTGATACTCTATATTATGATACCAGTCAGGAACGTGAACATACTCATTTTCCTTTGAGATCTGCATATACAGGTCGGTATAGCCGTGGTACATCTTGACCTTAATCCCATTGGGTACTTTTTCAAATTTCTTATCGGCAAAAATATTTTCCCTGGTCAGGGTATGGTAATTTCTGAAAGCCAGAAAAGGCCTGAGCCTCAGCTTCGTTGGAGAGTGGGCTTCAACAAGCGTATACCTCACAACAACCCTGTCCTCCTTTGAATCAAACAGGGTCTCCCTGGTAAGCACAGCGCCACCGACACGAAAGGTAAGCAAAGGGAAAGGATCCAGGGTAAAATCCCGGATATACTTATGACCCTTCGGATTATAAAGATTCCCCGGGTATTTATGGATGCCGAGATTAAACTCAGCGTCTCTCTGAATAATGGTTTCATCCACCGAGGAAAGCAGCACATGCATATCATGGTCAATCCCTGGCTGGGGCGTGACCAGCAGCCCGTGATACTTTCGCGTGTTGCAGTTGATAATTGTCGTATTCGCATATGAACCGGCGCGGTTCGACCTGAGCATCTCGCGCTTCAGCGAATACTCCAGGTTTATCAACTGATATTTATCAAAATTGATATAACTCATTTTCACCGATCTTCTGAAACATTCAAATATAAGTAAATTTCCGGCAGTGCAAAAATACGATATTTTTGCTGGCTGCGTTATTAGAATGTTAAGCCCGGGTTAATTTTTATATCTTGCCGGCCAATAAAACCCATGCACAGAAAGAATTTCAATATCCTGATCTTTGCTTCCATGTTTATCATGGTCTCGTTTGTGTCATGCCGGAAGACCGACAAGATCGATACAAACCCCTCGATTTTGCTCTCCTTCTCAAACGACACCGTGATGTTCGACACGGTGCTTACTACGGCCGGTTCAATCACAAAGCGCCTTCTAGTTCATAATACGAATGACAAGAAAGTCGTGGTATCCCAGATAGGGCTTGGAGGGGGCGCAGCTTCAATGTACCGGATCAATGTCGACGGGCTGCCTGCATATGTCGTACAAAATATTGAAATCGCGGCGAAAGACAGCCTGTACATTTTTGTCAGGGTAACAATCAACCCAAACGACCAGGCAACACCCTTCATTGTGAGTGATTCCCTGGTCTTTTTAACTAACGGCAACCGCCAGATTGTCCAGCTTGCTGCCTGCGGGCAGAATGCCGACTTCAATATCGGAAAAACCCTTAAAGGGAACCAGGTCTGGGACAGCCTTAAAGCCCATGTCATATACGGATTTTTAAGAGTCGATACGGGGGCTTCACTGACCATAATGCCCGGTACCAAAGTATACCTGCATAACAAGACATACCTCGCGGTTTCACATGAAGCTACCCTGAATATAAACGGACAGTGGGAACATCCTGTAAAAATACAGAGTGACCGGCTGGATCCTTATTACAGGGACCTGCCTGGACAATGGGAAGGGATATATCTTGAAAGGGGAAGTAAAAACAATATTCTGAACAATGCAGTGATTAAAAACGGAAACTTCGGTCTCATTGTCGACTCCCTTGTGCCCGGGTCGAACCCCAAGCTTACGATGAACGGTATTATCATTCAAAACATGGTTTATGACGGGATCTATGCATATTCAACTTCTATTGAATCAATGAATTGCATCATCGGCAATTGCGGAGGAGTGGCACTGAGGATTGAAAAAGGAGGCAGCTATGATTTCCGGCAGTTGACCATTGGCAACTACTGGTTAGCATCGGTAAGGAGAACGCCATCCATTATTTTGAGCAATTATACTTACGATTCCCTTCAACAAAAGATACCCGGTGACCTGCAGAAGGCTTATTTCGGAAACACTATAATTTATGGTTCCGGGACCGATGAGATAGGATTAGACAGCGTTGCAAGCGCTGGATTCTCCTATATGTTCGACCATGGCATCCTCAGAACCTCACTGAAGGTAAGCAACCCCTTACATTACCTCGAATGTATCACGAACATCAACCCTCAATTCATTGATGTCGTGAAATATGATTATGAAATAGACAGCACATCCCCTGCCAATCATCGGGGCGTTCCTTTGGGAGTTATCTATGATATCAGGGGAATAATGAGGCCCGCCTCTCCGGCTCTCGGGGCATATGAGTACTTTAAGAAGGAATGAAGGCAATAATCGAATTCAAAAGTACGAATTTTAAACGCTGAACGCCTTAACGCAAAACGCTATAACGCAGAACTCCCTAGGGCCCTGACCATCGCCTTTCCCAGATCTGCCGGCGAATCGACGACATGAATTCCGCACTCCCTCAGGATCTCCTTCTTAGCCTCAGCAGTATCTGACTTTCCTCCGACAATGGCGCCTGCATGGCCCATCGTACGTCCTTTCGGAGCAGTGGCCCCGGCAATAAAGCTTACTACAGGTTTGGTCCCGTTTTCCCTGATCCAGTATGCCGCATCGGTTTCCATGTTGCCACCTATCTCCCCTATCATTACAATACCTTTGGTTTCAGGATCTTCCATAAACAACTGTACGGCTTCCTTAATGGTTGTGCCGGGAACAGGATCCCCTCCCACACCTATCATCGTAGTTTGGCCTAATCCCACTTTCGTGATCTGGTCAACCGCTTCATATGACAACGTGCCCGAACGGGAAACAATTCCGATGCAGCCTTTCTGGTGAATAAAACCAGGCATGATCCCGATCTTCGAATGGGGAGGTGTGATGATTCCCGGGCAATTCGGGCCAATCAGCCTCGCATCATGGCAGCTCAGGTATTCTTTTACTGTAACCATATCATTCACCGGAATGCCTTCAGTGATGCATACGATAAGCTTTATGCCCGAATCCGAGGCTTCTAAAATAGCATCCGCTGCCATAGCTGGAGGCACGAAAATGATCGAAACATTTGCTGCAGTATCTTTAACAGCCTCTGAAACGGTATTGAATACCGGGCGGCCAAGATGAGTCGTTCCACCTTTACCGGGTGTGACCCCTCCCACCACATTCGTTCCGTAATCAATCATCTGACTTGCATGAAAAGACCCCTCATGCCCGGTAAAGCCCTGCACAAGGACTTTTGAATACTCATCAACAAGAATGCTCATGAAAATTTATTTTCACGCCAAAATTAAATTCTTTTGAAACACCGCCAAGGTTTATTTGATATTTTTGTGCTTTATGGCCCAGTTTAATCTTGACGATACTATCTGTGCAATCTCGACCGCCCCGGGAACAGGCGCTATTGCCGTCGCCCGGATTTCAGGCCCGGGTACATTCAAAGTTCTGGAACTTCTTTTCAAACCCTCAAATAAAAAAACCTCCCTTTCCACGGCAGCTTCCCACACCATTCACCATGGAACTATTGTCAGCAGCGATGGGCCGCTGGATGACGTACTGCTGAGTATTTTCAGGGCCCCAAATTCATATACCGGCGAGGATGTAGCTGAACTTTCGATCCACGGCTCCGGATATCTTCAGCGAAAAATTATGGAAGTGCTGCTTGATCATGGTCTGCGGATGGCCAATCCCGGAGAATTCACGCTGAGGGCGTTCCTGAACAGGAAGCTCGACCTCACACAGGCCGAAGGCGTTGCCGATCTCATCGCAGCACATTCCAGGATGTCGCATGAACTGGCATTTACCCAGCTGAGAGGTGGATTTTCGAAAAAACTTAAATCCCTTCGCGAACAGCTTGTCAACTTTGTTTCGCTTCTGGAGCTCGAACTTGATTTCAGCGAAGAAGATGTTCAATTTGCCGACCGCGGCAGGCTGATCAGACTGGTGAAAACAATGAAAACTGAGATTTTATCCCTCCTCGATTCGTTTCAGCTCGGAAATGTTATCAAAACTGGTATTCCGGTAGCAATCATCGGCAAGCCTAATGCCGGCAAATCAACCCTGCTGAATGCCATACTCAATGAAGAAAAAGCGATTGTCTCTGAGATACCCGGGACTACCCGCGATGCCATCGAAGATACCATTATAATCGGAGGGTACAGCTTCCGTTTTATCGACACCGCCGGTTTAAGGGCTGCCGAAAATGAGATCGAGACGATGGGGATCGAAATAACATGGCAGAAGATCGGAGAAGCAAGCATAGTGTTATATGTTTTCGATGCCACGAAGGAGTCTTTCGAAGATGTAGTCGTTGCACTTGAAGATTTCAGGGATATTGCAGATAATCCTTCAAGGCATCTCATCCTCGTGGGTAATAAAATAGATAAAGTAAAGAAGCTTCCAAAGGGGTTCACCTCCTTCGTGAACCAGGAAACAATCTTTGTTTCTGCAAAACGCCACGAGAACATTCACCAGATCGCCGAAAGCCTTGTAAGCAAGGTTATGATAAGCGGAATAAACGACGGCCTGGTTATATCCAACACGCGACATTACGAAGCGTTACAACGTTCAATTGAAGCAATTATTGAAGTAGAACAAGACCTGGTCCGGGACATCCCCGCCGACCTGCTTTCAAGCAACATCCGCCTTGCCCTTCATCACCTTGGCGAGATCACAGGAGAGATCACAACGGATGATATTCTGGGTAATATTTTTTCGAGGTTTTGCATCGGAAAGTAAGCGATGCAGAATTTCTTAAAGCTTGTAATCGTTTACTTCTTTCGGATGGCAGTTGTTGATAAAACTGACTGCAGCGACGTTTTCAGCGCGGCCTTTGCGGATAAAGATATCGGCACTCATGGTATATGCATCGCTGCGGTTTGCGTCGTAGAGTAAAAGGTATCCGATAAGGATGTTTGCTGCCATCTCAACCAGCCTGCGTGAGTGGAAATCGGAATATTCATTGTCGCCGTATTCGTTGATCTTCTCGATGGTCCTGGCGAACTGTTCGGTCATTTTTTCAAGCGAACCCCTGAGGTATTCAAGTTCAGGTTTCACGGGAAGCCCTGCCCTTTCACGCATGACAGAAAGATACCCGCCATTCCCTACATAACGGATGGCAGCTACTACCTGCAGCTGTGAAGTGCCTTCATAAATCGTCGTGATACGCGCATCACGGTAGATCCTTTCGATCGGGAAGTCTTTCATGTAACCTGTACCGCCGAAAATCTGGATAGCATCGTAAGCGATCTGGTTGCAACACTCACTTGTATAAAGTTTCAGGAGAGGTGTGAACATGTCGGCAAGCTTCTGGTAGTGTTTGGCTTCCTGGCGTTCATCAGCCTCGGGTTTGCGCTCCCGGAAAGCAAAGTTGTAGCATTTGTAAAGGTCGAAGTAACGTGCCGTTTCGTAAAGCAGGGAACGCATCCCGTCGATCTTTACCTTCATGTTGGTGAGCATCTCGTAAACGGCCGGGTACTTGATGATAGCTTTCCCAAACTGTTCGCGTTCTGTTGCATATTTGTATGCTTCGCGGTAAGCCGCCTCGGCAATGCCGACCGACTGTGAACCAACACCGAGGCGGGCCGAGTTCATCAGCGACATGACATACTTAATAAGTCCGAGTTTGGTATCGCCTATGAGTTTTGCAGGTGCATGGCGGAATACCAGTTCGCAGGTGGGAGATCCTTTGATCCCAAGTTTATTTTCGATGCGCCTCACAGTAACTGCTTTATCCTTTCGATCATAAACGAACAGCGAAAGCCCCCGTGCATCGGCGGTTCCTTCCTCCGAGCGTGCAAGGACCAGCGAAATGTCGGCGTCTCCGTTCGTAATAAAACGTTTTACGCCGTCAAGCAGCCAGCAGTGCTGGTGGGTGTCATAGCTGGCTTTCAGCTGCACTGCCTGGAGGTCAGAACCTGCATCAGGCTCAGTTAAATCCATAGCAGCTGTGGCTCCTTTGTTGAACCGGGGCAGGAATTCGGCCTTTAACTCATCGGATGCAAACTCAAGGATGGTTTCTGCACAGTCCTGCAGCCCCCAGATATTCGCAAAACCAGCATCGGCGCGTGAAACGATTTCACCCGACATCACATAAGGAACATGAGGCATATTCAGGCCTTCGTATTCGCGGGGAAGTGTAAATCCGACGAGTCCGGCCTTTACAAATGCGTCGTGGTTCTGCCGTGTGCCACGGGCGTATTTCACCTCGTTGTTAACCAGCTGCGGGCCTTCCTTGTCGACAGATTCGGCATTCGGGGAAATGATCTCACCGCTGATCTCGCCAATGATCTCCATTATTTTGTTGTAGCTGTCGATCGCATCTTCGTAATCGAGGGGGGCGAAATCGAATTTATCTTTCTGGGTATAATCTGACTCCTTCAGTTTCACGATCCTGGCCATTAGCGGATGAGTAAGGTGAAACCTGAGATGGGGATTGTCGGTATAGAAATTTTCCATGATGGTTTTTACTTCGAGTTTTTCCTGTAATACTTGATCATTTTTGGAATTACATCGGCCACGTTCCCGGTGATTGTGTAATCGGCGATCTGGTTGATCGGAGCGTTGATGTCGGTATTGATCGAAATGATCTGGGCCGACTGGTCCATACCTGCGCGATGCTGTACCGCTCCTGAAATGCCGCATGCAATGTAAAGTTTCGGCCTTACGGTGACTCCCGTCTGCCCTACCTGGCGCTCATGTTCCACAAACCCTGCATCAACGGCAGCACGTGAAGCGCCCACCTGTGCACCAAGGATTTCGGCCAGGTCGAAAAGCAGCTGAAAATTCTCCTTTGACCCAACCCCGTACCCTCCGGCTATAACTACCTGTGCGTTTTTAATGTCGATCCTGCTCTTCTCGAGGTGGCGCTCGATGATGGTAACAGCAAAGTCCTCGTCCTTCAGTATGCTCCTGGCATCTATTTTATTGAGTTTTCCCTTGTATTTCACAGAGTAAACCTCTTTCTTCATCACGCCTTCGCGAACGGTGGCCATCTGCGGCCTTGTTTCGGGATTGATAATCGTGGCAATGATGTTTCCTCCAAATGCAGGCCTGATCTGGTAAAGCAGGTTCCTGTATTCGGTCTGGGTTTTGTTTTCGAAATGGTCACCAATTTCGAGGCTGGTGCAGTCGGCTGTGAGACCGCAGCGGAGCGCCGATGCCACCCTCGGAGCGAGGTCGCGGCCTATACTGGTGGCTCCGAAAAGCACGATCTCCGGCTTTTCTTTTTTGAAGAGTTCAATAATAACGCTTGTATGCGGAAGTGTTGTGTACGGGAACAACTTTTCATCGTCGGCATAATGGATCACATCCACGCCAAACGGGTAAAGCAGGGCTTCAGGTTTTATCACTTTGTGACCGATCACAACGGCCTCGAGTTTAACTTTCAGATCATCTGCCAGTTTTCTGCCTTTCGAAAGCAGCTCAAGGCTTACATCGGCAATCGACCGTTCTTCGGTTACCTCGCAATAAACAAATATATTGTTCACAGGATTCTGATTTTCAGTTTTAATCTGTTCTACTACCCAATGATGTGGCTGCTGATAAGCGTTTGCATCAGTTTCTCGATATCCTTGTCGGAATTGCTGAGGATTTTCGATTCTTTGTGCTGAAATACCACATTTTCGATTTTTTTCACCTTTGTTGGCGACCCTGACAATCCAAGGTTTTGGGCATCGGCATTCAGGTCATCGGCCGACCATTCCTCGATAAGCAGGTAGGGTCGTTCGTTATAAAGTTCGGTGTAGTCCTTTGTCTCATTCTGCAGTTCGGTCACTGTGCGGGCGTGCTTGTATTTCATCAGCAGTTTGCCGATCCGCTGGCGGCATGGAGGTGCTGAACTATGCACCGTGATGAGAGCCGGCAGTGTTGAGTTCACCACTTCCACTCCCCTTTCAAGCCTCCGCTTGACGATGATCTTCTTTGCATCGAGCGAAAGGATCTCTTCCGCGTAGGTTATTTGCGGAATACCGAGTTTCTCGGCTGTCTGCGGACCAACCTGTGCGGTGTCGCCGTCGATGGCCTGACGGCCCGATATAACCAGATGGTATGGGGCTAATTTCTTCACCGCAAGTGATAACGCATATGAAGTGGCCAGGGTGTCGGATCCGGCAAACTTGCGATCGGTGATCAGGAAGCCCCGATCGGCACCACGGTACATGGCTTCGCGAATGATCTCAGCTGCACGGGTGGGCCCCATCGTAAGCAGGATCACTTCAGCATAAGGGATTTTATCTTTGATGCTCAGAGCCTGCTCGAGTGCATGTAGATCTTCAGGATTGAAAATGGCAGGCAGGGCTGCCCTGTTAACAGTTCCATCGGCTTTCATGGCATCCTTGCCAACATTCCTTGTATCAGGCACCTGCTTCGCAAGAACTATTATTCGAAATCGCATAAAAAATAAACCAGGTTACAATCAGGTAAGGTTATATTCTGTTTGCTGACATAAAATCAGGCCCGCAAAAATACGATTTCAGGTTGAATAACCTATGGAATAATTCTTAATTATCTAATATTCAGTATTTTAAATTTGTTTCCTGAATTTTGCCTGGTAATGTAAAATAAAAAGTGCTTCCCTTATTCTCCTCGCTCTCAATCCATAATTTACCTCCATTTTTCTCAATAAATTCCTTGCAGATAATCAATCCCAGCCCGCTGCTTGGTTCTCCTTCTGTGCCTTTACGACTTGTTTGCTCATCAAGCCGAAAAATATTGTCGAGAATTTTCCTGCTCATACCAACACCCGAATCCTTAATTGATATTTCAACAGAATTGCCGGGCAATGAATAAGCCGAAAGTACGACAGAGCCTCCTTTATTTGTAAATTTCACAGCATTGGATAACAGGTTGCGAATCGTTGATTTTAACATATAAATATCCGCATACACTTCAATGAGTTCAGGGATATCGAGTTTGATTTCTATTCCCTTTTTAATTGATGATTCCAGATTCGACTTCAAACTCTCATCAATAATGGGTTTTAACAATAATTGCCCAGGCTCAAAATTCGTAACACCCCTTCTGATTCTTGACCATTCCAACAGGTTTTCAAGTAAGTGAAACAGATTGGTTGCAGAGTTTCTCATACTTAGTGCGATCGTTTGAATCTCTTTTAAAGTCAGGGTATCCAATTCCGCTACCAACAGTTGTGAAAAGCCAAGTAAGGCGTTGAATGGGCTTCGCAGATCGTGGGCAATGATAGAGAAGAACTTGTCTTTTTCTGAATTTGCGAGAGTCAGTTGATCATTCTTGATGACAATTTCGGCTTCTTTCATTTTCAATTCTGTAATATCAGTCGCAATACCACCCATCTGAACAGGGGTCCCATCCTGGTCATAGATGATTGATTTACGGTCGCGTAACCATATGATTGAACCGTCGGGTCGAATCACCCTGTATTCAGCGGAGGCATTCCCTTTCTCAAATAAAATACGTATACTTTCTTCGGCAAATTTCCTGTCATCAGGATGTACAACATCAATCCATAACTCCGGTTTAACGGTGAACTTAGAAGCAGGAATGCCAAAGATTTTTTCAAATGAATTATTCAAATCCATAATCCCGCTGCCGTCACCATTTGCCTTCCATATTAAATCGTTGAGCTGACCTACAAGCTGGTTGAAGTTTCTTTGGCTGATCAGTAGCAGTTCTTCAATCTTTTTACGATCGCTGATATCGGTATGGGTTCCAAACATCATCAGGGGTTTGCCATCGGAGGTGTGGGTCATCACAGAACCACGGTCATGAATCCAAACCCAGTAGCCGTCTTTGTGTTTCATCCTGCATTCACAGTTATAGTATGGCAATTCACCTGCGTAATGCCTGTCGAGCAGAAGATTTGATTGTTCGAGGTCCTCGGGATGCACAAGTGTTTGCCATGTTTTTATGCTCACAGGAGCCAGCTCTTCAATCGTATAGCCCAGTATTTGTGCCCATCTTTCATTAAAAACAGCATCGCCGGTCCGGACATTCCATTCCCAGGTCCCGGCCAGGGTAGCCTCAAGAATTTTATCCAATCGCCATCGTTCTTCGCGAAGAGCTTCATCAGCCAGCTTTCGGTCCGTAATATCAAGGAAAGACCATACCCGGCCTTGGGGAAGGCCATCAAGATACATTGGTTTTGAAATTCGCTCGAAGATACGCCCGTCTTTGAAATATATTTGATCAAAGGTCTCCGAATCAGGTTTCCCGTATAATTCATTGACCTTCGAGAGAAATTCCCCGGGATAGGAAAGCTGATTAAGTATATAATCTAACAGCGCATTATCCTCACCAATAGCGAGCACATCCGCAGGAATATTCCACATTTTTGCGAAAGTAGCGTTAGTCTTGATCACTTTTCCCTGGGAACTTACGACAAGAATACCGCTGTGAATAGATTCGAAGGTAGCTTCCAATAAAGAGTAGGATCTCTTCAGAGCATCATGAAGGTCCTGCAAAGACTTCTCCGACTGTATACGTTCGGTTATATCAGTTGCGGTTATAAGGCATTGTGTTCCATCTCCGTTAATGATGCCGGAAAGGTGCACATTCATTGGAGCGTTGCCATTGCCTATAAGGATTAGCTCGCAAGACTCTTTTGTCTTGTTTTGAAATATTTTTTTGAAAAAATGATTAAATGTTATCATGGTCTCCTGAGAAACAAAAAGGCCAAAGCGCCGGTTTTTTAACTGTTCCCGATTTTTTCCCAACATGTTCGAGCCGAGAAGATTTAACTCTGATATTGCACCTTCCCGCGAAAGCGTATAATAACCTGAAGGAGCAAAATCGTATAATTCAGAATACTTATCCGCGGCGGCTTCTGACAGCCGTTTTGTCAGTACGAGCTCTTCGTTCTGCATTTCAAGCTCTATCTGGTGCACCTCAAGCTCATGAATGAGCTTCAAAGTCCCGGGATCCAAGGACCTGACGGGTTGCTGATTTAATGTGCCGGCAAGTTTCTTTTTCAGCCGCTCTTCGGCTTTCTGGCGCAGGAATCCGGCGTCCGGCTTGTTATCGTTTTTTTTCATTATCAACTTTTATCGACACGAGAAAATTTCTGCTACTTCCCCTCAGATAAGAAAAGCATATAAATATACATTTTTTTTATTAAGCTTATTTTATATAATAGGGCCATTGATTTGTAAATCCGTGATTTTAAAGTTATCTTTGCACACTACTACCCTTTGTAATTGCCTGTAAATTGAAAACGTTTTTCAGATGAACACCAGGAAGTCAAAATCATCACAATCTGATCTCAGCCAGTTTCCTATCGTAGGTATAGGCGCCTCGGCAGGCGGGCTCGAAGCATTGGAGTTGTTTTTCGGAAATATGCCCAAAGACAGTGGAATGGCATTCGTAGTCATTCAACACCTCGATCCAAACCATGCCGGCATCATGCCTGAGTTGTTGCAACGAATTACCCCCATGAAGGTATTCCAGGCAAGCGACAGTCTCAAAGTGAAACCGAACTGCGTTTATGTAATACCTCCCAACAAGAGCCTGTCATTACTCAATGGAACTTTACATCTGTTCGATCCGGTTGAATCGCGGGGTCTGCGTTTGCCTGTTGATATCTTCTTCCGTTCCCTGGCCGTTGACATGAAGGAAAAAAGCGTCGGGATTATTCTCTCGGGTATGGGTTCCGATGGCAGCCTTGGCTTGAAAGCTATCAAGGAACAGAACGGCATCGTGCTGGTGCAGGAACCTGCCTCCGCTAAATTCGACGGCATGCCGCGAAGCGCCACCGAAGCTGTAATAGCTGATATCGTGGCGCCAGCCGAGGAGTTGCCATCAAAGCTGATGGCTTACCTTAAGTTTATTCCGACGGTTAAATCTGAGCCCGAGATTGACAGTAAAAGCCAGAGCAACCTCGAAAAAATCATCATCCTGCTTCGGGAACAATCGGGCCATGACTTTTCACTTTATAAGAAAAACACCTTGTTCCGCCGCATTGAGAGGCGCAAAGGGGTTCACCAGATCGACAAGATAGCCAACTATGTCCGCTTTTTGCAGGAAAATCCCAAAGAGGTCGAAATCCTGTTCAAAGAGCTGCTCATCGGCGTTACCAGTTTTTTCAGGGATACTGCTGTCTGGGAAATGCTCCAGCAGAATGTTCTTCCTGCTATTATCGAAGAAGCGCCCCACGGCTATGTGCTTCGAGCCTGGGTGCCGGGATGCTCCACAGGTGAGGAAGCCTATTCCCTGGCCATTGTGTTCAAAGAAGCGATGGAGAAAATAAAAAACCACAAAAACTTAAGCCTGCAGATATTCGCCACTGATCTTGACTTTGATGCAATTGAAAAGGCACGCAAAGGCATGTTCTCTTCAAATATTACTGCGGATGTATCGCCCGAAAGGTTAAGCAAGTTCTTTACCGTTGAACCTGAAGGTTTCCGGCTCAGTACCGCCATACGTGAAATGGTTGTGTTTGCAAATCAGAATGTGATCAAAGACCCTCCCTTTACGAAGCTCGATATACTGACCTGCCGTAATATGCTCATCTACATGGAACCCGAATTACAGAAGAAAGTGATCGCCCTGTTTAATTACAGCCTTAATCCTGGCGGGATGATGGTACTTGGCACTGCCGAAACCCTTGGGAACAATAAAGAAGGCTTTGAGAATACAGATGCCAAATTAAAAATCTTTAAACGATCGGGAACATTCCGGGCATCTGAATTGATTGATTTCCCAAGCTCATTTCACCATAAAAAAGTTCCGACACCTAATATTAAAACAGCCGCGAAACCTGTTGAAAACATCCAGGTCCTTACCGACCAGCTTTTGCTGCAGCGTTTTTCCCCCGCCAGTGTACTGATAAACAACACAGGCGACATTATATACATGACCGGACTTATCGGGAAATATCTTGAACCTGTTGCAGGCAAGGCAAACTGGAATATTTATGCGATGGCGCGCTCAGGATTACGCGAAGTGTTGCCTGTGAACATACGCAAAGCACTTCAAAATTTTGAGCCGGTTGTTATACGCAATGTTATTGTAGGCAGCGATGGTGGAAATCATTTTGCCGATGTTACCGTCCAGCGAATCGAAACCCCTGATTCGCTGAGAGGCATGATGATCGTAATATTTACGGATCTTCCGGTTGTGATCGAGCATAATGACCCAGGCTCTAAAACAGGAAAACTCAGGTTATCCGGCAGGCAGAAGAACCTGGAGTTTGAATTGCAACGAAGCTATGAAGACCTGCAAAGCACGCGTGAAGAGATGCAAACATCCCAGGAAGAACTGAAATCGACGAACGAAGAGCTGCAGTCAACCAACGAGGAGCTGCAATCAACGAACGAGGAGCTTACGACCTCGAAGGAAGAGATGCAAAGCCTGAATGAAGAGTTGCAAACCCTTAATATTGAACTCCAGAGCAAGGTAAGCGATTATATTCGGGCCAACGACGATATGAAAAACCTGCTTAACAGTACCGAGATAGCAACCCTCTTCCTCGACAAGGATTTAAATATCCGCAGGTTTACCGATCATGCCACCAATATCATAAAACTGCGGAATACAGATATCGGCCGCCCGTTCACTGACCTGGTTACCGATCTTGAGTACCCCGAAATCGACAGCCATGCCCAGCAGGTACTTAAAACACTGGTATCTGTTGAAACAGCCATCACAACGCATGACCACAGGTGGTTTAATGTGAGGATTATGCCTTACCGCACCCTGGACGACCGCATCGACGGGCTTGTTATTACGTTTACCGATATAACCTTAGCCAAGCAGGCCGAGCATGCCATGACTGTTTCGGAAACCCGCTATCGCCGGCTTTTTGAATCAGCCAAAGACGGTATCCTCATCCTCGATGCAGAAACCGGAAAGATCCAGGATGTTAACCCGTTTTTAATTGAGCTTTTAGGTTATTCAAAAGAACAATTCCTGGAAAAAGCAATCTGGGAAATAGGATTCCTCAAAGATATCGTGGCCAACAAAGAAAAATTCCTGGAACTGCAGCAGAAGGAAATAGTGCGTTATGAAAACCTGCCGCTTGAAACGGCTTACGGTCTAAAGATCAATGTTGAGTTCATCAGCAATGTATACCTGGCCGCTAATGTGAGAGTTATTCAGTGTTTTATCAGGCACTAGTGCCTATTGCCTGACACCATGAACAAAAGAAGCAAATCAGCAGCCGACATCCTTCGCCAAAAAGCAGAGGCCTTGCTTAAAAACAAGTCCTCAAAAACTGGTTCGCTGCTTACGGAACCCGAAACACTGAAACTTATTAGCGAGCTCGAAGTGCACCAGATTGAGCTGGAATTGCAAAACGAAGAGCTCAGGCTGGCCAAAGAGCAAATCGAAATTGAAGTTGATAAGTATGTCGAATTATACGATTTTGCGCCGTCTGGTTATTTTACAGTTTCAGTGGAAGGTGTAATCATTGAATTAAATCTGCATGGGTCCCAGATGCTGGGCAACGACCGGGCACATTTAAAAAACCACCCTTTGGGTTTTTTTATTTCAGATTTGTCAAAACCAACCTTCAATCTCTTTCTTAAAAAAATATTTATCAGTAAAACCACAGAAACATGTGAAATAATTTTGTCAACGGAGAACAATCTGCCGGTTTATCTTCACCTGTCAGGCATCGCCGATAACAATGGAGAGAAATGTTTTATAACTGCGATTGATATAACTGAGCGCAGGCAGGCTGAAGCTTCCCGTGATCAGCAATTACGTTTTACCATGGCATTGAAAGAGATCTCTGAAGACGTATTTTTCAAAGATAATGCGCAGGAAATTTTAATAAGCACGAACCGTATTATTGGTAAAACCCTGCAATTGGACAGAGCGCTGATTTATGATGTTTCGTTTGAGAAAAATCGAATTACCGGTTTATGTGAATGGCTAAACGATGAACATCCCGGCATTATTTCTGTTAAAGGCATACATCCTCTTGAGACGATTTCAGTTCCGTTTAAAGAAATAATGAAAACTCATAAATATCTTGAAAGCCATAGCAATGAAGTTGGTGAGTATTTTACGAAAGATGAATCAGGTAAGATCCTGCATGAAGATTTTAAAATAAAAAGTTTAATCTGGTATCCCTTTGCCTTCGATGAACACGGATACCACGTATTCACCTTGAATCAGATCACGAAATACAGGCAATGGTCACAAGCTGAAATCGATTTTCTTGAATCTGCCTCAAGGAAGATAGGCCTTGCCATGATGAAAATAAACCTTCTTGCAGAAAGAAAACATGCGGAAAACGAACTAAGGAAATTATCCAGAGCAGTTGAACAAAGTCCAACATCAATTATAATTACCGATCTGGCCGGCAATATAGTGTATGGGAACCCCAAAATCTGCGAACTTACAGGGTATTCAAAGGAAGAGCTGCTTGGGAAGAACCCACGTATATTGCAGTCAGGCGAAACCTCTGAAGAAACATATAAAAACCTTTGGCAGACTATTACTTCCGGCAATGAGTGGAGAGGTGAATTATATAATAAAAAGAAAAACGGTGAATTATACTGGGAATACGCTTACATGGCCCCAATCCTTGACTCTGAAGGGAAGATCATAAATTTCCTGGCGGTAAAGGAGGATATTACCGAAAGAAAAAAAATGATTGCCCTTTTGAATGAAGCCAAGGCAAAAGCCGAGGAAAACGATAAATTAAAGTCAGCTTTCCTGGCCAATATGAGCCATGAGATCAGGACACCCATGAATGGCATTCTTGGTTTTTCCGAATTACTGAAAGAGCCGATGATATCAGGCGAGGAGCAGGAAAAGTATATCAGTATCATTCAGAAAAGCGGAGTCCGGTTACTGAATATCATTAACGATGTTGTGGATATATCGAAAATAGAAGCAGGTCAGATGGGAACCGTAATGTCAGAGACGAATGTAAATGAAAAAATAGATTACACTTATAACTTCTTCAAACCTGCTGCTGAGAAAAAAGGCATCCATCTCAGTTGTTATAAATCCCTGCCGTTGACTCAATCAATCATTAAAACAGATGGCGAGAAATTACATGCCATTCTCACTAACCTGGTTAACAATGCCATTAAATTTACCCATGAAGGCTCCATTGAATTTGGATATAAGAGGAAGGACTTATTCCTTGAGTTTTATATCAAGGATACAGGTATTGGCGTTAGTCAGGCTCAGAAGGAAATTATTTTTGAACGGTTCATACAAGGGGGTAAACTGCTTACCAGTAATTTTGAGGGAACAGGTTTGGGATTATCCATTTCGAAGGCTTATACGGAAATGCTTGGAGGAAAGATCTGGATTGAAAGCGAAGAAGGGAATGGTTCGGTTTTCTATTTCACCATTCCTTATGTTACAGAAAAACAGATGCAAAGCAATATCCCTGGTATTCTTGCAGATGAAGATGAATCAAATCAAATTAAGAACCTGAAGATATTAATTGCGGAAGACGATGAAACATCGGATTTCCTTGTAACAACAATACTTAATAATAATAAAAATAATAATAATAATAATAGTAATCATCATCATATTTTACATGCTGAAACCGGAATCGGGGCGATTGAAGTTTGTCACAATAATCCTGACCTTGACCTGATTCTGATGGATATCAGGCTGGCCGACATGGATGGACTGGAAGTCACAAATCAAATCCGCCGGTTTAATAAAGAAGTGGTCATCATTGCGCAAACGGCCTATGCACTTGCAGGCGACAAAGAAAAGGCAATAGAGGCAGGTTGTGATGATTATATCTCAAAACCCATTGATACATATGAGTTACTTGCTTTAATACAAAAACATTGCAATAAATAGAAAAACAAGTATAAACTGCAGTTGCCTGATGTTGAGTAATAAACTTACAGCAATACTGGTCGATGATGAACTTTCTCAAACATGAATTATAATCACAAGCTGGCTTGTATTTAGTATCTTTACTGCAAAGATTGTTACAATATAATTCATGATTCCCTGGAGCCCCAAATTTCTTTATTATTTTACACCCTTGATCAGGTTCTCGAAATACCTGACCTGGAGGTTCGGCCGTAAATACCAATGTTCCGATCTGGATCTGGAATATCTTACTAAAGTTGTCAGGCCAGGCATGATCGTATTGTCACGAAGGGAATTCCAGATATCAAATTACTTCATATACGGCTATTGGACACATAGTGCAATGATCATGCCCTGGGGGAAGGTCATTGAAGCTACGACGAATGGCGTGATCATGAAGGAACTTAAAGAGCACATTCGTAAAGCTGATGATATTGCTGTTCTTAAACCTAGATTCTGTGGAATTCAGGAGATGGAAAAAGCCTGCTGCCTTGCGTCGGAAACATTGGGTATCCCGTACAGCTTTGATTTCAATAATTCCGACGATTCCCTGTACTGTTCCGAACTGGTACTTAAAGCATATGCCCGAACCTGCGGCTGGAACAGGAATAGTCCTCATGAACCACATGAATTCAAGCATTTATGTGATGGAAAGATAGTCCGTCCTTCAGATTTTTACCATAATCACAATGCCTGGGAAATAGTATTTGACTGGGTTGTAATAAAAAACCTCCCTGGTAAGCTCCAATATCATTAAGGAGCCTGGATGTATATGGAATCACGGTGAACAACTTCAGGTTTTTTTTATCTTTGGAATGATACTTTTATCAATTCAGCAATCATGCTCCGTTTAATTTTCGTCATTGGCACAGGAAGCTTTGCAGGAGGAGTTGCAAGGTTTTTGCTGTCAAGGTTTATTCACAGCCAGGCCGACACTGGATTCCCTCTGGGAACAATGATTGTGAATATTACGGGTTGTTTGCTGATCGGGATGTTTTATGGGATTTCAGAGCGGAGCGATTTTTTCAGCCCCGAGATGAGGATGTTCCTCACCGTGGGTTTTTGCGGGGGATTCACAACCTTTTCAACATTTGCCGGAGAAAACATCGCCCTGCTGAAAGACGGGAATTTCCTTTATTTCCTTCTTTATACCGGCCTGAGTGTTTTTCTTGGCCTCCTTGCTGTTTATTTGGGCAATTTGTTCATTCATAAAATACTGTAACCTATGGAAATCTCTGGCGAAGCAAAGATGCTGAGGATATTCATCAGTTCAACGGATAAGTTCAGGCACAGGCCGCTCTACGAGGTGATTGTTTTTGCTGCGAAGCGTTACGGCCTCGCAGGTGCGACGGTCCTGAAAGGATGCATGGGTTATGGGGCAAGCAGCATGGTATATTCTCAGAAACTATGGGAAATATCGGAAAAGATGCCTGTAATTATAGAACTGATTGACGAAGCTTCAAGGATCGAAGGATTTGTGGAGACACTCCTCCCTTATTTCGAAAAAGTTCCAAAAGGCGGCCTCATCACGATTGAGAACGTCAGCATTGTGCTGCACAAATCGGGATCCAAAAAAAGTTTTTTTGATTTGTAGCGAGAACTAAGGCAATAATATCTTTAAAGGCGTTCGTTTTATGACCGCTTCTTCTTTGAGAAATAATATCTCCAGTCAAAAGCAATTCGTAATCCGACATTCCAGATAATCCGGGTTTTTGGGGCAGGAGTATTTTCAGGGGTTATCACTGTAGCTTTACCCGGGATATCCAATCCGCCAAATACCTGAAATACGAGGCTTGCAGTCTGATCTGTCGAAAAATTATGGAAGGGCCTGTATTCCAGAACAGGAAATTCCAGTTGTATCGATCTCATTGAGATCAGGACCTCGTCGGGAGGGTCATTGCCGTCGTATGGAAGAATGAGCCTGTCGGGATTTTGGGGAAAACCGTACACATACGCCCCAACCTCCCTGCCCAGAACGAACTGAAACCTGCCGATAGAAGTGATGATTCCCGCTTGCCATGGCAGCAGTCCTCCATTTCCTGCCGTAGTGACCATTTTCGTAGCAGCCTCCGGAGCGAACAGGTACAGAAAGGGAGCTATGATGAGCAGGTCGCCAGGGATAATGAAGAAAGGTAGTCGCAACCGAAGGTAGAATGCATCCCTTCCGGGTATTGCAGAGAATATACTGCCAAATTGCTTCAGAGTCGGGTCCCCTGCAAATTTCATCGATGAATTGCCATCCTGCCTCCAGCCGATATCGAGAAATACCAGTCCGTCACCGGCTTCATTCAGAACCCCTTCAAGACCCAGGCCAACGCGAAAGGCCATCTCAAGACTTGGAATAAAGCCTGCTGTCAGCTGGTAAGTTCCGAACCCGTTCGATAAAACGGCACCCCTGACAGCCGCTGTAAGTCCGATAAACGGCCCTACCTCTGAACGGAAGCGGGGAAGTTCGCCCAAACCGGTGGCAAGCCCGGGCACCGGGGTGGCAGCTAAAATACCTCTAAGCATCCCTTTGACTGCAGTATCAAAAGGGCGTGGCGGCATGAAGTTATTTTTACAGATGTTGAATGTATCTGCCCCGGCAGTAAGATTTTCGCTGGTTTTTAAAATAGTGGTTGATGTTCCGCTGGCGGCATCCAGAATTTCTATAAGGCTTTTAAGTACAGGAATTGAGGTCCTTTCTGCATCTTCAGGCCTCATATAGGCATCACCCATTAAAATAATCCTCTCGCCCCCCCATGTGGTAACCTCCAGCCCGCTTTCATTATAATAATCATGGGTGCCTTTTCGCTGAGATGCATTCCCCCAGGTTCCTGCCACATGGCCTGAGGCGAACATATCCTCAAGAAAATGGATCGCAAAGGCTTCATCCGCAAGAGCCGCCAGTATAAGGGCAGATCGCTGTTCAGTGCTCATGCTGTCATGAGCAAACTTCTGTGCCTTCAGCAATGCGCTTAAGTGAAACCAGCCATAGGTCCCAAGCGCATTCAGATCATTGTGTTTACGGATGCAGGCTGCAAAATACTGCGCTGCTGTCGTATTAACTTCGGGCCTGGCAAGCATAAAATGAACACTGTTCGATCCTGCCCTGGTTACATATTCGGGATCTACCCTGAAAAGTTTTAAATCCGAATCCCGTAGTTTGTTAATGCGTTCGCTCCTGCTCGTTGAATTGGCAATCCCAATCTTAAGTTCCGCGGCAACATCCGCCACTTTTAAGATCCATGAGGTCTCGAGAACATTATGCAGCAAATTGGCCGAGGATGTCGAGTGGTCCCCTGAAATAGCCGGCCAGGCGGCATAATCAATAAATTCCGGTTTTTCACCCTGGACCGTATCTATTGGCAAAGGGAACAGTCTTGTTTCATGGCCGGTCCGGGCCAATGACCAGAACCGGTCAAGGGCTGCGCGGTGAGCAGGGTCAAGTTTCTGAATTGAAAGCAACATGATATCACGGTGTTCGGGATAAATCCATGCAAAGCCTGATATTGAATAACAGAGCAACCCAAGATAAACAAGAAAGTGTTTTTTCATCATATGATCATATCATTGTCGGTTTGAAAACAAATTTAACAATTTCCCTGCTCAGGGCGCCAGCCTTTCGATAACCCATCCCGATCTTCCTTTTCGGTACTGTATCCTGTCGTGCAGGCGGTCTTCCATGCCTGTCCAGAACTCAAACAGGTCGGGAACCAGAACATAGCCTCCCCAATTAACAGGCTTCCGGGGAAGATTCCCGCCAAGGTCCATTTTAAAGGCTTCATACATGGCTTCAATAAAAAGCCTGTCGGGGATCACCGAACTCTGGGGTGAGATACATGCGCTGATCCGGCTGCCTGCAGGGCGGGAGTTGAAATAATCATCAGATAATTTTACTGATACCTTTTTAACCCGGCCTTCCACCCTCACCTGCCTGTAAAGCATGGGCCAGTAAAACAGTATTGATGCAAACGGATTTGACCCCAGATGAACAGCTTTGCGGCTTTCGTAATTTGTAAAGAAGCAGAACCCATCCGGCCTCAAATCCCTGAAAAGCACCATCCTCACAGAGGGCCGGCCTGTGTCATCCACAGTAGCCAGGGCCATTGCCTCAGGTTCATGTTCACCGCTTTGTTTTGCCAGTTCAAACCAGGATCTGAACTGCTTCACAGGGTCTTTTTGTATCATTGACCCAAAAATAATTAATTCCTCCTATCTTTACCGCAAATTTTTACATCCCGGGTATGGCCAATGAGATTACTGAACCGGAATTAGCCGGGTTCAGAGAAAAAAATACAGGCAGCCGCTCTTATACCAATGGCGAAATCACTGTTTACTGGAGACCGGCATTGTGCATTCATTCTGCAAACTGCCTGACCGGATTGCCAACAGTATTTAGTAATACAAGCCGTCCCTGGATCAAACCAGAGGGGGCGTCAACCGCGGAAATCATGAAAGTCGTCGACACCTGTCCGTCGAGGGCTCTTACATATTTGAAAAAATACGGGACCGCAGCTTCAGGCCTTCAGGAACCTGATTCAGAAAAAGTTCCTGCAGCCAGCATCCAGATCCTTAAAAACGGGCCGGTATTAATCCGCGGCAATTACATCATCACTGGTGCCGATGGCAACCCGATCAGGGTGGATCATCAAGTGGCTGCTATCTGCCGTTGCGGAAGTTCAAAAAAGAAACCCTTTTGCGACGGGACGCATCAAGCCACTGGATTTACTGATTAACCGATGATAATACAGGATTACATTGCAAGAAACAATCTGAATAATAACGAAATTGTATGACCATAGGATTACTGAAAGAGGAACTGCCCGAAAGAAGGGTGGCCCTGTTACCTGAAGCGGTGAAAACGCTTACGGGGATGAATGTTGTTGTTTTAGTTGAAAGCGGTGCAGGTATGAATGCGTTTGCTGCCAACTCCGACTATGAAGCTTCAGGGGCTAAAATACAGACGAAGGAAGAAGTTTTAAAATCGGCCGATTTCATCATTAAGATACAGCCTCCGAGTTCTAAAGAGCTTGGGCTGATGAAGGAAGGGCAGGTTTTCATGGCCGTTTTCAACCCCTTCATCAACACAAAGCTCGTAAAAGAACTTGCTGAAAAAAACATTACCAGTTTCAGCCTCGATATACTGCCCCGGACCTCGCGTGCCCAGGCTATGGATATCCTGTCATCAATGGCCACCGTGGCCGGTTACAAGGCAGTGCTTACGGCAGCCAATAACCTGCCGAAGTTCTTCCCGATGTTCATGACTGCTGCAGGTACGGTGACACCCGCAAAGGTGCTTATCCTTGGAGCCGGCGTTGCAGGGCTGCAGGCCATCGCCACATCCCGCAAACTCGGGGCTGTTGTAGAAGTGTTTGATGTGCGGGCCGCTGTAAAGGAAGAAGTTACCGGACTGGGAGGCAAGTTTATCGATGTAGAAGGGGCCACCGACGACAAAGCAGCCGGCGGGTATGCTGTAGAACAGACCGATGACTTCAAAAAACGCCAGGCACAGGCCATTCATGACCATGCCGTGAAATCTGATGCTGTGATCTGCACTGCACAGATTCCCGGAAAGAAAGCCCCTCTCCTGCTCCGTAAAGAAACTGTGGAAGCCATGAAGCCTGGTGCAGTGATCATCGACCTGGCTGCTTCGTCGGGCGGCAACTGCGAGCTTACAAAAGATAATGAAACTTATGTTCACGGCCAGGTGAAGATCATCGGAAATTCTGCATTTCCTGCCGATATGCCTTCCGACGCAAGCAAAATGTTCGGAAAGAATGTGATCAATTTCCTGAAACTGATGATCAGCAGCAAAGGTGAATTCAATCTCAACTGGGAGGACGACCTGGTTAAGGGAACCTGTGTAACAAACAATAAAGAAGTGGTCAATGAACGTATTAAATCCATAATCAATTAATACTTTTTTTTATGAATGATTTTTTGCTTTTTTTCTTGCAATACAGGGAAGCGATCTTTATCATCATATTGTCTCTTTTCCTGGGGATTGAAGTGATCTCGCATGTCCCTTCAGTTCTTCATACTCCACTGATGTCGGGGGCCAATGCCATACACGGGGTGGTGATCATCGGAGCGATAATCGTAATGGGGCATGCGCATGATGTGCTTTCGATGGTGCTCGGGTTCCTTGCTGTGATCCTTGGTACCCTGAATGTTGTCGGGGGCTTTGTCGTCACGGACCGGATGCTGGAAATGTTCAGGAAAAAGAAATCCAAAAACTAAAGAGCTATGCAAACGATCAGCATTCTTGAGATGACCTATATACTTGCCTCTGTATTGTTTATAGTAGGTTTGAAGAAACTAAGCCATCCCGAAACGGCCCGTAACGGGAACCTTTGGGCAGCCGCAGGTATGGGACTTGCCATTTTATTTACCATCCTGTTCCATAAGAAAGATGGTGAAAGCATAGGGAATATTCCCTGGATCATTTGTGCCCTTGCCATTGGAACTGCTGTCGGCTGGTTTGCCGCCAGAAAGGTCAAGATGACGGCTATGCCCCAGATGGTCTCCATTTTTAATGGTATGGGAGGCGCCTGTGCCGCCTTGATTTCACTGATGGAATTCCCCAGGCTCCAGGAAAAACTGGCCATTGCCGGGGCTGCAAGTATGCTCCACGGAGAGACCCTGGCAATCTTATTCGGTCTTACTATCGGTGGGGTTTCTTTTGCAGGAAGTATGATCGCGTTCGGAAAGCTGGACGAAAAAATCGGAGACATCAAGGCTTCATGGATCAGGTACCTGAACATTTTTTTCCTGGCCCTGCTCGTGGTACTGGTGGTTATGATCCTGTTCAAACATCCGGTGAGCGGCGATAATACAATGATCTATGTTCTTATCCTGATGGCCCTGATTTATGGAATAAGCTTTGTGATGCCCATAGGTGGAGCCGATATGCCGGTAGTCATATCACTTCTGAACTCATTCACAGGGATAGCTGCTGCCTGCGGGGGCTTCCTGTACAGCAACCAGGCTATGCTCACAGGCGGTATTCTCGTGGGTTCATCAGGCACGCTTCTTACAATCCTGATGTGTAAAGCCATGAACCGCTCACTGCTGAATGTTATTATCGGCGCCTTCGGCGGAGAATCGGCTGCGAAAGGTGAAACGGGCGATAAAACAGTAAAGGAGATCACCCTCAGCGATGCCGCAGTGCTGCTGAGCTATTCTCAAAAAGTACTTGTTGTTCCCGGGTACGGTCTTGCCGTAGCCCAGGCACAGCACCTCTGTCACGAACTCGACGTGCTGCTGGCCTCTAAAGGTGTTGAAGTGAAATACGGCATACACCCCGTTGCAGGCCGTATGCCAGGCCATATGAATGTACTCCTGGCCGAGGCCGATGTGCCTTATGAAAAGCTTCTCGAAATGGAAGATGCCAATAATGAAATGCTGAATACGGATGTGGTGATCGTGATCGGGGCAAACGACGTAGTGAATCCTGCCGCAGAGGATAATCCTTCATCCCCCATTTATGGCATGCCGGTTATTAAGGCCTGGGAAGCAAAAAATGTGATCGTGATGAAACGAAGTATGGCGAAAGGTTATGCAGCCATTGAAAATAAACTGTTTTATCATCCGAAGAACCACATGCTTTTCGGGGATGCAAAGTCTACCCTTCAGAAACTGATTGCTGAAATCAAAAACCTCTAAAACAAAAAACCCCGCTTTTGACGGGGTTTTTTGTTTTGGTTAAGAAGGATTACTTCTTAGCTTTCTTTGCAGGTTTAGCAACCTTAGCAGGTTTGATAAGGTGTTTCTTGATTGAATCCTGATGAGCAATTGAATCGGCTTTCTTCTTTTCTTCGCCAGCCTTAGCAATTGAATCAGCAATTCTCTGCTGTTCTGCCTGGACCATTGCTAATGAATCAGCTACGCGGATTGAATCAGCAATTCTTTTTTCTTCCAATTCTTTTGCGCTGGGGCCGCATGCATACATAAAAGCTACTGCGCCAACTACTAATAATGTTGCAAATTTTTTCATCGTTTCGTTCGTTTTTGAAATTTGATGCAAAGATAAAGCAACAAAATCATACGGAACAAATTTTCAGGCCACTTTTTTTTAACATTTTTTAACATTTGGTCTATCGTTCTGAAAATCAGCAAGAAAAATTTTAACATTTTTTAAGATATTAACAATCCGAAAGCGCTTCAGGCAGACTTAATTTCATAATCGTACCTTTGAATTATTATGCTGATACCTCTTGCAGAACAGTTGCGTCCGGATTCGCTGGACGAATACCTCGGCCAGGAACACCTTGTCGGACCCGGTGCTATTCTTCGGAAAGCCATTGAATCGGGTAATGTTCCGTCGATGGTATTATGGGGGCCTCCGGGAGTAGGAAAGACAACCCTGGCCTATATTATTTCCCGGCAACTTTCGAGGGAGTTTTTCACACTTAGCGCAGTAAGCTCAGGGGTGAAAGAGGTAAGGGAAATAATTGCGAGGGCAAAAGACAGTGGCACCAGCCCTTTTCTGTTCATAGACGAGATCCATCGTTTCAGCAAATCCCAGCAGGATGCGCTGCTTGGCGCTGTTGAAAAAGGGATAATTACTTTTATCGGAGCAACCACTGAGAATCCCTCATTTGAAGTGATATCTCCCCTCCTTTCGCGATGCCAGATCTATATTCTGAAGATCCTTGAGGAACCTCAGCTGCTCCGGCTGCTCGAGGAAGGTCGAACAAGGCTGCAGCAGCAGCTTCGTGTTGAAATCACGATCTCTGAGCCGGAAGCCATACTGCGTATTTCGGGGGGCGATGCCCGGAAACTATTGAACGCCCTCGAACTGATAGTCACGTCGCTGGGCACAGGGGGAAAAGCCATCAGCATAGATAACAAAAATACGATCAGCATCATCCAACAGAATTTAGCTCTGTACGATAAAACCGGTGAAATGCATTATGATGTGATCTCGGCTTTTATCAAATCTCTCCGTGGCTCCGACCCGAATGCATCGGTTTACTGGCTTGCCAGGATGGTGGAAGCGGGGGAAGACCCTAAATTCATCGCCAGGCGAATGCTGATCCTGGCTTCCGAGGATATTGGGAATGCCAATCCGAATGCCCTGCTGTTAGCCAATACCTGTTTTCAGGCAGTGGATGTGATCGGTTATCCCGAATGCGACCTGATTCTATCGCAGACTGCAGTATATCTTGCCAGTTCGGCAAAAAGCAACGCCTCCTACCTGGCGATCAGAAATGCGCAAAAAGCATTCAGGGAGCATGGCGACCTCCCTGTACCTCTCCACATCAGAAATGCCCCTACAAACCTGATGAAAAAGATAGGTTACGGGAAAGATTACAAATATGCCCACGATTTTGATAATAATTTTGCAGAGCAGGAGTTCCTTCCTGATAAGATCAAAGGATCAAAATTTTACGATCCCCAGAACAATGCGAAAGAGAATGAGATACGGGCAAGATTGAAAGCACTTTGGAAAGATAAATACAGATATTAAAAGCGAAAAGTGAAAAGCGAAAAGCGAAAAAAAAGTAGCGAGGTAGCGAGGTAGCGAAAAAGCGAAAAGTGAAAAGCGAAAAGCGAAAAAAAAGTAGCGAGGTAGCGAGGTAGCGAAAAAGCGAAAAGTGAAAAGCGAAAAGCGAAAAAAAAGTAGCGAGGTAGCGAAATAGCGAAAGGCGAAAGGCGAAATAGCGTTCGCCGAAGGCGTAATGAGCACACAAATGAAATAAATAATAGGTGCGAATAAAGGCGAAATAGCGAAAGGCGAAATGAGCACACAAATGAAATAAATAATAGGTGCGAATAAATAGCGTTCTGCATTAATAAATCGTAAATCGTAAGTAAATATGTTACCACTCTACATCCCACATTTTACAGTCAAGGACCCGAACATGTTTTTCCTCATCGCAGGTCCCTGTGTAGTCGAAAACGACAGCATGTCGATGGAAGTCGCAAGCCATATTAAAATGATCTGCGACCGGCTTAACATACCTTACATCTTCAAATCGTCCTACAAAAAAGCAAACCGTTCGAGGGGAGATTCATTTACCGGTATTGGCAATGAGAAGGCCATGAATATCATTTCCGAGGTCGGGAAACAGCTTCACATACCCACGCTCACTGATGTCCATTCAGAAGAAGAAGCCGGCTTCGCGTCAGCATACGTAGATGTGCTGCAGATCCCGGCTTTTCTCTGCCGGCAGACTGAGTTGCTTCTTGCCGCCGGGAGGACAAAAAAAGTCATCAACATCAAGAAGGGACAATTTTCCTCGCCTGAATCGATGCGGTTTGCAGTGGAAAAGATCCTGAGCACGGGAAATGTCAACGTCATGCTCACCGAAAGAGGAACCACTTTCGGATACCAGGACCTGATCGTGGATATGCGTTCTATTCCCGAGATGAAGAAGTTCCAGGTACCGGTTATCCTGGATGTGACCCATTCCCTGCAGCAGCCAAACCAATCGGAAGGAGTGACAGGTGGCAAACCGGAACTTATTGAAACTCTCGCAAAAGCAGGTATTGCAGCAGGGGCCGACGGGCTTTTTATTGAGACGCATCCGCATCCGGCAATGGCCAAATCAGACGGCGCGAACATGCTGAAACTCGAACTCCTCGAAGAATTACTGATAAAACTTGTAAGGATCAGAAAAGCCCTGTGACCTTCTTATTCTATTTTCAGGCTCTTAATGCCTCCTGTTTCCTGGTGGAACAATACTTTCCATTTACCTGAAGGCAGATTCGTAACCAGGCCCAGCTGGTTGATCAGGCATTGCTGCTCTTCCTGGGTATTGTCGTCAACCTTCACTGTCACTCTTGCATATTCAGGTATCCTGTAAAAGAAACCGCTTGATTTGGCCGTCTTTTCGGCCTTCTGAAGGTAAGTTGAAACAGAATGAGTGTTGCCTACCCTTTGTACTTTTATCGTTATCACCTTTCCTGAACCCGGTGCATCAAGGTCCTGAACACCTTTTGATTTATTAAATTTAAGAACCGGGATTTCAGTATTTATCTGGTTAGGAGTAGGTATGTACTTATACGAGAAGGTTATCGTTTTGTGTATCCTTACACCCGTAAATAACTTCAGGTATTCTTTTTCAAGGTTCTTCAACTGGGCATCCATAAACTCCAGGGTTTCTTTATTATAATTCACTTCCTGAAATCCCGTGATCAGGTTGAAGCGATTATCCTTGATCTTCGAAAGGAAGTCAGCCGCTTCCTTGGCTTTCTGTTCAGGTGATTTTTCAACCATCGTCTTTTTCAGGTACTGACGTTCAAGGGTCATTGTATCAATGTTGACCTTTCTGCGGATGGTATCAACTTTTTCAAATACGCTCATGTCGGTATAGTTCCTGAACAGCTCGCCAAAAGCATCCTTCTCGAGTTCCAGGGGAGGTTCTTCCGTGTTTAACAGCTTCCTCACCTGTGTTGCAGTGTCTGATCCCACGGGCAATGTGCCCAGGATTATCCCGGCATCGGTCAGAGAGAGCAGGCCGGCATTTTCCCCTTTCAGAGTTTTATCTCCAAGTTCGACGAAATAATACTGGTCGGGATCAGGTTCGAAGGAAGTCGATATGGCTATATCTGAAATTTTGTATTCAATGGTATTCGATTGAACCACGTTCTTCAGGCCAAGGAAACGCAGGGCATAATCAGCATAAGGGCCCTGATAATTTTCAATACGGTCGATCTTCACTGTAATGTCGACAACAGTTCGGGGAAGACTATAGAATATCCCTTCGCTGGTCTGGGGGAAAGTATTGTTGTCGATATGCACCACGTTGATCTGTGAATACGCAATGCTGGTTCCGAACATCATCAGAACCGGCAACAGCCGGATAAAAAACCCTCGGATTGCCATAATCTCAGTTTGTCTTAATGAATAAATAAGAGTTCGCGGTATTTGGGTAATGGCCATACCTCATCATCAACCATCAGTTCAAGTTTATCGGAATGATAACGTATTTTGTCAAAATAAGGGAATACATTGTGGCAGTATGACTGGGCTTTTTCTTCAGGATCCTGCAGCTTGTTTGCAACCTTCCTTGCTTCAGTCATATCATTCACACAGGTCATGATCTTATCAATATGCTCTGATATCTCGGTGATCTGTTCCATCTGATTCTGGGAGATCTTGCCGTAAGTCTTCAAATCGAGAACCAGTTTCAGTCCCTTGACATTGTCGACAAGGGTATTCTGGTACCTGATCGCAACCGGAATCACATGGTTTGAGACCAGGTCGCCAAGTATCCTTGACTCAATCTGTATCTTTTTCGTATAGTTTTCGAGACCAATTTCATAACGGGCATGAACTTCGCGGCTTGTAAGGACTCCGTTCCGTTCAAAAACATCCACGAACTTCGGAGTCACAAAAGCCTTGAGAGCATCGGGCGTGGTCTTATGATTGGAGAGTCCCCGTTTTGCAGCTTCTTTCAGCCATTCCTGCCCGTAATTATTCCCTTCAAACCTGATAGCTTTTGACTCCCTGATATATTTTTTCAGTACGGTCATAATGGCCTCATCGGGTTTCACTTTCTTTCCCGACACAGCCTTCAGGTCTTTCATGAACTGGTTAAGCTGATCGGCTACGATCATATTCAGGGCTATCATTGCCGGGGCACAGGAGTGTGATGATCCTACTGCCCTGAATTCAAACTTGTTCCCCGTGAAAGCAAAAGGGGATGTCCTGTTACGATCGGTATTGTCGAGCAGAATCTCGGGGATCTTCGGAAAGTTTTTGAGCAGGCCGTTATCACTATCGAGACTGAACTTGAAGTTTTTGTCGCTTTTCTCAATCGTATTGAGCCAATGAGTAAGCTGGGCGCCGATGAAAACCGAGATAATTCCCGGAGGCGCTTCATTTGCGCCAAGGCGGTGATCATTACCCGGTGTGGCGATGATGGCCCGAAGCAGGTCGGCATTGTCATGAACAGCTTTGACAATGTTTACAAGGAATGTAAGAAAGCGCAGTTCGGATTTTGCATTATTACCGGGGACAAGGAGGTTCTCCCTGGTGTTGGTAGCGAGGGACCAGTTATTGTGCTTGCCCGATCCATTGACACCGTTAAATGGCTTTTCATGAAGCAGAACAGTAAAATTATGCCGGCTCGCCACCTTTTCAATAAGGTGCATCATCAACTGGTTGTGGTCAACCGAAAGGTTGGCCTCTTCAAATACAGGCGCACATTCAAACTGGTTTGGCGCTACTTCGTTATGTCTTGTTTTCACCGGGATTCCGAGCCTGTGAGCCTCCAGTTCAAACTCCTGCATAAAAGCCATGACCCTCTGTGGTATAGTTCCGAAATAATGATCTTCAAGCTGCTGGTCTTTTGCAGAGGAATGGCCGAACAGGGTCCGCCCGGTCAGGACCAGGTCGGGACGGGCGCTGTAAAGCGCTTTATCAACCAGGAAATATTCCTGTTCCCAGCCCAGGGTTGCAAACACCTTCGTCACATCCTTGTCGAAAAGCTGGCAAACCTCAACAGCGGCCTTATCGATAGAATGAAGGGCACGCAATAAAGGAGTTTTATAGTCGAGTGCTTCTCCCGTATATGAAATAAAAACGGAGGGGATGCACAGGGTCCTGTCCATTATGAAAGCCGGGGAAGAAGGATCCCAGGCGGTATAGCCTCTGGCTTCAAAAGTTGAGCGGATCCCCCCGCTCGGGAAACTGGAAGCATCGGGTTCCTGTTGCGTAAGTTCAATTCCCCTGAATTTTTCAATGCCGGTGCCACCTTCCACGGGGCTAACAAAAGCGTCATGCTTTTCGGCAGTAGCTCCTGTGAGAGGAAGGAACCAATGCGTATAATGTGTAGATCCATTGCTGATGGCCCAGGCTTTCATACCGGCAGCCACCTGGTCGGCTATCCTCCGGTCGATTTTTTCGCCTTTTTCGATTGAATTAATGACCGCAGTATATGCTTCTTCGGTAAGAAACTCTTTCATTGCGACCCTGTTGAACGTGAGTTCCCCGAAATATTCTGATGCTTTTTTATCGGGGAAATCAACAGTTTTCGGGACTCTGCTCATTGTCAACTCCAGTGCTCTGAATCTGATATTGTCCATATTTACGATTTATGATTTATGATTTACAATTTCCGTTTTGGTTCACCCTGATTAACGGCGGACAAGCAATTTCAAGCGGGCTTTGAGTTCTTCCTGCTTATGAAAAACAGTCCGGCAAAAGTAATAAATCCATTAAGAATCAGAAGTTCAAAACCGAATTTATAACCACTAAATATTAACACAGAATACCTGCTAAGTAAATAACAGATAACCGGTGAAATCATGGCAATGAAAGGTACCAGTTTATCTTTCACCTGCTTACGTGTAAAAAGTCCGAATGCGTACAGGCCCAGAAGGGGTCCGTAGGTATATCCTGCCACTGTGAATAACTTATCGATTACAGCCCTGTCGTTGATGGCCCGGAATAAGATTATGACCGCAAGAAGAATGAAAGCAAAGGAAACATGAACAAGGTAACGGATCTTTTCCTTTTTCTTCTCGCTCAGATGTTCTTTTTTCTGAAGGCCCAGAAAGTCTATCGAGAAGGAAGTCGTGAGGGAAGTTAAAGCCCCATCAGCACTGGGATATGCCGCCGAGATAAGCCCTATAATAAAGACAAGGCCTGCAAGCGGTCCCAGTTGGTTGATTGCTATGAGGGGAAAAAGGTCATCGGAGCGTGAAGGCAATGCTATCCCCTTGAAATTTGCGAAAAGAAAAAGAGTGGCTCCAAGGAAAAGAAAAATAAAATTCACGAATACCAATACCCCGCTGAATGTAAACATGTTTTTTTGGGCATCTTTAAGATTGCGGCAGCTGAGATTCTTCTGCATCATTTCCTGGTCAAGCCCTGTCATCACTATCGTAATGAACATCCCGCTGAAGAATTGCTTCACAAAAAAACGGCGGTCGCTCCAGTCGGTATTAAAAATCCTGGTCAGTCCATCATCTGCAGCCCTGTGAAATAATCCTGCAAGGCTCAGGTTCATATTTTTCGCGATCAGGAAGATTGATAAAAACACGGCCAGCAGCATAAAGGTTGTCTGCACGGTATCAGTCCAGATGATCGTTTTGATCCCGCCTTTGAATGTGTACAGAAGGATAAGTACAATAAAAATGAGAACCGTAAGAGCGAAAGGGATCTTCCAGGCATCGAAAACGAAGACCTGCAGCACATTTACGACCAGGAACATCCTGAACGATGCCCCGATCACCCTTGAAAGGATAAAGTAAAAAGCGCCTGTTTTGTATGACCAGAACCCGAAACGGGATTCAAGGTAGGAATAAATTGAAGTAAGGTTCATCCGGTAATACAGGGGCAGAAGGACCAGCGCGATGACGGCATACCCTAAAAGATATCCGGCCACTACCAGAAAATAAGAGAACTGGGTATCACCTACCCATCCCGGCACCGACATGAATGTCACACCCGAAAGCGAGGCTCCGATCATGCCGTAAGAAACAACATACCAGGGCGATGTCTTATTCCCGATATAAAAAGCACGGCTCGTGGCTTTTCGCGCCGTCAGCCAGGTTATAAAGAACAACAGGGCGGTGTATAACAGGAAAGCGAGAAGGATGGATTGGGGGGTCATTGTAAAAGATTAGGGTCGATGGAGGTCGGATGTCAGATTTCAGTTATTCATGCACGAAATTACATGATAATTTTGAAATCTGCAGATTGTATCTTTGACACAGGAACCACAACAAGCTCAGGGAAATCAAAGCCGAACATTTGGGTGTGAATTGCTTTCAGATTGTATCTTTGACATTGGAACTACAACAGCAACCGGGGGCGCAAACTGATCAGGGTAGTTGTGAATTGCTTTCAGATTGTATCTTTGACATTGGAACCACAACCCTGGACTCCTGAATGCTTTTAAAAGCCATGTTGTGAATTGCTTTCAGATTGTATCTTTGACATTGGAACCACAACTTGATTATTTCAGTTTCTTCAGTTCATTGCGTTGTGAATTGCTTTCAGATTGTATCTTTGACATTGGAACCACAACAAGGATCAGCTTTTTAATAAAGGGATTACAGTTGTGAATTGCTTTCAGATTGTATCTTTGACATTGGAACCACAACAAATGTGGTAAGCTCTTTAATCCTCCCACTGTTGTGAATTGCTTTCAGATTGTATCTTTGACATTGGAACCACAACTAGTTCTCTGCAGGTAAATCGTCAATCCCTGTTGTGAATTGCTTTCAGATTGTATCTTTGACATTGGAACCACAACATCTTTTTATCCATGCGTTCCTTGTATTTAGTTGTGAATTGCTTTCAGATTGTATCTTTGACATTGGAACCACAACCGAACCGCCTGAATGGTTTTCCCCTATCGCGTTGTGAATTGCTTTCAGATTGTATCTTTGACATTGGAACCACAACTAATTAAGATTTGTGACTTTGCGCAACAATGTTGTGAATTGCTTTCAGATTGTATCTTTGACATTGGAACCACAACAGCGATCTCATTTGCAGGCAGTCTTATTCCGTTGTGAATTGCTTTCAGATTGTATCTTTGACATTGGAACCACAACGTATCCATAAAAATACATCACGCGGGATTCGTTGTGAATTGCTTTCAGATTGTATCTTTGACATTGGAACCACAACTTTTCCTTTCAGTTTGACCCAAACAGTATCGTTGTGAATTGCTTTCAGATTGTATCTTTGACATTGGAACCACAACTATCCATTCAAGATACGAACAACTTGTAAAGTTGTGAATTGCTTTCAGATTGTATCTTTGACATTGGAACTACAACCATCTTTAAAATCTTCGGCTTCCTGGGATTGTTGTGAATTGCTTTCAGATTGTATCTTTGACATTGGAACCACAACAAATTCGTTATATTTGCCCTGATCAAAATCGTTGTGAATTGCTTTCAGATTGTATCTTTGACATTGGAACCACAACCGTCGTCTGACACAGAAAACAACTGTGCGAGTTGTGAATTGCTTTCAGATTGTATCTTTGACATTGGAACCACAACTTTCTGAAATACATCAGGATTGACAAATTAGTTGTGAATTGCTTTCAGATTGTATCTTTGACATTGGAACCACAACCGCTCCGGATTCTTATCATCCAGTAGCTTTGTTGTGAATTGCTTTCAGATTGTATCTTTGACATTGGAACCACAACAAAGAGGAATCATGCCTATAGCTCCAACATGTTGTGAATTGCTTTCAGATTGTATCTTTGACATTGGAACCACAACCGTATGTTTTGGAAGGACCGGCTCACTTCAGTTGTGAATTGCTTTCAGATTGTATCTTTGACATTGGAACCACAACTTATATGAAAAATTTGTCGAATCTATTCTTGTTGTGAATTGCTTTCAGATTGTATCTTTGACATTGGAACCACAACTTCACCGCCCCTCGAAGCGTGAACAATACAGTTGTGAATTGCTTTCAGATTGTATCTTTGACATTGGAACCACAACAAAGGAACTCTTTTTAGTTGATTTTGGATTGTTGTGAATTGCTTTCAGATTGTATCTTTGACATTGGAACCACAACAGAGCGGGGCATCTTTCTTCATATCCGACAGTTGTGAATTGCTTTCAGATTGTATCTTTGACATTGGAACCACAACGACAATCTGGACTACACCCAATGCTTTATTGTTGTGAATTGCTTTCAGATTGTATCTTTGACATTGGAACCACAACATCCTTTTCGTAGTTCCTGAATGTCTGCTCGTTGTGAATTGCTTTCAGATTGTATCTTTGACATTGGAACCACAACAATTCGCCTACGGCAATAGCGAAGGTCGGAGTTGTGAATTGCTTTCAGATTGTATCTTTGACATTGGAACCACAACTTTGTTGCCATTTTGCTGTGTGTTTGATGAGTTGTGAATTGCTTTCAGATTGTATCTTTGACATTGGAACCACAACATGAAACCCGGATTTATCTCGCTCCGAATAGTTGTGAATTGCTTTCAGATTGTATCTTTGACATTGGAACCACAACAACTGCGCCGGCAGGGATCCTCCCTTATCGGTTGTGAATTGCTTTCAGATTGTATCTTTGACATTGGAACCACAACCGTATGTTTTGGAAGGACCGGCTCACTTCAGTTGTGAATTGCTTTCAGATTGTATCTTTGACATTGGAACCACAACCAGAACTCTGGCAGGCAGCGGAGAATTTTAGTTGTGAATTGCTTTCAGATTGTATCTTTGACATTGGAACCACAACAGGAACATTTTTATAGTGATGAAGAGATTGGTTGTGAATTGCTTTCAGATTGTATCTTTGACATTGGAACCACAACTGTATAACCTTTTCATATTGCGGGTAAATAGTTGTGAATTGCTTTCAGATTGTATCTTTGACATTGGAACCACAACATAATTGGATTCAATGACACGTTGACTTTAGTTGTGAATTGCTTTCAGATTGTATCTTTGACATTGGAACCACAACCGACATCTGGACTGCTCCCATATGGCTATCGTTGTGAATTGCTTTCAGATTGTATCTTTGACATTGGAACCACAACGTATTTGAATGCAACATTTCAATTATCCTCGTTGTGAATTGCTTTCAGATTGTATCTTTGACATTGGAACCACAACGAAGAACTTAGAAAAGACAAAGAAGAACTGGTTGTGAATTGCTTTCAGATTGTATCTTTGACATTGGAACCACAACCCCTCAGAGCTAATCTTCCAATACTTATGTGTTGTGAATTGCTTTCAGATTGTATCTTTGACATTGGAACCACAACATATAATTCGGCATCATGGACTGAACAGTTGTTGTGAATTGCTTTCAGATTGTATCTTTGACATTGGAACCACAACTATAATATTCACCCGGCCCCATTGGAGCCAGTTGTGAATTGCTTTCAGATTGTATCTTTGACATTGGAACCACAACTTCGATCCATTCATCCTTAACACCAGGAGAGTTGTGAATTGCTTTCAGATTGTATCTTTGACATTGGAACCACAACTGGGAGAGAAGGGCCAATTTGCCACCTATTGTTGTGAATTGCTTTCAGATTGTATCTTTGACATTGGAACCACAACCAGGATGCGACAAAGGCGCGCCTCTCAATCGTTGTGAATTGCTTTCAGATTGTATCTTTGACATTGGAACCACAACATGG